>Ga0209051_1000939_pt1 | contig 28775 bp, 28 predicted proteins | sample AraplaCvi_mMS_r2_2_FD_184286 | JGI IMG/M metagenome (GOLD analysis project Ga0209051, IMG submission 184286) | Arabidopsis root microbial communities from North Carolina, USA - plate scrape MF_Cvi_mMS_r2 (SPAdes) (version 2) | ecosystem: Host-associated > Plants > Roots > Endosphere | place...
GTGCGTGCGCTCGAGTACGGCATGCCGCCCACCGGTGGCTGCGGCATCGGCATCGACCGGCTGATGATGCTGCTGACCGATTCGCCGAGCATCCGCGACGTGATCCTGTTCCCGGCGCTGCGCAGGGAATCTTGAGCGTGAAGTCACCGTCGTCGCTGCCGACGATCGGCATCGACTTCGGCACCTCCAATTCCGCCGTGGCCTGCCGGGTCGACGGCGCGGCCCGGCTGCTGCCCATCGAAGGCGCAGCCACCACGCTGCCGACCGCGATCTTCTTCAACGCCGAAGACCGCACGACGCATTTCGGCCGCGAGGCGGTGGCGCTCTACCTTGCGGGCGTCGAAGGCCGCCTGATGCGCTCGCTCAAGAGCCTGCTCGGCAGCGCGCTGATGCAGGAGAAAACGGCCATCTACGACGGCCTCGTGAGCTTCGAGGACATCATCGCGCGCTTCCTGCGCGAGCTCGCGGTGCGCGCGGGCCGCGAATTGAGCCGGGTGCCCGAGCGCGTGGTGATTGGCCGGCCCGTGCACTTTGTCGATGACGATTCCAAACGCGACGAGCGCGCCGAAGAAAGCCTGCGCCACGCGGCCCGCGCGGCCGGCTTCCGCGACATCGCCTTTCAGCTCGAGCCGATTGCCGCGGCCTTCGACTACGAACAGCGCATCGCGAAGGAGTCGCTGGTGCTGATCGTCGACGTTGGCGGCGGCACCTCCGACTTCACCGTCGTGCGCGTGGGCCCCGACCGCGCCGCGCGCGAGGACCGCAGCAGCGACGTGCTGGCCACCAGCGGCGTGCACATTGGCGGCACCGACTTCGACCAGCGCCTCAACCTCGACCGCGTCATGCCGGAATTCGGCTTTCGCCATACGGGCGCGCGGGGGCGCGAAGTGCCGAGCAAGGTGTTCTTCGAGCTTTCGTCCTGGCACCTGATCAACTGGCTCTATGCCGCCAAGGCGGTGCGGCAGGCGAAGGACCTGCGCACCAGCTACAGCGACACGCGGCTGCACGACCGGCTGATGACGGTGCTCGAAGAGCGGCACGGCCACCGCATCGCGAGCGAGGTCGAGCAGGCGAAGATCGATGCCTCGGTGAACGATGCGCCCACCGCCATCGACCTCTCGTGCGCCGAGCCGGGCCTGGCCGCCTCGCTCTCGCCCGCCGACATGGCGCAGCAGCTTTCTCCGCTGCTCGAGAACGTGATTGCCTGCGCGCATGCCTGCGTCAAGCGCGCCGGGCTGCGCAGCGGCGACCTCGACGCGATTTACCTGACGGGCGGCTCCTCGGCGCTGCGGCCGTTCCAGCAGGCCTTGCGCAGGAGCTTCGCAGGCGTGACCCTCGTCGAGGGCGACCTGTTCGGCGGCGTGGCGACCGGGCTCGCCTGCGCGGGACCGGTGGCATGAAATACCTCGCGGGCTACCCACCCGCGCTGCTGGCGCAGGTGCAGCAGCTGGTCGCCACCGAAGGGCTCGCTCCCCTGCTGCGCAAGCGCTATCCCGGCCCCCTGCACGAGGTGCAGACGGACCGTGCACTCTACGACTACGTGAGCGCACTCAAGAGCGATTTCATGCGCAAGGCCCCGCCCCTTTCCAAGGTGGCGTTCGACAGCAAGCTGCATGTGATCCGCAACGCGCTCGGCACCCACACCACCGTTTCGCGCGTGCAGGGCAGCAAGCTCAGGACCAAGCGCGAAATCCGGGTGGCGAGCCTGTTCAGGGAAGTGCCGCTGGAATGGCTGCGCATGATCGTGGTCCATGAGCTCGCGCACATGAAGGAGCGGGACCATGACAAGAGCTTCTATGCGCTCTGCGAGCACATGGAGCCGGACTACCACCGGCTCGAATTCGACGTCCGGCTGTACCTGACGCACCTGGATTCGGGTGGCGAGCGCCTGTGGGCGAGCTCGCTGCCGGCTCCGGCTACGCCGTAGCCGTCCCTCAGGCGCCGTGCGGCGCTGCGAGCCCGGCCTGCGCGAGCTCCTGCCTCGCGTGCCGGTACCCCGCCGAATCGACCAGCGCGTTCCAGTCGGGCGGCGGCGTTTCCGGCAGCAGCGCCCGCCGGCGTGCTTCGCTCTTTGCATCGGGCTTCCAGCGCCCTGCCCTGGCCGCCGCGGCAAAGCCGTCGAGCAGTTCGTCGAGCGTCCGGCCATCGCCGATGCTCTGGTTGCACAGCATCGCCAGGTCGCAGCCCGCATCGAGCGCCGCCAGCGCGGCATCGGCATAGCTCAGCAGCTCGCCGTCGATGTAGCGCCCCGCTTCCATGCTCAGGTCATCGCTGAAGATGGCGCCATCGAAGGCCAGCCGGCTGCGCAGGATGTCCTTGAGCCACCTGGACGAAAAGCCCGCGGGCCGCTTGTCGACCTTCGGATAGATCACGTGCGCCGGCATCACCGCCGTGAGCGTGCCTGCGAGCCAGTCGTAAGGCCGCGCATCGTCGGCCAGGATGGCCTTGAGGCCGCGCCGGTCGACCGGAATTTCCACGTGCGAATCGGCGGTGACGAAGCCATGCCCCGGAAAGTGCTTGCCGCAATTGCGCATGCCCATCTGCAGCATGCCGTGCATCGCGCTCTTGGCCAGCAGCGCCACCACGCGCGGATCGCGGTGGAAGCTGCGGTCGCCGATCACGCTGCTGCCGCCGTAGTCCAGGTCGAGCACCGGCGCAAAGCTGAAGTCGACGCCGCAGGCGCGCAGTTCGGCGGCAAGCACCTGGCCGGCGGCCGTTGCGGCCTGCGTCGCGCGCATGGCATCGCGCATCCACAACTCGCCCAGCGAGCGCATCGAAGGCAGGCGCGTGAAGCCGTCGGTGCGAAAGCGCTGCACGCGCCCGCCTTCGTGGTCCACGCAGATCAGCAGGTCGGGGCGGATCGCCTTGATCTCGGCATTGAGCGCGCCCATCTGCGCACGGTCCTGCCAGTTGCGGGCGAAATGGATCACGCCGCCGACCAGCGGGTTGGCGATGCGCCGGCGGTCGGCGTCGTTCAGCCCGGTGGCCGCCACGTCGATGATCAGCGGCGCATGGGAACGGGTGGGCCCAGCGGTCATGGCTTCTCCACTACCACGAAGCTCGCGGCATATTCGGTTTCGTCGGTCACGGTGACGTGGGCCGTGAGGCCTCTGGCCTCGAACCACTCCTTGAGTTCGCCATGCAGCACGATGACCGGTTTGCCGCTGCGCAGGTTGGCGATCTCGCACAGGCGCCAGCTCATCGGCATGCGCATGCCCAGGCCGATGGCCTTGCTGAAGGCCTCCTTGGCGGAAAAACGCGTGGCGAGGTAGCTCAGGCCGCGCTTGGGCCAACGCTCGCTGCGGGCCTTCCAGACCGCGAATTCGGCGTCGCTGAGCACCCGGTGGGCGAAGCGCTCGCCCTGGCGCTCGAACGTTGCGGCGATGCGCCGCAGGTCGCAGATGTCGGTACCAATGCCGTAGATCATGCCGCTCCAGCGTTCACTGCGCTTCTTCGATGCAGCGCAGGTATTCCTTGGTGGTGGCGGCGTAGCCGAGTTCGAGCGCATCGGCGATGAAGGCATGCCCGATGGAAACTTCCTGGACGCCGCGCACCGCGCGCAGGAACGGCGTGAGGTTGTCGCGGCTCAGGTCATGGCCCGCATTGAGGCCGAGGCCCGCCGCCTGCGCCGCGCGTGCCGCTTCGACATAGCGCGCCAGCACGGCCTGCTCGTTTGGCGTGCCGCGCGATGCGGCATAGCCTTCGGTATAGAGCTCGACGCGGTCGGCGCCCACCGCCTTGGCTGCGGCCATCATTTCGGGAATGGGGTCCATGAACAGGCTCACGCGCACGCCCAGGGCCTGGGCTTCGGCAATCAGCGGGCGCAGCCGGTCGGCGTCTTCGGGGAAGCTCCAGCCATGGTCGCTGGTCGACTGGGTTTCGCTGTCGGGCACGAAGGTGGCCTGGTGCGGCTTCAACGCGCGCACGAAGTCCATCAGGTTGTGGAAGGGGTTGCCTTCGATGTTGAACTCGATCGCGGGCCAGTCCCTGGCCAGCAGCGCGGCCAGGTCGCTCACGTCATGCGGCCGGATGTGGCGCTCGTCGGGCCGCGGGTGCACGGTGATGCCCTGCGCTCCGGCGGCAAGGCAGGCCTTGGCGGCGGTGATCACGCTCGGAATGCCGAGAGCGCGCGTATTGCGCACCAGGGCCACCTTGTTGAGGTTGACCGACAGCGAGGTGGTAGCGGATTGGCCGGAAGTGCTCATAGGGCTTGCAAATCTCTCATCATCTGCCGCGTGCGCAGCGTGGACACACCGCAATGGTAGTTGAGCAGGGCGCGCAGCTGGTTCCTGAGGGCGCTGTTGCTGCCGGCATTCATGGTGGCGATCTCGCGCAGCGTGGCCGTGAAGGGCGCGCGATCGTCGAGCACGCCCTGCAGCGACTGCCAGCCGGCACCGGCCAGCGCCGCCTCGTCCTCGCCCGCCAGCCGCAGGCCGGCTTCCGGCACCAGGGTGTAGCGGGCGTCGGCCACCAGCGGCTCGAGCGTGAGGGTCTGCGCGTCGAGCGACGGCAGCAGGCCCACTTCGCGCAGCAGCAGCAGCTCGAAGGCGCGCAGCGCGGCAGCCTGGGTGGCGGCTTGCGCGCCGGCGTGGTCGCCCGCCAGCACCTGGACCACGCCCGCATAGGCATCGAACAGCGCCTCGTGGGCATCGTCCCGCGCCAGCAGGCGCAGCAGCAGTTCGTTGACGTAGTAGCCCGACAGCAGCGCCTCGCCGGTCGGCATGACATGGCCGCCCATCCACTCGGCGCCCTTGAGCGTGCGGATCTCGGCGTCGCCGCCGTAGTTGAGCTGCAGCGGCTGCAGCGGCAGCAGCACCGGCCTGAAATTGGAGCTCGGCCGCTTCGCCCCCTTGGCCACCAGCGCGATGCGCCCGTGGTGGCGGGTGAAGACCTCGAGGATCAGGCTCGACTCGCTCCAGTCGTAACGATGGAGCACGTACGCCGGTTCGTGCGAAACGCGGTGGGCAGTTGCCACTTCATTCGTAGCCGAACGAGCGCACGCGGGCTTCGTCGTCGGCCCAGCCGGACCGCACCTTGACCCACAGTTCGAGGAAAACCTTGGCGTCGGCCAGCTTCTCGAGCTCGACCCGGGTTTCCATGCCGATGCGCTTGATGCGCTCGCCCTTGTCGCCGATCACCATGGCCTTGTGGCCGTCGCGTTCCACCACGATGGTGGCCGCGATGCGCAGCAGGCGCTTCTGGCCCTTTTTCTGCGGCGGCTCTTCCTCGAACTTGTCGATGATCACGGTCGAGGTGTAGGGCAGCTCGTCGCCGGTCAGGCGGAACAGCTTCTCGCGCACCAGCTCGCCCGCGAGGAACTTCTCGCTGCGGTCGGTGAGCTCGTCCTCGGCGTAGAACCAGGGCTGTTCGGGCAGGTACTTCTCGCAGATGCCGAACAGGCGCTCGACGTCCTTCGGGTTCTTGGCCGACATGGGCACGAACTCAGCGAAGGAGTGCTTCGCCTGCATGCTCTGCAGCCAGGGCGCGATGTCGCCGCGGCGGTGCACGTTGTCGAGCTTGTTGGCCAGCAGCACGGTCGGAATGCCCTTGCCGAGCAGCTTGAGCACCCGCTCGTCGGCCGGCGTGAAGCTGCCGGCCTCGACCACGAAAAGAATCAGGTCCACGTCGCCGACCGCACCCTGCACGGTCTTGTTGAGCGATTTGTTCAGCGCGTTCGCATGCAGGGTCTGGAAACCCGGCGTATCGACGAACACGAACTGCGTGGCGCCCAGCGTGCGCATGCCCGTGATGCGGTGCCGCGTGGTCTGCGCCTTGCGCGAGGTGATGCTGATCTTCTGGCCCACCAGCGCATTGAGCAGCGTCGACTTGCCCACATTGGGCTTGCCGACGATGGCGATCAGGCCGCAGTGCTGAGGGCCGCTTGCGCCCGTATCGCCCGCCGGGCCCTGGGAGTCTGCTGCTGAATTGATAGCGTCGTTCATTCTGGTTTCACGCGGCCCCGCGTGCCTTGAGCCGGATCAACATGGCCGCCGCGGCAGCCTGCTCGCCGGCACGTCGCGAACCACCGATGCCGCGTTCGCGCAGGCCCAGCTCCGGCACCTCGCACTCGACATCGAAGGTCTGCTTGTGCGCTGCGCCGAGCGTGGCCGCCACGCGGTACACCGGCAGCTTCATTTTGTGACCCTGCAGCCATTCCTGCAATTCGGTCTTCGGATCCTTGGCCACCGCGTCCATGCGCGGATTGATCTCGACCGACTCGTAGAGCCGCCGCACCAGCGCCTCGGCGGCCGAAAAGCCGGCATCGAGGTAGACCGCGCCGATCAGCGCTTCGAGCGCGTCGGCCAGGATCGAGGGCCGGTTGGGCCCGCCGGAGCGCGCCTCGCCCTCGCCGAGCCGCAGCAGCGGCGACAGCTGCAGTTCCAGCGCCAGGCGGTGCAGGGTGTCCTGCTTGACCAGGTTGGCCCGCACGCGCGACAGGTCGCCTTCGGGCAGGGCCGAGAGGCGGGTGTAGAGCAGGTGCGAGACCGCGAGGTTGAGCACCGAGTCGCCAAGGAACTCCAGGCGCTCGTTGTGGTCGGCCGAAAAACTGCGGTGCGTGAGCGCGAGCTGGAGCAGCCGCGCGTCGGAGAACGAATGCTTGAGGCGCTCCTGCAGCGCCGTGAGGCCGCCGTCCACCTTGCGTGTCGCCGCGTTCAGCGGGTCTGGCCCTTGTACTTGAGCACCAGATAGGCCGGCCCGAACAAGGGAATCTCGCGCTCGTAGGCATACGAGACGACCACCTTGTCGCCGACCTTCTTGATGTCGAGGTCCTTGCCCGAGACCGACTGGAAGTCGTCGATGGCCTGGGCCCGATCGAAGATGGCGCGCACTTCGGGCACGGTGGTGCCTTCCTTGGCCTTGTTGGCGGCCTTGTCGATGGCCTGCCATTCGATCAGCGTCGGGATGACCTGCGCGACGACGACGCCGACGCAACCCAGCACCACGGCGACAAACACCAGACCGATGAACGAGATGCCGCGCTGGTGCGCGGCCCTGCTGCGGATGGACCGATTTGTTCTCATGCCCTCTTACCCCTCGAACAATGCTGACTGCTTATTGGAATGGACCGATGCGACCCAGGTCGCCGAAGTTCATCCAGACGAAGAACGCCCTGCCCACGATGTTCTTGTCCGGAACGAAGCCCCAGAAACGGGAGTCCGCCGAATTATCGCGGTTGTCGCCCATCATGAAGTAGTTGCCGGCCGGCACCTTGCACACCACGCCTTCAACGGAGTAGCGGCAGTTCTCGCGGTACGGAAAGTCGGTCGCGCCCTGCACGAAAGCCGGACCGGCATCGTCGTTGAGCAGCCTGTGCTGCTTGCCGCCGAGGTCTTCGCTGAACTGCCTGAGCAGACGCATCGACTCGCTGTCGAGATAGTCGGGCATCGGGTTCTTGGACACCGGCTGGCCGTTGATCGTGAGCTTCTTATTCAGGTAGGCCACCTCGTCGCCCGGGATGCCGACCACGCGCTTGATGTAGTCCATGCTCGGCTTGGGCGGGTAGCGGAACACCACCACGTCGCCGCGCGCCAGCGGCGTACCCTCGGTGATCTTGGTGTTGATGACCGGCAGGCGCAGGCCGTAGGTGAACTTGTTCACCAGGATCAGGTCGCCCGTGAGCAGCGTGGGCATCATTGATCCCGACGGAATCTTGAAGGGCTCGTACAGGAACGAGCGCAGCAGGAACACCACCAGGATCACCGGGAAGAGCCCCGCCGTCCAGTCGAGCCACCAGGGCTGCATCCGCAGCCGCTCGCTGGCCTTGGCGTCGACGGTGTCGACCTGCGTGATGCCCTGGCCGGCCAGGCGCGCGTTGCGCTCGCTCAGGGAGGCCTCGAGCGCCGCGGCGGCGCGCTCGCGCCGAGGCAGGAAGTAGAAGCGCTCGGCCAGCCAGTACAGGCCGGTGACCACCGTGGCCAGGAACAGCAAGAGCGCGAAATTGCCCTCGATGGCACCAAAGTACCAGGCACCGACATAGCCGGCGAAGGCCGCGAGGACCAGGGAAGTGATGAATGCCATTTTTGAGATCAGTCTTCGACTTGCAGAATCGCGAGGAAGGCCTCTTGCGGGACCTCGACCGAGCCGATCTGCTTCATTCTTTTCTTGCCCGCCTTCTGCTTCTCGAGCAGTTTCTTCTTGCGGGTGATGTCGCCGCCGTAGCACTTGGCTAGAACGTTCTTGCGCAGCGCCTTGATTGTCTCACGCGCGATGATGTTGACCCCGATGGCCGCCTGGATCGCCACGTCGAACATCTGGCGCGAAATGATCTCGCGCATCTTCGAGACCACCGCCCGGCCGCGGTACTGCGACTGGCTGCGGTGCACGATGATCGACAGCGCATCGACCTTTTCGCCATTCAGCAGGATGTCGACCTTGACCACGTCGGACGCGCGATATTCCTTGAACTCGTAGTCCATCGAGGCATAGCCGCGGCTCACCGACTTCAGCTTGTCGAAGAAGTCGAGCACGATTTCGCCGAGCGGCATCTCGTAGGTCAGCATCACCTGGCGGCCGTGGTAGGCCATGTTCATCTGCACGCCGCGCTTCTGGTTGGCCAGCGTCATCACCGCCCCGACGTATTCCTGCGGCATGTAGAGATGCACGGTGACGATCGGCTCGCGGATCTCGCTCATCTTGCCGACGTCGGGCATCTTGGACGGGTTCTCGACCATGATGACTTCGCCGTCGTTGCGCACCACCTGGTAGACCACGCTCGGCGCGGTGGTGATCAGGTCCTGGTCGAACTCGCGCTCCAGGCGCTCCTGCACGATCTCCATGTGCAGCAGGCCGAGAAAGCCGCAGCGGAAGCCGAAGCCCAGCGCCTGGCTCACCTCGGGCTCGTAGCGCAGCGATGAATCGTTGAGCTTGAGCTTTTCGAGCGCGTCGCGCAGCGAGTCGTACTCGCTGGCCTCGGTCGGATAGAGGCCGGCAAACACCTGCGGCTGGATTTCCTTGAAGCCCGGCAGCGCCTCGGTGGCGGTGGCGGCCGCGCCGCCCGTGCCCGGCTTGATCAGCGTCACGGTGTCACCGACCTTGGCGGCCTGCAGTTCCTTGATGCCCGCGATGATGTAGCCCACCTCGCCGGCCTCGAGCGACGCGCGCGGTTCGTTGGCCGGCGTGAAGACGCCGATGTTGTCGGCGTTGTACATGGCGCCGGACGCCATCATCTTGATGCGCTCGCCCTTCACCAGGCGGCCATCCACCACGCGCACCAGCATGACCACGCCGACGTAGGGATCGAACCAGCTGTCGACGATCATCGCGCGCAGCGGGCCGTCGGGATTGCCGCGCGGCGCAGGCATCTTGTGCACGATGGCTTCGAGGATCTCGTCGATGCCCAGGCCGGTCTTGGCGGAACACGGAATGGCATCGGTCGCGTCGATGCCGATCACGTCCTCGATCTCGCTGCGTGCGTTGTCGGGATCCGCATTGGGCAGATCCATCTTGTTGAGCACCGGCACCACCTCGACGCCGAGGTCGAGCGCGGTGTAGCAGTTGGCCACGGTCTGCGCTTCGACGCCTTGCGATGCATCGACGACGAGCAGCGCACCTTCGCACGCCGACAGCGAGCGGCTCACTTCATAAGAGAAGTCGACGTGGCCCGGCGTGTCGATCAGATTGAGGTTGTAGACCTGCCCATCGAGTGCCTTGTAGTGCAGCGCGGCGGTCTGCGCCTTGATGGTTATCCCACGCTCTTTTTCGATGTCCATCGAGTCGAGCACCTGCGCTTCCATCTCGCGTTCCGCGAGGCCGCCGCAACGCTGGATCAGGCGGTCCGCGAGCGTCGACTTGCCGTGATCGATGTGCGCAATGATCGAAAAATTTCTGATGTGATTCATCAACGGGAACGCTTAAGTACTTGAATTGGCTCGTGCGCAGAGTGCGACAGGCAAGAAAAAAGGGCGCGTCTTCTGGAGACGCGCCCTGAACCAACAAGCAATGGCAACTGCAGTAGTTGGAACTTCATTGTAGGCAAAAAGGGAGGCACGTACATCCGGGGACAGGGTCAAAACGGGTCGTTGCAGGTCCACAACATCAAAGATATAAACAACTTATCCACAAGATCGGTGGAGCACTCCATGAACAACTTGTGGGCGATCTGTGGAGCGCCGGTGGACTGCTGTCTGACATCTCGCATGGTGGAGGAAAGCTCTCCCCTTATGCGCGGACCCGCCGCCCAATGGCTTCTATTCTACCGAAAATCGTCCTAAGCCTCTTCATAAGTTAGTGGATACAAACAAAACTCGCCCGCTTTTGGCCTGGAATTTTTTTTGAAACCGGGCGCTCGAGCGTCGCAAACACCTCAAAAAAGGCCCCAAACCCGAGTGACGGGTGGGGCCACTTGACGGAAAAGGCCGGATCAGCGTGCGGGGCGGATCAGGGCGTACTGGGCCCACTCGCCACGGCGGAACAGCACGCTCAGAGGCTTGCCCTTGTCGGCCTTGGCGACCGCGGACTCGAATTCCTTGACGCTCGATACCTCGATGTTGCCCACGGCCAGGATCACGTCCCCTTCGCGCAGGCCGGCCCGCGCAGCGCCATCGCTCGCCGACTCGATGCGCACGCCGCCGCGCATCTTGAGCTCCTTCTTCTGGGCCTCGGTCAGGTCGCTGACCACCAGGCCGAGCGCCTTGCCGGCCGCCGACGGCTTGGCCTGCGGCTCCTCGCGCTCGGGCTGGCGCTTGCCGGCCGGCTTGGCTTCCGCATCGCCCTCGGCCACGGTGACCGAAAGCTCGCGCGTGCTGCCGTTGCGGAACACCGTCAGCGTGTTCTTTGAGCCGGGCTTGGTGCTGGCCACCGAGCGCGACAGGTCGCTGGGGGTTTCGATGAGCTTGTCGCCGTACTTGGTGATGATGTCGCCCTCGCGCACGCCGGCCTTGTCGGCTGCCGAACCCGGCACCACGCTGCTCACGAGCGCACCGCGCGCCTTGCCGAGCCCGATGGATTCGGCCACGTCCTTGGAGACCGAGCCGATGGTCACGCCGATCAGCCCGCGCGAAACGCGGCCGGTGGCGCGCAGCTGGTCGCTGACGCGGATCGCCTCGTCGATCGGGATCGAGAACGAGATGCCCATGTAGCCGCCCGAGCGCGAATAGATCTGGCTGTTGATGCCCACCACTTCGCCGCGCAGGTTGATCAGCGGGCCGCCCGAGTTGCCGGGGTTGATGGCCACGTCGGTCTGGATCAGGGGCACCAGGTCGCCGGTGTCGCGCTGCTTCGCGCTCACGATGCCGGCGGTCACGGTGTTCTCCAGGCCAAAGGGCGAACCGATGGCCATGACCCATTCGCCGACGCGCAGCTTCGAGATGTCGCCGATCTTCACCACCGGCAGGCTGGTCGCCTCGATCTTGACCACGGCGACGTCGCTGCGCTTGTCGGCACCGATCAGCTTGGCCTTGAACTCGCGCTTGTCGGTCAGCGTGACGAGGATTTCGGACGCATCCTCGATCACGTGCGCATTGGTCATGACATAGCCGTCGGCCGACAGGATGAAGCCCGAGCCCACGCCGCGCGGGCGCTCTTCCTCCTGCGGCTGCTGCGGCCGGTTCGGGCGCGGGCCCGGACGCGGGTTGCCCGGCAGCGGCTGCCCGAAGAAGCGCCGGAAGAACTCCTGCATCTCCTCGTCCATTTCGCCGCTGCCGCCGCCCGAGGCCACTTTCTCGACCGTGCGGATACCGACCACGGCCGGCCCCACCTGCTCCACCAGATCGGCGAAATCGGGCAATCCGCGCGTCTGCGCCATGGCCGGCGCTGCCGGCACGAAACCCACGGCAGCCGAGCAGGCCATGCCGAATGCGAAGAGATAGGAACGAAGCTTGTGTCCCTCGACTTTGAACATCATCGGTTTTCTTTCAAAAGAACAGAGCGGCCAAAAGAAGAAGAGCTATGAGTCGGTGATACGGACTTGGTTCAGCGCCATCTACTACAGCGCAGGCGCAGCGGGTCAGCGCGTGCGCGCGAGGCTTTGAGCGAACGCATTGAGCGTCTGCTGCGGCACCTCGCCCACAGCGGTCAGCCACCAGTCGCTCGCCGGCTCGGGCAATCGCCGGCGAATGGCGTTGGTGGCCCCGATCGTCAGCACGCCATCACGCGGCGCACGCTTTTCATCGTAACGCTCGATGAAAAGCGACACCGAGGCCAGGCCATCGGAGAAGGTCCACTGGACGGTGCGGTCCTGCCCCGCCTTGCTGTCGCTGCCGGCCGGACGCCGGTAGAAGCTGCGCGGCTTGAAGCCGGCCACCGGCGCCTTGAGCACCCAGCCTTCGTCCTGCGCGCTGGTGCGTTCGAGCTCCAGTTTCTCGACGCGGTAGCCGCTGGTATTGGTCATCATCTGCGCGAGCGCCTGCGCCTTGATCGGCGCGTCGAGCTGCAATTCTGAAAACGCCGACTGCTCCACCACGCGGGATTCGGCGTCCACGGTCTGCAGCTTCACCACGAGGCCGGAGCGGCGCTCGCTCCAGATGCGGTAGCCGAAGCGCAGTGCGTCGTGCGGCACCAGTTGCACCACGTCGGCATCGAAGCCCGCCACGCGGTCCTTGCCGACGGCGCGAACGTCGTAGAAGTCGCCGATCGACGAGTCGGGCTTGTCGGGCAGATTGGGGAACAGGTCGAGGTTTTCGCGCTTCTCGACCTTCACGACCTTCGCCTCGGGCAGGAAGGTCATCACATGGTGGTTGCGCCTGAACGTGGAGCGCGGTGGCCCCGACAGCGCCTCGATGCGCTCGATCTGCAGGTCGCCGTCGCGCACATGCCAGATGCGCGCGCTCGACAGGTCGCCGCCCGCGGCCGACACCACGAAGGTGCCGACGTAATTGCGCTGCCGGGCCCCCGTGTGCATGCGCTGCAGCCATTCGACGACGCTCATCGAGGGCGGCGCATCGCCCGCCTGGGCCGAGGCCGCCCCCTTGGCGTTCGCCAGCCCGGGCCGGGTCTGCGCGGCCGCGATCTGCGCAAAACAAAAAGCAGCGAACACCAGCGCGAACGCGCGTGCGGAGATCGGCATCTGAACGGTCATTAGAGAGACGGGCGCGGATCAGCGCGCAGGGCCTTCGAAGGTCGCGTTGCGCAGGAAGCCCGAGGGCATTTGCGATGCACCACCGGCTTGCTGGTGCGCTTCGAGCAGCTGGTCGAGGCGCGGGTCGCGCAGCATGACCTGCGGGCTGCCGTTGCCGACCATCACGCGGGTTGGCGTGAGCGCGGCGGTGGGCGGAAGCTGGCTGTTGGCGGCAGCGGCGGCCAGCACGGAATTGGCGGCCGGCTGCGGCTGCGCTGCTGCAATCTGGGCACCCGGCGACGGCACACCGATGCCGTTTCCGACCAGGGTCCAGCTGATCGCGGCCACCGCCACCAGCGACGCGGCGCCGGCCACCAGCTTCCAGCGGAACACCGGCTCGTTGGCTGCCTCGGCCCTGTGCCGCGCCGTCAGCACCGCGGGGGCCGCGGCCGGCACCGGTGCCGCGATCACGGGCTCCGCGGCCAGGCGCTGCTGGAAGCGGGCCAGGAATGCATTGCTGTCGCTGCAGGGCGAATGGGCACCCGAGCGCAGGATGTCGCCCACCAGGTGATAGGCGCGCCAGGCACCGCGCGCGTCTTCTTCCGCGCAGACGGTGTCGATGGCCCGCGCAAAGTCCTCGCCATGCAAATGACCGTCCGCCAGTGCGGACACCTGTTCACGAACCGTCATCGTCTGATTCATTTCATTCACCTGCTTACCTACCAACGCTTGCCGGACTGGTTGTCCAGCAGCGGTTTGACCCTGGCCGAAATGGCCTCACGCGCCCGGAAAATACGCGAGCGCACCGTGCCGATCGGGCAATCCATGACCTCGGCGATCTCTTCGTAACTCATGCCCTCGATCTCGCGCAGGGTGACCGCCTGGCGCAATTCGGGCGGCAATGCTTCCATGGCCGCCTCGACCACCTGGGCGATCTCGTTGGCTGCCAAGACTGATTCGGGGGTTTCGTCGCTGATTGGTTCGTTTCCAGGGCGGTAAGTTTCATCGTCCTCGTCAGAAGACGGCCGCAGGGCGCTTTCGGAGATGGTCGGGTCGCGCTTCATGTCGACCAGCGCCTTCTTGGCGGTGTTGACCGCGATCCGGTAGAGCCAGGTGTAGAACTGGGCGTCGCCGCGGAACTGATGGAGCGCGCGATAGGCCCGGATGAAGGTTTCCTGGGCGATGTCCTCGACCAGGTCGACGTCGCGCACCATGCGTCCGATCAGGCGCTCGATCCGGCGCTGGTACTTGATGACCAGCAGCTCGAAGGCCTTCTGGTCGCCCGCGACCGTGCGCTGGACCAGCTGGAGGTCGACCTCGCCCGGGCGCGGCGCCTCGGCGGCCCCATCGGGCAAGCCGGAGTCCGGTGGCACTGGCGGGGGAGAAGTTGTCATCGGGGAGGTTCAGGGCGCATCGGCAGGCGCGGTTGCTCGCCACGGCTCGCCCGCAGGCGAGGCGGACGGGGCGCGCGAATATACCGCACGGCGTACATCGCGCCAGCGCTCCGGCATGGCGCGCTGTTCGAGCCATATCCATCGTCCGGCACGGCCCGGCTGGGTCAGGCGGACCAGCAGCAGCGATTGCAGATCGAGCGCCACCGCGGCGCGCGCCGCATGAACGGCCCGGCCGCGATCGGCGCCCGTCAGGCTCCAGCACAGGCCGTCGAAGTGCAGCACGCCGGCACCGTCGCTTCGCAGCCCGAATCCGGCCGCAGCGCCGGAAAACAGGACGCTCAGGACCAGCAGCAGCTGGCGCCAGCCGACGCTATCGATCAAATAGCACGAGAGACCTGCGCAGCAGGCGCCCAGGGCCCAGGTGGCAATCAGGATCCGGGTCGCACCGCGCGAGCGCCCCACCGGATAGGTCACCGAGGGTGCGCTGTACATGGAAGAGCAAGATTCAAACGCGCTTGAACACCAGCGTGCCGTTGGTGCCGCCGAAGCCGAAGTTGTTCTTGACCGCGACATCGATCTTGAGATCGCGCGCCTGATTGGCGCAATAGTCGAGGTCGCACTCCGGGTCCTGGTTGAAGATGTTGATGGTCGGCGGGCTCTTCTGGTGATGCAGCGCGAGCACCGTGAACACCGATTCAATGCCCCCGGCGCCGCCCAGCAGGTGGCCGGTCATGGACTTGGTCGAATTGACGACGAGCTTCTTCGCGTGATCACCGAAAGCCAGCTTGACCGCATTGGTCTCGTTGACGTCGCCGATCTGCGTGGAGGTGCCGTGCGCATTCAGGTACTGGACCTCGTCGGGGTTGACGCCCGCATTGGCCAGCGCCATGGCCATCGACCGGCGCGGGCCGTCGACGTCGGGCGCGGTCATGTGGTACGCATCGCCGGTCATGCCGAAGCCCGAGACTTCCGCATAGATTTTGGCGCCGCGCGCCTTGGCGTGTTCGTACTCCTCGAGCACGACCACGCCGGCGCCCTCGCCCAGCACGAAGCCGTCGCGGTCCTTGTCCCAGGGACGCGAAGCCGTGGCAGGATCGTCATTGCGGGTGCTCAACGCGCGAGGCGCGGTGAAGCCGCCGATGCCGAGCGGAGAAATGGTCGACTCGGCGCCGCCCGCGATCATGACGTCGGCGTCGCCGTATTCGATCATGCGTGCCGACGTGCCGATGGCGTGCAGGCCCGTGGTGCAGGCGGTCACGACGGCGATGTTCGGACCCTTGAAGCCGTACTTGATCGAGACGTGGCCCGAGATCATGTTGATGATCGAAGCCGGTACGAAGAACGGCGAAATACGGCGCGGTCCGCGGCTCGCGTATTCGCCGTGCGTCTCTTCGATCATCGGCAGCCCGCCGATGCCCGAGCCGATGTTGCAGCCGATGCGCACGGCTTTCTCATAGGACAGCGCTTCGCCGGTCGGCAGTCCGCTGTCCTGCACCGCCTGGATGGCGGCGGCAAGCCCCAGATGAATGAAGCGGTCCATGTGGCGCGCTTCCTTCTCCGAGATGTATTGGGTGATGTCGAAACCCTTGACCTCACCAGCGAACTTGCAGGCAAAGGCGCTTGCATCGAACGCGGTGATGTTCGCAATGCCCGACTTCCCGGCCAGCAGATTGGCCCAGGATTCGGCTGCGGTGTTTCCGACAGGAGCGATGCAACCGAGTCCGGTCACGACGACGCGGCGTTTGGTCATGCCGGCAAACCTTTCTGGAAGCGCTGAACAGCTGCCGAGCGGCGCGGGCGGTTGAAAAAAGAGCCGCCGGCCGTCGTTGCAGTGTCAGCTGGCCGATCAGGCCTTTTGATTCTTGGTGGCGTAGTCGACGGCGTTTTGCACCGTGGTGATCTTCTCGGCGTCTTCGTCGGGAATCTCGATGCCGAATTCGTCTTCGAGTGCCATCACCAGTTCGACCGTGTCGAGCGAGTCTGCACCGAGGTCGGCCACGAAGGCCTTCTCGTTGGTTACTTGGGACTCTTCCACGCCGAGTTGCTCGGCGATGATTTTCTTGACACGTGCTTCGATATCGCTCATTTGGTTCCCTCTGAGGGTTGTAGGTAACAGTGGATTTTAGCCGGGCGCATTGTGGCATTTGCCGTGCGCCCGGTACGGGAAAAGTTTGCGCCTTGCGGCTACATGTGCATGCCGCCGTTGACGTGCAGCTCCTGCCCCGTCACGTAGGACGCCTGGGGCGACGCGAGGTAGGCCACTGCATGTGCGATGTCGGCCGGCTTGCCCAGGTGGCCCAGCGGGATCTGCTGCAGCAGCGCCTGCTGCTGTGCCTCGGGCAGGCTGGCCGTCATGTCGGTTTCGATGAAGCCCGGCGCCACGCAGTTGACCGTGATGTTGCGGCTGCCCAGCTCGCGCGCCAACGCGCGGGTCATGCCCGCCACGCCGGCCTTGGCTGCCGCGTAGTTGGCCTGCCCGGCATTGCCGGAGGCGCCCACCACGCTCGTGATGCTGATGATGCGGCCGTAGCGCTGCTTCATCATCGGGCGGATCACCGCGCGCGAGAGGCGGAACACGGCCTTGAGATTGGTGTCGAGCACCGCGTCCCAGTCGTCGTCCTTCATGCGCATGGCGAGCGTGTCGCGCGTGATGCCGGCGTTGTTGACCAGCACGTGGATGGCGCCGTAGGCCTTCACGATCTCGTCGATCAGCGCCTCGACCGCGACGGCGTCGTTCACGTCGAGTGCGCGGCCGCGGCCGTCGAAGGCGCTGAGCGCCGAAGTGATCTTGGCCGCGCTGTCCTCGGTGGTGCCGGTGCCGACCACCTTGAGGCCACGCTGCGCCAGCTCGAGCGCGATGGCTGCGCCGATGCCGCGCGATGCGCCGGTGACCAGGGCGACCTGCCCTTCGAATTTGGGAATGCTCATAAAAGAAGTGTCTGGGCCCGCGCCGTTCAGCCGGCGAGCGATTGTCGGGTGTCCGCGAGCGTTGCCGGGTCGTACACCGACGCGGCTTGCAGCTCGGGGGCGATGCGCTTGACCATGCCGGCCAGCACCTTGCCCGGCCCGCACTCGATGATGGAGGTTGCGCCGCGCAGTTTCAAGGCCTGCACGCTTTCGACCCAGCGAACCGGACCGGCGGCCTGGCGCACGAGGGCGTCGCGGATGCGCGCGGGATCGGTCTCGACCGCCACGTCGATGTTGTTCAGCACCGGAATCTGCGGCGCCGCCAGCGTGAGGGTGGCGAGCTTTTCGCGCAATGCCTCGGCGGCGGGCTTCATCAGGCTCGAATGGAAGGGCGCGGACACCGGCAGCAGCAGCGCGCGCTTGGCACCGCCGGCCTTGAGCAGTTCGCAGGCCTTGTCGACGGCCGCTTTGCTGCCCGCGATCACGGTCTGCATCGGATCGTTGAAATTCACCGCCTCCACGATCTCGGCGCTGCCTGCACCGAAGGACGCCGTGGCTTCCGCGCAGCCCGCCACCACCTTGGCGGCGTCCATGCCCAGCACCGCCGCCATGGCGCCGACGCCGACCGGCACCGCCTGCTGCATGGCCCGCGCCCGAAAGCGCACCAGCGGCGCGGCCTGCGCGAGCGTCAGCACGCCGGACGCAACCAGCGCCGAATATTCACCCAGCGAATGCCCCGCCACCATCGACGGGGTGGGCCCGCCTTCGGCCAGCCAGGCGCGCCAGGCGGCAACGCCGGCCACCAGCATCACCGGCTGCGTGTTGGTGGTCAGCGCCAGTTCTTCCTTCGGGCCGTTCTTGATCAGCCCGCCGATGTCTTCGCCCAGCGCTTCGGAAGCTTCGCGCAGGGTTTCGGCCACGGCCGGATGATCGCCCCAGGCATCGAGCATGCCGACGGCCTGGGAGCCCTGACCCGGGAAGACAAAAGCAAAGGATTTCATTTTTATCAAAAGCGTCGTGTCGCATCGCAGCCCGGAGGGGCATCGCGATGCACTACAGATTCAATAGCACCGCGCCCCAGGTGAAGCCACCACCCACGCCTTCCAGCATGACGGTTTCGCCCTTCTTCACCTTGCCGGACCGCACGGCCTCGTCGAGCGCCAGCGGAATGGAGGCGGCCGAGGTGTTGCCATGCTCGTTGACCGTGACGATGAGCTTCTCGCGCGGGAGCTTCAGCTTCCTGGCCGTGCCTTCCATGATGCGGATGTTGGCCTGATGCGGAATGAGCCAGTCGATGTCGGCCTCGGTCTTGCCCGCCTTGGCCAGCGTGGCGCGGGCGGCATCCTCGAGCACGCGCACCGCGAGCTTGAACACGGCCTGTCCGTCCATGTGCAGCAGCGGCGTACCCAGCACATTGCCGCCCGAGACGTGGCCCGGCACGCAAAGAATGCCGACGTGCTTGCCGTCCGCATGCAGGTCGCTCGCCAGGATGCCCGGCTCCTCGCTGGCCTCGAGCACCACGGCGCCGGCACCGTCGCCGAACAGCACGCAGGTGGTGCGGTCGTTGAAATCGAGAATGCGCGAGAACACTTCGGCGCCGACCACCAGCGCGCAACGCGCGGTGCCGGTGCGGATCATGGCGTCGGCCACGGTCAGCGCATAGACAAAGCCGCTGCAGACCGCCTGGACGTCGAAGGCCGGACAGCCGGCCACGCCAAGCTTGTTCTGGAGAATGGCCGCCGACGAGGGAAACACCATGTCGGGCGTCGAGGTCGCGACGATGATCAGGTCGATGTCTTCCGCCTTGCGGCCTGCGGCTTCGAGTGCGTGGCGGGCGGCCTCGAGGCCGAGATCGCTGCTCGTGACCTCGGGCGCTGCGAAGTGCCGCGCATGGATGCCGGTGCGCTCGACGATCCACTGGTTCGAGGTTTCGATGCCGCGCGTTGCCAATTCCTTGGCAAGGTCGTCATTGGTCACCCGGCGCGGCGGCAGGTAGCTGCCGGTGCCGGTGATGCGTGAATAAGAGCTCATCAAACGTGAAGGGCCGTCGCGTCGGCTGGCACCGCGGGCTCCTGCCGCGCGAGCAATGGCGCGGCGTGAGCGATGCGGGCCCGCACGCGATCGAGCAGGTTGTTGCGAGCGGCATCATAAGCGCGATCCAGCGCATGGCCGAAAGCCACTTCGTCGGCCGAGCCATGGCTCTTGAAAACCAGGCCACGCAGGCCCAACAGGGCCGCACCGTTGTACCGACGGTGATCGAGCCGATTTTTAAACGCTTTTAGAACCGGATAGGCAACAATTGCCGCCGCTTTCGTAAAAATGCTCCGCGAAAATTCCACGCGGATGAACTCGCCGATCATCGAGGCCACGCCTTCGCTCGCCTTCAGTGCCACGTTTCCGACAAAACCGTCACAAACGACGATATCGGTCGTGCCCTTGAAAATATCGTTACCTTCCACGTTGCCGTAGAAGTTCAGATCCTTCGAGTTGGCGGCCGTACGCAGCAGTTGACTGGCCTTTTTGATCGTTTCGCTGCCCTTGATCGCCTCTTCGCCGATGTTGAGCAGGCCGACCGAAGGCGCCTCGTTACCCGTGAGCGCCGAAACCAGCGCCGAGCCGAGCACGGCAAACTGAAGCAGGTCTTCCGCGTCGCAATCGACGTTGGCGCCCAGGTCGAGCACCGTGGTGGCGCCGCCCTTGGCGTTGGGAAGCTGAGGAGCGATGGCCGGGCGATCGATGCCGTCGAGCGTCTTGAGCAGGTAGCGGGCAATGGCCATGAGGGCGCCCGTGTTGCCGGCCGAGATGGCCGCCTGGGCGGCGCCATCCTTGACCTGCTGGATCGCGATGCGCATCGAAGAATCCTTCTTCTTGCGCAGGGCGATTTCGATCGGGTCGTCCATGCCCACCACCTCGCTGGCCGCGACGATGCGGGCGCGCGGATGCGCGGCAAAGCCTGCCAGCGCAGCCGGCGCGCCGACCAGCAGCAACGAGGCTTCGCTGTGCCGCTCGAGGAACGCGCGGCAGGCCGCAAGCGTGACGCGCGGCCCATGATCACCTCCCATGCAATCCACGGCGAGCGTGATTGCGGAAGGCGCAGCAGTGGATTCGGGGGAAGAAGGCGTAGCCATCAAAACAAAGGCCCGACGCTACGGCAAAAGTAGCTTCGGGCCTCGGCCTTGGGATGCGAGATCAGGCTTCAGACTTGTTCTTGAGCACCTGGCGGCCACGGTAGAAACCGTTGGGGCTGATGTGGTGGCGCAGATGCGTTTCGCCAGTGGTCGGCTCAACGGCAATGCCGGGCACGACCAGCGCATTGTGGGAACGGTGCATGCCGCGCTTGGAAGGCGACTTCTTGTTTTGCTGGACGGCCATGATGGCTCCTGGACTGTTAGGTGAGTGATTGGATGCGCTCTCTTGCGGTGGCAATCCAGGGGCATGCATGGAATGCCCTTGCCTGTCTTGCTGCTCACGGCGGCGCGCGCGAAGCCCATGATTATAGCCCAGGCGGCGAAAAAGGGCTACTTGCCCTCTTCGGGCTTGCGCGAACGCAACGCGCCGAGCACCGCGAAGGGGTTCGGCTTGGCCTCTTCGGCCGCCTGGAAGTCATCGTCGCTGGAAGAGAGCCGCACCGGGACCGGGCAGACCTCGTGCACGGGCATGACGGGAATCTCCATCAGGAGCTCGTCTTCAATCAGGGTGGGCAGGTCGAAGTCCCGGCTCATGACGAGCAGGTCTTCCTCGGACTCCTCGTCTTCGGCCTCCGCCGTGGCCTCGTCGGCAACGAAGCGGAACCAGCGGTCCACCACCAGCGGCGTCTCCACAGGCGTCAGGCAGCGCTGGCAGGTCAGCGGCACAGTCGCTTCGGCTTCCAGGTGCAGCCAGGGCACGGCCTTGCCGTCGGCGCCCGGGCGTTCTTCGCCGGTCGCCGTCCAGCGGACCACGGCATCGGGCGCCGGAGCCGCCAGTTCGGCGGCAAGGCGCACATAGCTCGGAACCGGGTCGGTGGCGTCCAGGGTGGCGGCAGCGGCGGCAAAGCCGGCCACGTCGAGCCGTTGGGGGGCAAATTCTCTCTTCATCCGCGCCAGTCTAGCGCGCCGGCCGCGTCACCCCCAAAGGCATGCCCGAGGGTTTTGCGCGGCTCCCGCACAATCTGGCCCATGCAACGCCCCTTGATCCTCGCCTCGACCTCGCGCTACCGGCGCGAACTGCTGAACCGCCTGCACCTGTCCTTCGATGTACAGGCACCCGAAGTCGACGAAACGGCGCTGGCCGGCGAAACGCCGCGCGAACTGGCCGAGCGGTTGGCGCTCGAAAAGGCGCGCGCCGTAGCCGCACGCTTTCCGGAAGCCGTGGTCATCGGCTCGGACCAGGTGGCCGAGTTGGCGGGCGAGGCGCTCGGCAAGCCCGGCGACCACGCGCGCGCCACGGCCCAACTGCGCCGGATGCGCGGCCAGACACTGGTGTTCCAGACCGCGGTGGCCGTGGTCTGCGAGGCCACCGGCTTCGTCCAGCGCGACCTGGCGCCGGTGCGGGTGGTGTTCCGCGAACTCAGCGATGCCGCCATCGAGCAGTACCTGCAGGCCGAGCAGCCGTACGACTGCGCAGGCAGCGCGAAGAGCGAAGGGCTCGGCATCGCCTTGCTGAGCGCGATCGACAGCGACGACCCGACGGCGCTGGTCGGCCTGCCCTTGATCCGCACCTGCCGGATGCTGCGCGCCGCGGGGGTCGAACTCCTGTGACGCACGGCAAGCTCTACCTCGTTCCCGCGCCGCTCGACTTCGGCTGCGACACCCAGGCGCCGCTGCAGGACGCCCTGCCGCTGGGCACGATCCAGGCCGCCGCCGGGATCACCCACTGGATCTGCGAGAACGCCAAGTCGGCCCGCGCCTACCTGAAGCGGATCGATGCCGTCGCGCCACTGGCGGCGCCGCTGCAGGCGCAGGACATCCGCGAACTGCCGCGCGAGGTGCACAAGAAGGGCGACCACGCGGGGCAGTTCGATGCCCGCCCGTTGCTGGCCGCCGCGCTCGAAGGCCACGACGTCGGCCTGCTGAGTGAGGCCGGCATGCCGGCGGTGGCCGACCCCGGCTCCTCGGTGGCGCGCGCCGCGCATGACCTGGGCATTGCCGTGGTGCCGCTCACCGGGCCCGTCTCGCTGCTGCTGGCGCTGGCTGCGAGCGGCCTCAACGGGCAGAACTTCGCCTTCGTCGGCTACTTGCCGCAGGATGCCGGCGAGCGCCAGGTGCGCATCCGCGAGCTCGAGGCGCTGGCGCTCAAGACGGGCCAGACGCAGCTGTTCATCGAAACGCCCTACCGCAACGCCGCGCTGCTTCAGGCGCTGGTGCAAACGCTGCAGCACAACACCCGGCTCGCGGTAGCACGCGGCCTGACGCTCGCCAGCGCCCACGTGCGCAGCGAAACCGTGAAATCCTGGCGCGCCAAGGCGCAGCCGGGCACATTGGACGAACGCCTGCCGGCCGTGTTCGCGATCGGGCGTTGACGATGGGGGTGACCGCCGGCACGCGCTGGGCCTCGCGCGCGCAGTTCTTTTCGTCCGGATTCATCTTTGCGACCTGGGGCGTGCATGTTCCGACGGTCAAGGCGCACTACGGCATCGACGAAGCCGAGCTCGGGCTGGCCCTGCTCGCGGCCGGCGCCGGCGCGATGTTCGGGCTGACCAGCGCCGGCCGCTGGATCGGCCGCCACGGCCCGCGGCGCATGGCCGCGCTCTGCGGCTGCGTCTATGCCCTGCTGCTTGCCGGCCTGATCGCGATGCCGGGCTATCTTTTCCTTTTGGCATTGCTGGCGGTCTTCGGCCTGGTGACCAGCGTGTTCGACGTGGCCATCAACACCGAGGCGGCGCAGCTGGAGCTGCACGGTGGCAAGCCCCTGATGAGCGGCATGCACGGCATGTTCAGCCTGGGTGGCATGGCCGGCGCCGCGAGTGGCAGCGCGGCACTGGCCGCCGGGCTCGGGGCGCAGGCGCATCTGCTGTGGGTGGCAGCGGCAATGGTGCTGGTGGTTGCCGTCGCGTCGACGCGCATGCTGCCCAGGCCGCCCGCCGCGAGCGATGCCGCCCCGGCGGACCATCGCTTCCGGCTGCCCCGCGGCACGCTGGCGGTGCTTGGCGTGCTCGCCGCGCTGGGCCTGATTGCGGAAGGCGCCATCTACGACTGGAGCGTGCTCTACATGCAGCAGGAACTCGGCAGCCCGCAAAAGCAGGCCGCGCTGGCCTACGCGAGCTTCTCCGCCGCCATGGCGGCGGCGCGGTTCGGCGGCGACGCCATGCGCGCGCGCTTCTCGCCGACGGCACTGTTGCGCGGCAGCGGCATTCTGGCGGCCGCGGCCATGGCGCTGGTGCTGCTGACCGACCTGCCCTGGCTCGCGCTGCTCGGCTTCGCGGGCGTCGGCATCGGTTTTGCGAACGTGGTGCCAATCCTGTTCGGCGCCTCGGCGCGCGTGCCCGGCATTGAACCCGCCATCGGCATTGCCGCCGTCTCGGCCGTGGCCTACCTGGGTTTCATGGCCGGCCCGGCGGTGATCGGCCTGCTCGCGCGGGCCAGCTCGCTGACGGCCGCGCTCTATGTGGTCGTGGTCTTTGCCGCGGCGCTGGCGGCCTCGGCCCGCCTCACGGGCGAGGACGGCAAACGGTCTTGAAGCGACTGGCCGCCGGCCTCAGCGCAGCGCCGGCGTGGCGGACTGCAGCGAGCGGACGGTGGCCGCGCCCATGGCGGCGCCGAATTTCTTCGCAAGTTTCTCGGCCACGTTGTCGCGCCGGGTGTAGTCGGTGACCTCTTCGGCCTTGATGACTTCGCGCGCTACGAAGTCGACATTGCCCAGCTGGTCGGCCAAGCCGAATTCGACGGCCTGTTCGCCGCTCCAGAAGAGGCCGCTGAAAAGCCCCGGGGTGTCGAGCTTGAGCCGGTCGCCGCGCCCGCTTTTCACCACGTTGATGAACTGCGCGTGGATCTGGTTCAGCATGGCCTGGGCATGGGCGCGCTGCGCGTCGCTCATCGGGCTGAACGGGTCGAGGAAGCCCTTGTTCTCGCCGGCCGTCAGCAACCGGCGCTCGACGCCGACCTTTTCCATCACGCCGGTGAAGCCGAAGCCGTCCATCAGCACGCCGATGCTGCCGACGATGCTGGCCTTGTCGACGAAGATCTTGTCGGTGGCGGCCGCGATGTAGTACGCGGCCGAGGCGCAGGTTTCCTCGACCACCGCGTAGATCGGCTTCTTGTGCTTGGCCTTCAGGCGCTTGATCTCGTCGCTGATGATGCCCGCCTGCACGGGGCTTCCGCCGGGCGAATTGATGAGCAGCACGATGCCCTTGGCGCCCTCGTCCTCGAAGGCCGTCTTCATGGCCGCCACCACGAATTCCGCGCTGGCGTCGCCGCCGTTGGCGATCTCGCCCTTGATCTCGACCACCGCCGTGTGGGCCGTGGTCTTGGCGGCGCTCGGCGCGTTGCGCGACATCGCGAGCCAGACCAGGAAGATGAAGAAGGCGAGCCACGACAGGCGCGTGAAGGTCTTCCAGCGGCGCGCCGCCTTCTGCTCGTTGAGCGAAGCGAAGGCGAGCTTCTCGAGCGTTGCGCGCTCCCATCCGGGACGCTGCGTGGGGTCTTTGGCCATGTTTCTCGGCGCGCCCTGCGAGGACGCAATGGGGGTGGCCGGCTCAAAAGGATCAAAACCTTCGGGTTCCGTGCGGTTCGGGTCGGTCATTGTCAAAAAATCAGGGGATGGAGGTTCCAGGCAGTATGCCAGTGCACCACGCCGTCACGTTCGCTGAGGGCGATCTTCACGAGCCCGCCGCGGCATGGGCCGCCGGCGCATTCGCCGGTGTCCGGCCGGTAGACCGCACCGTGGGTGGCGCAGAGCAGCCACTGGCCGCTGTCGTCGAAGAAGCGGTCGGGCTGGAAATCCAGCTCCATGGCCACGTGGCTGCATCGGTTGAGGTAGGCATGCGGCTGCCCTTCGAAGCGCACAGCGAAGGCCCGGCAGGTCTCGCCGCCATAGACCACATCGAAAGGGACGGCCCGGCCGCCTTCGACCAGCTCCGCGGCATTGCACAGGGGAATGCGCTGTTCTTCGCTCATGCCGCGATTTTCAGGCGTTGTCCAGAAGCCATGCCTCCAGGCTGGCCACCGAGTGGGCGACGAACAGCGGCTTCAGTTCGTCGAAGCTCTCGGGCTCGTGCGCGCCATAGCTCACGCCCACGCTCGCGCAGCCGGCATTGAGCGCCAGCTGCAGGTCGTGCGTGGTGTCGCCGATCATCAGGGTGCGCTCGGGCGGCACCTCGAGCTCCTCCATGAGTTCGAGCAGCATGCGCGGGTGCGGCTTGCCGAAGGTTTCGTCGGCGGTGCGCGAGGCGTCGAAGCGGTCGCGCAGCGCGACCGACTTCAGCGCCTCGTTCAAGCCGCGGCGCGACTTGCCCGTGGCCACGGCGAGCTTGTGGCCGCGCGCGCGCAGGGCGTCGATCATCTGCAGCACGCCGTCGAACAGCACGAGGTCGTCCTGGTGCTGCAGGTAGTGGTAGCGGTAGCGGGCACCGAGCTCGGCGTATTTTTCCTTCGGCACATCGGGCGCGGCGCGCGCGAGAGCCTCGGCCAGGCCCAGGCCGATCACCCATGCGGCGTCGTTCTCGCTCGGCTTGGCGCCGCCGACGTCGATCACCGCCGCCTGGATGCAGCGCACGATGAGCCGCGTGGAGTCGTAGAGCGTGCCGTCCCAATCGAAGGCGATCAGGTCGAAGCGCAGGGGTCTGGAGGAATCAGTCATTGGCCGTGGGAGTGGGATGTTGGGCAAGCGCTTCGATCGCCTGGGGCGGCATCAACGCTTGCAGCTCGGGCGGCAGGCCGGCCTGCAGCGCCACGCGCTCGCCCGTGGCGGGGTGGTTGAACTGCAGTCGCCAGGCATGCAGGAACATGCGCTTGAGGCCGAGCTTTTGCAACACGCGCTGGCGCTCGAAGTTGCCGTATTTGTCGTCGCCCGCGATGGCATGGCCGGCCGATGCAAGGTGCACGCGGATCTGGTGGGTGCGGCCGGTCTTGATGGTGACCGCCAGCAGCGACAGCGGCGCGGCGTCGCCCGGCAGCGTGAGCCGCGCCAGCACGCGCACCAGCGTCACGGCCCGCATGGCATCGGGATGGTCCTTGGCGACCACCCGCACGCGGCGTTCGCCGGCGCCCGCGCCGTCGCCCGGCAGCAGGTACTTGGCGAGCGGCGCATCGAGCACCTTCTTGTTGGCAGGCCAGGCGCCCTCGACCAGCGCAAGGTAGGTCTTGCCGGTCTCGCGTTCGCGGAACTGATCCTGCAGCGCCACGAGCGCGCTGCGCTTCTTGGCCACCAGCAGGATGCCCGAGGTCTCGCGGTCGAGCCGGTGCACCAGTTCGAGGAACTTGGCGCCCGGGCGCGCCGTCCGCAGCTGCTCGATCACGCCAAAGCTCACGCCGCTGCCGCCGTGCACGGCCACGCCGGCGGGCTTGTCGATGGCCAGCACCGCGTCGTCCTCCAGCAGCACCGGGAATTCGCGCGCCGGCGCGGGCGGCGCGGCGCCCTCTTCGGCCCGCGGTGATATCCGTATGGGAGGCAGCCGCAGCACGTCGCCGGCTTCGATGCGGGTCTCGGCCTGCACCCGCCCCTTGTTGATGCGCACCTCGCCCGACCGGATGATCCGGTAGACATGCGTCTTGGGCACGCCCTTCAGGTGGCGGAACAGGAAGTTGTCGAGCCGCTGGCCCGCGGATTCCGCATCGACGGTGATGAACCTGATGGCCGCATGCGGCGCGCCGGCGTCCGCCGCAGCCTTTGGGACTGCGGGATCTGGAACTGCGGGATTTGGAGCGGCCGCGGGGCTTCGCTTCGCACCTATAATGTTTTTCACCAGCGCGGTCGTGTAAGTGCTTGATTAGACAGAAGTTTAGATCACTGCAGTCAAACGCCCAGGACCATGCTGCGAGGTCGATGCCGCTTTGGCGCCGAACCTGCAAACCCCGCGCAATTGCGCAAAGTGGCAGGCGTGGCGCCCAAGTCAAGCCGACACCCACGAAACACCGATACGGAATACCCAGCCTGCAGCTTCCAAGCTGCCGGCGGATCGAAGCGAGTCCCTTGTGTTGATGCTGCTGATTCAAATGTGCCTGCGCTGGCCCACCTGGCTTCTGCCAGCGGCCTCAGGCATTGAGTCATCCGCACCGCGCGCCACCATTGCGCAACCAGCTATCAATAAGATAGCTGCTCAACACCGAACCTGGCTCGCGCCCATCCACGCGCCCCCACCCCGGTTGTCTTCCTGAGCTGACGCTCAAGAGGCCTGTCCGCGCTCGGCGCGGCAGCGACAACATCCGGGGCCAAGCGGCAATTCCCCTCGTTTCGCGGGCGTCGTCCGTGCATCGTTGGCCCGTCATGGGCCGGTAGAACGATACATATAAGGACAACGCATCATGAAGCGGATGCTGATCAATGCCACGCAGGCCGAAGAACGCCGCCTGGCCATCGTCGACGGGCAAAAGCTCCTCGACTACGAAATCGAGATCGAAGGGCGCGAACAGCGCAAGGGCAACATCTACAAGGCCGTCGTGACGCGCGTCGAGCCTTCGCTCGAAGCCTGTTTCGTCGACTACGGCGAAGACCGCCACGGCTTCCTGCCGTTCAAGGAAATCTCCAAGCAATACTTCGCCGAAGGCGTTTCCGCCAACCAGGCGCGCATCCAGGACGTCATCAAGGAAGGCCAGGAGCTGGTCGTCCAGGTCGAGAAGGAAGAACGCGGCAACAAGGGCGCGGCCCTCACCACCTTCATTTCGCTGGCCGGGCGCTATGTGGTGCTGATGCCCAACAACCCGCGCGGCGGCGGCGTGAGCCGGCGCATCGAGGGCGACGACCGCGCCGAACTCAAGGAGGCGATGGACCAGCTCGAGTACCCCAAGGGCATGAGCATCATCGCGCGCACCGCCGGCATCGGCCGCTCGGCGCCCGAGCTCCAGTGGGACCTGAACTACCTGCTCAAGCTCTGGAGCGCCATCGACGGCGCGGCCAAGGGCGGCAAGGGCGCCTTCCTGATCTACCAGGAATCCTCGCTCGTCATCCGCGCCATCCGTGACTACTTCAATCACGACATCGGCGACATCCTGATCGACACCGACGACATCTACGAGCAGGCGCAGCAGTTCATGGCGCACGTCATGCCCGAGCATGCCGCCCGCGTGAAGCGCTACCGCGACGACGCGGCGCTGTTCAGCCGCTTCCAGATCGAGCACCAGATCGAATCCGCCTATGCGCGCACCGTGCAGCTGCCCTCGGGCGGCGCCATCGTGATCGACCACACCGAGGCGCTGGTCTCGGTCGACGTGAACTCGGCGCGCGCCATCAAGGGCGGCGACATCGAGGAAACCGCCACGCGCACCAACCTCGAAGCCGCCGACGAAGTGGCCCGCCAGATGCGCCTGCGCGACCTGGGCGGCCTGATCGTCATCGACTTCATCGAC
>Ga0209051_1000940_pt1 | contig 28752 bp, 21 predicted proteins | sample AraplaCvi_mMS_r2_2_FD_184286 | JGI IMG/M metagenome (GOLD analysis project Ga0209051, IMG submission 184286) | Arabidopsis root microbial communities from North Carolina, USA - plate scrape MF_Cvi_mMS_r2 (SPAdes) (version 2) | ecosystem: Host-associated > Plants > Roots > Endosphere | place...
AACACCAAGGAGCGCGTGACCTTCCTGCTGGCCGAGCAGAACACCAACATGGCGCTGCGCTACGCCGACTACGGCTACATCCTGGAGAACGGCCGCATCGTGATGGACGGCGAGGCGAAGAGCCTGCGCGAGAACGAGGACGTGAAGGAGTTCTACCTCGGCGTCGGCGGTGCGGACCGCAAGAGCTTCCGCGACGTGAAGAGCTACAAGCGGCGGAAAAGGTGGCTGGCATGACCCACCCCCGTTCCTCGCTCACTTCGTTTAGCTCGATTCCCCCCTCGAGGGGGCGCACCCGGCGGCCCGGCAAAGCCGGTTCCGCGGGTGCCCGCGAACGGGCTTCGTTGCGCCCCCCATCCGATGAAGAAGGGCATTGAACCCATGACCGACCACTACGACGCCCTCGAAATCCGCGACCCCGCCGAACGCGAGCGCGACCTGCTGGCCGCGCTGCCGAAGCAGATCGCACAGGCCCAGACCGCCGCGCCCGCGTTCGCGAAGATCCTCGACGGCGTGAAGCCCGCCGACATCACCACGCGCGAAGCACTCGCCAAGCTGCCCGTCACGCGCAAGACCGAACTGCTCGAACTGCAGAAGCAGCGCCGCGCCGACGACCCGTTCGGCGGCTTTTCCACCATCGGCCGCGGCACCCGCATGCCGCGCGTGTTCGCGAGCCCCGGCACCATCTACGAACCCGAGGGCGAGGCGCGCGACTACTGGCGCACGGCGCGCGCGCTGCATGCCGCGGGCTTTCGCGGCGGCGAGCTCATCCACAACAGCTTCAGCTACCACATGACGCCCGCCGGCTCCATCATGGAAAGCGGCGCGCGGGCCATCGGCTGCACCGTGTTCGCGGGCGGCACCGGCCAGACCGAGCAGCAGCTCGAAGCCATGGCTGACCTGAAGCCCGAGGGCTATGCAGGCACGCCGAGCTTCCTCAAGATCCTCCTGGAAAAAGCCGAGGAGAAAGGCTTGAAGCTGCCCTCGCTCACCAAGGCGCTGGTGTCGGGCGAAGCCTTTCCTCCGAGCCTGCACGACTGGATCGCCGCGCACGGCGTGCAGGGCACGCAGTGCTATGCCACCGCCGACCTCGGCCTGATCGCCTACGAGACCAGCGCGCGCGAAGGCCTGGTGCTCGATGAAGGCGTGCTGGTCGAGATCGTGCGTCCCGGCACCGGCGACCCGGTGCCCGACGGCGAGGTGGGCGAGATCGTGGTGACCACCTTCAACCCCGACTATCCGCTGGTGCGCTTCGGCACCGGCGACCTTTCCGCCGTGCTCGCGGGCACCTGCCCCACCGGCCGCACCAACAAGCGCATCAAGGGCTGGCTCGGCCGCGCCGACCAGACCACCAAGGTGCGCGGCATGTTCGTGCACCCCTCGCAGGTGGCGGAGATCGCGCGGCGCTTTCCGGAAGTGCAGCGCGCGCGCCTCGTGGTCTCGGGCGAGATGGGCGACGACCAGATGACCTTCAGGCTCGAATGCGCAGCAGGTGCGCCGGCCGGGCTCGAGGCGCGCATTGCCGATGCGGTGCGCGAAGTGACCAAGCTGCGCGGCACCATCGAGCTGGTGGCACCGGGCACGCTGCCGAACGACGGCAAGGTGATCGAGGACGCGCGCAGCTACAAGTAGCGGCGGTAGAACCGGCGCGTGAGCGCGCGCATCGCCAGCACCAGCAGCACCAGGTAGACCGCCGACAGCAGGACTGCGAGCGCCACGAGGCGGCCGTCGCTGCTCGTGCCCGAGAAGCTCGCGCTCGCGACCCACAGCAGCCCGCCGAGCGCAAGGGCGGCGCAGGCCAGCTGCAGCAGCACGAAGGCCGACACCGCGGCCGCCACGGCCCGGAACGGACGCGCCTGCGCGGGCCCCGGCGCGGCGCCGAGCCAGCCGCCCCAGAACGCCAGCGCAAAGACCAGCAGCGGCACCGCGAACCAGCCGAGCAGAAGCGGTGCCAGGTCCGAGTCCCTCGAGGTGTCGACCCAGCCGCTCGCGGCATGGCCGATCCACATCTGCAGCGAGACAAAGGTCGCGGCGGCCACGAGTGCCACTGCGCGGCGCGGCGCTGCCATGTCCGCGCCGCCATCCGCCGCGCCGGGCGATGCATCCACGAGCGCAGTGCTGCGCTCGCGCAGCGCGAAGCGTGCGGCCAGCCACACGCTCCCGACGAGCACGAGCATCTGGATGGCCGACTGCACGAGCATCGACACCCCCATGACCGGCCGCAGGCCGTACGTGCCGACGCGCTCGTGCAGCGGCCCACCGGGCATGAAGAGCAGCTGCGCCTGGTAGAACAGCGGCGTCAATGCCAGCATGTTGACGACCATCACCGCGAGGAACACGGCAGCGAAGCGGCTGCCAGGACCGCGAAGCTGCGCGATGGAGGCCGCGCCGCGTTCGTCGAGTGCCTTGCGCGCATGGCACCACGCCAGCGTGGCCGCCAGCAACCATACCGAGACGGCGCGCGACAGCAGCGGCACCCATACGCCGGGCTGCGCATACACGCCGCGCATCTGCTCGCCGTGCGGCGAGGAAGGCAGCAGCTGCACCGCCATGGTCACCGCAAACAGCGCCGCATCGACCGCCACCGCGATCCATGCGAAATTTCCGGGCAGGCGCTGCGCGCGCTCGAACGAAGAGGATGCGGCCATGGGATGGGAGCGTACCGGAACGCGCGGCCCCATCCGCGTGCGCGCCGCACCGGCCGCATGCTCAGTGGATCGCGGCCTCGTGTGCGAGTTCGAACATCGTCGTCATCTCGCGGATGAACGCGGGCAGGTCGCCGAGCTTGCGGCTTGTCACCAGGCCGCTGTCGACCACCACCTCCTTGTCGAGCCACTTCGCACCGGCGTTGTGCAGGTCGGCGCGCAGCGAAGGCCATGAGGTCATCCTGCGGCCCTTCACACCGCCGGCATCGATGAGCGTCCATGGTCCATGACAGATGGCCGCGATGGGCTTGCCCGACTCGACGAAGGCACGCACGAAGGCCACGGCCTTCTGGTTGATGCGCAGCGCGTCGGGGTTGGCAACGCCGCCGGGCAGCAGCAGCGCGTCGAAGTCGTCGGCATTGGCGTTCTTGAGCGGCACGTCGACCTCGAAGGTGTCGGCGGGCTCGAGCTGCTTCCAGGCGCGCACGCTGCCGTCGAGCGGCGAAACGATCTGGGTCTGCGCGCCGGCACCGTCGAGCGCCTTGCGCGGCTCGGTCATCTCGGCCTGCTCGAAGCCGTCCGCCACGAGGATGGCAACCTGCATTCCGTCCAGCGAAGAAGAAGAAGAAGAGATGGTGGGCATGGGTGAGTCACTCCTTGAAGGTGGTTCTTTTTGATGGCAATGACACTTCACCCTAGAGCCCACGCCCGCGGCGCGCATCGGCGCGCGCCGGGTCCGCCTGTCGGACGGTTCGACGGGCGGCAACTTTCTTTTACGTCGATCTTCGAGCCACAGCTCTCAAAGTGAAGAAACCACCTCGACGACAGCACTCTCGGTCGGGATCCGCTTCACCGAACCTGTTTCGGGGTCGTACAGGATGATCGCCTTGCTCAGGGCAAAAACAACCCGCCCCTGCAATCGAAGGTCTCCCTCTGTGAAGGTGACAGCGACGCATTGAGCGCTCGGCGTGCCAGGGGAAGTCGCTTTGGGAAGTTCCTGCTGCTTCAGTCGAGTCGCTCGATTCCGGATTGGCAAGCAGTTCTCCGCGCCCACCACGTACTCGTCGATGTACGCTTGGCCAGCAGACATCCCGAGTATCGGAATGATCGCCAGCAAGGTCATCGCAACAACGATGGTCAACGCTCCCAGCAACATGAGCAGTGGAGTTACCACCACACCCACTGGCAACCACCACGTCGCTTTTAATGCGGCGCAGAAGCTCGCAGGCTTCGAGGGTGGAGCATCCGGAACTGGCGATTCCGCAGGAATCGCCGCCTTGCGCTTTCCACGCCGGGAAGTGACCAATGAGGTAACGAGCCATGCCGCGAGCAGAATGAGCGCGGCAGGAGTCGCTCCTTTCAGTGCGCGTACGTACAAGGCCAAGCTGCCGAATGCCTCGAACCCTGTCGAGATGATTCGAAGGACAGCCCATGCGGACAGATCGAGCATGTCCATTGTCGAGTCGAGCAGTTGGGCGCGCGGAATCCCGAAACGGTCTTCCGCAGCCAGTGCCACGCCATACCCCAACAGCGCTAGCACAAGCCCCACGAGTGACGCAGTGGCAAGCAAGCCGCCAATGCTAATGATGGATTCACTTTTTTCGTTCGCCCGATCAGCCGGTATCTTCTCGCTCATTTTCAAAGCTTCCCTGCTTAGTTTTATATTGCCCGAACTGGGCTCTTCCAAGGCGCAATTGCTAGCGCCGCTTCTTTCTTTTTATTTGCCGAGGCGCCCGCAACAGGCTCGACCCCGATTAACGCTATTTCCGGCAGCTGGCCGGCAGCGCCTTTTCGGGCAGGTCGTCGCCGGCCACGCAGTTCCAGGCAATGCCGTCCTCGGTGGCCGAGGGCTCCATGCGCAGCGTGCCCTTGGCCTTTGGAAGCACCACATCCACCACCATGCTGTCCGGGTCGAGCGTCAGCTCCGAGCCGCCGGGCAGGGTCTTGGGCGCGCCGGCGGTGGCGAGGGAATCTGGAATCTCTTCCTTCTGCTTGTAGTAGTTGCCGAGCGCTTCGCGCACCGGCGCGGCTTCGGACCAGGCCTGCGAAACGGCTGCCCGCGACTCGTAGTCCTTGTAGGCCGGAAGAGCCACCCCAGCCAGCACGCCGATGATGGCCACCACCACCAGGAGCGCCAGCGCGCCGCCGCCGGCACGGCCGGTGTACGGCACGAAGACCGCGAGCAGGTAGGCCACCGGATTGCGGCTCGGCAGCTTCGCGCCCGGATCGATGGCGCGCGCGACGCGCTTGGTGAGCCAGGGATAGCCGGCGATCAGTTCATGGAACGAGGCCCAGAAGCCGCTGTTGCCCACCGACTGGTCGGCGTAGCGCTGCAGGTCGACGTGGCGCCACTGCTGCGCGCCGGCGGCCAGCGCCACGAGCGCGCGGGGCGCGGAGTCGGGCTGCTTGCAGCAGGCGGCGCCGTGCAGGTCGCAGGTGTATTCCTGGGCCCGCGAATAGGCGGCGCCGAGCAGCGGCAGCCACAGCACCGGGGCGCGCCAGATGTGGCCCGTGAGGTGGCCGCGCCGGATGTGGCCCAGCTCGTGGCCGATGTAGAAGTTGATGCCGTCGGGCTGGGCCTCCATGGCGTCGACCACGTCGGACAGCAGCACCACGAAGTTGCGGCCGAAGAAGCGCGTGGCAAAGGCATTGAAGATGCCGTCGCCATGCAGCAGGTAGGCCTCGGGCGGGTTCTGGATGCCCAGATGGCCGCAGCAGGCCTCGAATCGCGCATGCAGTTCCGGCAGCTGGGTGGGCGAAAGCTTCACGGCCGTGCCCTTGATCCAGGCGATGACGGCCGACTGTGCGAACACGTAGGCGATGAAGCCGAGCAGCACATAGGCGAGCGCGATGCCCAGGGTGCCCAGCACCAGCAGCGCCCAGACCAGCAGGCCGAGCCCGAGCGTGATGTTGCCGAGCCAGCGCTCGCGCGGATAGACCCATGGATCCATTGGAATTTCCTCCTCGATGCGGGCCCGAAGGCCTGCGGTGTTGTGGTTTTTCTTCGCGCCTCCCCAGGCGCGACTTGCGAGCGCGCATCATGCCCCAGGAAGGGGCGGATTTCGGCCCGTGCCTAAGGGCTATTCGCTATTCGTCAGGTCATGGTCAGCCTTTATGATCGCGGCCGTTTTTGAATTTCACCAACCGAGAGACACACATGAAGAAATTGCTTGCACTCACGGCGTTCGCCGCTGCTGCCGCCGGCGCCTGGGCCCAGGATTTCCCCGCAGGCAAGACCGTCACGCTGGTGGTGCCCTTCTCCGCCGGCGGCCCGACCGATCGCGTGGCCCGCGACCTGGCCGAAGCCCTGCAAAAGACCCTGGGCACGACGATCGTGGTGGACAACACCGCGGGTGCCGGCAGCTCCATCGGCACCGCCAAGGTGGCCCGCGCCGCGCCGGACGGCTACACGCTGCTGCTCAACCACATCGGCATGTCGACGATGCCGGCGCTCTACCGCAAGCTGCCGTTCAACGTCGAGAACGACTTCGAATACCTCGGCATGGTCAATGAAGTGCCGATGACGCTCATCGGCAAGCCGACGCTGCCGGCCAACAACTACAAGGAGCTGACGGCCTGGATTGCGGCCAACAAGGGCAAGATCAACCTCGGCAACGCCGGCCTGGGCGCCGCGTCGCACCTGTGCGGCCTGCTGTTCCAGAGCGCGCTCAAGGTCGAGATGACGCCGGTTCCCTACAAGGGCACCGCACCGGCCATCGCCGACCTGCTGGGCGGCCAGATCGACCTGCTGTGTGACCAGACCACCAACACCACCTCGCAGATCGAGGCCAAGAAGGTCAAGGCCTACGCCGTGACCACGAGCAAGCGCCTGACCACGCCGGCCCTGAAGGACCTGCCGACGCTCGCCGAATCGGGCCTGAAGGACTTCGAGGTCTCGATCTGGCACGGCGTGTACGCGCCCAAGGGCACGCCGGCACCGGTGCTGAAGAAGCTCAACGAAGCCATCAAGGCCGCCATGAAGGACCCGGGCTTCATCAAGCGCGAGGAAGCGCTGGGTGCGGTGATCACCACCGACAAGCGCACCGAGCCGGCCGAGCACAAGAAGTTCGTCGCAGCCGAGATCGCCAAGTGGGGCCCGATCATCAAGGCCGCCGGCGTGTACGCCGACTGATTTCCCCCGCGCTCAAGAAAAAAGAGCCGCCGGCCCTCGGGACCGGCGGCTTTTTTCATGGCGGTGACAGCAGGAAAATGCTCAGGGCAGTGTGACCGTCCACACCTCGAAGTTCTTGCGCACGTCAACCTGGCGCGCGGTGCGGGCCGTGAAGCTGAAGGTGCTCAGCGAGGAGCCCTGTGCGTACTGCCAGCTGTTGTTGCCGGCCGGCACGCAGTGCGTATCGCTGGGGCTGACCGGCTGGCAATAGACCATCGCCTTGCGCGCCGTGCTGCGCACGGTGACGGTTTCGCCGAAGCGGGCGCCGCCGGGGCCGGGCGCCCTGCCGAAAACACCGAACGAGGTGGGTGCGAGCGCACCGGCCGGAACGGTCCAGGCATCGAGGCCGCCGTCGGCGCTGAAGTCGACGTTGTTGGGCTCCGACGGCGTCGGTGCCGCAAAGACGATGCCGCGCGCGGAGCCCAGGCTTTCCGCGAGCATTTCGGCGCGCAGGGCCGGCGTGAGTTCCACCATCGGCGTCTGCACGGCTTCCGCGATGGTGGGCACGCGCGAGAAGGTGCGCACGTACTGCACCACGTTCGGGGTGGCGCCGTCGGCGCGGAAGAACTCCAGCTTCCATACCGACTGGTCGGCGATCTTGCCAAGTTCCTCGTCGGTGTACGCCGGCGTGGCGAAGAGATTGGCGCTGTCGAAATCGCTCGGGCTGCCGGGCTGGGCCGGGTCCAGGTAGCGCGCCGACATGCGCCACAGCGCCGAATTCAGGGCGGAACCCGCCGTGCCGTCCGGCGTGAGCACCAGCGTGTTCAGGCCGGCCTTGGGCACCAGCACCAGCTCCTTGCCCGGCAGCGAAGCGGTCGTTGCCACCACCTTCGAAAGGATCGGATCGCCGTTGCCGTCGCGCACGTTGTCGATGGAGACGGCGTAGCCGACCGAATGGAAGACCAGGTTCTGGTGCTTCAGGTAGTCCTTCTTCTCGAGCTGCGGGCGAACCGACGCGCGGTAGGTGTGGCTGTTGCCGGTGAGCTTCAGCGCGCCATCCACGATCTTGGCGTTGAAGACGTCGTTGTCGGTGTTGCCCAGAACGTCGGTCCAGCGGTAGGTGAGCGCGACGTCGCCGTTCTTGTGGAAGTATTCGAAGTTGCCGCGGTCGTGCTTCAGGTTGGTGGGGCCGAAGCGGAACAGGCTTTCGAACGAGCGGCGCGCACCGCCACTCACGCGGCCGATGGGCGCGCCGGCCGCCACGAAGCTGGCCGGATCGTCGTTCACGAACAGCGTGCGGCAGGCTGGCGCCACCACGTTGGCGGCGCTGCCGTAGGCATTGCCGTCGGGCTCGATGGGGCTGTCGACGCGCTGTGCGAGCGGCAGCGCATAGCAGGCGTTGATGCGGTCGAGCAGCGCCTGCACCATGGCCGGCGTGGGCGGCTGCACCAGCGTTGCGGCGTCGATGGCGGGCAGCGTCGCAATGGTGGCGTCGCCGCTGCGAAAGACGATGGACACCGGCGGGCTGTCCTCGCCGGCGGGCAGCGCCTTCACCGTGATCTCGATGTTGGCCGCCGTGCCGTCGGGGCGCACCGACACGTTGAGCGCGTCGAGCACGCGATCCTGGCCGGTGCCGTTGGCCTGGAACTCGCCGCTCATCGGGTCGATGCTCGCGTCGAGCGCGGTCAGCAGCGGCTGCAGCGCGGCGACCAGCTTGGCCACCTGGTCGCCGATCGACCCCGCCGTGACGGCGCCGGCGTCGGCCTGGATCGCCGCGGCCAGCTGCGAGGGGTCGCCGTTGGGCGACAGCTGCGCCACGATGATGGTGGTCAGCGGCGTCACGTTGGTGGTGCCGGTCGCGGTGCTCGCGGTGGTGCTGTAGAGGGTCAGGTCGTCGCGCACGGCCTGGATCACCAGCGGCGCCTTGGTGCCGGCGGGCAGCGAGCAGCTGTAGCTGCCTTCGGGCGTGGTGGTCACTTCGCAGACCTTGGCGCCGGTCTGGTCGAACACCGTGAGCACCGCACCGGCGAGCGCCGCGCCGGTGGCGACAGTGCCGCTGAGGGTGGTGGCCGCTGCCGCGGGGGGCTCGCCGCCGTTCGACGCCGCCGGAATGAAGCCGAACCCGCCGCCGCCTCCTCCTCCGCCTCCCCCGCCGCATGCGCCGAGAAGCGCGAGGGTGACAACGGACAGGGCATGCGGGATCTTCCGGGTGAGAGAGGGCATCGGTGGGCTCTTCGAATAGGTTGAAAGCCCCGGACCATCCGGGGTCCGCAAACAATAGCTTTCACTTTTTCAAAGAAAATGATGCAAATGCATCATTCTTGAAATTCGCCGGCGGGCCGCGGTGGCAATCACCGGAACATGGGATGCCCGCTGCGAGGGCGCGATGGAAAACTGCGCCGATGACCAGGCCCGCCGCCCTGCACGACTTCAGCGAGTTGCTGCTGCAGCTCTACCGGCTCTCGCACGAGCTGCCGATCCACGCCTTCCAGGATGCCGCGCTCGACCTCATCAAGCCGGTCCTGGCCTTCGATTCCTCGATGTGGGGCACCGCCACCCGAACCGACAACGGCATCGACATCCACACCATCCACCTGCACAACCAGCCGGTGGAAATGCTCGCGGCCTACGAAGAGGTGAAGCACCTCGACACCGCGGCGATGGAAGTGGGCAAGCAGCCGAAGTCGACGCTCTCGTTCAATGCCAATGCCTGGTTCCACCGCAAGGACCAGGCGCAGCTGCGCGACTACGGCGAGCGCTTCGAACAGGCCAACTTCTTCATCAGCTCGGACGTGCACCCGCAGACGAACTTCGTGCACTGGCTCAGCCTGTTCCGCTCGGACCCGGAGGCGCACGGCACCGAAGACGAACGGCAGCTGCTCGCGAGCCTGGCGCCGCACGTGATGCAGGCACTGGCGCTCAACCGCATCGTGCACCTCGACCGGCTCGAGACCGGCGGCCAGGCGCCCGGCGGCTCCGCCATCGGCGACCTGCGCGGCGTGCTCTATCACGCCGACGGCCCTTTCGAAGCGACGCTGAAGGCCGAGTGGCCGTCATGGCACGGGCGCACGCTGCCCGACGCGCTGCTGAAGCATTTCCTCGGCGGCCATGCGCGCTACAGCGGGCGGGCGGTCGTGGTCACGCACCATGTGGAGCAGCGCCTGCTGTTCCTCAAGAGCCGCAGGCGCTGCCTGGCCGACAGCCTCACGCCGCGCGAGCACACCATTGCCGAGCTGCTGGCCCGCGGCGACACGCACAAGGACATTGCGGCCATGCTGAACCGCTCCCCGGCCACCGTGCGCAACCACATCCAGTCGATCTACGACAAGCTGCAGGTGGGCAACGTGGCAGGCCTGATCCAGGAGCTGCGGCTCGCGGGCTGACCGCCCGCGCGCAGCCTCACTTCGGCCGGATCGCGTCGGCCGTGCCCTGGATGAAGGCCTTGATGCTCTCGATGTCCTCGCCCGAGAGCTTGCCGGTGAAGTCAGGCATGCCGCGCGCCATGGCCGGGCCCTTGAGGATGAACTTGTCGAGGTTCTCGATGTAGGCCGCGTCCATGTAGCCGAGGTTCGGGATGTTCCCGCCGCGGTCCACGCCCGGCACGCCATGGCAGAACACACAGTTGCTCACATAGAGCATGGTGCCGGCCTGGACCTTGGCGGGGTCGTACTTCACGCCCTGCACCAGCTTGTCCATGCGGTACTGCACGAAGTCGGGCATCTTCGCGCTGCCGCCCACGGCAAAGGTGTAGACCGTGCCCGGGCCCTGCCGCTCGGTGGCGCGCTGCGCGAGGCCGTAGACGCCGCCCCAGCCCACGGCCACCGACACGTACTGCTTGCCATCGACCATGTAGGTGGCGGGCGCGGCCACCACGCCGGTGCCGGTGGCCGTTTCCCAGAGCTTCTCGCCGGTCTTCGCGTTGTAGGCCACCAGCCGGCCGTCGGCCGTGCCCTGGAACACCAGGTTGCCGGCGGTGGTGAGCGTGCCGCCGTTCCAGGGCGAGACATAGTCCACGCCCCAGGCCTCCTTCTGCGCCACCGGGTCCCAGGCGACGAGGCGGCCGAAGGGCTTGCTCTTGGGCGGCTCGGCGTTGGCGAACATCGCGGTGTTCCAGCCCAGCGCGGCATGCGGGCGGCCGGGTGCGTTCTGGTCGAACTTCCAGTCCTTGTCGTCCATCAGGTTGATCGGAATGTTCTGCGCCGGCAGGTAGGCCAGGCCCGTCTGCGGGTTGAACGACATCGGATGCCAGTTGTGCGCGCCGAAGGGGCCGGGAATGCTGTCGCCGGGCTTGTCGTTCTGGCGCGCGGCCGCGATCTCGATGGGACGGCCGTTCTTGTCGTAGCCCGTGGCCCAGTTCACGTCGACGAAATTCTTCGCCGAGATGAACTTGCCGTTGGTGCGGTCGATGACGAAGAAGAAGCCGTTCTTCGGCGCATGCAGCAGCACCTTGCGCGCCTTGCCGCCGAGCGTGACGTTGGCCAGGATCATCGACTGGGTGGAGGTGTAGTCCCAGTTGTCGCCCGGCGTCTCCTGGTAGTGCCACACGTACTTGCCGGTGTCGGGGTTCAGGGCCACCACCGAGCCGAGGTAGAGGTTGTCGCCGCCCTTGGGGCTGCGCTTCTTGTGCGCCCAGGGCGAGCCGTTGCCGGTGCCCACGTACATCAGGTTGAGCTCGGGGTCGAAGGCGAAGCTGTCCCATGCGGTGCCGCCGCCGCCGGCTTCCCAGTACTTGCCCGAGGGGTCCCAGGTCTTGGCGGCGCGCGCCATCGATTCGTCCTCGAAGGGCTTGGCCGGGTCGCCCGGCACCACGAACCAGCGCCACTTCTGCTCGCCGGTCTTCGCGTCGTAGGCCGTGACGTAGCCGCGCACGCCGTACTCGGCGCCGCCGTTGCCGATGATGACCTTGCCCTTGAAGACGCGCGGCGCGCCGGTGATGGTGTAGGAGCCCTTCTGCCCCTCGATGGTGTTCTTCTCCCAGACCTTCTGCCCCGTGGCGGCGTCGAGCGCGATCAGGCGGCCGTCGTAGGCGCCGACGTAGACCTTGCCCTCGTGCAGTGCGACGCCGCGGTTCACCACGTCGCAGCAGCCCCTGAAGCCCTTGGACTTGTCGACCTGCGGATCGAAGCTCCAGAGCTTCTGGCCGGTGCGCGTGTCGATGGCATGCACCACGCTCCACGACGCGGTGACGTACATGATGCCGTCCACCACCAGCGGCGTGGCCTCGACGCCGCGCGTGGACTCGAGGTTGTAGGACCAGGCGAGGCCCAGCTGCTTGACGTTGCCGGCGTTCACCTGGTCGAGCTTGCTGAAGCGCGACTCGGCGTAGTCCAGGCCGTAGCTCGGCCAGTCGGGGGTCTTCTTCTGGGCCGCATTGGCGCGGATGAAGTCGCCGTTCACCTGCCTGGCGGCCGAGGCCTGCGCCGCGGCGGGCGAGCTGCCCGCGCACAGCAATGCACCGGCGAGCACAAGCAACCCGGAGTGGATCTTTTTCATCGGGAGTCTCCTTTGTGCCGCAAGGATCGTTTTTGCCGCCCTCGCGTTCACCTTCGGGATTTCCCCAGTCCGGCGCTGTTCCATTGCGGAACACATTCGACAGGGGCAGCGATCTCCCCTTCCTGATTCCCCCATTTCGAGGAGCAGCGAACAGCATGGCTTTCGAACGGCTGGGCACGGCAACTGCGCCGCGCCAACTTTTTTCCAGCACGCCCGCGCAGCGCGTGGCGCTCGCGCGGCAGCAGTTCTTCGAGGAAGGCGTGCGGCCTTCGGGCCTGGTCGGCGAGGCGGTGATCCAGTCGTGGCTGCGCTGCGCGCGAAACCACAGCGACCGCCAGCGCATCGTGCCTTTCGATGCGGTCACGCCGAGCCGCCTTCACGCCACGCTGGCGCGTAACCGCGAGCTGCTCGAAGTGGCGCGGCAGGAACTCGCGAGCATGGAAAGCGCGCTCGCAGGCACCGACTGCCGCGTGATCCTGACCGACGGCGAAGGCGTGGTGGTGCATGTCACGCAGCAGCCGGCCGCCGCGCACCAGCCGGTGCTGCGCAAGACCGCGCGCGTGGGCGTGAACATTTCAGAGCGCATCGTCGGCACCACGGCGCCCGGCATCGTGGCGACCACCGGGCAGGCCTGCACCGTCGACGGCGCGGAGCACTACTTCGACGTGCTGTCGCAGATGCAGTGCGCCGCGGCGCCGATCCGCGACGTGGCGGGCCGGCTCGCGGGCGTGCTCGACATCACGATGGAGGCGCGGCGCTTCGGCTTCGATGCGGCCTCGATGGTGGGGCTCTATGCCACGACCATCGAGAACCGCCTGCTGCAGGCGCAGTCGCGCGACCACCTGATCCTGCGCTTCCAGGCCAGCCCCACCCTGCTGGGCACGCCCATGGAAGCGCTGGCCGGCGTGGCGCCCGACGGCACCATCGCCTGGCTCAACAGCGCCGGCGCGCGGCTGATCGGGCGCCTGCCCGAAGAAGCCTGCGAACGCGATGTCGAATCGATGCTGGGCCACGACCTCGCGAGCCTGCTGCGGCTCGAAAGGCGCGAAGCCGCGCAGCCGCTGCGCCTGGCGAGCGGCCTGGGCGTGTGGGTGCAGGCGCGCCTGAAGGCTGCGGACGGCGTGGACTTCAGGCACGCCGTGGCGGTGCCCGGCGAAAGCAGTGCCATGCTGTCCGTCGAGCCTGCAACGGCAGCCGAGCCGTTGGCGGCGCGCGAGCACACGCCAGCGACCGCCTCGCACCCCGTGCCGGCGGAAGCGCCGCCGGGCGAGACCCTGCGCGAGCACAGCCGCAAGCTGATCGAGGAAACGCTGGCGGCGCAGGGCGGTAACGTGTCGCAGGCGGCGCGGCAGCTGGGCGTGTCGCGCGGCACGCTGTACCGGCGGCTGCGCGGCTGGCGCGAAGAGGACAAGGTCGCGCCGCGCACGCCGCCGAGCTGAACGCTCAGCGCCTGGGCAGCGCGTAGGCGATCACGTGGTCGCCGGTGCGCGTGCCCAGCGAGCCGTGGCCGCCCGCAACCACCACCACGTACTGGCGCCCGTCGCTGCCGCGGTAGCTCATCGGCGTGGCCTGCCCGCCCGCGGGCAAGCGGGCGCGCCAGAGTTCCTTGCCGTTGGCGACGTCGTAGGCGCGCAGGTAGTAGTCGAGCGTGCCCGAGAGAAAGGCCACGCCGCCGGCCGTCATCATCGGCCCGCCGAGGCTGGGCACGCCCATCGCAAAGGGCAGCGGCAGCGGCGAGCTGTCGCGCACGGTGCCGTTCCTGTGCTTCCACACCACGCGGCCGGTGCGCAGGTCGGCTCCGGCCACATGGCCCCATGGCGGCGCCTGGCACGGCAGGCCGAACACCGAGGTGAAGGCGCGCAGCTGCACCGCGAACGGCGCGCCGAAGTTCTCGTTGAGCGCGGGCAGGCTGTCATTGGGCCGGTTCTTGCCCTGCACGTAGAGCGAGGTGTCGTTGGCGCGCGGAATGAGCTTCGACACGAAGGCCAGCGAGGCCGGCGTGGTGAAGGCCATCTGCCGCACCGGGTCGACCGCCACGCCGCCCCAGTTGAAGACGCCGAAGTTGCCGGGGTAGATCAGCGAGCCCTCGGTCGACGGCGGCGTGTAGCGGCCTTCGTAGCGCAGCCGGTGGAAGGCGATGCGGCAGGCCAGCTGGTCGAACACGGTGCCGCCCCACATGTCGGCCGGCGTGAGCGCGGGCGGATCGAAAGACAACTCGGACACGGGCTGCGTGAGCGAGGTGTGGTCGCCCGCGGCCGGCCCCTGCGGCGCGGGCCGTTCATGGACCTTGGTCACGGGCTTGCCATCGCGGCGGTCGAGCACGAACAGCTCGCCCTGCTTGGTCGGCTGCACGAGCGCGGGCACCGTCTCGCTGCCGATGCGCAGGTCGACGAGGCTGGGCTGCGAGGGCACGTCGTAGTCCCAGAGGTCGTGGTGCACGGTCTGGAAGCTCCAGCGCACGCGGCCGGTGACCAGGTCCAGCGCCACCACCGAGGACGAGTAGCGCTCGGCGCCTTCGCTGCGCTTGCCGCCCCACTGGTCGGGCGGCTGGTTGCCGGTGGGCACGTAGACCAGCCCGAGCGCCTCGTCCACGCTGGAGATCGACCAGCTGTTCGGCGAGTTGGCCGTGTACGTGCGGTCGGCCGCGATGGGCGCAGTGTCGTCCGGGTTGCCCGAATCCCAGTTCCACACCAGCGCGCCGGTGTCGATGTCGAAGGCCCGGATCACGCCCGAGGTCTCCTTCGTCGAAACGTTGTCCAGCACCGTGCCGCCCACGATGACGAGCGAGCGCGTTACCACCACGGGAGAGGTCGAGTAGTAGGAACCTGGCTTCGCGTTGGGCATGTTCTTCCACAGGTCGATCTGGCCCGTGCCGCCGCCGAAGCGCATGCAGGGCCTGCCGCTTTCGGGATTGAGCGCGATGACGCGGCCATCGGCCGTGGGCATGAAGAGCTTGGCGTCGCAGTCGCCGCTGGCAGCCGGGGTTGGCGAAGGCGAAGCAGGCGCGGGCCGCACCGCACGGCCCGGGTCGTATGACAGGCCGCGGCAGGTCAGGTGTTGCAGGGCCAGCGGGCGCCGGATCTCGGGCGTGTAGCGCCAGAGCTGCTGGCCGGTGGTCGCGTTCAGTGCCACCACCGACTGGTGCGGCGTGCAAAGAAAAAGCCGCTCGCCGATCTTCAGCGGCGTGACCTCGAAGGTCGTCTCCTCGGGGTCGCCGCTCTGGCCGCGCACGTCGCCGGTGCGGAAGTGCCAGGCCTCCTGCAGCTCGCCCACATTGGCCGGCGTGATCTGGTCGAGTGCCGAGTAGCGCTGGCCCATGCCGTTGCCGCCGTAGGCCATCCAGTCGTCCTTCGGCGGGGCCGGTGCGGCGTTCGCCGGCCCCGCGGCGGCTGCCGTCGGCGCCGGCATGGCGCCCTCCACGCGCGTCGCATCGCGCGTCCACGAGAACACCGCGGCGGCCAGGAAGGCCAGCAGCACCACGCCGAGAAAGCCCCGTGCAGGCGCCACGCCCGCGGCGCTGCGGCGCCCGAGTGCGCGCGCCACCCAGGGCGTGAGCAGGAACACGCCGAGCACGAAGAACACGTCGCCGCGCGCCGCCAGCGGCCACCAGTCGAACCCCACTTCCCACAGGGCCCAGACCAGCGTGAACGCCACCACGGCCGCATAGGCCCAGAGGCCGGCGCCGCTGCCGCGCGGCAGCAGCACCGCCGCAATGATGAGCCCGAGCCCCGCCACGAGGTAGTACCACGAGCCGCCGAGCACCGCGAGCCAGGCGCCTGCCGCCCCCAGCCCCAGGCCCGCAAGGCCGATGACAACGGCAGTGATGTTGAGCAGCGCGGAAGAAGGCGCACGAACGCGCGCGGCGGCATCGGGCATGGCACGGACTCCAGGTTTTTTCTCGAAGCTAGGCCAAGGCCGCGGCGATGGGCGTAGGCGGTTTGCGCATGTCGCCGTGCATCACCGGACGCGCGGCCGCTTGCCGCCGATCTTCTTAAACAGAAGGTATTCGGTATTCGTTGCGCGCGGCGCGGGCCCGGCGCGTGCGCGCATCGGGCTGCAGCGGCCGGAGGTATTCGTGCAGCGCCAGTGCGGCGGCGCCCACGGCGGGTGCAAGCGCGCGATAGCGCGCAATGCGCAGATCGGGCGCGGGCATGCCGGCCGCATCGGCATGGCGCCCGACCCACTCGAAGGCCGCCTGCGCCAGGCCGAGATGGCCGGTGCAGGACTTGCCGCCGAGCACGATGGCGCGCGGATCGAAGGTGACCCACAGGTTCTGCAGCAGCACGCCGAAGAAGGCTGCCGCATGGGCCATGCCGGGCGCTTCGCGCTCGAGCGCGCGCGAGCCGAAGAAGGCCTCGGCGCAGCCGCGGCGCCCGCACGAGCACAGCGGCCCGTCGAGCTGCAGGATGGTGTGGCCGATCTCGCCCGCCATGCCTTGCGCGCCCGTGAAGAGCCGGTCGTTCAGCACCACGCCGGCGCCCACGCCCACGTCGCAGCTCACGAAGATCAGCGGGTCCGCGCTCTCGCCGCCGGAGAACTCGTATTCGCCCAGCGCGGCGGCATCGGCATCGTTCTGCAGCTGCACCGTGACGCCCGGCAGCCCGGCCGCGGCAAAGGCTTCTTCCAGCGCGGGCAGCAGGCTCACGTTGCGCCAGCCGAGGTTGGGCGCGAAGCGGACCACGCCGGTGCAGTCGTCCACCGCGCCGGGCACGCAGACGCCGATGCTCGACAGGCGCAGCCCCAGTGCGTCGAGCTGCCCGTGCGCGGCCGCGGCCATGCGCGCGACCTGCGCGCAGGCGCCGGCCGGTGCGCTGTCGGCCAGCGCCTGCGTGTCGGCATGCAGCACCTCGCCCTGCAGCGAGACGCACACCAGGCGCACCATTTCGACCGCGATCTCGACACCCATCAGCGCGCGCACGCCGACGTTGATCCGCAGCGGCGTCGAAGGCCGTCCCAGCCCATCGGCGACGGTGGTGCCCGCCTCGCTGAGCCAGCCCTCGTCGAGCAGCTCGCGCACCAGCAGGCTCACGGTCGATTTGGTGAGGCCGCTCTCGCTCGCGAGCCGTGCACGCGACAGGCCCGGCCGCGCGCGCAGGAGGCGCAGCAGCACGCTGCGGTTCATGCGCTTGAGCAGCTGCTGGTCGCCGATGGTCACGGGGCTCCCCTGCCTTCGCTCACCTGTGGGCCTGCTCTTTTCCTTCGGGGCGCTTGCCGGCGATGATCATGCCGAGCACTTCGTCCTCCGTGACGTCCGCGGTGCGGTAGGTGCCCACGAGCTTGCCGTTCTTCATGACCGCGACGCGGTCGCTCAGCGAGAACACGTCGGGCATGTCGTGCGTGATCAGGAAGATGCCGACGCCGTCGGCCTTGAGCTGCTTCACGAGTCCGCCGACCATCGCGGTTTCTTCGGGTCCGAGCGCGGCGCAGGGCTCGTCCATGATCAGGATGCGCGCGTTGAAGTACAGCGCGCGCGAGATCGCCACCACCTGCCGCTGCCCGCCCGAGAGCCTGCGCACCGGGATGCGGATGTTGGTGAAGTTCTTGTTCAGGCGCTGGAACACCTTGCGCGCCTGCACTTCCATGAAGTGGTCGTCGAGCGTGTTCCAGCGCGTCATCTTCTCGCGGCCGAGAAAGAGGTTCGACACGGAGTCGAGGTTGTCGGCCAGCGCGAGGGTCTGGTAGATGGTCTCGATGCCGAGCGCCTGCGCTTCGGCGGGCGTGCGGATGTGGACCTTCTCGCCCGCGATCAGCGTGTCGCCCGAATCGACCGGGTAGGCGCCCGCGAGCATCTTCATGAGCGTGGACTTGCCCGCGCCGTTGTGGCCGAGCACGGCGACCACTTCGCCGGGATGTAGGTTGATGCTCACGCCGTCCACGGCCTTCACGCCGCCGAAGGCCTTGCGGATCTCCTTCAGTTCCACCAGGGGCTTCGAGGTGTCGACCGTGGTCATTTGAGTTCCTTTTGCGGTGTGCCGTGGAAAGGACTTTTTGCATCCTGGGTTCCGATGTTCAGGGCGCGTGCACAGGCCACCGGGTACTCCCCTCCGCGAATGTCCCCCGCCTTCGGCTCCTCCTTGATTTCGCTGCGGGGAGCACCCGATGCCCTGCGCACAGGGCACGCTCCGGGTGCGTTGCCGATCAACGACGGCTCTGTCCAGCGCACTTTCATCCTAGTTCTCCCCGAACTTGCGCCGGTACAGCACGTCGAACACCACCGCCACGATCAGCACCTGCCCGATGATCACCATGCGCTTGCCGATCGGCACGTCGAGCAGCAGCATGCCGCTGTCGAGCGACTGCATGATCAGCGCGCCCAGCACCGAGCCGAAGATCGAACCGGTGCCGCCCGCGAGCGCCGTGCCGCCGATCACGGCGGCCGCGATCACGTACAGCTCCATGCCCGTGCCGAGCGAGTTGGTGCCCGCATTGAGCCGCGCGATCGACACGATGGCCGCCACCGTCACCAGCACCGCGAGCAGCGCGAACAGCATCAGCGTGACGCGCTTCACCGGAATGCCCACCAGCGCCGCCGCATCGGGGTTGCCGCCCATCGCGAACACATAGCGGCCGAAGCGCGTGCGGTGCACGATGAAAGACAGCACGATCGCCACCACGGCCCAGATCAGCACCGGGATCGGCAAGCCCTGCGGCGCGTCCTTCGAGGCTATCTGGTAGTTGTTCATGACCGCCGCGAAGACGAACACCACGGCCGCCGGCACCGCCGTCAGCAGCAGTTCCAGCCAGAGCGGCTCGTTGGGCATTTCGTGGTGCGCGCGTGCGCGGCGCTTCTGCAGCATGCGCGCGAACAGCACCAGCGCCACGAAGGCCGCGAGCACCCAGGTCATGGTGGTGCCGATGCCGCCGTCGTAGCCGCCGCCCAGCCGCTGGAAGAACTCGTCGTTCACAGGCTGCGTCTTGCCGTCGGCCACCAGGAAGGCCGCACCGCGGAACGACATCAGCCCGCCGAGCGTGACCACGAACGAGGGCACGCCCAGCATCGCCGTGAGCCAGCCTTGGTAGATCGACACCAGCAGCGCCACCGCGAGCCCCGCGAGGCAGGCCGCGGGCCACGACCAGCCCGAGGTGTATTGCAGGTAGGCGATCAGCACGCCCACGAAGCCCATGACCGACCCGACCGACAGGTCGATGTGGCGCGCCACGATGACCAGCACCATCACCGTCGACACGATGCCCACCACCGCCGTCTGCTGCGCCACGTTGTAGAGGTTCTCGGGCGACAGGAACACGCCGCCCGACATCACGTTGAAGACCACCCCCATGGCGATCAGCAGCACGCTCATCAGCAAGAGCCGCAGGTCGACGCCCGTGCGCCGCCACCAGCCTGGCGTTGGATTGCTCATTTTTCAGATCCTCTCGAAGGAACAACAGGTGCGCGGCGGCGGCCGGGCGGGCCCATGGGCCGGCCGGACACGGCAGTGCTGCGCGGGTTGCGGCGCTTCTTCGCGCGCGCTCTCTTCTTGCTACTTGCAGGCCGCGGGCGCGCTGGCCGCCTGGACGCCCTTGCAGAGCTCGTCCTTCTTGATCCAGCCGGCCTTCACGACCACGTCGAGGTTGTCGCGCGTGATCGGCACCGGCGTGAGCAGGCGCGACGACAGCGAGATCTTCTTCGGCCCGGAATTCCAGGGCGCGGCCTTCTCGACCGGCTTGCCCTGCGACAGCGCGATGGCGGCGCTGGCGGCTTCGCGGCCGAGTTCGCGCGAGTCCTTGAAGATGGTGGCGGTCTGCGTGCCCAGCGCAATGCGGTTGAGCGCCGCGAAGTCGGCGTCCTGGCCCGACACCGGAATGCCGCGCAGGCCCTTGGCCGTGAGCGCGGCCACCGCGCCGCCGGCCGTGCCGTCGTTGGCCGCCACCACCGCGTCGACCTTGTTGGCGTTCTTGGTGAGGATCTGCTCCATGTTCTTCTGCGCCACCTCGGGCTTCCAGCCCTCGGTGTATTCGTCGCCGACGATCTTGATGTCGCCCTTCTTGATGGCGGCGTCCAGCACCTCCTGCTGGCCCGCGCGCAGGAAGTCGGCGTTGGGATCGCTCGGCGAGCCCTTGATGATCACGTAGTTGCCCTTGGGCTTGACCTTGAAGACCTCGCGCGCCTCCATGCGGCCGACCTCGACGTTGTCGAAGGTGATGTAGAAGACGCCGGGCGCCTCGATCAGCCGGTCGTACGCGACCACGGGCACCTTCTGGCGCGTGGCCTTGGTGACGGCCGGAAGGATCGCATCCTTGTCCATTGCCAGCACGATCAGCGCCTTGGCGCCCTTCGACATCAGGCCCTCGATGTCGCCCAGCTGCTTCTCGGGCGAGCCGCCCGCATCGGCGCTGATGTACTTGGCGCCGAGCTTCTCGAGCTGCGCCTTGATCGCGGCCTCGTCGGTCTTCCAGCGCTCTTCCTGGAAGTTGGACCAGCTCACGCCGACCACGGTCTGGGCCAGTGCGCCCACGGCAGAAAGGCCGAAGGCCATGGCGGCCAGGGTGTGCTTGAGTTGCATGGATGTCTCTCCTTGGAAGGTGTGCCCGGCGAAAAGGCCGTGTAAGAAATTAGTTAGTTTGAAGGGCGAACTAACTATCCCATCGCGGCCGTGCGCTGGGCACCCGGGAATTCCCGGGGGAATGCACACGCCGGGGCGGCGGATCGAGCACCGAAAAAATCGATGCTCAGCGAAAAAATATATCGCTTTCGGTTGTGAGGCGTGCTGCTTAAAGTCCGGGCCATCCTGAACTCAAGAGATGCGATCGCCGCCATGAATGCACCCGCCACGAGAATCCCTTTCCACCTCGCCTTTCCCGTCCGCGACATTGCCGAAGCCCGCGCCTTCTATGGCGGCCTGCTCGGCTGCCCCGAGGGCCGCAGCGCGCCCGAATGGGTCGACTTCGACTTCTACGGCCACCAGATCGTGGCGCACCTCGCGCCCGATGAATGCGGCCACAAGGCCAGCAGCGCGGTCGACGGCCACGACGTGCCGGTGCGCCACTTCGGCGCCATCCTCCCGATGGACCAGTGGCAGGCGCTGGCCGACAAGCTCGTGGCGCGGCAGACCCGCTTCGTGATCGAGCCCTACATCCGCTTCAAGGGCGAGCCGGGCGAACAGGCGACGATGTTCTTTCTCGATCCGTCGGGCAATGCCATCGAGATGAAGTCGTTCGCGAATCTCGATTCGCTGTTCGCCGTCTGAAGGCCCCAACCGCAGCCCATCGTGATGAAACATTGAACCATGCATCGATTCTTGAGATGCTCGGTTCATGATCAACGAGCTCAGAACCTTCATCGCCGTCTGCCGCCACGGCACCTTTGCCGCCGCGGGAGAGCGGATCGGACTGACGCAGTCGGCGGTCAGCAGCCAGGTCAAGCGGCTCGAGGAAGCCCTGGGGTTCGCGCTGTTCGAACGGACCGGGCGCTCCGCCACCTTGAATGCGGCGGGCCAGACGACGCTGGCGCGCGCGGAGGAGATCTGCGCGCTCTACGCCAGGCTCGGCGAGCTTCCCGATGACGCCGCGAGCGGCGGGCTGCTGCGCATCGGCGCCATTGCCTCGGCGCAGTCGACACTCGTCGCGCGGGCGCTTGCAAGGCTGCGCAAGCAGCAGCCGCTGCTGCGCGTCCATGTATCGCCCGGCGTGTCGATGCGGCTGATGGACGAGCTCGACGCGGGCACGATCGATGCGGCGGTGATCATCCGGCCGCCGTTCGGCCTTCTTCCGGAACTGGCCTGGCAGCCGCTGGTGCAGGAGCCGTACGTGCTCATCGCGCCCAGGAAACTGCCGGGCAAGGACTGGCGCGCGCTGCTCCAGGAGCAGCCCTTCCTGCGCTACGACCGCGCGTCGTTCGGTGGCCGCATGGTGGAAAGATTCCTCCGGCGCGAAGGCATTGCGGTCAGGGATTCCATCGAACTGGACGAGATTCCGGGGCTCATCCACATGACGTCGAAGGGGCTGGGGGTTGCCCTCGTTCCGCTGGTCGAGGCGCACCTTCCCCTTCCTGCGAGTGTTCGCATGCTCCCGCTCGGCGAGCTCACCTTCCACCGCGAAGTGGGCCTGCTCCTGCGCAAGCCGCGGGCCAGCCCGCCTGCCGCCGCGCAGTTTGCGCAGTGCCTGCGGGAAGCCGCTCAATAGACATCGCGCCGGTAACGGCCCTCTGCCACCAGGTCTTCGTAGGCCGACGAACCCAGCACCTCGCGCAATGCCAGGTCGACGCCCGGCGCCATGCCTTCGAGGCTGCCGCAGACGTAGACCACCGCACCCTCGGCCACCCATTGGCGCAGCAGGCCGGCCGCCTCGCGCAGCCGGTGCTGCACATACCGGCGCTCGGCCTGGTCGCGCGAGAACACCAGGTCGACGCGCTCGATCGCCGCGGCCGCCTGCCACTGCGCGATTTCCCCGGCGCAGAAGGCGTCGTGCGCCGCATTCCGTTCGCCGAACACCAGCCAGTTGCGGCCGTGGTCCCGCCGCACGCGCTCGCGAAGATGCGCGCGCAGGCCGGCAAAGCCGGAGCCATTGCCGATGAAGACGCAGGGCGCCTCATCGTCGACGAGCGCGAAAGCGGGATTGGGCAGCAGGCGAAGCTCGACCTGTGCATCCAGCGGCGCCCCCTCGGTCAGCCAGCCCGAGGCCACGCCCATGCCGTCCGCGTGGCGGACCTGGCGCACCAGCAGCTGCACGCAGCCATCGGCCGTGGTCGAGGCCACCGAATAGCGCCGCGGCGCCAGCGGCACCAGCATGTCGGCCAATGCCTGCGCGCTGGCCGCCGACGCTGCGGGAAGCATGCTGCGAGACAGCGCGTCTTCGAGCGTGCGCTCGCGGCCATCGCAGTGCACGCGCGCTCGTCCGTCGAGGCCGGTGCGGCGCAGGAATTGCCCGACGGCGTGGCCGGGCTGGCGCGGCAGCAGTTCGACAAGCGCGCCCGGCGCCCAGGCGGCTGCGCCGGCATGCGCGAGCTCGATCTCGAACAGCGGATCGCCCTGGCTGCCGGCATTGAGCAGGGTGCGCCGCACGAGGCGCCAGGGCGCGAAGGGCACCGCCTTCGGTTCGTGCGCCCTCCATTCGGCGGGCTGCAGCACGCCGAAGGCTTCGGCCAGCGCGTGCTGCCAGCGGGCCAGCGCACCGGCATCGCCGTTGTGCACTTCGATCATCGGGAACAGCGCCTGCGCGCCGTGGCCGCGCAGGTCGTGGTCCAGCGCCCTGCCGAAGCCGCAGAAGTTGGCGTAGTGCCGGTCCCCCAGCGCGAGCAGGCCGTAGTGCACATGCTGCAGGCCGGAGCCGGTCTGCAGCGCGAACTGGCGCGCAAAGGCGCGCAGGCTGTCCGGCGGATCGCCGTCGCCGAAGGTGCTGGCCACCAGCAGCACCTTGCGGTAGCGCCGCAGCGCATCCACGCTCAGGCGCACCAGCGGCTGCAGCACCACCGCGACGCCGGCCGATTGCAGCACCGCGGCCGTCTGCAGCGCGATGCGCTCCGCCTGGCCGGTCTGGCTCGCAAAGGTGAGCAGCACGGGCTCGGCGCCGGGCCCGTCGGACCGCAGCGCAGGACCGAGCCGCGTGCGCTCCTCGCGTACGGCCCGCTTGGTGCGCCGGCGTCCGAGGTAGAGCATCCACCCCGTGATCGCGAACAGCGCCAGGCCCAGGCTGCTGAGCAGCATCACGATGCGGCCCGGCAATCCCCAGTAGGTGCCCATGTGCATCGGATAGATGCTGTTGACCAGCCGGCCGGCCAGCGGCTTGTCGGCATAGCGCTGGTGCCGGGTGGGCTCGCCGGTGGCGGCGTCAAGGTAGAGGCGGTTGCGTGCGCGTTCGTGTTCGGGGTGGGCGCGCAGGTAGGTCACTTCGAGCTGCGATGCATTGCGCGCCGGCAGGCGCAGCGTGGCCAGGCTCCAGTCGCCGCCGGTTTCGTCGAGGAAGGATTGCCACACGCGCTGCAGGTCGGGCGCCGCCTGCGCCTTGGCGGGCGCGCTGCCGGCCTGCATGCCCTGCGCACGGACCACGCGCCCTTCGCCGGCGGCGTTGTCGACCATCGTGCGCACGGCGTCGAAGCCCCAGTAGATGCCCGTGAGGCTCGAGACCAGGTACACCAGCAGCGCGAGGGTGCCGGCCACCGCATGCAGGTTCCAGAGAAAGGCGCGGCCGGTCAGCGCGAAGTCCAGCTTCAGCCAGGCCTGCCACGCGAGCGGCCGGCGCGGCCAGCGCAGGTAGAGGCCCGACAGCGCAAGCACCAGCAGCCCCGCGGCCAGGGTGCCGGTGACGGGCTTGCCCGCATCGCGCGGCAGCAGCAGCCAGCGATGCAGGTGCTCGGCGAACTCGAAGAAGGCCTCGCCCGCGGGCACGGGCAGCAGCGCGCCGGTCCAGGGATCGGCCAGCCGGACCTCGCCCTGGCGCTGGCCTTCGGGCGGCGCAAAGTTGATGCGCGCCGGCCGCCCGGCTTCGGCAAACACCGTGAGCGCCGCGATGCGCAGTGCCGGCTCGGCCGCCTGCACCTGCGCCGCGAGCGCCGCGGGCCGCAGCGCCGGCGCACCAGCCAGGTTGGGAATGTGGCGCAATTCGGGATTGAGCGCGTCGACGATCTCGGCGCGAAAGGAGAGCACGGCGCCGCTCAGCCCGATCACGACGAGCACGCTGCCGGCGGTGATGCCGATGAACCAGTGGATCTGGAACCAGATCCGTCTCAGGAGAGCCATGGAAAAAACGCCGAAGGATGTGAAGGGCCGCTGCCGTCTTGTTGCGGATTCGTTCAAAGGTCGACCTTGAGCGTCGCCTTGATGCTGCGCGGCGCGCCCACGGCCAGCCGCGTGCCGGCCGCGGCCCAGTAGCGCTTGTCGGCCACGTTGTCGACGTTGACCTGCCACAGCGTGCGCTTGCCGAACAGCTGCGTCACGTAGCGCGCGCCCAGGCCGAAAAGGGTGTTGCCGCCGATGAAGGCCTGGTTCAGGTCGTCCACCGGCCGGCGCCCCGTGTAGTAGGCGCCCGCGTTGACCGAGAGGCCCGGCACTGCGGCGATGTCGTACGAGAGAAAGACGCTGGCCGTTTGTTTGGCGGTGTTCTCGGGCATCTTCCCGTTGTATTGCGCGTTGATGCCGCGGAACTCGGCATCCAGCGACTGGGCCGACAGCTGCCAGGCGAGCGCGCGCGTCAGGCGGCCCTGCGCCGAGACTTCGAGGCCGCGGTAGCGCTGGCGGCCGTCGGCCACGAAGGTGTTGGCGCTGTTGGTGTAGGCGCCGGGGCGTTCGATGTCGAACAGCGCACCCGACAGCAGCATGCCGCCGTCGCTGAGCCAGCGCAGGCCGATTTCCTTCTGCTTGCTCACGCCGGGCGGCATGTGGGCGTTCTGGTTGGCGGTGCCGGCGGGCGCGATCTCGCCTTCCTCCACGCCCTCCGCATAGGAGACGTAGCCCACCAGCGCGGACGTGAACTTGTAGCTCAGCGCCGCGAGCGGCGTGGTCTTGCGCACGTCGTAGGCGATCGGCGGGATCGTGGCGCTCGCGCCCTGCGTGCTCTCGTAGTGGGTGCGGCGCAGGCCGGCCACCAGCTGCCACTGCGGCGAGAAGCTGATGCGGTCGAGCGCATAGAGCCCGAGCTCCTCGCTTTCCTGGGCGCCAGTGGTGGGCCGGGCCGGCCGCGCCGTCAGCGGCAAATAGCCGATGGGCACCGGGTTGTACAGGTTCTGCACGGTGCTGGCGCCGCCGTAGTTGCGCTGGAAGATCGGGTCCTGCGTCTTCTTGCTGCGCGCGGCGCCGAGCGTGAGTTCGTGCTGCACGCTGCCGGTCGAGAAGGTGCCGAACAGTTCGGTGCGCAGCAGGTCCGAGGTCTGCTTGAGGCTCTGGTCGTTGCCGGTGATGCGGCCGGCGCCTGTCAGCACGTTGTAGTTGCTGAAGCTTGCGAGCCGGCGGTCGCGCTCGGCTTCGGAGTGGCCGGCTTCCACGGTCAGTGCCCAGTTGCCGCCGAGCGAATAGTCGGCGCGCAGCTGGGTGTTGGTGACTTCGGCATCGAACACGGCCCACGGCGGCCCGAGCAGCTTGTCGGGGTTGGGCACGGCAGGCAGGGCGATCACCCCGTTGACAGCCGCCAGCCGGGTGATGCCGGCCTGCTCGGTGATGCGCTTGCGGTAGTTCTCGACGTCGGCCTTGAGCGTGAGCCGGCTGTTGATGCGCCAGTCGAACGCGGCCGACACGAACCTGCGGTTGCCGTCCACGCCGTCGATGTTCGAGCCGATGCGCCCGCCGGCGGCGTTGATGCGCAGCCCGTACTGGTTCTGGTCGCCGAACTGGCGCCCGAGGTCGGCCAGTGCCTGTGCCGAGCCGCGGTCGTCGAGCGTGAGGCCCACGGTGCTCACGGGCGTGCTGCCGGCGCGCTTGGTCACGAGGTTGACGATGCCCGCCGGCGTGGTGAAGCCGTAGTAGAGCGCCGAGGCGCCCTTCAGCACCTCGACGCGCTCCTTGTTCTCCATGGGAATCTCGGAGACGTTGGGAATCGCGAGCGAGCCGTTGAGCCGGTAGTTCGTCCGGTTCTCCACCGCGATGCCGCGGATCACGAGCTGGTCGAAGGTGTCGCCGCCGTTCTGCTGGCGCGTCACGCCGGCCGTGTTGCGCAGCGCCTCGTAGATGCTGGCCGCGCCCTGCAGCTCCAGCACCTCGCGCGTGACGGTGTTGACCGTGGCGGGCACGTCCATGATGCCGGCGCCGCGGAAGGTGCCGGCCTCCACCGTGTTGGCGACGAAGCCGGTGGTCGCACTGGATTCCACCGTGACGGTGCCGAGCTGCCCGCGCGCCTCGGCGGCCGGCTCGGTGATTTGGGCATGGGAAAAGGCCCCCGCGAGCGCGAGAGGCGTGGCCAGAAAAAACTTGTGCATGGGAAAAGCAGGGGCCGGCGCTGCTTCGATCGACGCGGGCAGCGGCCGCAAAGGAATCGTGCGGACGGGGGCGCCATTCTACCGATGCATTTGAGAATCATTCTCAGACTTCCACTGCGGGAACACGGCAGGGGGTAAGCCCTGTGAGGCCATGTCGTCACGCTTGATACGATTTTTGCCGGAACGCCCCCGTCAAGGGCGCTGGAGACAAGATGGACCCGAGCAATTCAGGCACGGCGCTGTACCGCGCCATGGTGCGCATCCGCGCCTTCGAAAACGCCGCCGAAGCCGCCAGCCAGGGCGGCGTGAGCGCCTATGGCCAGCAGGCCGCCGGCGCCGCCAAGGTGCGCGGGCCGCTGCACCTTTCGACCGGCCAGGAGGCGGTGCCCGCGGGCGTCTGCGCGCACCTGCGCACGAGCGACTACCTCACCTCCACGCACCGCGGCCACGGCCACACGCTGGCCAAGGGCGCCGACCTTGCCCGCATGATGTGCGAGCTGTTCGGCAAGGCCACCGGCTTCAACGGCGGCAAGGGCGGCTCGATGCACATCGCGGACTTCTCGGTCGGCATGCTGGGCGCGAACGGCGTGGTGGCGGCGGGCCTGCCGATTGCGGTCGGCGCGGCGCATGCGCAGAAGCTGCTCGGAAAAAATGGCGACATCACGGTCTGCTTCTTCGGTGACGGCGCCATCAACCGCGGGCCTTTCCTCGAGGCGCTGAACTGGGCGCGCGTGTACGGCCTGCCGGTGCTCTTCGTCTGCGAGGACAACCGCTGGAGCGCCACCACCGCGAGCGGCCCGATGACGGCGGGCGAAGGCGCATCGGCGCGCGCCGCCTCGATGGACATCGCGGCCACGCAGGTCGACGGCAACGACGTGTTCGCGGTGCACGAAACCGCCGCGCGGCTGGTCGCCGAAGTGCGCGGTGGCGCCGGACCGCGGCTTTTGCATGCGCTGACCTACCGCGTGAAGGGGCATGTGTCGGTCGACCTCGCGGCCTACCGCGATCCGGCCGAACTGGCCGCCGCGCTCGAAACCGATCCGATCGCGCGGGCACGCGGGCACCTTCTGGACATGGGCGTGGCCGCCGCGACGCTGGATGCCATCGAGAATGCCGCGCGCGACGAGGTGGACACCGCCCTCGCCGTGGCCGACGCCGCGCCCTGGCCCGAGCCCGGCGCCGCCTTCACCGACGTGCAGACCACGGGAGCAGGCCAATGGCTGTGACAACCACGCTGAGTTATTCCGAAGCCGCCGTGCTCGCAATCCAGCGCGAAATGGAAGCCGATGCGCGCGTGGTCGTGCTCGGCGAGGACGTGGGCCGCGGCGGCATCTTCGGCCAGTACAAGGGCCTGCAGCAGGCCTTCGGCGCCGAGCGCGTGATCGACACGCCGATCAGCGAGGCCGCGATCATGGGCGCCGGCGTGGGCATGGCGCTCGCGGGCCTCCGGCCCGTGGTCGAGATGCGGGTGGTCGACTTCGCGCTCTGCGGCATGGACGAACTGGTCAACCAGGCCGCCAAGAACCGCTTCATGTTCGGCGGCCAGGGCCGCGTGCCGCTGGTGGCACGCATGCCCGGCGGCATATGGGACGCCTCGGCCGCGCAGCATTCGCAGTCGCTGGAGGCCTGGTTCGCGCACCTGCCGGGCGTGGTGGTGGTGAGCC
>Ga0209051_1000943_pt1 | contig 28694 bp, 24 predicted proteins | sample AraplaCvi_mMS_r2_2_FD_184286 | JGI IMG/M metagenome (GOLD analysis project Ga0209051, IMG submission 184286) | Arabidopsis root microbial communities from North Carolina, USA - plate scrape MF_Cvi_mMS_r2 (SPAdes) (version 2) | ecosystem: Host-associated > Plants > Roots > Endosphere | place...
CACGCCCGTCAATACCCACTGGCGTAAGCCGATCAGTACGAGGCGGCCCGTGCCGGCAGCCATGACGACAGGAGCTCGACATCTTGCAACGCTCGGAGGGTTCCCTCTCCCAACGGATCGGTCCCGCGCTCCGCTACGACCTGCCCGCCTCGCTCGTGGTGTTCCTGGTCGCACTGCCGCTGTCGTTGGGCATCGCGATCGCCTCGGGCGCGCCCGCGTTGGCGGGTCTGATAGCAGCGGTGGTCGGCGGTGTCGTCGCCGGTGCGCTCGGCGGATCGCCGCTGCAGGTCAGCGGACCGGCAGCCGGCCTCACCGTGGTCGTGGCCGGCCTCATCGGGCAGTTCGGCTGGAAGGTCACCTGCGCGATCACGGTTGCCGCCGGCATCCTGCAGGTGCTCTTCGGTCTGAGCAGGGTGGCCAGGGCTGCGCTCGCCATTTCACCGGTAGTGGTTCATGCGATGCTCGCAGGCATCGGACTCACGATCGCATTGCAACAGGTCCACGTATTGCTGGGCGGCGCATCGCAGAGTTCGGCCTGGAGCAACGTGACGGAACTACCAGCACAGGTGCTCGGCGCGCACGGGCCGGGGGTGTTCCTCGGCGTGCTCGTCATCGCCATCCTGGTCGGGTGGAAGTGGGTGCCGGGACGGCTCGGCAAGGTGCCGGGCCCCCTGGTGGCCATCGTGGTGGCGACGGCGATCGCGATGGCGTTCAGGTTCGACGTGGACCGCGTCGCCCTGGACGGGTCGCTGCTCGACGCGATCGCGCTGCCAAGCCTCCCAGAGGGCCAGTGGGGCGCCTTCGCCGTCGGCGTCCTCACCGTCGCCCTGATCGCCAGCGTGGAGAGCCTGCTCTCGGCGGTGTCGGTCGACCGGATGCAGAACGGCCCGCGCACCAACTTCGACCGCGAGCTCATCGGGCAGGGCACGGCCAACATCGCGTCGGGCACCCTGGGCGGGCTACCCGTCACCGGCGTCATCGTGCGCAGTTCGACGAACGTCGCCGCCGGCGCGCGTACTAGGGCCTCGGCGATCATGCACGGCGTCTGGGTGTTGGTGTTCGCGCTGCCGTTCGCGGGGCTGGCCGAACAGATTCCGATGGCAGCCCTGGCCGGACTGCTCATCTTCATCGGCATCCAGCTGGTCAAGCGGGCTCACATCGAAACAGCCCGTCGCACAGGCGACTTCGCGGTCTACGGCGTCACGGTCGTCAGCGTGGTGTTCCTCAACCTGCTCGAGGGTGTGCTGATCGGGCTGGCCCTGTCGATCGTCTTGACGGTGTGGCGCGTGGTGCGCAGCAGGATCGTGGCCGAACCCGTCGCCGACGGCAGTTGGCACATCTCCATCGAGGGATCCTGCTGCTTCCTGTCCCTGCCGCAACTGACCGCGGTGTTGTCGTCGGTCCCGGCGGGCACCAAGGCCACCGTCGACCTGTCGGTGGACTTCATCGACCATGCGGCGCATCAGGCGATCGGCGACTGGCGACGTCAACACTGCGCCGCCGGCGGGACGGTGGAGATTCGGCAGCTGGGCTCGGTCGAGATGGACAGCGCCCTGCTCGGCCCGCCGGTCCGGGACATCCAGGGCCGCACGTCGCCGCGGTTCGGCGAGCCGGTCCACGCGCACCGGCCCGACACCCTGTTCGTCACCTGCACCGATTCGCGGGTCCCGCCCGAGGTCGTCACCGGCAGCGGTCCCGGTGAGCTGTTCACGGTGCGCAACGTCGGCAACCTGGTGCCGGAACACCAGACCGACGCGTCGACCGAGGCGGCGTTGGCCTTTGCGGTGGAGAAGTTGGGCGTCTCGTCGATCGTGGTGTGCGGACACTCCGGCTGCGGGGCGATGAGCACTCTGCTCGGCGGCGAGGCGCCCCGCAGTCAGGGTGAGCGACACATGTCGAGATGGCTCGCGAACGGGCGTCCCGCCGTGGCGGAGTTCGACGACGGCGAGCATCCGGTCGCGCAGGCAGCGGCCGCCGCAGGCTTCGGCCCCGTCGACCAATTGGGCATGGTCAACGTCGCGCTGCAGGTCGACGCACTGACCCGCCACCCGATGATCGAGGAGGCCTACCGCCGGGGCGAGGTCGAGGTCTACGGCATGTTCTACGACGTGGCCAGCTCGGCCGCGCTGCGGATCACGCCGACGGCGGTGAACTCCCTCGAGTTCGCCACCGGTGGCGTCTGACCCTGCGCCGCGGGCCCTACCCCATGGGTTCCCGTTGCTGAGAGACTCTCAGCGACGGGAACTCTCGGGTCGGCTCGATCGTCTACACAGGGAAAAACCCGTCGACACCCACACACCCGAAGAGAGCGATGAGACGCGCCCCGCGCCCACCAAGACGTGCTGAGACCGACCCCGACCGCGCGGGAGCGCGATCGTGACCGCGATCCTGACCCTCGTCGTCGGACTGCTCGTCGTGCTGGCGATCACGGCTCTCACCGGCTACTTCGTCGCCCAAGAATTCGCCTACATGGCCGTCGACCGGTCGCAGCTCAAGGCCCGCGCCGAGGCCGGTGACGGAGCGGCGACGCGAGCGCTCGCGGTGACCCGCCGCACGTCGTTCATGCTGTCCGGCGCCCAACTCGGCATCACGGTCACCGGCCTGCTGGTCGGGTACGTCGCCGAGCCGCTCATCGGTGGCAGCATCGCCGCCCTGGTGGGTGGCGACGTCCCCCGCGGTTGGGCGATCGCCGCGGGAGCCATTGTGGCCGTGGTGTTCTCGACGGTGGTGCAGATGGTCTTCGGTGAACTGTTTCCGAAGAACCTCGCCATCGCCCGGCCGGCCCCGGTGGCCCGCTGGCTGGCCCGGTCCACGACGGTCTACCTCGCGGCTTTCGGCTGGCTCATCTCGATCTTCGACGCAGCCTCCAATGCCCTACTGCGGCTCCTGCGCATCGAACCGGTGCACGACGTCGAGCACGCCGCCACCCCGCGCGACCTCGCTTACATCGTCGCCGAGTCGCGCCGCTCCGGCGACCTGCCCGCGGAGCTGTCCACACTGCTCGACCGCATCCTCGACTTCCCCACTCGCACTGCCGAACACGCGATGGTGCCGCGCGGGCGGACCGACGTGGTCGGCGCCGGGGAGTCCGTCGCGGCGGTGCTGTCCAAGACGTCGACGGGCCACAGCCGCTATCCCGTCACCGGTAGCTCCACCGACGACATCCTCGGCGTGGTCCGCTTGCAGGATCTGCTCGGTGCGCCACCCGAGGACCGCGTCGACGTGCATTGCCGGACCGCGGTGATCGTGCCCACCTCGCTGCCGTTGACGGCCGTGCAGGCCAGGCTCGTCGAGGCCGACGACGAAATGGCTCTCGTCGTCGACGAATACGGCGGTTTCGCCGGGATCGTCACCGTGGAGGACATGGCCGAGGAACTCGTCGGCGAGATCGCCGACGAGCACGACCCCCCGTTCCAGGACATCGTCGCGGTCGACGGCGGATGGCACGTCGGCGGACAGGCGCACCTGGACGAAGTCAGCCGTACGCTGTCGGTGGACCTACGCGGACGCGACGCCGAAACCCTCGCCGGTCTGGTGATGCAGGAGTTCGGCGGCTTGCCGTCAGTCGGCGACATCGTCGAGATATCCGCGGGCGACGGATCGTCGGACGTGCTGACCGCCGAGGTCCGCGCCGTCGAGAGGCACGTGCCCGCAGAGCTCTTCGTGCGCGTCGGACTGACCTCGGAGATCACGTCGACGGGATCGCGCCATGAATGACCTGGCCATGATCGCACTGGTGTCCGCGGGGCTGATCGCCGCCAGTGCGTTCTTCGTCGCCGTGGAGTTCGCGCTGATCGCCGCCCGACGGCATCGTTTGGAAGACCTTGCGAGGCAAAGCCGTTCGGCCCGAGCCGCCCTGCGCAGCAGCTCGGAGCTGTCCGTCCTGCTCGCCGGGTCCCAACTGGGCATCACGGTCTGCACGTTGTTGCTGGGTGCGGTGACCAAACCGGCCGTCCACGACTGGCTCACCCCGGCGATCGCGTCGTGGGGAGCACCGTCGTGGGTGGCCGACGCCGGCGGGTTCGTGCTGGCGTTGGTCGTCGTCACCTTCCTGCACCTCGTGGTCGGCGAGATGGCGCCCAAGTCGTGGGCCATCGCCCACCCCGAGCGGTCGGCGGTGCTGCTGGCCATTCCCATGCGCGCCTTCATGTGGGTCACCCGGCCGGTCATCGTCGGCCTCAACCACGTCGCCAACTGGTGCCTGCGCCGCGTCGGAGTGGAACCGGTCGACCACGTCTCGACCGGCCAGGATCCGGAGGCACTCAGGCATTTGGTGGAGCACTCGGCGACGGCGGGCACCCTCGACGAGCGGTACCACGGTCGGCTCAGCGGCGCCCTGGCGTTGCAGCGGGTCCAGGTCGGCGACATCGTGGACGTGGGCCTCGACCCCTCGGAGGTCGCGGCGGACGCGTCCGCGCAGGAGATTCAGACCGAGTCGCGTCGATCCGGCCACATGCGACTCGTCGTCCGTGACGACGGCGACGCCGTCGGCGTGGTCCACGTGCGGGACACCTTGGCCGCGCGGCCGGACGCCACCGCGGCGACCCTGATGCGGCCGGCTCTCCAACTGACCGCGACGACGACTGCCTACGCGGCGCTGGGCACCATGCGCGAGGCCAGGACGCACGTGGCGATCGTCTTCGACGACGACGGGCACGAGGTGGGGCTCGTCACGTTGACCGACCTGCTGGCGCGGTTGCTCACCGAGCAGTCCGTCGCCTGAGAGCGCCGGACCCGGCCCGTCGGCTACGGCCGTCGTCCGGTGACCAGGACGATCTTCCCGCGCGAATGTCGTTGCTCGAGCGTCCGGTAGGCCTCGCGAACCTCGGCAAGGGGAAACACGGCTGCAATCGGCACCTCCAGGTCACCGGTGGCGATCAGCGCGGCGAGTTCGGCCAGCACGTCGGCGGTGGAGGCGGCGGCGCTGCCCTCGACCTTGACGCCGTACGTCTCGACGGCCGCGAAGTCGATGACGGTGTCCACGCGCTCCGGTGCGACGCCGAGTTCCTCGACGGCGAGCCGGACGTAGCCGTCGCCGAAGAGATCCAGGAAGGCGTCCACCCGGCCGGTCGGCGAGGCGGCGCGCAGCCGGTCCGCCAGACCGTCGCCGTAGTTCACCGGGATGGCGCCGTGGTCGGCCAGCCAGCCGTCGTTCGCAGGGCCCGCGATGCCGAGAACCGTTGCCCCGGTTCGCTTCGCGAGCTGAACGGTGATCGTCCCCACCCCACCGGCGGCACCGGAGACGGCGACGACGTCACCTGCTCCGAGGCCGACCGAGCGCACGGCGGCGTAAGCGGTGGACCCGGCGACGTACAAGCCGCCGGCGACCTCCCACGACACCGCGGTGGGCTTGGGGGTCAGTTGGTCGGCGGGCACCGCCACGAACTCCGCCTGACTCGACCGGCCGAACGAGAAGCCGAACACCTCGTCACCCACCGCGAAGTGCGTGACGCCGGAACCCAACCCGGCCACGACGCCCGCCAGGTCACTCCCCTGGCCCGAGGGCAACACGGCCGGATATCGGTCGTCGAGCAGACCGCGCCTGATCATCGCCTCACCGGGATTGACGCCCGCCGTCCGCACCTCGACGAGCACCTCCCCGGCGGCGGGGACGGGCACGGGCACGTCGCGCACCTCGAGTACGTCGACGCCGCCGCGCTCGTCCATCTGAACTGCCTTCATCGTGGCCTGGGTCATGGGACCTATGACGGATGGGGATCGGCGGCTATTCCCTCACAGGTTCAGGTCAGCCGCCGTCGCTAGAGTCACCGTGGTGACAGAGTCGGCCCCCACCCAGCGTCGTTCGATGCGTCCGCTGTTCCAGACGATCCTGCTCGACGTGGCGCCGCCCCTGGTCGCCTACTACGGGCTGCGCGCACTGGGTGTCTCGGAGTACGTCGCCCTGCTCTCGGCGACCGTGCTGTCGGGGGTCCGGGTCGTCTACGGCGTGATCAAGAGTCGCCGGCTGGACCCCTTCGCCGTGTACCTGCTGCTGACCTTCGGCCTGAGCCTGGCCGTCGGCCTGGCCACCACCGATCCCAAGCTGATCCTGGTCGGCAACACCCTCGTCAACGGCATTGGCGGCCTGCTGTTCCTCGGCAGCTGCGTCGTCGGCACCCCGCTGACCCAGGTGGTCGGTGAGCGCTTCCGGCCGGCCGGGGAGGCCGACCCGACACCGGACGAGGCCCGGCGAATCCGTCGCGTGCACGTTCGGCTCTCGGCGATGTGGGGCGTCGGCCTGCTGGTCGAGGTAGCCATCCGTCTCGTCGTCATCGCCCACCTCTCCGTCGATGCCGCCAACGGCGTGAACTCGGCCGTCACCCTGCCGGTCATCGGCTTCCTGGTGTTGGCGACGGTCGTGGTCAGCCGTCGAGCCGCGGCAGCCGACGAGGCGGCCGACGCCGCCGCCTGACACCCGGGGAACAAACCGTCCCCACCCATAGTTGAGCGCAACAGGCTGAACTTTGGAGGATGGATGTCAGAGAACATCGCAGTGCCGGTCTTGTTCGTCAGTGAACCGATCGTCCTGCCAGGAATGGTCGTCCCGATCGAACTGGACGACGCTGCACGTGCCGCGGTCGACGCCGCACAGGCAAGCGAGAGCGGCAAGCTGCTGATCGCGCCCCGGCTCGAGGACCGCTACCCCACCTACGGTGTGATCGCGTCCATCGTGCAGGTGGGTCGCGTCCCCGGTGGGGGCGCCGCCGCCGTGATCCGTGGCGAGAAGCGCGCTCACATCGGCTCCGGAACCACCGGACCCGGTGCGGCCTTGTGGGTCGAGGTGACCGAAGCCGTCGAGACCGCGGCCACCGACGAGACCAAGGCGCTCGCCGCCGAATACAAGAAGCTGCTCCTGGCGATGCTGCAACGCCGTGAGGCGTGGCAGATCGTCGACGTGGTCAACAAGATCAGCGATCCGTCGGCCCTGGCGGACACCGCCGGATACGCCTCGTACCTCACCGATGTCCAGAAGCGTGAGCTGCTGGAGACCGAGGACGTGGCGCAGCGACTGCGGCTGCTGGTCGACGTGACCGCCGAGCACCTCGCCGAGACCGAGGTCAACGACAAGATCGCCGACGACGTCCGCAGCGGCATGGAGAAGACGCAGAAGGAATTCCTGCTGCGTCAGCAACTGGCCGCGATCCGCAAGGAGCTCGGCGAAGGCGAGCCGGAGGGGTCCGATGACTATCGCGCTCGCGTCGAGGCCGCCGATCTGCCCGAGAAGGTGCGCGAGGCGGCGTTGCGCGAGGTCGGCAAGCTGGAACGCTCCAGCGACCAGAGCCCCGAGGGCGGCTGGATCCGGACCTGGCTGGACACCGTCTTGGACCTGCCGTGGAACGTGACGACCGAGGACTCGACCGATCTGAAGTCGGCGCGGGAGATCTTGGACGCCGACCACCACGGGCTGGACGACGTCAAGGACCGCATCGTCGAGTACCTGGCCGTGCGGGCCCGTCGCACACAGCGTGGGCTGCAGGTCGTCGGGGGCCGGGGCTCGGGTGCCGTGATGGTGCTGGCGGGCCCTCCCGGTGTCGGCAAGACGTCACTGGGTGAATCGGTGGCACGGGCGTTGGGCCGCAAGTTCGTTCGCGTCGCCCTCGGCGGCGTGCGGGACGAGGCGGAGATCCGCGGACACCGGCGCACCTACGTCGGCGCCCTGCCCGGCCGGCTGGTTCGGGCCATCGGCGAAGCGGGTTCGATGAACCCCGTCGTGCTGCTCGACGAGATCGACAAGGTGGGCTCGGACTACCGCGGCGACCCGAGCGCGGCACTGCTCGAGGTGTTGGACCCGGCGCAGAACCACACGTTCCGCGACCACTACCTGGATCTGGATCTCGACCTGTCCGACGTCGTGTTCCTGGCGACGGCCAACGTGATCGAGAACATCCCGTCGGCCCTGCTGGACCGGATGGAGCTGGTGCAGATCGACGGCTACACCGAGGACGACAAGGTCGCCATCGCCCGTGACTTCCTACTGCCGAGGCAGCGGGAGCGCGCGGCGCTGACCACCGACGAAGTCGAGGTGACCGACGAGGCGCTGCGCAAGATCGCGGCCGACTACACCCGCGAGCCTGGCATGCGCCAGTTCGAGCGGCTGTTGGCCAAGGCGCTGCGCAAGGCGACCACGAAGCTGGCCGCCGATCCGACGAAGCTCGTGATCGACGAGCCGGATCTGGTTGGCTACCTTGGCCGTCCGCGCTTCACGCCGGAGTCCGAGGAGCGCACCGCGGTGCCCGGCGTGGCAACCGGTTTGGCCGTGACGGGCCTGGGTGGCGACGTGCTGTTCATCGAGGCGAACTCGAACTCCGGCGACGCCGGCTTGCAGTTGACCGGTCAGCTGGGTGACGTGATGAAGGAGTCGGCGCAGATCGCGCTGTCCTACGTGAAGGCGCACGCCGAGCAACTGGGCGTCGACCGCGCGGAGCTGGATCGTCAGATCCACGTCCACTTCCCGGCGGGCGCGGTGCCCAAGGACGGTCCGTCCGCAGGCGTCACGATGGTCACCGCGCTGGTGTCGATGGCCACCGGCCGCAAGGTTCGCGGTGACGTGGGCATGACCGGTGAGGTGACGCTCAACGGTCGGGTGCTCCCGATCGGCGGGGTGAAGCAGAAGTTGCTCGCCGCGCAGCGCAACGGTCTGAAGACGGTGTTCATCCCGGCTCGCAACGAGCCGGATCTGGACGACGTCCCAGCCGAGGTGCTCGAGGCGCTGGACGTCCGGCCGATGACCGACGTCGCCGACATCGTCGCGCAGGCGCTGGAGCCGGTGGCCGACGCGGCGACCGTCGCCGCCTAACCTGACAACCGAATAGCGCGAGCAGACGTAAAGGGCCCTCATTCGCGGGATTCGAGGGCCCTTTACTGGAGCCGTTGGCGGTCCGCTTGCGGACCGCCAACGGACTGTTCGAGGAGAAGAACGGAGCACCATGCCCAGACGCGGAGAACCGTTGCGCAAGCTCGGTTTCTTGACCATAGGCCGATTCGACGACGCCGATCCCGGCCCGGGCATCGAGGAGACGCTCGAGGTGATCGAGCGCGCCGAGGCGCTGGGCTTCGACAGCGTGTGGCTGCGCGACCGGCACCTGCAACCCGGAATCTCGAGCCCTGTGGCGATCATGGCCGCCGCCAGCCAGCGCACGTCACGCATCGAGCTGGGCACCGCCGTCATCCCCCTTGGTCTGGAGAACCCGTTCCGGTTGGCCGAGGACTTGGCCACCGTCGACGTGCTCTCCGGCGGGCGCGTCAATCCCGGCGTGTCCGTGGGCACTCCGATGATGTACGACCACTACAAGACCGCGCTCTACCCCGACACCCACGAAGTCGAAGACTTCTCCAAGGAGCGCGTGTTGCGCCTGCTGCGCGCACTGCGGGGTGAGCCGGTCAGCGACTTCGAGGGCGTCGTCGGCATCGAGCGCTTCACCCGTCGCGTCCAACCACACTCCCCCGGCCTGGCCGACCGGGTCTGGTATGGCGGCGGACTCGACTCGGCGAAATGGGCGGGCGCGCAGGGCGTCAACTATTTGACGAGTTCGGTGGTCAGCATCGAAGGCACCGAGTCGCGTGACTTCGCCACCATCCAGGGCGAGCAGATCGACGCCTACCGCGCCCACCATCCACGGCCCGAAAGTGCCCGGGTGTCACAGGGACTGGTCGTCATCCCGACCGATTCCGCGACCGACGACCAGATCCGACGCTACCGCGACTACGCGGCGAGCCGGTTCGAGCGCACCAAGGCCCCGCAGGGACCCAAGGGGGTGCTGTTCTCGCCGGATTACGTCGGCACGTCCGACGAACTGGCCGACCGGCTGTTCGAACACGCCGGCTTTCAGCGCGCCGACGAGATCGCCTTCGCGTTGCCCTTCTCCTTCGAGGAGGCCGACTACCGTCAAATCGTCGACGACCTGGCAGAAAACCTTGGGCCACGGCTGGGCTGGACGCCCGCATCGTGAGAACCTCGATGCGTGGCCTATGACGAGGACCTGGCCCACCGCGTCCGCGAACTGCTCGGTGGGACTGCCGGCGTGCAGGAGAAGCGAATGTTCGGTGGTCTGGCGTTCCTGGTCGGCGGCAACATGGGGGTGTGCGTCAGCGGGCAGGGCGGGTTGATGGTCCGTGTCCCCTCCGAGGAGACCGGCGCGCTGCTGGAACGCAAGCACGTCGAGCCCATGGTGATGGCGGGTCGCGAGACGCGCGGCTGGATCCGCGTCGGCGTCGACGGGCTGACGACCAAGCGCGAGTTGCGCGGCTGGGTGGAGCGCGGCACCCGCTACGCCGCCGGCCTGCCCGCGAAGTAACGGCGTTTGTCGCCGTCGGCCTCGGGTATGCCCGCGCCATGGCGAAGAACGATTCCCGCCGCGGTGACGTCGCCAAGCGGCTCCTGACGGAGGCGGGCACCACCTATGCCCGCGAGGCCGGTATCACGCTGAAGGACACCCCGATGCCACTGTTCGAGCTGCTGGTCCTGTGCATGCTGGCCAGCAAGCCGATCGATGCGGGCACCGCCGTCGCCGCCGCCCGCGAGGTGTTCCACGCCGGCCTGCGCACGCCGAAGGCCGTTCGCGACGCCGATCGCACGACCATGATCGACGCGTTCGGACGCGCGGGGTACGCCCGCTACGACGAGAGTTCGGCCACCCGGCTGACGGAGCTGGCGCAGACCGTCCACGACGACTACGGCGACGACCTGCGCAAGCTCGCCGACGCCGCCGACGGTGACGCGGCGACGGCGGCCGCGCTGCTGCAGCGCTTCACGGGCATCGGGAAGACCGGGTCCGACATCTTCCTGCGCGAGGTGCAGGACATCTGGACGTGGGTGCGGCCCTACTACGACGAGCGGGCGCGCGGCGCGGCCAAACAGCTTGGCCTGCCGACCGATCCGCACGAGTTGAGCGCACTCGCCGACGGCGGGGACGCCGCGTTCGCCGCGGCGCTGGTACGGGCGTCGCTCGACGACGACCTGCGCGCTGCCGTGGCCGTGCCCTGACCGCCGGGCGGCGGGTAGGACACAATGGGTGCGATACGACGACGACGCAGGGGGTCGGGTGAGGTCAGCGGCATGCGGGCAACCGCTGTCGTCGACGCACCTCCCCGAAGGCCACGCCGTCCGGCTCGCCGCCATGACGAAGGACCACCTCGTGGCCCTCGCGATGGCGGTCTTCCCGGCCTGAGCCCCGTCGTCGACGAAGAGAATTCAACGAAGGGAATCCGAGTTGAGCGTCGCCCCCGATGAACTCACCGGCACCGAGCAGGCCGTGCTGCTGGTTCTCATGGCCCAAGCGCGACCCGTTCGCAACCCCGAACTCGCGGTTCTCGGGCCGAAACTGGACAAGCCGAATCGGGAACGCCTTATCGAGAAGGGTCTGGTCGAGATCACCGCGACGAAGCCGGCGATCACGTTGGACCTGACCGACCGGGGATGGGCGACGTGCGCGGCCCTCATCGGGACCGAGACGCCCGAACGGTCCTCCGGTCAGGGCAAGGCGCTCTACACGGTGCTCGGCGCGCTGCGCCGCTACCTCGATCGGGCGGACCTCGCCCCCGCGGACGTCTTCACTGCGCTCGACGACGAGGTGGACGTCGAGAGCCAGGTCCGGGCGGCGTACGTCAAGCTGGTGGCTCGCGCCGGGGGCTGGGTGGACCTGGTGCGACTGCGCGCCGAACTGCCCGACGTGTCGAAGTCCGAGTTGGACGACGCTCTGACGAAGATGCAGCGCAAACCCGACGTCAGCCTCATCCCCGAGGAAAACCAGAAGACCCTGACCGATCGGGACCACGCCGCCGCGGTCGAGATCGGCAACCGGGCCCGGCACCTGATCGCGATCGAGTCGTGATGGATCCCGAGGCACGCGACGCCCTGAAGTCCCTTCGCCTGTCGTTCGCGCCGTCGGCCGACGATCTGTGGAATGCCCAGGGGGCGTTCCACGTGCCCGGCGTCCACGACAAGGCGCTCGAGCAGGTGATGGACGCCTTCGCCGACGCCGACCGGCACCCGGAATCCAGCCCTCTGGGCGTGGTCGTGCGCGGCACGGCCGGTTCCGGCAAGACCCATCTGCTGGGCCAGGTCCGCGAACGGGTGCAGGCCGGCGGCGGGTTCTTCTTCCTGTTGCAACTCCTCGATGCGACCAGCTTCTGGGAATCGGCGCGGAGCAGCATTCTGGAGAGTCTCGGCAGGCCGGCACGGGACCGCGAAACCCAGCTCAAGCAACTGCTGTGGGAACTCGCGTCGGTGGCTCACGTGTCCCGCGCCGATCGTCGAGCCGTCGCCGGGGAGGATGAACTGACACCGGAGGTGCTCACAACCTTCGTCAACGCCTTGCACAGGTCGGCACCGCAGACGGTCCGCCAAACGCAGCACACCCTTCGCGCCCTCACGCTGCTCGGCGCCGACGATCTCGGTACCCAGGACATCGGGCAGGCCTACCTCAACTCCGCGGAAGACGTGGACGACACCGGGCGCAGGCACTGGTCGATCGGAGTGTCGACGCTGACGCCACAGGAGTGCGTGCGGGACATCTCGCGTTTGGTCGCCCTCGCCGGACCGTCGGTGATGGCGATCGATCAGATCGACACCCTGCTGGCGCAGTCCGCCACGTCGACTGGCGGCCGCGATGACGGCGCCGCGGACAACCGCGACCTGGAGCACGTCGCGCACGGGCTCATGTCGATCCGCGAGACGATGCGCCGCACCGCAGAGGTGGTCGCCTGCTTGCCGTCGGTGTGGGAGTCGATCAGGTCGAGGGCGACGGCCACGGTGGCGGATCGGTTCCGGGAAACCGCGTCCCTGCGCGAACTTCCGAGTGCCGACGTCGGCCGGGCCATTCTCGAACGCCGGTTCACCGCAAGCTATCGCGCCGTCGACTTCACGCCGCCCTACCCCAGTTGGCCGATTCTGCCGTCGGCGTTCGACGACGCGCATCAGTACACCCCACGCCGCCTGCTCCAGCGCGCCGACGCCCATGTCCGCGCATGCCTCGATCGCGACGTGGTCGAGGACTTGGCCCACCTCAGTGCACCTACCGACGCGGGGCAACCCGCGCCAGTCGACGCACCGTTGGAGACGACCGATCTGGACCGCTTGTTCGACGACTTCCGCAGGCGAGCGGTCGGGGCGGCCGCTCTGGATCCGGAGGGCGAGGACATCACGGTGCCGGGTCTGCTGTCGGCCGCATTGGACGCGTGGATCATCGAACGCGGCGACGTCGAGCAGACGTTCGCCCTCGACCCGCCTCCGGGCAAGCAGGTTCCGTTGCACGGCAGACTTCGTCAGCGCCTCGACGCGGCGACCGATGACGAACGGCACTGGGCATTCCGGGCAATCGCGAGCCCGAATGCGATCGCAGTGCAGAACCGGATCAAGAACGCCTGTGTCGCAGCTGGTTTCGGAGGCAACGCGGACAGGCGTCAGCTGTTCCTCCTGCGGAACGCCCCGTGGCCGGGTGGCGTGAAGACGGCAGAGGTGGTCGCCGCATTCTCCGAGTCCGGTGGTCGCACGCTCACGCTGTCGGACGACGACCTTCGTACCGCATCCGCGCTACGCGATCTCATCGTCGACGACCATCCCGACCTCGTCGGATGGTTGACGAGCCGTAGGCCCGCACATGGGCTGGGCTTTCTGCGCGAGGCGCTTGGCGACGAGGCTGGACCCGAGGCGGCCGAGATCCCGACGCCGTCGACGGTTCCCGAACCCGAGCCGATCCCGGAGCCGGAGCGCGTGCCGTGGGCGAAGCGGTCGTCGACGGCCACCCCGGTCGAACACGTCAGCGGCACGGCGATCCCGCTCGGCACCGACGACGTCACGGGACGACCACTCAGCGTCGAGTTGCTCGCCCTGCGCAAGCACACGGCGATCTTCGCGGGTTCGGGCTCGGGCAAGACGGTGTTGATCCGCCGGCTCGTCGAGGAGTGCGCGTTGCGCGGCGTCTCGTCGATCGTGCTGGACCCCAACAACGATCTGGCGCGGCTCGGCGTGGAATGGACCGAACACCCCAGCGGTTGGCGGGCGTCCGACTCGGCACTGGAGGCGGACTACTTCGACAACACCGAGGTGGTCGTGTGGACGCCTCGCCGCTCCGCCGGACGACCGCTGTCGTTTCAGCCACTCCCCGACTTCGCCAGCGTCGTCGACGATCACGACGAGTTCAACGAGGCCGTCGAATCCGCCTTCGCCGCAATGGAACCCCACGCTCACATCGCGGGAAAGACCCCCAAGGCGAACCAGTCGCGGGCGGTGCTTCGCGAGGCGCTCAAGTGGTACGGCCGGCGGCCGTCGCCCACGCTGACCGGATTCCTGAGCGCACTGGCCGATTTGCCCGACGGCGTCAGCGTCATCGCGAACGCCCGTGACCGGGCCGCCGAGCTGAGTCAGAACCTGCGGGCCGCCATGGTCAACGACCCGATGTTCGGTGGCGACGGCGCCCCGGCCGACCCCGGGCAGCTGTTGACGCCGTCGGAGGGTTACCGCGCCAGGGTGTCGGTGATCAGCATGGTCGGACTCTCCGACGGGACGCAGCGCGAAGGGTTCGTGAACCAGCTGCAAATGGCGTTGTTCGCCTGGATCAAGCGCAACCCGGCGGGTGACCGGCCACTCGGTGGTCTGCTGGTGATGGACGAGGCGCAGAACTTCGCCCCCTCGGGCCGCACCACGGTGGCCACGCGCAGCACGTTGGCGTTGTCGTCGCAGGCGCGTAAGTACGGCCTGGGGCTGGTGTACGCCACCCAGGCGCCGCGGGGCCTGAACCCGAACATTCCCGGCAATGCGGCGACGCAGTTCTTCGGGTTGCTCAACGCACCGGTGCAGATCGCCGTCGCCAAGGAGATGGCCCGCGTGAAGGGCGGGCTGGTGCCCGACATCAGCCGGCTGCGCGCAGGCAACTTCTACGCTGCGCTGGAGGGCACGGCGTTCCACAAGATCACGACGCCGTGGTGCCTGTCCTATCATCCCAACAGCCCGCTGACCACCGAAGAAGTGCTCGATCTGGCACGCCGGCCGCTGGGGCCGAAGGACTGACCTCGAGCGTGGGCCCTAGGTACGCGATTCGGCGAATTCACGTACCCAGGGCCCACGCTGGCGTCAGTACTCCACGCGGAAGTTGCCGATCAGCCGAATCAGGTTGCCATCCGGGTCCGCGATCGTCGAGAGCTCGACGCCCTTGTTCACGGCCTCGATCTCACCGGGCGTCAGCCCGCGGTCCGTGACCTCGGCGACGTGCGCCGCCAGATCGTCGACGGCGAAGTTGACCAGGCCGGAGCCGGCCCGCTCGGAGTCGACGAAGACCTGCACCCAGCCGCCGGGCACCACCTGCCACTCGACGAGCACCGGCATGGGTTCGTTGTCGCACGGCCGGCCGAACAGCTTCTCGTAGAAGGCCTTCGCCGCGTCCAGGTCGGTGACGGGGACGACGGCCAGTACGTGTTGGAAGGTCATGTCGATACGGACCGCCCGGGGCGTGGAAACTCATCGCGAGCGACGGAACGGGGCCGGCCACGGATGTGACCGGCCCCGCGTCGTCGGACCTGCGTTACGGCTGCTTCTGTCCCGGAATGCCCTCGTAGGCGATGTCGCCGGTCTTGAGGTTCTGGGCGGTGAGCTCGCCGAGGCCGTCGAGGAACTTCTGACGCTCGGTGACGACGTGCTGGATCGCGACGTCGACGTTGTCCTTGGTGATGGCGGGCATCACGTAGACCGGCGCCCTGTTGACCTCTTCCTTCTTCACCAGCGCGTTCGCCACGGCCAGGCCGGCGGACAGCTCCACGGTGCCGTTCTGCAGGGAGGTGCCAATGAACTCGCCGCTCTTGACGGCGTTCAGACCGTCCTCGATGCCGTCGATGCCCACGATCGGCACGTCGGTGCGGTTCGCTTCCTTGAGCGCCTGCAGGGCGCCGAGGCCCATGTCGTCGTTCTGCGACACCACGCCGTTGATCTGCGGCCCGAAGCTGGAGATCCAGTTCTTCATCTTGTTGACCGCTTCGTCGCGCTTCCAGTTGGCGGTGTCCTTGGCCAGCACCTTGATGTCGGGGTACTTGGCCAGCACCTGGTCGATGCCCTTGCCGCGGTTGATCTCACCGGAGCCGCCGAGCGGGCCCTGCAGGATGACGATGTTGCCCTTGCCGCCGAGGCGGTCGGCCATCATCTGCATCTCCTGGGCGCCGGCGGCGACGTCGTCGGGCTGCACGTTGCCCGCGAGGTCGGGGCTGTCCAGCGCGGCGTTGACGGCCAACAGCGGAATGCCCTTGGACTTCGCGGTCGCGATCTGCGGGCCGAGCGAATCCGCCTGCACCGGAACGACGATGATCGCTGCGACGCCCTGGTTGATCAGCGAGTCGACCTGGCTGGCCTGGGTGGACACGTCGTTGTTGGCCGAGTTCCACACCAGTTCGATGTTGTTGGCCTTGGCATAGGTGTCCATGCCCTCCTTGCCCGCGGTGATGAACGAGCTCATGTCGTACACCGTGACGCCGATCTTCGTGGTGCCGCTGTTGGCGTCGGTGTCACCCGCACCGCAGGCGGTCATGCCGAGCGCCAGCAGGCCCGCCGACGCGACGGCACCCAGCTTCTTGGTCAATCTCATACGTGTTCTCTCCAGTCGTCGTACGAATTGGGTTGTGGGACGGGGCTCTACGGCTGCTTCTGGCCGGGAATTCCCTCGTAGGCGATGTCGCCGGTCTCGAGGTTCTTCTTGGTCAGCTCGGACAGTCCGGCCAGGAATTCCGCCCGCTTGGTGACGACGTGCTCGATCGCGACGTCGACGTTGTCCTTCGTGATCGCGGGCATGATGTAGACGGGGTTGGTGTTGACCTTCTCCTTCTTGGCCAGCGCGTTGGCGACGGCCAGGCCGGCGGAGAGTTCCACGGTGCCGTTCTGCAGCGAGGTGCCGATGAACTCACCACTCTTGACGGCGTTGAGGCCGTCCTCGATGCCGTCGATGCCCACGATCGGCACGTCGGTGCGGCCGGACTCCTTGAGCGCCTGCAGCGCACCGAGGCCCATGTCGTCGTTCTCCGACACCACGGCGTTGATCTGCGGCCCGAAGCCCGAGATCCAGTTCTTCATCTTGTTGACCGCTTCGTCGCGCTTCCAGTTGGCGGTGTCCATCGCCAGCACCTTGATGTCCGGGTACTTGGCGAGCACGTTCTGGATGCCCTTGGTGCGGTCGAGTTCACCGGACTGGCCGAGCGGCCCCTGCAGCACGACGATGTTGCCCTTGCCACCGAGGTGGTCGGCCATCATCTGCATCTCCTGCTCGCCAGCCTTGACGTCGTCGGGCTGCACGTTGCCCGCGATGTCCTTGCTGTTGAGCGCGGCGTTCACCGGGACCAGCGGGATGCCCTTGGCCTTCGCCGACGCGACCTGCGGCGCCAGCGAATCGGCTTGCACGGGAACGACGATGATCGCGTTGACGCCCTGGTTGATCATCGAGTCGACCTGGTTGGCCTGCGTGGACACGTCGAGGTTGGCCGAATTCCACACCAGCTCGATGTCGTTGTCCTTGGCGTACTGGTCCATCCCCTCCTTGCCCGCGGTGATGAACGAGCTCATGTCGTACACCGACACGCCAACCTTGGTCTTGCCGCTCTTGGCGTCCGTGTCGCCCGCACCGCACGCGGTCAGGCCCAAGCCCAGCACCCCCGCCGAGGCGATGGCGACGAACTTCGTTGTCAGTCTCATCTGGTCACTCACTCTCATTCGTTGTTGTGAAGCAGTTCTCTGGGACGGGGGTTACGTTCTTCGCCGCGTCGACCACACGTCGACCGCAACCGCTGCCACGATCAGCACACCCTTGATCACGTCCTGCCAGTAGGCGGGCACGACCAGGATGTCCAAGCCGTTGTTCAGCGTCTGAATGATGAAGAGGCCCAGCACGGTTCCCCAGATGGTGCCCCGACCACCCATCAGGCTGGCGCCACCGATGACGACCGCCGCAATGGCGTCGAGCTCGTAGCCCTGCCCCAGGTTGGGTGGTCCCGAGATGACGCGAGAAGCCAGCATCACCCCGGAGATGCCCGCCAGCAGACCTGAGAGCGCGTACACGCTGAAGAGCACGTTCTTGGCGTTGATGCCGGCGATCTCGGCGGCGTTCCGATTGCCGCCGACGGCGTAGACGCGCATGCCGTAGGTGGTCCGCTTCATCACGATCGCCAGCACGATGATGCCAAGGATCATCACCAGCACGGGGATGGTCAGACCGAAGATCTTCGTGTTGGCGATGGATCCGAACTCGGCAGGCAGGCCGTTGATCGGGGCGCCGCCACCGATGACGTAGGCCAAACCCGAGCCCGCCGTCAACGTGCCCAAGGTGGCGATGAACGGTGGCACGTTGATGCGCGACACCATGATTCCGTTGAGCGAGCCGACCGCCAGACCGACGACCATGGCCACGCCGACGGTCATCCAGACCTGACCAGGGTTGGCCTTCGCGGTCGCCGCGCCCGCCATGGCGGACACCGCGATCACCGAGCCCACCGACAGGTCGATGCCGCCGGTGAGCACCACCAACGTCTGCCCCAGTGCGATCAGCGCGAACGGCGCCGCCGCGACCAGGATGGTGAGCAGGTTGTCCACGGTGCCGAAACGCGCACTGCGGTAGCTGAAGTAGGCGATCACCAACAGCATGATGATGACCATCGAGTAGCGCAGCGCAATGCCGCCGATCCACTCGCGGGAGAACAGCCGCACGGGCTCCCCCGTGATCGGCGACGTGACGACCGGTGTGCCGCCGGACGGCTCCGGGGTCGTGTCGGTGTCGACGGGGGTGGTCACGATTGTTCCTCCGGGTTGGGATGTTGGACGTGTGGTGGTCCGTCGAGCGCAGTCGCCATCCGGAACACGGATTCCTGCACCGCCGGGTGGTCGAGGGCGTCGCGGTCGAGCTCGCCGACGAAGGTGCCGTCGCGCATGACGAAGGCGCGATGGGACAGCCCGATGATCTCCGGCATGTCCGACGACGCCATCAGCACTGCCATGCCCGCTTCGGCGAATTCGGTGATGATGCGGTAGATCTCGCTGCGCGCGCCGACGTCGACCCCGCGCGTGGGCTCGTCGAGCAGCAGCACGTTGACGTCGCCGGTCAACCAGCGGGCCAGCACGACCTTCTGCTGGTTGCCTCCCGAGAGGGTGCCGACGAGCTGGCTCAGCCCGCTGCTGCGCAGGCGTACCGACTTCATCACGTCGGACACCGCAGTGGTGCGGGACTTGCCCCGCAACCAGCCGGCGACGCTGAACGACGACAGCCGCGGCAGCGACCCGTTGTCCAGAACGCTCATCGACAGCACGACACCGTTGATCTTGCGGTCCTCGGGCACCATCGCCATGCCCGCGGTGATCGCGGCGGCCGGCGAGTTGCGCTTGACCTTGCCTCCCCGCACCACCACGTCACCCGAGGTGGTGTGCCGGGCGCCGAAGATGGCCTCCAGCAACTCCGTTCGCCCCGCGCCGACGAGCCCGGCGAGACCGACGATCTCACCGGAGCCGACCGAGAACGACACCGGTTCCGAGGCACCGTCGACCTGCAGGTCGCGCACCTCCAGCACCGCATCGGACTTCGGAGCGACCCGATCGGGGAACAACCCGTTGAGTTCCCGGCCGATCATCGCGGTCACGATGTCGTCGTCGGACACCTCGGTCAGCGGTTTGTCGAGAATCAGCCCGCCGTCGCGAAGCACCACGACGCGGTCGGCGATCGCCCGGATCTCGGCCATCTTGTGGGTGGTGTAGACCATCGCCACGCCGTGCTCGCGCAGCCGCCGGACGATGCCGTACAGCCCCTCGACCTCACGTTCGGAGATGGCCGAGGTCGGCTCGTCGAGCATGACGACCTGCGCTCCGGTGCGGGCGGCCTTGACGATCTCCACGATCTGTCGCAGGCCGACCGGCAGGCTGCCCATCCGCGCGGTCGGCGAGATGTCCACGCCGAACACCGCCAGGGCTTCCTTCGCCTCGCCGATCATCGCCTTGCGGTTCAGGAACGGCCCGGTCTTGATCTCCCGTCCCACGAACAGGTTCTCGTAGACCGTCATGTCCTCGATCGACGCCAACTCCTGCGGCACGATCGCCACGCCGTGCCGAACCGCGTCGCGCGGATTGCCGGGCGTCAGGTGGGTGCCCGACACCGAGACCGTTCCGGCGTCGGCGCTGTACTGGCCGCTGACGATCTTCATCAGCGTCGACTTGCCCGCGCCGTTCTCACCGGCCAGCGCGGTGACCGACCCGGGTTCGAGGTCCAGGGTGATGCCCTTGAGCACCGGGACCCCACCGAAACTCTTGGTGATGTCGGCACATTCGAGGATGGCTGAACTCATGGAATGTTCACCAGCACCTTCACGTTCTCTGGATCCATCGTCGCGCCGAAGGCCTCGGCGGAGTGTTCGAAGTCGTAACGCGCCGTGATGATCTCGTCGACGGGAACCGCGCCTGACGCGAGCATGTCCATCGCGGCGGTGTAATCCTCGCGGACGTACATCAGGCTGCCGATCAGCGCGATCTCACGGTCCTGGATCAAGTCCAGGCGCACCGGGACCGCGCCCGCCGCGACTCCGACGACCATGACGGCACCACCCTTGTCGACCAGGTCGATCGCCTGGGCCACCGAGCTCTCCCTGGCCACGCAGTCCACGACGACTGCGGCGGGACCGCCGAGCACGGCCAGCGCCGAGGCGACCGCGTCGGGCGCAGTCGGGTCGAACGTGCCTGCCGCGCCGAGCCTTTCGGCACGCTCCCGCTTGGAGGCCAGCAGGTCGGCAACGACGACCGTGGCTCCGGCGTGGCGCAACGCGAGCAGCACGAACAACCCGATGGGGCCTGCCCCGATCACCACGACGGGACGGCCCCGCAGGTCGCCGACCGTCTCGGCGGCCCGACGGACGGCGTGCACCGGTGTGGCCAACGGCTCGATGAGGATGGCGTGGTCGTCGTCGAGTGCGGGATCCAGCGCGATCACCCGGTCGACGGCGACGGTGAAGCTGTCGGCCAGGCCGCCGGGAGTCTGGCAGCCCAGCACCAACAGTTCCTGGCAGATGTTGTACTTGCCGGCCCGACACTGCGTGCAGTGCCCGCAGGCGAGGTTGGGCTCCACGACGACGCGGGTGCCGACCCACGAGTCGTCGACCCCATCGCCGACGGCGTCGACGACGCCGATCACTTCGTGGCCCGGCCGGTACGGCAGGTCGATGAACGGATGATGACCGCACGCCGCGTGGGTGTCCGACCCGCAGATGCCGACGACGGTGCCGCGGATGCGGACCTCGCCCGCCTCGGGACCGGCCTCGGGCACCGTCTCGAAGACCACGTCGTCGATCGCGTTGACGACGACCCGGCGGTTGGCCCCGGGGGCGGCCGGGCTCACCATGCGGTGTACCCACCGTCGGCGACGAGCACCGACCCCGTGATGAACGACGCGGCGTCGCTGGCGAGGAAGACGACGCTGGGGGCGATCTCCTCGGGCATCGCGTAGCGCTGCTGAGGTGCGTCGTCGATCCAGTACCTCTTGAGGTCGGGACGGTCCACTGGCGCCATCTCGGTCTTGCAGTAACCAGGAGCCAGGGCGTTGACGCGGATACCCAGCGGACCCCATTCGGCCGCAAGGGATTTCGTGAGGTGATGGACGGCGGCCTTCGAGGCGTTGTACGCCGGCTGCATTTGCGGCCGGTTGACGATGAGCCCGGACATCGATCCGATGTTCACCACCGAACCGGAGCCGCGCTCGCGCATGTGGGCGCCGACGGCGAGCGAGCACGCCCACAACGCCTTGACGTTCAGGTCGAACACGTCGTCCCACTGTTCCTCTGTGACGTCCCACGAGTCGGCGTGGTAGCAGGTGCCGGCGTTGTTGACCAACACGTCGACGTGTCCGAGTGCCTCGACCGCCTCGGCGGTCATCCGTGCCACGTCGGCCGACTTGGTGATGTCGGCGGTGATGGCGTGCATCTGATGTCCGGCGGACGCCGCCTCGGCGACGACCTTCTCGTTGCGCTCGGCGCTGCGTCCGGCGATCGCCACGGTGGCGCCCGCGTCGGCCAGACCGAACGCGAACGCCCGCCCCAGCCCTTGGTTTCCGCCGGTGACCAGTGCGGTCCGGCCGGTCAGGTCGAATGGTGAGCGCTTGGTCACGAGGGCACTTTCCTTCACTTCGGGACGACGATCGACTTGAGGCTGGCCGGGTCGGTGTCACTGTCGAGGGCCTCGCCGACGTGCTCGAGGTCGTACCGCCCCGTCACCATGCCGTCGAGGTCGACGGCGCCCGAGTTCACCAGATGGATTGCCGCGGGCCACGTGTCGGTGTAGCGGAACACTCCGGTCACGTTGATCTCCATGTTCTGGATGTGGCCGATCGGCAACGGGTAGTCCCCCGAGCCCATGCCGACCAGCACGACGTAGCCGGCCGGGCCGACGGCCTTGATGCCGCTGGTGACCGCCGGAGCGGCGCCGCTGGCGTCGATGAACACGTCCACCTGGGGGTCGAGCGCGGCGACGTCGTCGACCATGGGGTCGACGACCTCGGTCGCGCCGAAGCGCAGGACGGCCTCGCGCCGCGACTCGAGCGGGTCCGACACGACGACGCGGGACGCACCGAAGGCGCGTGCGGTCTGCGCGCAGATCACGCCGATCGGTCCGGCACCGGCGATGAGCACCGAGGTGCCCGGCGCGACGTGCGCCTTGCGCATCGTGGTCACGGCGACCGACAGCGGCTCCAGCAGTGCCGCGGCCTCGTCGGACATGGAATCCGGCACGGGATGGGCGAATTCGGCGTCGATGACCACGTAGCGGCAGAATGCGCCGTCGATCGGCGGGGTGGCGTAGAACTCCATGTATGGGCACAGGTTGTAGCGCCCGGCCATGCACTGCTTGCACCGGCGGCACGGGTGCTGCGGCTCGACGGCCACCCGCTGGCCGACCCGGGTGGGGTCGACCTGGTCGCCGACGGCGGCGACGCGGCCCGACAGTTCGTGGCCGAGGATCATCGGGTCTTCGACGACGAAGTCGCCGATGCGGCCGTGGCGGTAGTAGTGCACGTCGGAGCCGCAGACGCCGACCGCAGCCACCTCGACGAGGACCTCGTGGGGTCCCGGCGTCGGCACGGGTCGGTCCTCGATCTGCAACGTGCCGACGCCCGTCATCACGCTGGCGCGCATCGTGTTGGTATCGGTGGTCATATCAGTTCCCTTCGTTCTGAGGTGAGGAGGGCCCGGCCGACGACCATCTGAGCGACACCGGCGGCCGCGCACAACGGCGCAATCTCCTCGGTGACCCCGCCGTCGACGGCTACGGGCAGTTGGGATCTGGTGGTGCAGGCGGTGACCAGACTCAGTCGCTCGAGTCGGCACCGATCCTTGGTGCCGGGTTCGATCAGCATCACCAGGACGCCGTCGGGTTGGGCGGGCCACTGCGGGTCGGTGAGGCCGTCCCATTCGCGCCACACCGCGATCCACGCCGCACCGCCGGCGGCGCGGACGGCCTGGGCCCGCTCGACGGTGAAGGCCTGCCACGGCAGGAACACCACCCCCGGGTGCAGCGCCAGGATCTTGGGCAGCACCGCGTCGACGAAGTCGGCGGAGCCGATCAGGTGGACCCCGATCCGCGCGCGGTCCACGTTGCTCGAGATCATCTGCAACTCGGCCAAACTCACGCCGGCGGGCAAGCCCTCCGACGCTGCCATGACGTCGACGTGGACGTCGAGCCCGGTGTCGGCCAGGGTCTGCGCGGCGGCGACCCGGGAATCCGCAGTGGAATACACCGAGCCGGCGAGCAGACCGGGGAAGTCACGATGCCACGGGTTGAGGGTGATCATCGGCCACCTCCGTCGAGGATCGGCGACGCGGCCAGCGTCGCCCACCGGGCCCGCAGGCCGGCCAGATCACGACCGTGCTCCCGCGGTTCGACGCGGATCCTGGCCTCCGGCTGCCACCGCTTGGCCAGGTCGACCAACCCGGCCCGGTCGGCCCTGGTGGCCACCGCGGCGGCCTGAATGCAGGCGCCGCGGGCGGTCGCCTCGTCCACGTCGGGCAGCATGACTTCCTCGCCGAGCAGGTCGGCCAGCAGTTGCAGCGTCGCCGGAGAGCGGGCTCCGCCCCCGACGGCCGTTGCGGCGCCGCTTATTTCGACACCGCACGCGAGCAGGCTGTCGCGACCCGAGAGCAGCGACAGCAGCGGCCCCTCCACGAAGGCGCGGGCCAGTTCCTCGCGCGTCGTCGACGACGTGAGGTCGGCGAAGGCGCCGCGGGCGTCGGGCCGATCCGGGGTGCGCTCGCCGTCGAGGAACGGCACCAGGACCGGACCGCGAGTGGGTCCCGCCGCGAGCGCCAACTCGGAGATGCCCGCCAGATCCGTGCCCAACAACACCGCGGCCCGGTCGACGACCCGCGCGGCGTTGAGGGTGCTCATCAGGGGCAGATACCCGCCCGTCATGTCGGCTACGCCGTCTACGGCGCCGGTCGTGTCGAACACCGGCCCCCGCGACGACGTCGCCACCACTCCGGAGGTGCCGATGCTGAAGTACTGGTCGCCGTCGGTCAGTCCGAGACCGAGATAGGCCGCGTGCTGGTCGCCACCGCCGGCACCGACCACGACGTCGTCGCCGATGCCCAGCAGGGCGGCCCGGGCCGGCAGCACCCGGCCCGCGGCGTCGGCGGGCCCCAGGACGGTTGGCAGTTTGGCCGCCCAGTCCCTGGCCCCGCCCGCCACCTCGAGGTACGACGGAATCCACTGTCCCTCAACGGCGTCGTAGTATCCGGTGCCGGAGGCGTCGGAACGATCCGTCACCTTCTCACCGGTCAGCCAGTAGGTCAGGTAGTCATGCGGCAGGAGAATCGTCGCGACCCGGTCCAGCAGTCCCGGCTCGTGCTCGGCGACCCATGCGAGCTTCGCGATGGTGAAGGCGGCCGTCGGCAACGTGCCGATCCTCATCACCCAGCGGCGGGCGCCGATGCGCTCGACCAAGCGCGCGAGGTTCGGCGACCCGGTGGTGTCGTTCCACAGCTTGGCGGCGCGGAGCACCTCGCCGTGTTCGTCGAGCAGGACCAGGCCGTGGCATTGCGCCGCAACGGAGATCGCACGGACGTCGGGCCGTTCGGTGCACGCGGCGACCGCCGTCGTCGCGGCGGTGACCAGGGCGCGGACCCAGTCGTCCGGGTGCTGTTCGCTCGACGGCGGGAAGGCGGGTGGGTGTGGGGCGGAGCCCGAACCGAGGATCTTCCCGGAGCCGACGTCGCGGATCTCCACCTTGCACGATTGGGTCGACGAGTCGACGCCCATGACTGCCGGTGTCGTCATGCGCCGCGTACCACCGGTGCCGAGTGGTCCCCGGGCACGCGTTGACCGACGCCGCCGGCGGGGTGGCCGTCGACGACGTCGCCAAGGGTGTGACCGCGCATCGACATGGTCACCACCGCCACCGCGTCACTCCACGCGCCGACGGCGAGCGTGCTCGCCATCGCGATCATGTCGCCGGGATCGGCACCGGCCGGCGTCGGCGGCAGCGCGGCGACGCTGCCCGCCGCGGCGGCGAAGGGCGAGTCGGGGCTCTCGGTGACGGCGACGACGTGGATGCCGCGACCCCCGAGTCGTCCGACGAGGCTGGTGAGTTCGCCGCTCTGGCCGGTCTTCGAGATGGCGACGACGAGGTCGGCCGGCGTGATCGCGCCCATTCCTCCGTGGAGTGCATCCATCGCCGGGAGGTACACCGCGGGCGTACCGCACACCGACAGCAGATGCGCGAGCCGCTCGGCCATGATTCCCGAGGTGCCCGAACCGGTCGTGACGACCTTGCCCGGCACCGCGATCATCTGGCGGGCGACGGCGACCACGGCGGACTCGACGGTCCCGACGAGCGCACCGACCGCGGCGGACTCCCGCGACAGCACCTCTCCGGCGAGGTCGGCCAGGCCTTCGTCGTCAAGACCGTGGTCGTCGCTGCTCAACTGTCAACCTTGCCGCTCGTGAGTTTTCTTTGTGATGTGGATCATGCAATGGCTATGCTCACATGTCAACGTCTCTGCACATATGTGCAGAAGCGGTGTGAGCCTAACGGTTCAGGAATCACGGGAGGCGACCCATGGGGCCCGATGAGCTGTTCCAGCGCGCGGTGATCGCCCGTCGGTACTACCTCGAGGGGCGGACGCGAATTCAGATTGCCGAGGAGTTCGGGCTGTCCCGGTTCAAGGTCGCCCGAATGCTCGACGAGGCACTCGAATCGGGCATGGTGGAGATCAAGATTCACAACCCCGGTGCGGTCGACGTCGAATTGTCCACGGCTCTGCAACGCCAGTACGGACTCGAGCACGCCTACGCGGTGTCGGCGGATTCCACCAACACCGCCGACCACGTCGACGCCGTCGCCAAGGCGATGGCCGAGCTGTTGCAGTCGATCTTGCGCGACGGCGACGTCGTCGGCGTCGACTGTGGCCGCACCCTGACCCACATCGCGCCGTATCTGACCTCGTTGCCCCGCTGCGACGTCGTCCAACTCACCGGCATGGCGGGCGCCATCGCCTCCAACGGCACCGACCTCGTCCGGCGCATCAGCGAAGTCAGCGGCGGCGACTCGTGGCCGCTGTACGCGCCGCTCGTCGTCACCGACGCCCGCACCGCCCGGAGCCTCGGCGACACCCCGCAGATCCGCGAGACCACCGCCCGCCATTCGTCGGTCAGCTGCGCCATCGTCTCGGTCGGCGCGTGGACCGCGGGTGCATCCCAGGTCTACGAGGCGCTGACCGCCGAGGAGACCCGCGCCCTCGACGCGGCAGGCGTGTGCGCCGAGACCTGCGCCCTGCTGCTGGACGCGGACGGCCAGCGAATGCCCGGACTCGACGAGCGCCGCATGGGCATCGACGAATCCGTGCTGCGGGCCATTCCCACCAGGATCGCCATCGCGGCCGGCAAGGAGAAGGCCGCCGCCACCCAGGCCGTCCTCAACTCGGGCCTGGTGTCCTCGCTGGTCACCGACATCGACATCGCCACCGCAGTCCTCGCGTGATCATGCCCACCACCGACAAGGAGAGATGACAGACATGACCGAGCCCACCGTGGATTTCGACTTCCGACTCGACGACCGGGTCGCCCTGGTGACCGGCGGCGCCTCAGGAATCGGGGCGGCCATCGCGGCGGCCTTCGCGGCCAAGGGGGCCACCGTCGCGATCGCCGATCTCGCCACCGACGGCGGCTACACCTGCGACGTGTCCGATCCCACCTCGGTCGAGTCCACCGTCGACGCCGTCATCGCCGACCACGGCAGGGTCGACATCCTGGTCAACAGTGCCGGAATCGCGAGACTCGCACCGGCAGAGGAGCTTTCGCTCTCGGACTGGGACTCCACGATGGCCGTCAACCTCAAGGGCACCTTCCTGATGTGCCAGACCGTCGGAAGACACATGCTCGCCGCGGGGCGCGGCGCGATCGTCAACATGGCGTCGCAGGCCGCCAGCGTCGCCATCGACGAGCACGTGGCCTACTGCGCCTCCAAGTTCGGCGTCCTCGGCGTCACCAAGGTGCTCGCCACCGAATGGGCGGGCCGCGGGGTACGGGTCAACAGCATCTCGCCCACCGTCGTGCTGACCGACCTCGGCATCAAGGCGTGGGACAACCCCAAGGGCGAGGCGCTCAAGAAGCTCATCCCAAGCGGCCGGTTCGCCTACCCGAACGAGATCGCCGCCGCGGCAATCTATCTCGCCTCGGACGCCGCTGCCATGGTGAACGGTGCGGACCTGGTGATCGACGGCGGCTACACCATCAAGTAGTCGAGGCGCGGGCCACCAGCTCGGGCCGGAACACCACGTGCCGAGGCTCGGCCGCCGGGGCCTCCACGCAGGCCAGCAGGAGGTCGAGCGCCGTGGTGCCGATGTCCGCACTCGGCTGGCGGATCGACGACAGTGCCACCGCCGCCGACCGCGCGAAGTCGATGTCGTCGTAGCCGATCAGGGCGACGTCGCCGGGCACGCTCACCCCGCCGTCCGCCAGACCCTGCAGCATGCCGATCGCGAGCAGATCGTTGGCGCAGAACACGGCGTCGGGCCTCTGGTCGGCGGGACGCGCGCACAGCCGCTCGCCGGCCGCACGGCCCGCGAGCACGCTGGGTTCGTCGGTGGCGACCACTTCCAGTGTCGCACCGGGAAATTCGTCGACGGCGGCGCGCGCACCCGCCAGCCGGTCGGCCACCTGCCGCAGGCCGAGGGGACCTCCGACGTAGGCGAGGCGCCGTCGCCCCTGCTCCCAGAGATGCGTCGCCGCCAGCCGGCCCCCCGCGACGTCGTCGACCGCCACCGAGGCGAAGGGCGTTCCCGTACCGTCGCGGTCCACCAGGACCACCGGCACGCCACGGCGGTGCAACGCGAGCAGTCGATCCAGGTCCTCGCCCACCGGTGAGATCAACAGCCCGAAGACGCGTTGCTCCTCGAACGTCTCCAGATACGCGCGCTCGCGTCCGGGGTCGTCGTCCGAGGTACCCAGCAGCACGATCAGATCGTGCTCTGCGGCGCGCGTCTCCGCGGATCGCGCCACGTCGGTGAAGAACGGGTTGCCGACGTCGAGGACCAACAACCCCACGCACCGCGACCTGCCAGCCCGTAGCTGCCGCGCGGCGTCATTGCGGACGAAGCCCAATTGCTCGATCGCGGCCTGCACCCGCGCGACGGTGGCGGGGGCCACCCGCTCCGGGGCGTTGAGCACGTTGGACACGGTGCCGACGGACACCGACGCCGCCGCGGCGACG
>Ga0209051_1000944_pt1 | contig 28691 bp, 25 predicted proteins | sample AraplaCvi_mMS_r2_2_FD_184286 | JGI IMG/M metagenome (GOLD analysis project Ga0209051, IMG submission 184286) | Arabidopsis root microbial communities from North Carolina, USA - plate scrape MF_Cvi_mMS_r2 (SPAdes) (version 2) | ecosystem: Host-associated > Plants > Roots > Endosphere | place...
CGGCGCGGCCATCGGCGCGGCGGTGACGGGCTCGGGCCGCAAGACCTTCTGCCTGGCCGGCGACGGCGGCTTCATCCTGAACCTGGGCGAGCTGGCCTGCATGGTGCAGGAGAAGGCGCCCATGGTCATCGTGCTCATGAACGACAAGAGCTACGGCGTGATCAAGAACATCCAGGACGCGCAGTACGGCGGCCGCCAGTGCTACGCCGAGCTGCACACGCCCGACTACGACCTGCTGTGCAAGTCGATCGCGCTGCCGCACGCCCGGGTGAAAGACCTGGCCGACCTGCCGGCGCAGCTGGACCAGGCGCTCGCCGCCAACGGCCCGTTCCTGCTGGAGATCGACATGCTGTCGATCGGCGGTTTCAAGACCAGCTTCGCCGGCCCGCCGACCAACACGGTCACGCAGATTCCCGCGCTCGGCGCGGCCAAGTGAGCGAACGCGGAGTCCCACGCATGACCACTGCCATCACGCGCATCGCACTCGTCGGCTGCGGAGCCATCGGCACCTCGGTGCTCGAACTGCTGCGCGGCGATCCCGCCCTGAAGGTGGTGGCCATCGTCGTGCCGGCCGAAGGCATTGCCGCCGCACAGAAGGTCGCGCCCGACGTGCAAGTGGGCAGCGCCGTGCCCGCCGACGGCATCGACCTCGTGGTCGAGACCGCCGGCCATGCCGCCATCGAAGAGCACGTGCTGCCCGCGCTGGCACGCGGCACGCCCTGCGTGGTGGCGTCGGTGGGCGCGCTGTCGGCCACCGGCTTCGCCGAGAAGCTCGAAGCCGCCGCCGTCGCCGGCCGCACGCAGGTGCAACTGATTCCCGGCGCCATCGGCGGCATCGACGCGCTCGCCGCGGCCCGCATCGGCGGCCTGGACAGCGTGCGCTACACCGGCCGCAAGCCGCCGCAGGCCTGGAAGGGCACGCCGGCCGAGCAGGGCCGCAACCTGGACACGCTGGCGCACGAAACCGTGATCTTCGAAGGCAGCGCGCGCGAAGCGGCCTTGCTCTATCCGAAGAACGCCAACGTGGCGGCCACCGTGTCGCTCGCGGGCCTGGGCCTGGACCAGACGCTGGTGCGCCTCATTGCCGACCCGGCCACCACCGAGAACGTGCACACCGTCGAAGCCGAAGGCGCCTTCGGCAGCTTCGCGCTGACCATGCGCAACAAGCCGCTCGCGGCCAACCCCAAGACCTCGGCCCTGACCGTGTACAGCGCCGTGCGCGCGCTGCGCAACCGCGTCGCGGCCTTTGCCATCTGAGCCACCCCATGATCTCCACCGAACTCCTTCCGATCTGCATCGCCGGCGAATGGCGCCTGGGCGGCGGCGACGTCTACGAAAGCCTGTACCCGGCCACCGGCGAGCCCATTGCGCGCCTGAAGGCCGCGAGCCTGGCCGATGTCGAAGAAGCCATCACGCGCGCCGACCACGCCTTTCGCACCAGCGGCTGGGCCCAGCGCCTGCCGCACGAGCGCGCCGCCGTGTTGCACCGCGTGGCGCAGCTGATCCGCGAAGAGGGCGAGTCGCTGGCGCAGAAGCAGCGCCTGGACAACGGCAAGCCGATCAGCGAAACCCGCAACCTCGTGGCCAGCGCCGCGGGCACCTTCCAGTTCTTCGCCGCCGCATTGGAGACGCTCGAAGAAACCATCACCCCCTCGCGCGGCGCCTTCGTCACGATGAGCGTGCACGAGCCGATGGGCGTGGTCGCGGCCATCACGCCGTGGAACTCGCCCATCGCGAGCGAAGCCCAGAAGCTGGCGCCCGCGCTGGCCGCCGGCAACGCGGTGGTCGTGAAGCCCGCCGAAGTCACGCCGCTCATGGCGCTGGAACTGGCGCGCATCTGCGAGCTGGCCGGCGTGCCCAAGGGCATCGTGAGCGTGCTGCCGGGCAAGGGCTCGGTGATCGGCGACGCCATCACCAAGCACCCGCTGGTCAAGCGCGTGTCGTTCACCGGCGGCACCACCACCGGCAAGCACATCGCCCACATCGCGGCCGACAAGATGATGCCGGTGTCGCTCGAACTCGGCGGCAAGTCGCCCACCATGGTGCTCGACGACGCCGACCTCGACCATGCGGTGAACGGCGTGCTCTACGGCATCTTCAGTTCGTCGGGTGAGTCGTGCATCGCGGGCTCGCGCCTGTTCGTGGCGCGTGGCATCTACGACGAGTTCCTCACGCGGCTGGCCGAAGGCGCCAATGCCCTGCGCGTGGGGGACCCGGCCTCGGAGCGCACGCAGATGGGGCCGCTCATCACGGCCAAGCATCGCGAGGGCATCGAGCGCTATGTGGACCTGGGCGTGTCCGAGGGCGGGCGCATCCGCACGGGCGGCGTGCGCCCGCACGGCGCCGACTACGACAAGGGCTACTTCTACCAGCCGACCATCCTCGAAGGCCTGACCAACAACGCCCGCATCAGCCAGGAAGAAATCTTCGGCCCGGTGCTGGTCGCGATGCCTTTCGACAACGAGGAAGAACTGATCACACAGGCCAACGACAGCGTCTACGCGCTGGCCGCGGGCGTGTGGAGCCGCGACTTCAAGCGCGCCTGGAAGCTGGGCCGCGCGGTGCAGGCCGGCACGGTCTGGGTCAATACCTACAAGCAGTTCTCGGTCTCGACGCCGTTCGGCGGCTGGCGCGACAGCGGCCTGGGCCGCGAGAAGGGCCGCGAAGGCATCTTCCAGTACATGGAGCAAAAGAGCATGTACTGGGGCACCAACGAACAACCGCTCCCGTGGGCGAACTGAACAGGAGCACACGATGAGCGTACTTGGCATCGACCAGATCACCTACGGCGCGGACGACCTGCCCGCCTGCCGCCAGTTCTTCCAGGACTGGGGCCTTTCACTCACGTCCGAAGCCGCTGACGAACTCGTCTTCGAGTGCCTCAACGGCTGCAAGGTGGTCGTTGCGGCGTGGGACAAGCCCGGCTTGCCGCCCGCGATGGAAGAGGGCCCGACGCTGCGCGAAGTGGTGTGGGGCGTGGAAAGCGACGCCGACCTGGACCGCTACGCCACCGCCATCGCGCAAGACCCGGCCTTCATCGACACCACGGTCGACGGCGCGCGCCGCATCGGCTGCACCGACCCCAACGGCCTGGCCGTGCGCCTGCAGGTCAGCCGCAAGCGCGCGGTCGAGGTCGACTGCGGCGCCATGAACACCTGGAACGCCAAGCCGCGCGTGAACCAGCCCGCACCCATCTACGAACGCGCCACGCCGATCGAGGTCGGCCACGTCGTGTTCTTCGTGAGCGACGTGAAGGGCACGAGCGCGTTCTATGCGCAGCGCTTCGGCTTCGTGTCGTCCGACGGCTACCCGAACCGCGGTGCGTTCATGCGCTGCGCGCCCGAGGGCGGCCACCACGACCTGTTCCTGCTGCAGATTCCTTCGGGCAAGCGCGGGCTCAACCACGTGGCCTTCACCGTGCGCGACATCCACGAGGTGTTCGGCGGCGGCCTGCATTTTTCGCGTTGCGGCTGGGACACCCAGCTGGGCCCGGGCCGCCACCCGGTGTCGTCGGCGTACTTCTGGTACTTCAAGAACCCGGCCGGCGGCCTCATCGAGTACTACGCCGACGAAGACCAGCTCACGGCCGACTGGCAGCCGCGCGAGTTCGAACCCGGCCCGACCGTGTTCGCCGAATGGGCGGTCGATGGCGGCCTTGATGGCCACACCCGTCGCCAGAAGAACGCGGAAGGCCCGAAAGGTGCTTTCCTGACGGAAAAGAAGTGAACCCGGTGACCCTCATGCAACGACGTTTTTCTTTCTCCCTGCTGGCCGCCGCGGCGCTGGCCATCGCCTTGCCCGCGCACGCGCAGAGCGACGCGCACAAGCAGCTGTCGAGCGACCGCTTCACCATCGTCTCGCCGTTCCCGCCCGGCGGCCCGGTCGACACGCTGGCCCGCATCCTGTCCGACGGCCTGGCCAAGCGCTACGGCCAGGCGGCGGTGGTCGAGAACATGGTGGGCGCGGCCGGCAACATCGGCATCGACAAGGTCAAGCGTGCCAAGGGCGACGGCCACACGCTGCTCGTGGTGCCGGCCGGCAACCTCACGATCAACCCGACGCTGATGCCGAACTTCCCGTTCAACATCGAGAAGGACTTCGTGCCCGTCACCATGCTCGCCAAGGCACCCAACGTGCTGGTGGCATCGCCGGCCTCGGGCATCAAGAGCGCGAAGGAACTGGTGGCGATGGCCAAGGCCAAGCCCAACACGCTGTCGTATGCCTCGCCCGGCGTGGGCAGCGGCCTGCACCTGGCGGGCGAGCTGTTCAAGCAGCAGGCCGGCATCGACCTGCTGCACGTGCCCTACAAGGGCACGGCGCCCGCGCTCAACGACGTGCTCGGCGGCTCGGTGCCGCTGATGTTCAGCAACCTGCCCGCGACCATGCCCTTCATCAAGAACGGCAAGCTCGTCGCGCTGGGCGTGACCGAAGCCAAGCGCAGCGCCGCCGCGCCCGACATCCCCACGCTGGCGGAGCAGGGCATCCAGGGCGTGGCCGTGACTTCGTGGTACGGCCTCTTGGCCCCCAAGGGCACGCCGCCCGCGGTGGTCGAGCAGCTGGCGAAAGACGCGGCCGAGATGCTGGCCCAGCCCGACGTGCGCGAACGCCTGAAGGCACAGGGCATGACCGACGCGGCCATGAAGCCCGCCGAGTTCGCTGCCCACATCCGCGATGAGACGGCCGTCTGGGCCCGGATCATCAAGGCCCGCAACATCGTGGCCGAGTGAGCCACCCCCAAGAACAAAGAGAGACAGAGACACCATGAACACCAGTGAATCCACCATCGGCATCGTCGGTGCCGGCATCGGCGGCCTGGTCGCCGCCATCGCACTGCGCCGCGCGGGGCACGACGTGGTCGTGTTCGAGCAGGCCAAGCAGTTCGCCCGCGTCGGCGCCGACATCAACCTCACGCCGAACGCCGTGCGCGCCCTCGACGGCCTGGGCGTGGGCGACGCCGCCCGCGTGACGGCGGCCCGCCCGTCGCACCGCATCAGCCGCACCTACGACAGCGGCGAAGAAACCTCGCGCCTCGAAATGGCCGACTCGGCCGAACAGCGCTACGGTGCGCCGCAGCTCACCATCCACCGCGCCGACCTGCTGGCCGCGCTGGCCGACATGTTCCCGGCCGAGCGCGTGGCGCTGGGCAAGCGCGCCGAGACCATCGCGGCCGACGGCCAGGGCGTGACCCTGTCGTTCAGCGATGGCACCAGCGCCCGCGTGGGCGTGCTGATCGGTGCCGACGGCATCCACTCGGGCGTGCGCACCGCGATGTTCGGCGCCGAGAGCCCGCGCTTCACGGGCATCGTCGCCTACCGCGCCGTGGTGCCCGCCGAGCGCGTGGCCGGCGTGCCCAACCTGGGCGCCTTCACCAAGTGGTGGGGCCCGAACCCGCAAAGCCAGATCGTCACCTTCCCGCTGAACCGCGGCAAGGACATCTTCATCTTCGCCACCACGCCGCAGGACACCTGGCACCTCGAGTCGTGGACCGCGCCGGGCAGCGTCGACGAGCTGCGCGAGCAGTACGTGGCCTACCACCCCGAGGCGCGCGCGCTGCTCGACGCCTGCGACACGGTGCTGAAGACCGCGCTGTACGAGCGCGACCCCATGCCCGCCTGGGCGCAGGGCCGCATGGCGCTGCTGGGCGATGCCGCGCACCCGATGCTGCCCTTCATGGCGCAGGGCGCCGGCATGGCCATCGAAGACGCCGTGGTGCTGTCGCGCCACCTCGACGGCGTGACCATGGCCGGCATTCCCGCCGCGCTGCAGGCCTACCAGACCGCGCGTATCGAGCGCGCCAGCCAGGTGCAGCTCGGCTCGCGCGGCAACAACTGGCTGCGCGAAGGCGGCAACGCCGACTGGGTGTACGCCTACGACGCCTGGGCCGTGCCGCTGGGCGTGCCGGCGCAGGGCGCCGTCGCTGCCACCGCCTGAAATTTTTCCCCTCGCTTACGGAGGCTCACGATGCAACAAGACCGCTTTCTCCAACCGCACCAGGCGCGCCAGCGCCCCGCGACCACCTACGAAGACCTGCTGGGCGACGTGATCGAACGCGCCTATGCCGACGGCATCCACGACCTGCCGGGCCTGGTGCAGCGCCTGAACGACAGCGGCCTGGCCACGCCGGGTGGCCTCGCATGGACCGAGGCGCTGTACCGCAAGGAAATGGCCACGCTGGCCGCCTGAGGAGAACCACCATGACCATCGCCATCCACCCCGTTCCCGCCGATCCGGTCGACCACCTGCTCGAGATCGGCCTGAAGGACCTCTGGTACCCGATCTGCCCCTCGCACTTCATCAAGGAGAACCCCATCTCCCTGCGCCGCCTCGGCCGCAAGATCGCGCTGTGGCGCGACGGCGAAGGCGTGCTGCATGCGCTGGAAGACCGCTGCCCGCACCGCGGCGCGCCGCTGTCGCAGGGCGTGGTGCTGGGTGACCGCCTCTCGTGCCCATACCACGGCGTCGAAGTGCGCCACGACGGCGTGGTCACGCGCGTGCCCGGCAGCCCCGGCTGCAAGCTCGAAGGCTCGCGCGCCACGCGCCACTTCCATGTGCAGGAGCGCGCGGGCGCCGTGTTCCTCTACAACTCGAAGGAGCCGGTCGACGTGCCGCCGCCGCTGGTGCTGCCCGAGCAGCTGACCGACGAGGCCGAGTACTCGAACTTCCTGTGCTACACGGAGTGGAAGGGCGACTACCGCTACGTGCTGGACAACGTGATGGACCCGATGCACGGCACGTACCTCCACAAGCAGTCGCACTCGATGGCCGAGGGCGACTCGAGCGCCAAGTTCGGCGTGCGCCCGACCGACATCGGCTTCGTGTTCGAGAAGGAAGGCCAGCGCAACGTCAACTTCGACTGGACCGAGTGGGCCGACACCGGCATCCACTGGATGCGCCTGGAGATCCCGTACCCGAAGACCGGCGGCCCCGGCGGCAACTTCATCATCATCGGCGCCTTCTCGCCCATGGCCAACGGCATGACCGCCACCTTCTTCTGGCGCGCACGCAAGCTGTCGCCGGGCTGGGAGCGCGACACCTGGCGCTTCCTCTACAAGAATCGCCTCGAGGCGCGCCACTGGCACGTGCTGGAACAAGACCGCGTGATGCTCGAAGAGATGGAAGCCGACGCCAACCAGCACGAGAACCTGTACCAGCACGACCTGGGCATCGTCCGCCTGCGCCGCCACATGCGCAACCTGGCGCAGGCGCAGCTGGCCGAAGCCGAGGCCGCCACGGCCTGAACTGCAAGCAAGCGAGCATCGCCATGTCTTCTCCCACGCTGAACGCCCTCGTGCACACCATGCGCTACGAGGCCGACGGCATCGTCAGCGTCGAGTTCCGGCCGGCCACGCCGGCGGTGGACTTTCCCGCCTTCGAGGCCGGCTCCCACATCGACCTGCACCTGCCCAACGGGCTGGTGCGCAGCTACTCGCTGTGCAACCCCTCGAGCGACCGCCAGCGCTACGTGGTGGGCGTGCTCAACGACCGCAAGAGCCGCGGCGGCTCGCGCTACGTGCACCAGCAGCTGCGCGTGGGCATGACGCTGCCCATCTCGGCACCGCGCAACAACTTCAAGCTCGAAGAGGGCGCCGAACGCTCGGTGCTCGTGGCCGGCGGCATCGGCGTGACGCCCATCTGGTGCATGCTGCAGCGGCTCATCGCCATCGGCAAGCCGGTGGAGTTCGTGTACTGCGCGCGCACCCGCAAGGAAGCCGCCTTCTGCGACGCCATCGAGGCGCTGGCCACCGAGAAGTCGGTGCAGCTCACCTGGCACTTCGACGACGAGAAGGGCGCGCCGCCCGACCTCGCGTCGCTGCTGGCCGGCAAGGGCGCCACCAGCCACTACTACTGCTGCGGCCCCACGCCGATGCTCGACGCCTTCGAAAAGAGCTGCGAGCAACTGGGCTATGCCAACGCCCACATCGAACGCTTCGCCGCCGTGCATGTGGAGGCGCCCAGCGCCACGCAGACCTGCGTGGTGCAGTGCGCCAAGAGCGGCAAGAGCGTCGAGGTGCCTCCGGGCAAGTCGATTCTCGACAGCCTGATCGACGCTGGCCTCAACCCCGACCACAGCTGCAAGGAAGGCGTCTGCGGCGCCTGCGAAACGGCGGTGCTCGAGGGCGAAGTCGATCACCACGACGGCATCCTCACCAAGATCGAACGTGCGTCCAACAAGACCATGATGATCTGCGTCTCTCGCTGCAAGGGCGAGCGCTTGGTGCTGGACATCTGAACGAGAAGGCCACAACCCACAAGACGGCCGAGAAGAAAACCAACCGAGACATTCAATGAAAAAGTACTTGATCGCGATGGCTGCGGCCACCGCGGCTGGCGCAGCGCTGGCCCAATCTTCCGTGACGCTGTTCGGCGTCGTCGACGCCTCCGTGGTCTACACGCGCGGCAGCGGCAACGGATCGGCCCACAAGACGCAGCTGGGCAACAGCGGCAACATGTTCAGCCGCCTCGGTTTTCGCGGCACCGAAGACCTCGGCGGCGGCTACTCGGCCAACTTCTGGCTCGAGATGGGCCTGCAGAACGACAGCGGCACGGGCTTTCCGTCGAACTCCAACAACCAGGCCAGCGGCAACGGCGCGCCCGGCGTGATGAGCTTCAACCGCCGCTCGACCGTGAGCCTGGCCGGCCCCTTCGGCGAAGTGCGCCTGGGCCGCGACTACGTGCCGGCCTTCTGGAACACCGCGATCTTCGACCCCTTCGGCACCGGCGGCGGCATCGGCGCCAACCAGATCTACTTCTCGGGCCTGGGCGGCCTGGTGGCGCCCACCGGCACGCGCGCCTCGAACAGCATCGGCTACTTCCTGCCGGCCAGCCTGGGCGGCTTCTACGGCCAGGTGATGTACGCGATGGGCGAGAACGATTCGGCCTCGGTGCTGCCCGGCACCCAGGTGTCGAACAAGCGCGACGGCCAGCACACGGGCGCGCGCTTCGGCTACCAGAGCGGTGGCCTCAACGTGGCGCTGGCCACCGGCCGCACGCGCTACGTCGCCGGCGACCTGCGCGTGACCAACCTGGGCGCGTCCTACACCTTCGATGCCGCGCTCATGAACCTCAAGCTCACGAGCGAGCTGTACAAGGAATCGAAGGGCAGCACCGACGCCAAGGGCGTGCTGGTCGGCTTCCAGCTGCCCATCGGGCCCGGCGAGATCAAGGCCTCGTACGCGCGCTACAAGCTGGAGCCGCTCAATGCGGTGCTCGAGCCCACGACGTCGAAGCTGGCCCTGGGCTACGTGCACAACCTGTCCAAGCGCACGGCGGTGTACGGAACTATTGCCCGCATCAGCAACAAGAACGGCGCAACGCAGGCTTTGGCCGGCGCCATCACGCGGCCGAACCGCGCCTCCAGCGGCGTCGAGTTCGGCATGCGCCACATGTTCTAGGCGCGGCCACACAGCGCGCGCACCCCCCAAGAGAGAGCCCCGGTCATGCAGAGCAAGAACTTCCGTTGGTACGGCGTGATCACGCTGTTCGTGATCGTGGCGATCTCTTACGTGGACCGCATCAACATCGCAGTGCTGATCACCGATGCGGCCTTCCTGAAGCACGTGGGCATCGACGCCTCCGACCGGGTGAGCCAGGGCCTGCTGGCCACGGCCTTCATGCTGGGCTACGGCATCTCGGCTTTCGTGCTCACGCCGTTCTGCTCGGCGCTGTTCGGCGTGCGGCGCAGCCTGATCTACGGCCTCGTGCTGTGGGGCGTGGTGACCTGGGCCTCGCCGATGTTCAACAGCTACGGCCTGCTGCTGGCCTCGCGCGTGCTGCTGGGCGTGTCGGAAGGGCCGCTGTTCTCGCTGGCCTCGTCGTACATCAAGGCGCACTTCCAGAGCCACGAGAACGGCAAGCCGAATGCGCTGGTGAACATGGGCACGGGCCTGGGCCTGGCGGTGGGCTACCCGCTGGTGGGCTACCTGCTCACGCAGTTCGAATGGGACAGCTCGTTCCACGTGCTGGGCGTGCTCAACATCGTGCTGGGCATTCCGCTGGTGCTGGCCTTCGTGCGCATGCCCGCGGGACACGGCGACGGCATCAAGCCTTCGTCGCTGGGCGATGCGATGTCGCGCGTGGCGGGCATCGTGAAAGGCGCGCTGCACACGCGGCACCTGTTCCTCATCACGCTGCTGACCTCGGCGGCGCTGGCCTACCTCTGGGGCAGCAGCAACTGGCTGCCGACCTACCTGCGCGAGGCGCGCGGCTTCTCGCTGCGCGAGATGGGCTGGATCGCCTCGCTGCCGCAGTACGCCACCGTGCTCGCGGTGTTCACGGGCGGCGTGCTCATCGACAAGCTCGGGCGCGACCGCGTGCCCTTCATCTTCATGGGTGCGAGCGCGGGCGTGGCACTGTCGGTGCTGCTGGCCATCAATGCGCGCGACCCGTACATGGCTGCGACCTGCCTCGTGGCGGCCAACTTCTTCTGGGGCCTGCAGAGCCCCGCCATTCCGAGCACCGTGCAGCACTGCTCGCGGCCCGAGCACACGGCCAGCGCCTTCGGCGTGACCAACGGCGTGGGCAGCCTCGTGGCGGGCTTCATGCCGGCGCTGATGGGCGGCGTGATCAGCGCGGTGTCGCATGGCTCGGGCGCAGCGAACACGGCGGTCACCGCGGCCTCGTCGGCGGCGGGTTTCTTCGCGGGCTTTGCACTGCTCATCGGTACGCAGGTCGTCGTGTTCGCATGCGGCTTTCTGCTGTGGTGGCGCGAGCGTGCGCAACGCACCGCTGCAGTCTCTGGTTCACAGCTTTCGTAGACTTCGCCGCGGCTTGAACCTTCGTACTGTGGCCGCTTCGTCACAGTGAAGGCCCCGCGTTTTTGTCATCTGCGTGAGCAGGTGTTTCGGGCGCAGAACCATCTTCGTATCGCATGGCACGCGTCGTGTGCCATGACGCCATTCGGCCTATCGCGCGCGAACAACTGGAGAGAGAAAAGTTCCGCGGATCGTTGAGCTCATTGCATCGATCAGCTACAACTGCGTGCACTTCAACGGACGAGGGAATGCGCGTGAAATCAACCACAAGAGCCGCAGCCAGTCTTGCCGTCGCCATCGCTTTCGCCATGGCCCTGGCCGTTCACCTGACGGGTGAACGCATCGCGTCGATGCACGGGCACTGAGCCCGGCCCGCGACACCCCACCGCGTTCACACGCTCCCCCCACACCCCGCATCTTGACGGGAATGGCGCCGCTCGCCCCGCGCATCCTGGGACCACCGCAGCACATGCGGTGCGGTCCGGCCTGAGCCCGCGTTCCTGACGAACGGTTTGTTCGCCGGGAGGGCGCTGTGCTGCCCGCATTTCCTGTCGATCTGTCGTTCCACTCATTCCGCGCGCGTCACGCGCATCACCGGCTATCCGCCGGTGCCTGCGGTGCGGCGCATGTTCCTTACCAAGAGTACCCAGAGGCGATCATGAAATCACTGAATAAACCTGTCGTTCATTGCCTGGCCCTCACGGCCGTGACCCTTGCCGCGCTGACGGCCTGCGGCGGCGGCGGAGACAGCGGCGGTGGCGCATCCTTCGGCGGCTCCGGCCTGAACGCGCCGTCGCTGGCCAACGCGCCCGCGGCCGACGGCGGCGACACCACCAAGAAGACCCCCGACGACGGCGTGCCCGCCGCACCCGAATCGGCAGTGGCCGCGGTCGATCGTTCGGCCCGGCCGATGGAGTTGCCCGACACGGTCTGGCCCGTGAACTACAAGCTGTGGTTCCGCCCCGATGCGGCGCTCAAGACTTTCGTGGGCCGCGCCGACGTGGAGATCGACGTGCTCAAGCCGGTCGACGCCATCGTCGTCGCCGCGCACGACCTCAACTTTGCGCGCGGGCGCACCACGCTGCGCAAGGTGTCCAAGCCGGGTGAGGCGATCCCGCTGATTCCCACGCCGCAGACGCGCGGCGACTTCGTGCAGCTGCGCCTGAACGACGGCCAGATCGCCAAGGGCAAGTACCTGCTGCACATGGAGTGGGACGGCAAGATCCAGTTCTCCGATGCCGAGTACTGCACGCCGGAAGTGATGGCGAAGAACCCGTTGTGCTCGGCCGCGTCGGGCATCTTCAAGGTGGGCCTCTCGACGCCCGAGGGCGTGAGCAGCGACGCCATCGTGACGCAGGGCGAAACCAACTTCGCACGCCAGTGGTTCCCGGGCTGGGACGAGCCGGCCTTCCGCCACACCTTCGAGATCTCGGCCGAGGTGCCGGGCGACTGGAAGACCGTGTCCAACGGCGCGCAGACGGAGGCCGTGAAACTGCCCGACGGCTACCAGCGCGTGGCCTTCGAGAAGACGCCTTCGATGCCGATGTACCTGGCCTTCTTCGGCGGCGGCAAGTTCGACATCCTGGCCGACACCTTCAAGAACCCGCTGGACGGCAGCGACATGGCGCTGCGCTGGTTCACGCCGCCGGGCCGCTCCGACTGGGCCAAGTTCGCGATGGAGTGGACCAAGGTGTCGATGGACTACTACTACAAGTACACCGGCATCTCGCTGCCCTTCAAGAAGTTCGACACCGTGGCTGCCAACGACAGCTACGACAACAAGCCCAACACCGGTTTCGGCGGCATGGAGAACTGGGGTGCGATCTTCGAGTTTGCCGATGCGGTGCTCACCAAGCCCGGTGACAAGCCCACGCTGTACTCGGTGACCGTGGTCACGCACGAGGTGGCCCACCAGTGGTTCGGCGACCTCGTCACGCTCGACTGGTGGGACAACGTGTGGCTCAACGAATCGTTCGCGCGCTGGTTCGAACGGCGCACCACGATCAAGTTCCACCCCGAGTACTACAGCTTCTCCGACTACGTGCTGGACAAGCACAACGTGATCGTGGCCGACCTGAAGCCCTCGGCCGTGCCGGTGCAGCGCAACCTGAACGACGCGGGCTCCTTCGGCTTCATCAGTCCGGCGATCTTTGTCTACAACAAGGGCAGCCACGTGCTGGAGATGGTGCAGAACTACATCGGCGAAGAGGCGATGCAGAAGGGCCTGCAGATCTACCTGAAGGACTACGCGTTCGGCAACGTCACGCCCACGCGGTTGTGGACCTCGCTGGAGAAGGCCGCCGGCGGCAAGAAGGTGAGCGAGATCGGCGACAGCTTCATCCGCCAGACCGGCATTCCGCTGCTCACGGTCGATGCGCAATGCGCCGGTGACCGCACCTACGTCAACATCACGCAGGAGTCGTTCCCCAACCAGAACCAGTTCCCGGCCTCGACGTGGACCATTCCCGTCACGCTGGCGTACGGCGACGCGATGGAAAAGCGCGAGACCTTCGTGATGTCGAACAACGCCACGCAGGTCGAGCTGCCAGGCTGCACCGCGGTGCTCGCCGGGCCGACGGGGCAGGACTACTACGTGAGCAACTACAGCGCGCCCTCGTGGAGCAACCTGCTGGCCAAGGTGCAGAACTTCGCGGGCAACAAGCCGCTGCTGCTGAACATCGAGCGCGATGCCTTCCGCCTGCTGGGCGTGGGGCGCATCACGCAGGCGCAGTACGACCAGATCAAGGGCGTGCTCAACCTGCCGGCGCCGCTGCTCGCCAAGACGCAGCTGAGCCAGCAGAAGATGGCGGCGGTGGACGCGGGCGGCAAGGAAGAGTACCCGCACGCGCTGCGCTTCCAGGGCAAGCTGCCGCTGCGCGAGAACCAGAAGCGTTGAGTTGAACTGAACCTTCTTTCATGAACCCGCATGCGCCGCCCGGCGGCGCATGCGTCACCTCATTCGAACCTCATGAAAACTCTTCTGAATTCCTTGCTGGCAGTGGCCTGCGTGTCACTGCTTTCGGCCTGCGGCGCACGCGGCGGGCCCGAGACCGAACTGGTCGGCGTCTACGCCGTCGAACGCAACGGCGTGCTCAAGGAGGTCGTCAAGATCGAGCGCGACGGCGACCGCTACATCATGCGCGACAAGGTACGCACCCCCGAATGGAGCGAACCCAAGATGCAGCTGCAGCCGGTGACGCGCGAACGCTGGAGCCGCATCACCACCGACACGGAGAACACGTCCTTCGTCGGCATCTCGAGCGACCAGCTCGGTATCTTCAAGGTGCCGCCCGGTTGGCAGAAGAACGGCTTCAAGACCCAGACGGGCTACTTCCTGTTCTATTCGCAGGGACCGGTGGAGGCCCACAAGCTCTGATCGGCCGCCACCACCATCAGGACAGCGCCCAGCGTGCGCAGGACACTGGGTACTTCCCGCAGCGAAATCAAGGAGGAGGGGCAAAGCCCCGGGGGACATTCGCGGAGGGAAGTACCCGGTGGCCTGTGCACGCGCCCTGAACGAGCGCGATCGATCAGGGCGCGACGATCGCGCCTTCGATGCGATGGCGCTTCAACGCATCGGCCACAAAGCCCGAAGCCTTCATCTCCTCGACAAAGGAAGAGAGCAGCGCCTGCGCCTCAGCCCCCCGGCTGGCCGGCGTCCCCATCGCCTGCTGGATCACCATGAAGCGCCCCGGCAGCACACGCACACCCGGCGCGCGGGCCGCTTCGCCTTCGAGCAGCTGGCGAATGCCCGCCGCCACCTCGACCTGACCCGCGCGCAATGCAGCGAGCGCAGGCCCCGCGCCCTGAAGGCGCACGATCTCGGCCGCCTTGATCTCGCGCGTGAGAAACAGGTCGTAGGCGCTCCCAGAGCCGACCGAGATACGGTGGCCTGCGGCATCGACCTGCGCGTTGTCGGTCAGCGCAGAAGATTCAGGCACGAGGTAGCTTCCTTCGATCAGCACATAGGGCGCCGTGAAGCGCAGCCCTTCGCTGCGCGCCGGATCGACCGCGAAGAAACCGATGTCGGTCTTTTCGTTCTTCACCGCGTCCACCGAGGCCGCGGCCTTCTCGAACACCACCAGCTCGATGCCCACGCCGAGGCGCCGCGCGAACTCGCGGGCCAGGTCGATCGACACGCCGACCGGTTCGCCCGTGCTGGCGTCCTTGTTGGCCAGGATCGGGTTGCCGAGGTTGATCGAGGCGCGCAGCGTGCCGCTGGGCGCAAAGGCGGTCACGAGGGCGGAAGAGGGCGATGTGGTCATGGCGTCCGTTCGTCGGGAAGGCGGAAGGAGGGGATGAAGGCCGCCAGTTTACGGGCCGTGAGGCCGCTGCTTCAGCGCGCGGACATCGGCTCCAGCCCCGTCTTCGCGATCGTCGGCGCCGCGGCCGGCGCGTTGAGGTAGCGGATCAGCTGGCGCGCCGCCTCGGGCTGCTTCGAGGCCGTGGCCACGCCGGCCGAGAACACCGTCACGCGCTGCACCTCGGCGGGCAGCGGGCCGATGTAGTCGATGCCCTCGATGGGCAGCAGCTCGCTCACCTGCTGCAGGCCGAGGGCCGCGTCGCCGCGCGCCACCACCGTGCCCACGCGCTCGCTCAGGATGCGCTTGCTCTTGGGCTTCACCTGGTCTTCGATGCCCAGCGTCTTGAGCAGCTCGGTCTCGTAGTACGTGCCGCTCGCGCTCGCCGAGTAGGCGATCGATGGCGCCGCGAGCAGCGTGCGCTTGAGCGCATCGACCGTGCCGATGTCGGGCTTGGGCGCGCCCTTGCGCACCGCGAAGCCGATCGACGAGCGCACCAGGTCGACCTGGCTGCCCGCCACCACCTTGCCCTGCGCCACCAGCGCATCGAGCGCCGGGCGCGCCAGGATCACGACGTCGGCGGGTTCATTGCGCCCGAGGCGGCTGGGAATCGAATCGCTGGCATTGCCCATCGACGCGCCGTAGGCCGTCTTCACGCTGCGGCCGGTGCTGCGCTCGAAGCCGGGGCGCAGCTCGTTGTAGGCGGCGGTGAAGCCGCCGGAGGTCATGACGTGGATGTCGCCTGTGGCGGCGGGTGGTGTGCTGACGCAACCGGCGAGCGCGAAGGAGGCGGCCAGCGCCAGGGCGGCGCGGCGGGTCAGGGCGGAACGGGGGAAGGCGAAGGCTGTCACGGCGTGTGTCTCCTGAAGATCGTGCCGTGCCATCGTAGGGGCCGAGGCTGTCAATCGGCCTTCAGGAAATTCGGGGTTACTACTAGCGCGAGGGCTTGGGCGGGTCCGCGTCCTTGGCGGGCGCCGCCGCCGCCGGCAGGCGCCCCCGCTTCGCCAGCCCTTCGCGCAGCAGGAACTCGACCTGCGCGTTCGCGCTGCGCAGCTCCTGGGCCGCCAGCCGCTCGATCTCGGCCCACAGGGCCGGATCGATGCGCAGCGGGTAGGACTTCTTACCGGGACTGGCCATCAGGGAACAACGACGTGGCGGCGGTGAACAGGTGCCGTGGATGCATCAGGTGTAGAGCGTGCCCGTGTTGACCACGGGCTGGGTTTCGCGGTCCGAGCACAGTACCACCAGCAGGTTCGACACCATCGATGCCTTGCGCTCGTCGTCGAGCACGACGAGGTTGCGCTCCGACAGGCCCTTGAGGGCGGCCTCGACCATGCCCACCGCGCCCGCCACGATCTGGTGCCGCGCGCTCACGATGGCCACGGCCTGCTGGCGCCGCAGCATCACCTGGGCGATCTCGGGCGCGTAGGCCAGGTGGGTGAGCTTGGCGTCGAGCACCTCGACGCCGGCGCTGGCAAAGCGCTGGTTCAGCTCGGCCTTGAGGGCGTCGGCCACCACGTCGAGCCCGGCGCGCAGCGTGACCTCGTCGCTTTGCAGGTCGTCGCCGCTGTCGTAGGCGTAGAGCGTGGCCAGGTGGCGGATGGCGGCTTCGGACTGGATGGCGACGAACTTGTTGTAGTCGTCGATCTCGAACACGGCCTGCGCCGTGTCGTGCACGCGCCAGACCACGGCCGCGCCGATCTCCACCGGGTTGCCGCGCTTGTCGTTCACCTTCAGCGGCGGCGTGTTCAGGTTGCGCGCGCGCAGCGAGATTTTCTGGCCGGCCTGGAACGGGTTGGTCCAGCGCAAGCCCTCGCTGCGGTCGGTGCCCTGGTACTTGCCGAAGAGCGTGAGGATGATGCCCTCGTTGGGCTTGAGCATGTACAGCCCCGGCAGCAGCGAGACGCCGACGACGATCAGCAAGATGCTCAGGGGCAGCGGCATCATCCGCCGCACGAGAACCCAGGCGCCGACCGCAAGGATCAGCAGCGCCACGGCAACGATGCCGTATCCGTTGACGGACCGGTACGGCCGCTCCCTGCGGACCGGGCGAGGGATGGACGGGGTCTGCTCGTGCATGAATGCCTCCTGTTGAAAGTGATATCACTCTAATATCTTTTTGGAGGTCGTCAAGGCTTTCTTTCGCCCCGCCTTCGCGGGTTCGGCCGCGTCCCGCAGACACTGCGCAAATTGCGCGACGAGGGGCGGGCTGGCGCGTGGCTTGCGCTGCAGGAGGCCGATCTCGCGATGGAACGTGGCCTCGCCGAGGGACAGCATGCGCACGCCCGGCGGCAGCGGCAAGTGGGCCTCGACCCACGGCACGAGCGCAACGCCCAGGCCCTTGGAGGCCAGGTGGATGAGCCCGGAGATTTCGTCGACCTCGATGGCGTCGTTGACCACGAGGCCTTCGCGCTGGAGGAATCGTTCGACCATGCGCCCGCCGAACGATGCGCGGTCGTAGCGCAGGAACGGCTGTTCCTGCAGCAGCGTGCGCCAGTTCCTGCCCGGCACGCTCGCGGGGGCAATGAGCACATAGGGCTCGCGCACCAGGGTCTGCCAGGTCAGCTCGGGAAGAATGCCGAAAGGCGGCCGGATGATCACGGCCGCATCGATGCTGCCGGCGTCCAGGTCGTCCATCAGCCGCATCGACACGCCGGGCGAGATGTGCACGCGCAGCAGGGGGAAGCCGGCGCGCAATTTTTCGAGCGCCCGCGCCACCAGTGTCGGCTGCGCGGACGCAATGGCGCCGATGCGCAGCAGCCCGGCATTCGCAGCGTCGTCGGGCAGCTCGCCGAGCTTGGCGTAGAGGCCGCAGATTTCTTCCGCCCGTCCCAGCGTGGTCTCGCCCGCCGCATTCAAGGTGGCAGAGCGGCCTGTGCGGTCGAAAAGCGGGAACCCCAGGGATTCCTCGAGCCGCTTGATCTGGCTGCTGACGGCCGATTGCGTGAGGCCGATGCGCTCTCCCGCCGCGGCGAATGTGCCGTGGCGACACACGGCGATGAAGGTTCGAAGCTCGGTGATCATTCGGGATTCATCGAAATGGGTGGTGCTCAGAGATGAAATATATCGTTTTCGGTTATGTGGCCCGCTGCTTAGAGTTTGCTCACCCTGAACTCCTTGATCGATGAACCCCATGAGCACCCCCACTGCACGCATCCCGTTCCACCTGGCCTTTCCCGTGCGCGACATCGCCGAGGCGCGCGCCTTCTACGGCGAGTTGCTCGAATGTCCCGAAGGCCGCAGTTCGACCGAGTGGGTCGACTTCAACTTCCACGGCCACCAGATCGTGGCGCACCTGGCGCCCGACGAATGCGGCCACAAGACGCACAGCGCCGTGGACGGCCATGACGTGCCTGTGCGTCACTTCGGCGCCGTGCTGCCGATGGACCTGTGGCAGGCAATGGCCGACAAGCTCATCGCACGCCAGACGAAATTCGTGATCGAGCCCTACATCCGGTTCAAGGGCGAGCCCGGCGAACAGGCGACGATGTTCTTTCTCGACCCGTCGGGCAACGCCATCGAGCTGAAGTCCTTTGCGGACCTGGATTCGCTGTTCGCCGTCTGAAAGCGCCGACGTGAAAACAACCCATTGCCTTCTGACGGCCGCAACGGCCGCGGCGCTCCTGCTGTGTGCGGGGCGTGCATCCGCCCAAACCGACGTGCTGAAGAAGATCAGGGAGTCCGGCGCCATCACCATGGGCGTGCGCGACGCCTCGGGCGCCATGTCCTTCACCCTGGGGCCCGGCAGCTACACGGGCTTTCACGTCGAGGTCTGCGAACGTGTCATTGCCGACATCGGGAAGGCGTTGCAGATCGGCAAGATCCACGTGAAGTACCAGCTCGTCACGCCGCAGAACCGCATGCCCCTCGTGCAGAACGGAACGGTCGACATCGAGTGCGGCACCACGACCAACAATGCGGCGCGCCAGAAGGACGTCGCGTTCGCCCCGACGCTCTATGTCGAAGGGGTTCGCATCGCGGTCAAGGCGACATCCGGTGTTGCTTCTGCGGCCCAGCTCGCCGGCAAGGCGGTGGCGGTGACGACGGGGAGCACCTCCGTCCAGCTGCTGAGAAAACTCAAGCGCGACAACGCCCCTGAGATCGCGCAGGTGTACGCCAAGGACAACAGCGAAGGGTTCCTGCTGCTCGAATCGGGCCGCGCAGAGGGCTTCGTCGCCGACGGGCAGATCCTTGCCACCTTGATTTCCAGGAGCAAGGAGCCGGCGCAGTACCGGCTGCTCGACCAGGTGCTCAGCGTCGAGCCGATCGCGATCATGATTCCCAAGGGCGATGCCGCGTTCAAGAAGCTGGTCGATCAAAGCGTCCTGGCGTTGGCAAGGAGCGGGGAGGCCGCGCGAATCTACGACAAGTGGTTCATGCAACCCATTGCGCCGCACGGCGCGAAGGTGGGGCTGCCGGCCAGCGCCCTGACCAGGGCCGCCTGGGCCAACCCCAGCGACAAGCCGATGGAAGACTACGAGGTGCGATAGGGCGGCACCCGCAAGGCGATGAGGTCGAATCAGACGATCAGGTCGAAGCAGCAGCCCGCGTAGTAGGGCTTGTCGCCGCCATCGACGAAGGGCACCTCGATCGGCTTGCCCTCGTTGCGCCACACGTCGCGCTTGCGGTAACCGGAGCGTGCCAGGTCGGCCAGCAGCTCGTCGTGATGCTGGATGCGGTAGGCGCACACGGCCACGCCGATGCTGTTGAGCGTGTAGATCGTGCGCTCGGGGTGCACGGCCGTGGTGTTCATGACGATGCGCCGGGGCTTCACGGCGAGCGCGGAAAGAATCGCGTCCATGCGCATCGGCAGGTACTGCAGGCTGCCCGACACGTACAGCACGTCGCAGCCGCTCGCGTCGCGGTAGTCGGTGGTGAAGCTCAGTTGCGCGGTCGCCTCGCGCTTGATGGCCATCGCGCGGCCGCTCTCGACCACGCCGGGCACGTCGCACACCGTCCAGCGCAGGGTGTCGGGGTAGCTCAGCACGCGCCGGAAGGCGTAGTACTTGATGCCGACGTGCCCGCCCAGGTCGAACACGCGCGTCAGGCCCGCGTCGATGGAGCGGCCCAGCCAGAAGAGGCCGGGATAGTCGTAGAAATAGATCTGCGGGCTGTAGAGCTCGCCCGCGTCGGCGTTGGCGTAGCCGACGGCCTTGGAGGGCGGCGCGCCGGCCTCGGCCGCCTCGAAGCTCTCGAACGACCCCATGAAGAGGTTCTCGTCCGTGTTGTTCAGGAACTTGCGCCGGTAGGCGCTTTCGCGGGGCGGGAAGGTCAGCAGGCTTGAAAGCATGTCTCTCTCCTGTGGCTCTGCCCATTCTGAGCGCAACCGGCGCCTTTGGGGCGATAGCCCGGCGCCGCGGGGGCGGTTACCCCGTGGGGCTTTACATGCCGCTCGCCAGTGCCGCAGCCGCCGCGCGGGTCTCCACCCCCAGCTTCTCGAAGATGTGCTCCAGGTGCTTGTTCACCGTGCGCGGGCTGGTGCCCAGGATCTCGCCGATGTCGCGGTTGGTCTTGCCCTTGGCGAGCCAGGACAGCACCTCGGTCTCGCGCGGCGTGAGGGCCGCATCGGCCAGGCGCGCGGCCGGGCCTTCGCGCTGGAGGGCGAACAGCAGCATGGTCTCGCCGAGCGCCGCCGCACCCAGGTTGCGCACCGACAGGCGCATGCCCGTGGCGGTGCCGATGGCGATCGACGCGCCCGGCGCCAGCGCGGGCTCCACCGACGCGGGCAGGCGCCCCGGCGCCACCGGGTCTTCGAGCGCGTGCAGCCACAGCGCGGCCTGCGGCGAGCGCCAGGCGATGCGCCCGCGCGTGTCGACGAACACCACGCCCATGCCCGCCACGTCGACCGCGTCGCGCGCCATGCGCGTGATGCGGGCGTTGCGCGTGTGGGTGTGCAGGCGCGCCAGCACCTCCTGCGCGCGGATCGGCTTCACCACGTAGTCGACGCCGCCACATTCGAAGCCCTCGACCACGTGCGCGGTTTCCGACAGGCCGGTCATGAACAGCACCGGGATGTGCGCCAGCGCCGCGTTGGCCTTGATGCGCCGGCAGGTCTCGAAGCCCGAGAGGCCGGGCATGAGGCCGTCGAGCAATATCGCGTCGGGTACCACCAGCTCGAGCCGCTGCAGCGCGGCCTCGCCGTCGGCCGCCACCAGCACGGTGTAGCCGCTGGCCTCGAGCGTGTCGCACAGCATGCCCAGGCTGCTGGGGGCGTCGTCCACCACCAGCACGACGGGGCGTTCGGATTCATGACCGGGCGAGGGGAGTGTCTGCATCTTCTGCCAGTGCGTTGCGGAGGTTGTCGAGTTCGAAGCGCGCGACCATGCCGCGCAGCCAGGTGCAGGTGGCCGCCGCGGCGGGCGAGGCCGCGGCCAGCCGGTCGAGCGCGGTGTGCAGGCCGCGCACGTGGCCCATCTGCACCAGGCGCATCAGGTCGGCGCGGTCGTCTTCGCCGAGTGCGAGCAGGGGCGGGCGCGGCGGCGCCAGATCGGGGTCGGCGGGCGGCGGCAGGGCGTCGCCGGTCGCCAGCCATTCGAGGCCCAGGTGCCGCTCCAGCGTGGCGATGAGTTCCGACTCGATCACCGGCTTGCCCACGAAGGCCTGGCAGCCCGCGGCGCGCAGCCGGTCGGTCTGGTTCTCGAACATGTTGGCAGAGACGATGATGATCGGCAGCTCGGCAAAGCCCGAGGCCCGCACCGAGCGCGCGGTCTGCCAGCCGTCCATGTCGTCCATCGTCAGGTCCAGCAGGATGGCCGAGGGCAGCTCTTCGCGCAGGCTGTCCAGGCACTCGGTGCCGCTGGCCGCCTCGCGCACCGTGAAGCCCAGCGGCGCGAGCATGCCCGCGAGCATCTGGCGCTGCACCGGCTGGTCGTCCACCACCAGCAGCGTGCGGCGCTCGCCCAGGTAGCCCGACACCGGTTCGCGCGAGCCCGCCTGCGGGCCGGGGTCAGCCACCTCACGCAGGTACACGCGCACGCTGAAGGTGCTGCCCGCCGACGAGGTCGACGCCAGCTTGAGTTCGCCGCCCATGAGCGAGGTGAGCAGCCCGGTGATCGTCAAACCCAGCCCCGTCCCCGGCTCGCCACGCCGGCGGCCCGCGGCGCCGCGCTCGAAGGGCAAGAAGATGCGCTGGCGGTCCTGCGGCGCCACGCCGATGCCGGTGTCGACCACGTCGAAGCGCAGCACCTCGCGCCGCGCGTCCACATGCAGCGTGACGGTGCCGCTGTCGGTGAAGCGCACGGCGTTGGTCAGCAGGTTGATGAGGATCTGGCGCAGCCACTTCACGTCGGCATGCACCCACGGCGGCAGGCGGCCCGCATGCGTGTAGACGAACGCCAGGCCCTTGGCCTCGGCCTGCGGGCGCACCATCTGCACCACCTGGTCGAGAAAGGCCGGCAGCGCCAGTGGCGAGGGCTCCAGCTGCAGCCGGCCGGCCTCGATGCGCGCGAGGTCGAGCAGCCCGTCGATGAGGCCCAGCATGTGCTCGCCGCTGCGGTGGATGGTCTGCACCGCCTCGCGCGGCGGCAGGGCCGCGTCGCCGCCCTTGAGCAGGATCTGCGAGTACCCCAGGATGCTGTTGAGCGGCGTGCGCAGCTCGTGCGTCATGCCCGCCACGTAGCGCGTCTTGGCCTGGTTGGCGGCCTCGGCGGCTTCCTTGGCGGTCTGCAGTGCGGCGTCGGTGCGGCGGTGCGCTTCGATCTCGAGCGCGAGCAGGTTGTTGTGGCGGTTCGATTCTTCCTGCGCCATCTGCCGGCTCTCGCTGCCCAGCACCACCCACCACGCGGCCACGGCGGCGATCACCGAGAGCAGCGCGAACACTTTGAGAAAGGCCGTCGCCATCGCCGAATCGATGGTGCCCGCAATGGCCTCCTGCGCGTAGACCACGCCCACCACCGTGGCCAGCAACGCGATGAGCGAGGTGGCGACCAGCAGGTAGTGCGCGACGCGAAAGTTGAGCCGCGCCGACAGCGCCGGTGGCAGCAGCGCCTGCAGCCAGCCGCTCATCTGCTCGGCGGCGCGCGAGTCGGTCTTGCAGCGGTCGTGGCAGCGTGACTCCAAGGTGCAGCACAGCGAGCAGATCGGTGCGCTGTAGGCCGGGCAATGCGCCATGTCTTCCGACTCGAAGCTGTTGTCGCACACCGAGCATTTCACGCTCTGGCCCGGCGTCCAGCGGTCGATGTCGGTGCGCGCCAGGTAGTAGCGCCCGCGCGTCCGCCACGCCAGCAGCGGCGACACGGCCATGGCCGTGGCCAGCGCGATGAAGGGCGAGAAGGCCCGCGCCCACTGGCCGAGCGCGCCCGAGTAGGCCAGCATCGCGAGTGCCGCCGCCACCAGCATCGCGACCAGGCCCACGGGGTTGATGTCGTACAGGTGCGCGCGCTTGAACTCGATGGTCTTCGGGCTCCAGCCCAGCGGCTTGTTGATGACCAGGTCGGCCACCAGCGCGCCGACCCAGGCGATCGCGATGTTGCTGTAGAAGCCCAGCACGTGCTCCAGCGCGGCGAACACGCCCAGCGCCATCAGCAGGATGGCGATGGCCACGTTGAACACCAGCCACACCACGCGCCCCGGGTGGCTGTGCGTGAGCCGGGCGAAGAAGTTCGACCACGCCAGCGAGCCCGCGTAGGCGTTGGTCAGGTTGATCTTCATCTGCGAGACCACCACGAACAGCACCGTGATGCCCAGCACCCACGCCGGGTCGCGCAGCACGTACGAGAAGCCCGTGAGGTACATCTGCGTGGGCTCGATCGCGTGGTTGGCCGGTATCTCGTGCTGCAGCGCCAGGAAGGCGAGGAACGCGCCGCCCATCATCTTGAGCATGCCGGGCACGATCCAGCCCGGCCCCGCGACCAGCACCGCCGTCCACCAGCGCCCGCGGTTGGCGGCGGTCTTCTCGGGCAAAAAGCGCAGGTAGTCGACCTGCTCGCCGATCTGCACCACGAGCGAGAACGCCACCGTGGCCGCCGCGCCGAACATCAGCGGGTCGAAGCCGCTGCTGTCCGAGGTGCGGCCCACGAGCCCGGTGAAGTCGGCATAAAGCTCGGGCTTCTTCACCATCACCGCGATGAAGGGGCAGACGAACAGCACGATCCAGATCGGCTGCGTCCACAGCTGCAGCCCCGAGATCAGCGTGATGCCGCGCGCCACCAGCGGAATGATCACGATCGACGACACCAGGTACAGCAGCCACAGCGGCCAGTCCAGGTACATCTGCAGCGCCAGCGCGAGGATGGCCGCTTCGAGCGCGAAGAAGATGAAAGTGAAGCTCGCGTAGATCAGCGAGGTGAGCGTGGAGCCCAGGTAGCCGAAGCCCGCGCCGCGCGTGAGCAGGTCCATGTCCACGCCGTGGCGCGCCGCGTAGTACGAGATGGGCAGGCCCGTGAGGAAGGTGATGAGCCCCACCACCAGGATGGCCCACAGCGCGTTCGAGAAACCGTAGCTCAGCGCGATGGCGCCGCCGATGGCCTCCAGCGCCAGGAACGAGGTGGCGCCGAAGGCCGCGTTGGCCACGCGGAACTCCGACCACTTGCGAAAGCTGCGCGGCGTGTAGCGCAGCGCGTAGTCCTCCAGCGTTTCGTTCGCGACCCAGGCGTTGTAGTCGCGGCGGATGCGAAAGATCTTCTGTCCGGAGACGGATGTCATGGCGGGTTCTCGCGGCGGCGGCAACGGTGGCATGCGGCAGGTACAGCAAGAAGCGCTCCCTGCTGTCTCGTGCCTTGTCTGCTCGCGAGTCTGCGGCCCGGGCAGGGGCGCATCGCTACGTTGAATGACGTATTCGCGCAGAGGCAAGTGATTTCTAAAGTACCAGCCATGGTGCTCGCAGCACCGTCCGATGCACTGCGATGGTGCGCGGCTCACTCTTCTTTCAACCTGCCTGGAGTTCCTGATGTCGCGTGATTCCGATCCTTCTACCCTCGATGCCATGGCACTGCGCCGCCGCCGCCTGCTGCAGGGCGCCGCCGCGCTGCCCGTGATGGGCCTGAGCGGCCTGAGCTTCGGCCAGGGTCAGTTCCCCACGGCCAAGGTCAACACCACCAAGCTCGCGGTGACCGACACCGAAGTCACGGTGGGCCAGCTGCATTCGTCCACCGGCACCATGGCCATCTCGGAGACCGGATCGATCCAGGCCGAGCAACTGGCCATCGACCAGATCAACGCGATGGGCGGCATCCTGGGCCGCAAGATCAAGGTCATCAAGGAAGACGGCGCCTCCGACTGGCCCACCTTCGCCGAGAAGTCGAAGAAGCTCCTGGTCAACGACAAGGTCGCGGCCGTGTTCGGCTGCTGGACCAGCGCCTCGCGCAAGGCCGTGCTGCCGGTGTTCGAAAAAGAGAACGGCCTCTTGTACTACCCGACCTTCTACGAAGGCCTGGAGCAGAGCAAGAACGTGATCTACACGGGCCAGGAGGCCACGCAGCAGATCATCTGGGGGCTGGACTGGGGCGCGAAGGAGAAGAAGGCCAAGACCTTCTTCCTCGTCGGCTCCGACTACATCTGGCCGCGCACCTCGATGAAGATCGCGCGCAAGCACATCGAGAACTTCCAGAAGGGTTCGGTCAAGGGCGAGGAGTACTACCCGCTGGGCCACACCAACTTCAACTCGCTGATCAACAAGATCAAGGTCGCCAAGCCCGACTGCATCTTCGCGGCCGTGGTGGGCGGCTCGAACGTGGCCTTCTACAAGCAGCTCAAGGCCGCGGGCATCACCGGCGACAAGCAGTTCCTGCTGACGCTGGCCGTGACCGAGGACGAGATGACCGGCGTGGGCGGCGAGAACTTCGCGGGCTTCTACTCGTCGATGAAGTACTTCCAGACGCTCGACAACGAGAACAACAAGAAGTTCGTGGCCGCCTTCAAGGCCAAGTACGGCAAGGACGCAGTGATCGGCGACGTGACGCAGGCGGGCTACCTCGGCCCGTGGCTGTGGAAGGCCGCGGTGGAGAAGGCGGGCAGCTTCGACATCGACAAGGTGGTGGCGGCGTCGCCGGGCATCGAGCTGAAGACGGCGCCGGAGGGCTACGTGAAGCTGGATGCGAACCACCACTTGTGGAGCAAGGCGCGCATCGGGCAGGGGCAGCTCGACGGCAGCTTCAAGGTCGTTGCGGAGTCGGGCGAGTTGATCAAGCCCGATCCGTTCCCGAAGGGGTATCAGTAACTCCCCCGAAGCGGCTCACTTCGTGTAGCCGCCTCCCCCTCAAGGGGGCGACACCTGCGGCCCGGCAAAGCCGGTTCCGCGGTGTCTCACGACTTGTTCCCTGACCCTTACCGGATATTGCGCAATGAGCCTCTCGGACATGATGAACATCGGCCTGATGCAGGGCTTCGCGGGGCTGAGCCTCTTCGCGGTGCTGCTGCTCATGGGCCTCGGGCTCGCGATCATCTTCGGGCAGATGGGCGTGATCAACATGGCGCATGGCGAGTTCATGACCATCGGCGCCTACTCGATCTTCCTGGCCGCGCAGGTGACCGAGCGCATGGCGCCCTCGCTCATGCCGTACTACTTTCCGATCGCGATCGGGCTGGCCTTCGTGTTCGCCTTCATCGCGGGCTGGCTCGTGGAGTGGGCGCTGATCCGCCACCTGTACAAGCGGCCACTCGACACGCTGCTCGCCACCTGGGGCGTGAGCTTGGGCCTGCAGCAGATCTTTCGCACCTTCATCGGCCCGAAGGAAGTGAGCCCCACGCTGCCCGAGTGGCTCATGGGCTCGTGGACGCCGCATGAAGGCCTGGACATTCCGATCAACGGCCTCTTTGTGCTCGCGCTCACGGCGCTGGTCACGGGCGGCGTGCTCATCGCCTTGCACAAGAGCCGCTGGGGCCTGCGGGTGCGTGCCACCGTGGCCAACCGCACCATGGCCAATGCCACCGGCATCGACACCAAGAAGACCGACCGCCTCACCTTCGCCATCGGCTGCGGCATTGCCGGCGTGGCGGGCGCGGCCTTCACCACCATCGGCTCGACCGGGCCGACCTCGGGGTCGCTGTACATCGTCGACGCCTTCCTGGTCGTCACCTTCGGCGGTGCGGCCAGCCTGCTGGGCACCGTGGTCTCGGCCTTCGGCATTGCGCAGACCCAGTCGATCTCGGAGTTCTTCATGACCGGCTCGATGGCGAAGGTGCTGACGCTGTCGCTGATCGTGCTGATTCTCATGATGCGACCGCAGGGACTTTTCGCAGTCAAGGTCCGTCGCTGAACCCGAATCCTTCCCGGAGAACCTCTCGATGAATTTCCTCAAGGCCTCGATCCGGCGCTACCAGCTCGGCAGCCTCCTGCTGCTGGTGCTGCTGCTCGCGGTGGTGCTGCCGCTGTCGCTCGACATCTTCCGCCTCAACCTCGTGGGCAAGTACCTCAGCTACGCCTTCGTGGCCGTGGGCCTTGTCATGGTGTGGGGCTACGGCGGCGTGCTGAGCCTGGGGCAGGGCGTGTTCTTCGGCATCGGCGGCTATGCGATGGCGATGTTCCTCAAGCTTGAAGCCTCCGACCCGATCACCACCAAGATCCAGTCGACGCCCGGCATTCCGGACTTCATGGACTGGAACCAGATCACCGAGTTGCCCGCGCTGTGGCTGCCGTTCAAGAGCCTGCCGCTGAGCCTGGCGCTGGTGGTGCTGGCGCCGATGGCACTGGCCTGGCTCGTGAGCTTCGCAATGTTCAAGCGCCGCGTGGGCGGCGTGTACTTCGCGATCATCACGCAGGCGGTGGCGCTGATCTGCACCGTGCTCATCATCGGCCAGCAGGGCTACACGGGCGGCGTGAACGGCATGACCGACCTGAAGACGCTGCTGGGCTGGGACACCCGCACCGACAGCGCCAAGTACATCCTCTACTACGTCTGCGTGGGCCTGCTGGTGGCGAGCATCGTGCTGTGCCGCTGGGTGCAGACCAGCAAGCTGGGCACGCTGCTGCTGGCCATGCGCGACAAGGAAGACCGCGTGCGCTTCTCGGGCTACGACGTGTCGAACTTCAAGGTCTTCACCTTCTGCCTGGCGGCCGGGCTCTCGGGCATCGGCGGCGCGATGTTCGCGCTGCAGGTGGGCTTCATGTCGCCCAGCTTCGTGGGCATCGTGCCCTCTATCGAGATGGTGATCTTCTGCGCCGTCGGCGGCCGCATGAGCCTGGTGGGCGCGGTGTACGGCGCGCTGCTGGTGAATGCGGGCAAGACGCTGTTCTCCGAGAGCTTTCCCGACCTGTGGCTGTTCCTGATGGCCGCGCTCTTCATCGGCGTGACCATGGCCTTCCCGATGGGCCTGGCGGGCCTGTGGGAAGACACGATCAAGCCGTGGTGGGCCTCGCGCCGCCAGGCCCTGCGCGACGCCGCGACGAAGCCACCGCCCGCCGCCGTGTCGGCCCCTTCACCCGTCGCCGCGCCGCAGGCCGAGCCCGTGCTGCCCGAAGGCATCGGCCGCCAGCGCGCCTGACCGACACCGGAGCCCCACCCCATGAGCAACACCGACTTCGCCCTCGCCGTGGAAGACCTCAGCGTCTCCTTCGACGGCTTCAAGGCCATCGACGACCTGACGCTGTACATCGACCGCAACGAGCTGCGCGTGATCATCGGCCCCAACGGCGCCGGCAAGACCACGCTGCTCGACCTGATCTGCGGCAAGACGCGCGCCAGCGCCGGCAGCATCAAGTTCA
>Ga0209051_1000945_pt1 | contig 28676 bp, 29 predicted proteins | sample AraplaCvi_mMS_r2_2_FD_184286 | JGI IMG/M metagenome (GOLD analysis project Ga0209051, IMG submission 184286) | Arabidopsis root microbial communities from North Carolina, USA - plate scrape MF_Cvi_mMS_r2 (SPAdes) (version 2) | ecosystem: Host-associated > Plants > Roots > Endosphere | place...
TCAGTTGCAGCTCCTCTTGCCTTCAGCCCGGACAGCTTGTCGCCGGCGCGGCAACTACCGGCGGGGTTAGCAGCGGCAACCACGCAACAACCATTTCCGGCCCGCTCGCCGGATGCGGTTGCGGCCCAGCGTCGCCTCTCGGTGTCCGGCGAGCATCGCTGTGAAATCAGGCAAGTTTCGGCGTAAGCATTTCGAACCTGTCCCGGATGGTCGAACAGACGTCCCCCCCAAGCCGGGCGATTGCATCGATGACATTGGGGTCGACGGATAGTTCCTTGTCCACCGCGCCCTCGTGGTAGTGGGCAAATACAATCTCGCCCATGATAATCTGACGGGACTTTCCGAGCTCTAATGTCACGTGACGCCGGCATTCAAAGGCGGCCGGAGCCTCCTTGATCCAGGGGGAAGCAACCTTCTCGCCCTTCATTGCGGTCAGGCCAGCCTGTTTCAGCTCGTCAATTCCCCGTGGATATTTTGTACCGCAAACGTGCATCGCCTCGGCAATGGCATGCGACACGATGTTCACGGTAAAGACTTCCGTCATGCGGATGTTATGACCTGTGTCCTTGAACGACATGTCCGGATTGTTCTCGACGCCAATGGCAAGGATCGGCGGGTCTGCCGACAGACAATTGAAAAAGCTGAAGGGCGCGGCATTATAGCCCCCGTGTTCGTCAACGGTCGTTACCAATGCGATCGGCCGTGGAATGACGGTGCCGATCATCAGCTTGTAGCGCTCACGCGCGGACAGCGTCTTGAAGTCGAACGACGTCCGACCGCCGTGCACCATGTCTATGACTGTGGAATCCATGTGAAACCTCTCGCGTCCACTACTTGATGCCGAGGATGACTTCATCGCCGCTGAGCGACTCGAATCCCCTGGCCGTCAGCACAGAAGGCATGCTGGCTCCGACGCAGCCGACGCCGTCCTCATAGAGGCATGAGCATATGTGGAAGCACATCCCCTCCTCGAGGATGGCCTCGTGGCCAGCGCGGATCGCCATGACATTGTCCTCACCCCAGCCCGGCGGAAACGAGCCGCCGATGCTATAGCCCGGACGAGTGACCATGAACTCTGCAAAGCCCCGGCGTTCGATGACGCTCTCAAAGATCCGGGCCGCCTCGTGAGACGTCATTCCGGGCCTGACTGACGCATAGCCTTCGTTCAGTGCCTCCTTGCAGACGTCGAACATCCGAAGGACCCGATCCGCAGGCTGGCCAATGGAATAGAACCTGAATATCGGCGTGTGGTAATCATAGATGGAAGCAGCAGGTTCGATATTGACGAGGTCTCCACGCGCGATGGGCGCGCCACACCAGGTCACGTGCGCACGTGCCGTGCGCGGCCCCGCGCAGACGTTTGGCATCTTTGCCGGTCTATGGCTGCCGTTCGAAAGCATGCTGCTGGTGACTACAGCAGCGAGTTCCGTATCGGTCATCCCTTCATGCAGCGCCTCGAAACCGTCACGGCACGATCTGGCCGCGATCCGCCCTGCCTTGTGCAGGTATTCGATCTCAGCCGGGCTTTTCACCCGGCGAAGATGCTCCACCAGACCAGAGGCATTCACAACCTTTTCTGACCGAGGCGCAAGGAACCCCCGAAGCACCGACTGGACCGAATCGTATTCAACGGCGACCACCGGATTACCAGGGACGAACTCGCGCAAGGTGCGGTCGACGATGGTCGAATAGTCCTGCCCGTCCGCAACCCCAAAGCTATCGTTGACCCAGAGCTGATCTTTCAGCGCCCGGATGTTGCTGAGATCAGTCAGGCGCATCACCCAGACCGCCCGTCCATCGGCGCGAACGATCAATGCGGTCGCACCATAGGCGAGTGACCCGAAGCCCGTCAGATAATACATGTTCTCTGTCGAATTGAAGATGCAAGCGTCGATCCCACGCTCGTCCATGAGCAGACGGAGCGCGTCCCGCCGGGCAAGATATTCTTCAGGAGCAAAAGGCAGACGATCGAAGTCATTGGTCATGAGCTAACCCTTGTTCTAATCTATTGTTTAATTAAATGAATGGCCTAGTCGCTTTTCTTCAGGTTCCAGAAAACCGGGACATCCTGTGTCACCAGAACGTCTGAAACCTTGTTCGAGAAGGCGACGTAGGTATTCCACTGGCCAAGCGGAATATGATGGCCCATCTCGAATGCGCGCTTGGAGTATTCGGCCGCCACGATTTTCTGGGCCTCGAGGCCGTCAGCCAGGGCAAACTTCAGGCGAAGATCCTCGAGGGTCTTGTCGCATGGCCAGCCGAAGATGCCCTTCTCGCAGGCCGCGGAGAACGCAATACTCCAGACGGGTGTCGAGACGACCTGTCCGCCCACGAAGGAATGGAGAAGGTTCCAGCCGCCCTTGTCAGCCGGCTCCTTCGAGTTGCGGCGTTTCAGCATCGTCGCCCAGTCCATGGCCTGTACATCGATGTTAAGGCCGATATCCCGCATCGCCTGGACGGTCACGACCGTCTCGGGGTGGGCGATGGTCTCGTCGGTCGGGTCCAACACGACAATCGGCTTTGCAAAGTCCCAGCCAGCTTCCTTGAACAGCTCCTTTGCCTTCTCCGGATCCGGCTTCTTCAGCGCGTCGAGACCGGCGTCCGTCGCCATAGGAGACCCGCAGACAAAGAAGGACGCGCATGTCTTGTAGTATTCGGGATTGCCATTCACCGCCTGAAGATAGGCCTCCTGGTGTGTCAACCAGAACATCGCCTGGCGGGCCTTCGGATTGTCGAACGGCGGGATCGTGTGATTGAAGAACAGCTGGCCCTGCGTGCCGGTCTCATTGATGACCTTGGTCGACAAGTTTCCGGCAGCTTCGATGACGGGAAGAAGGTCAAGGGACGGATTTTCCCAGAAATCGATCTCGCCGCTCATCAATGCAGAAAGCGCTGTCTGCTGATCCTTGATGATGTCGAATTCGACCTTATCGACGTTGGCGACCTTTCCACCGGCAAACGCGCTTGCCGGTTCAGTACGAGGAACGTAGTCGGCAAACTTTTCGTATACGACCTTGCTGCCTGGAACCCACTGGTCACGCGCGAACTTGTACGGTCCTGATCCGATATAGTCTTGGATTTCCTTGAAAGGATCGGTCTCCGCGATCCGCTTCGGCATCATGAACGGGATGTTCGACGCAACCTTGCTGAGGGACTCCAGGACGATGCCGTAGGGTTCCTTGAAGTCGAGTTCGAAAGTCTTGTCATCGATCACCCGCATTGCATTGAGTTGCCGTGCCATGAGTTGGCCAGCCGCGTCGCGCGCTTGCCAACGCTTCAGGGAGGCGACGCAGTCGTTCGCCGTCACCGGCGTCCCATCATGCCACTTCAGGCCATCGCGCAATGTAAAGCGATAGACCTTCTTGTCGGGAGAAAGGCTCATCTCCTTGACCATCTGTGGCTGCGGCACGAAATGTTCGTCCAGCGCGTAGAGCGTGTCGTAGATCATGAAGCCGTGCATCTTGACGATGTTGGCGGTCGAGCCCATCGGATCGAGGGCCTGCAGGTCGGCATGCGGGACCACCCTTAGAGTCGTTTCGGCGACGGCGTTCCCCGCAAGGACTGCAAGGAACACCGAGGCTAGCATTGCCCGATAGGAGGCTGTGGTTGTGTCGAACATGGTCGTTCCCCTTTTTCTTGTCCGGATATGCGTCAGGCCGGAACCGCTTGCAGCGTTCGGCCAGGTATGGAGGCAAGCAATTCGCGCGTGTAGGGATGGCCGGGATTGGCAAAGATCGACGCCACCGTCCCCTCCTCGACGACCTCGCCGCGATGCATGACGATCAGGCGATCACAGATTTGCGCTGCGACCCGCAGGTCGTGGGTGATGAACAGGATCGCGAGATTGAACCTCTTTTGGATGTCGTCGATCAGTCTGAGGACCTGAGCCTGGACCGATACGTCGAGGGCGGAGACTGCCTCGTCGGCGACAAGGACATCGGGCTCCATGGCGAGTGCCCGGGCGATCGATACCCGTTGCCGCTGTCCCCCCGAAAACTGATGCGGGAAGCGGTCGATGGCGTTCGGCTCCAGCCCGACAAGTTGCATGAGTTCGCGCGCTCGTGCGAGCGCCTCACCTTTGCCTGCCCCGAAGTTCGTGGGTCCCTCGATAATCGATTGCCCAACTGTACGACGCGGATTGAGTGACCGGAATGGATCCTGGAAGACCATCTGGATTCGCTGCCGAAACGCTCTGTTTCGGTCGGTCGACACCATCGAGACTGTGCCCGACGACGGCTCAATCAGATCCGTGATGCAACGCGCCAGCGTCGATTTGCCCGATCCTGACTCGCCGATGATTCCCAGCGTTTCACCCCGCCGCACGGACAGGGACGCGCCTTTCAGCGCGTGAACCGTGCGGCGATCGCGAAACAGCCCGCCGCTTTGGTATGTCTTCTGCAGGCGCTCGGCGCTCAAAGCCACATCGCCGGTAACGACATGCTTACTTCGCTTCGGCTCCAGTGTCGGCACCGAGGAGATCAGCATGCGTGTGTAGTCCGTCTGTGGATTGTCTAGGACCTGGGTTGCTGAGCCATGCTCGACAAGCTTTCCGCCCTTCATGACGACGACGCGATCGGCGATTTCGCGCACGACACCGATGTCATGGGTAATAAACAAAACACCCATGTCGCGGCTGCGCTGCAAGTCCCGTATCTGAGTGAGGATCTGCGCCTGGGTTGTGACGTCGAGGGCCGTTGTTGGCTCGTCAGCAATGAGCAGGCGCGGTTTGAGGATGAGTGCTCCGGCAATCAGGACCCGCTGGCGCTGTCCGCCGGAAAGCTGATGGGGAAAGGCGTGATACATTGATTCCGGATCCGGCAGCCTGACTTCGGTCATCGCCTCAATGACGCGCGCGAGCCGTTCGCTTCGGGACAGTGTCAGGTGCGTTCTCAGGACTTCGTCGATCTGCTTGCCGACACTTTGGACCGGGTTAAGCGCTGTCATCGGCTCCTGGAAGATCATGCCTATGCCTCGACCACGCAGTGACCGCATTTCCGATGGCGTCGCACGGGTGATGTCCTTGCCCTCAAAGAGAATTGAACCATCGGGCTTTGGGAAAACCTTTGGAAGCAATCCCATGATCGACTGCGCCGTGACCGATTTTCCGGATCCGGACTCGCCGACGACACAAACGATTTCACCGGCAGCAACCGAGAGCGAGATGTGATCGACTGCAAATCCGCGGTCGCCTCCGCCCGGGAGGGCTATTGCGAGATCTCGGAGTTCGATGATGGGAGGTTGAGGTTTCATCAGCATTGCTCACATCCGTTTTGCAATGCGAGGGTCGAGCGTGTCGCGCAGGCCGTCACCAAGCAGATTGATACCAAGGACCGTCAGGGCCAGGAAGAAGCTGGGAAGGAAAACCAGTCTCGGAGCGACCTGAAAGAAGGTGCGCCCCTCCGAAATCATATTGCCCCAGCTCGGAATTTCCGGGGGCAATCCCGTTCCAAGGAAGCTCAGGCCGGCCTCGATGAGAATGGCCGACGCACAGATATAGGTGCCAAGCACCATCAATGGAGCCTGGGTGCTGGGCAGGATATGCCGTAGGAGAATTTTCGGCGTCGACGTGCCAACCGAGATCGCGGCCTCTACGAAAGGCTCCTCCCGGACAGTGAGGACGACGCTTCGCACCAGCCGGACCACGCGTGGGATCTCAGGGATCGTCAGTGCGACGATGACGGTTGCGATGCTGGCACGTGTCAGCGAAACCAGTGCAATCGCAAGCAGGAAGGTTGGAATAGCCATCAGGCCGTCCATCACCCGCATGATGATTGCATCCGCCCAGCGGAAGTAACCTGTCACGAGGCCGACCATGACGCCAGCAGTCAGGGCACACCCGGCAACGCTGAGACCGATCAGGATGGAACTGCGTGCTCCGTAGACAGCGCGACTGTAGACATCACGACCAAATAGATCTGTTCCAAACCACGCGATCTGCGAGGGCGGCTTCAACCGCATCCCTGGAGCAATTCGCGTCGGATCGATGGTGCCGAGCAAGGGCGCCCAAATCGCCGCCAGGATGATCGTCAGAACAAGTATTCCGCCGATCAGGATCGCAGGATTGCCAAGGAATGGCCGCAGGCGGCGGAACATCGGCACCGAAGCCGGCGAAGCGTTAGCGAGAGTTCCCATTAGTAGCGGACCCTTGGATCGAGGAAGGCATAGCCGATGTCTATCGCCAGATTGACGAGGACATAGACGGCCGAAAACATGAGGATGACGCCCTGGATGACGGGGTAGTCCCGTTTCAGGATCGCATCGACGACAAGGCGGCCGACGCCGGGGATGTTGAAGACCGTTTCGATGACGACCACGCCACTGATGAGCAGCGCGACCCCGATACCGATGACGGTCAGGATGGGGATTGCGGAGTTGCGCAGCGCATGACGCGTTACCACCAAGCGTTCCTTGACCCCCTTGGCGCGTGCCGTGCGGATGAAATCCTCGCCCATCATCTCGAGCACGCTTGCCCGGGTGATGCGTGCAATCAGGACCAGATAGGCAAGCCCAAGCGTCATCGTGGGAAGTGCGATGCTCGAGATGAAGGGGCCGATACCTTGGCGGATGCTGACGAAACCCTGCACGGGTAAGAGCTTCAACTGCAGGGAGAATATGTAAATGAGGCAGTAACCGAGCACGAAGGCAGGAATTGAAAAGCCCAGCACCGATACGAGCATCAGCGAGCGATCCAGCCAGCTTCCCGCGGTTGCTCCCGCGATCGTTCCCAGAGGAATGGCGATGAGAAGCGAGAAAATCAGGGTCGTTAGCGCCAGCGACGCGGTTGGCTCTATCCGCTGAAAGATGAGCTGTGTCACCGGGATGTTCGAGAAGATCGACATTCCCATATCGCCCCTCAACAGAGATCCGATCCAGATGAAGAACTGGTTTATGAGCGGCTGGTCCAGGCCAAGCGAAGCACGGATCCTTTCGATGGTCGCAGCATCGGCGTTGTCGCCTGCGATGACGACGGCTGGATCGCCCGGGCTCAATCGCAAGAGCAGAAACACCACGATCGAGACCACAGCTATCACCGGGATGAGACCGACAAGTCTCTTCAGGACAAAGCCCAGCATTTAATGTACCCCGTTGTTGAGCGCACTTATTGTATGCGATTTTTATCGATTTATGCATGCATTTTTTGTTTCGTAAAGGTCTTTCTTCGGTCGCCGGGTCCCGAATAGTGAGCGGTGCTGGCAAAAGCGGGTGCCAGGGAATGAAGGTTGTGGATCGGGCACGCACTGGACAATCGCCCATTTTGTATGCAATCCATGGCCTCAACCGATTTAAATGGAGACTTTCAATGACCAAGAAGGTCGACTCGGCAGGCGGCCGCGCGCAGGCGGTTCATCGTGCCCTGAAGCGAGCCATCCTTGATCAGGCGCTGACGCCGGGATCGAAACTGCCCGAGGACTCCATCGGGGAACGACTGGGCGTCAGCCGCACGCTGGTCCGCGAGGCGCTGGTGAGACTGAGCAGTGAGGGTCTGGTGGAACTTCGCCCCAACAAAGGCGCCGTTGTTGCTCGACCAACGCTTGAGGAGGGAAGAAATCTGTTCTTGACGCGCATGGCGCTCGAACGTCTGGTCGTCGAAACGCTGTCGGGAAAACTGACCGAGCCCCAGATCGCAAGATTGTCCGATCACATCGCGACAGAAGAAGCCACCACCAAGGATCATGCCGCATCTATTCGACTTGCGGGAGAGTTCCATACGCTGCTCGCGCAGATGACTGAGAACGAGAGCCTCATTCGCTATGTTAACGAACTTGTTGCCAGAAGCTCGCTCATCCTTGCGCTTTACGGCCGACCGCACTCTTCGGAATGCGCGGTCTCAGAGCATCGCGAATTGCTGGAGACACTGACGGCGGGCAAGACTGGGCGCGCCATTGAACTGATGGCACACCATCTGGAGTCGATTACAACCCGCGCACTTTTGCCGAGCGAAGACTCGGTGAATATCCAGGATGTCCTGTTGACCTATGCAATGGCGGAAGGTCTGGGCTAACCTGCACATCGCGAGCTGACAGGAGCCGGGCGACGTTTCCGCTTGTGAAAAAGATCATGAAAAATATCCACGTCCAGCCGGTCGAACTTCATAAGGCGTACCGTCTCGTTAATCATGGGCCAACCGTTCTCGTGTCCGCCCGGTATGACGGCGTCGACAATGTCATGGCGGTCGCATGGTGCTGCGGACTCGACATTGATCCGCCCAAGCTGATGGTCGTGGCAGACAGCCTTGCCAGGACACGCTCGCTGATGGAGGCAAGCGGGCGCTTCGTCGTCCAGGTGCCAACCGTAGCGCAACTTGACCTGACACAACAGGTCGGAACGCGAAGCCTTCACCAGGATCCTCAGAAACTCATGGCATCCGACGTGTCACTCTTTGATATTCCAGAGCAGGACCTTCCGTTTGTTGAAGGCTGCTCGGCGTGGCTTGCCTGCCGGGTAATCGAGGAGCCCCCACATCCAGTCCTCCTACGATCTCTTCATTGCGGAGGTGACCGCAGCGTGGGCCGACGAACGGGTATTCAGGGACGGGCATTGGCACTTTGAAACCGCCAGGCCGGAGTGGCGCAGCCTGCACCATGTCGCAGGTGGCCATTTCTACGCGATCGGCGAGGCGCTGACGGCGCGGTGAAAGTCTTCGGTATCGATTTCACCAGCAGGCCAAGTCGCCGGAAGCCGATCACCTGCGCCATCTGCGAGCTTGAAGGCGATGTGTTGACATTCATCGCGCTCGAGACCTTTGCCACCTTCGCACCCTTCGAGGATTTCCTTTCAACCGGAGGCCCGTGGATCGCCGGCCTCGATTTTCCTTTCGGCCAGGCGCAACGATTTGTCGAGACGATCGGATGGCCTGCCCCCTGGCCGGACTACGTCAGATACGCGGGATCGCTCGGCCGTACCGGATTTCGCTCGGCACTTGACGGCTATCGCGCTGGTCGTGATCTCGGAGACAAGGAGCATCGAAGGCGCTTCGATGTACTTGCCGGATCCATCAGTCCGCAGAAGCTTTATGGCGTTCCCGTCGGCCTGATGTTCTTCGAAGGGGCTCAGCGTCTGCTTTCATCGGGCGTTTCGGTTCCAGGATTGCTGCCAGGGGACCCGTCACGGGTTGTTTTCGAAGCGTATCCGGGTATTGCGGCACGAAGCCTGGTCGGGCGCTTTTCCTATAAGAACGACCAGACCCGAAAGCAGACCACCGAACATGCGAAGGTGAGACAGGCGATCCATCGGGCACTCCTCGAGACCGGCCGAAGGATCTATGACATGGATATCGTCGCGCCCCTGGCGCTGACTGACGACCCGAGTGGCGATAGGCTCGACGCGCTGCTTTGCGCGGTCCAGGCGGCTTGGGCCTGGCGCAATCTCGACGCCTGCCTGGAAAAGACAGGGCAATCCTCGACAGAAGGATGGATCGCTGATCCAGCACTGTTCAAGCATTTTTGAGAACCGAAGGAATCTCCGTCTCCCCTGGGCGGCGGACGCGAGGCGTAACGGCGCCCGCGGTTTTCGTCGGCTCGGATAGAGAGCGCGGGACGCCCCCAAATTGAGATCGGCCGCGTCGGTGCAGGCAGGCATGGTCTTTCATCCCTTTTGTGTCGCCTTTCAATCTCTATATGCACAACAACTAAAATATGATAGCGACCCCGTCACCTGCGGGAGATTTTTGATGCGACGCTATAATCTGCGCCATGAGACTGACGATCGATGGCTTGTTGTTGACGGGTTGACCATGCAGCCCGCCATGATCGGTGAAGTACCGGTTTCTGGCATGACCTGGGCTGAGGCCTGCGACTTTGTGGACCTGATGAATTCCCTTGACGGGATCGACAGGATGGCAGCTCGCTGCGCGAAGCCATTGGCCGCGGAGTGACACCCGTCAAGGCGGAGCGTCAAAGGCAAGCTGACGGTCGCGGCGGGACAAGCCATTCGGCAGGATTGATCGGAAAAGCCAACGGCAATCATCGGCACGCCGCTCGCAACCGCATCCATCGTCGTCCCGATCTCCCAACCTTGGCTTACTAGTGAAGCGTCGGCGACATCGAACGCCGGGACATGACCTGTCGCATCACGCTGATGAGCCTTGCGGCAGATCGGATGATTTCAAGAGCGACATCGTTGTCGCCATGCGCAATATCGTTGACCATTGCTTTGACGGACGCCGCGACGTCTTGGAGGATGGCACTCAGATCGCTTTCGTCGCCCGGGAGCTGTTGCGCGAATGCTGACAGCGTCTCGGCAAAGCCGAGGAGAATCGAGCTGGTCTGCTCTGCGGTGAGGGTTGGGGATTGGCTGGAGGATAGATGCTTCGACATATCGGTTCACTTGCGTGTGTTCATAGATGTCGCGACCGGATTGTATTTCAAGTCGCGCTGCTCTCCGTTCAGCTTTCCCTCGCCCTCATGATGGGCTGAACGTTGCAGGTCCCGCACAGCGGTATCAGCAACCATAGCTTCGGCGTCTTCACTCACTCTCGGCGACCTCAAACGCCTCACCTGCCAAACCCTTCGCAGTATCATCAGCAACAGGCCGGCCGTCATCGTCGACATCAACCCGAGATAACCAACGAATATCCACCACAGCATGTCGTCTTCCTTCCTCTGTGCCTGACCCCACGTTTGGAACCTTTTGGCCCTCGGGCCAGCACGGGCAAAGGGCCCTTTCCCGCCAGAACCGTCGTTGGCGTCTATCTGGCCACGGCCATTTCCTGGTGATCAGGCGGAGCGCAGGTACGGCGCCGGCCGCTGTATGGCTGGTAACTATTGTCAGATGCCCGGTAAGACTGATAACGGGCCGCGCACCACGCTACGGCGGCGTCTGCTGCCACATCAGATCCCGCCTGAGCGGTTTCGCTCCTGGTGGCCTCCAATGCTGCCTACGGCGACATGCATGTCTTCGTCTGCCCGCTGGAGGCCGTTAGCTGTTGGAGGCACGGTCGTATGATCGATACTGCGAGAGAACGGATGATCCAGGGACCTGTTCCGCTGCTAGGACCTTGGTCCGAGGGTACCCGGACTTAAGTCCGTGCGTCGGAACAGCCGGGGCGCATCATCGTTTGTCAGAAGGCCTTCGGCGATAGCCGGCACATAAGGCACGACCGTACTGAAGTGATCGCGCTCCTCACAGAGGATTAACGCGATCAATAACGGACTTAGGAGGAATTGCACATGAACAACCTGATCTGGCTTGTAGGCGCCATCGTGATTATCCTTGCGGTTCTAAGCTTCTTCGGCTTCCGATAAGGCAAACTGGCGCAGGACCGATTTTTCTCGATCCATCTCGCCCTGTCGACGCGTTCGGAGCGGCCTTGCGAGGCCCTACCGTGCGACGCGAAATCCCAGTCAAACCTTAGCCTGCTGAAGGCGGGCGTGGACCGAACATTCCAATTCGTCCCGCCTCAATGACCTCCCGCCTTGCGGGGATGGACGATTGCGCTCCAGCCTTCAGGCACGCCATGCTCGCCGCGGTCACTGCGCCGTTGACGGCCGCCTGAAGCGACTCTCCGAGATCCAATGCTGTTGCAAGGTATCCGCAAAAGGTGTCGCCCGCACCGACGGTATCAACCGGCTGGATCGTCGGCGCACCAAGCTCGAAATAGTCCGAAGGCGAAGCAACCGAAACGCCCTCCGATCCCTTTGTCACGACGATCGTCTGTTGGTGGGTGACGCTCCATTCCTGCGGCGTCGAAGCGCCGCCTGCCAGCCGAGACCATTCATGCTGATTGGCGATGACAATATCCGCTAGCCGCGAAAGATCCGCAGAGCTGCGATCAAAGGGAGATACATTCAAAATCGTCGTAACGCCACTAGAGCGCGCCATCTCAAGTGCTGCCCGCGTCGTGGTGTTAGGGATTTCCTGCTGGAGAACCAGATAGCCGCCCCTCGCTCGGGAAACGGCCACCGATGCCATCTCGACGTCGACAAGCGCATTGGCGCCTGCCGTGATGACAATGACGTTCTCGCCCCGCCGGTCGACGTAAATGTTCGCCGACCCTGTCTCTTCCCCGACCACGGCGATATTCGAAATTGGCACGCCTGCCTCAATCAGCTCGCCAAGCGCTCTTTGTGCAAACTGGTCTTCGCCGACGGCGCCGAAAAACGCCACATCGCCACCTGCGCGTTTGGCCGCCAGGGCCTGGTTGGCGCCCTTGCCGCCGCCGAAGTAGCGCCGGTTGCGTGCATGCACGGTCTCGCCGGCCAGAGGCAGGCTTTCGACCTCAAGACGGATATCGATATTGATGGAACCAAGAACAACAATCATGAGACACCTAAATCCGGCCTGCGACGTCGCGCGAGATGAATTGGCCGTAGCCTTTGGTTGCGACCGGACGCCCGTCGTCAAAGATCACCTGACCACGTAGGATGGTCGTTATCGGCCATCCTACCACTCCCAGGCCTTCATACGGCGTATAATCACTTCCATGATGCATGAGCGACTGCGTCAGGATGACATTTCTCTCCGGATCCCACAGCGTAATATCAGCATCCGATCCAACCGCGATCGTGCCCTTTGACGGGTACATACCGAAAAGCTTGGCATGGTTTGTCGACGTCAACTCAACGAAGCGCTGAAGCGAGATCCGCCCCTTGCTGACGCCCTCCGAAAACAGGATCGGCATGCGCGCCGCTACCCCGGGAATGCCGTTCGGAACCCAGCGAAAGGATGTGCGTGCCCGTGAACCGGATTTTCCAAGCGTATCCTCATAGCGGAACGGGCAGTGATCCGAAGAAAACGTCTGGAACGTGCCGTTGACGATGCCACGCCAGATCGCCTCTTGCGAGGCGGTGTCGCGCGGCGGTGGCGAACAGACGTATTTCGCGCCCGAATGGTCCATGTTGAGGCCGGCCAGATGTTCCGCTGTCAGGACAATGTATTGCGGACAGGTCTCCGCATAGACCTTGATGCCCCTCATCCTCGCCCATTCGATCTGCTCCATCGCTTCCTCGCCAGAAACATGGACGATCATGACGGGAACTCCGATCAGTTCGGCATGGGCGATCGCGCGATGTGTCGCTTCCCTTTCCACCAGTTGCGGCCTGGATTCGGTGTGATAGTAGGGCGCTGTCTTTCCGGCCTGCTCAAGCTTGTCGGTCAGGAACTTGATCTGGTCGTATCCTTCTGCGTGGATCATGACCATCGCCCCGTACTCGCGCGCGATGCTGAGGACCTCGAGGATCTCGCGATCTCTCAGCACAAGATCGTCATAGGTCATGAAGATCTTCACGGAGGTATAGCCATCGGCTATCAGCGCCGGCAGTTCCTGGCCAAGAACGGTCGGTGTCGGATCGCTGATGATCAGGTGGAATCCGTAGTCGACGAGCGAATTTCCATCAGCCTTGCCGTGATAGTCGGCGACGGCTTCGCGCAACGACTGACCGCGGCGCTGAAGGGCATAGGGTACGATGCACGTATTGCCTCCGGCCGCAGCACTTCGACTGCCGGTTTCGAACCCGTCGGCCATGACAATTCCCTCGCCCTGATATTGGTCGAGATGGACATGGCTGTCGATTCCACCCGGCAGGACAAGTCGTCCTTTCGCGTCTATCTCCGACGCACCTTTCGAAAGGTTTTGGGCAAGTGCCACAATCTTCCCACCGGCAATCCCAATATCGCAGGAAAAGACGTCTGCTGCAGTCGCAATCCGGCCGCCGCGAATGACGAGATCAAACCCGGAAACCATGTCAGCCCCTCCCCACTGGATGATACGTTCGATCGAAATAGATCAGGCTGCTGACCGTCGGATGTTCCTGGATCGCCAGAACCTCGCAGATCATGAGACTGTGCGTGTTCACCTCCAGGACCGTAACGATCCCGCAATCGAAAGCGACGCAGGCATCTGCCAGGACCGGCGAACCGGTCGCCAGCGTCGACCATTCTGCACGTCTGAACCGCTCATTCATCGCGATCTTGTCGGCACCTGAAAATACCTGCGACAGGGCCTGCTGCTTCGCCGACAAGACATTGACGCAAAGGACGCCATTTTTCTTCAGAGGCGCATTCTGCAGGCTGCTTCTGTTCATGCAGACGAGCAACGAGGGGGGCGTATCGCTCACGCTGCACACGGCCGTTGCCGTGAAACCAAGTCGGCCAGAAGCACCGTTGGATGTAATGATGTTCACGCCGCTGCCGAGACGCGACATGCCATCGCGAAAAGCACCCGTCGAAACAATCGGCTCGTCGCTTGCCACGGTTTCAATCTCCACCATGGCGCTTAGTTTCCGGGTTGCCTGATGTCATAGCGCGCAGCGAACGCTTGCGCGACATTGATGTCAGTGAGTGCGGGGACGATGCTCTCAGGATGGGGAAACCCGTAGTAGTAGGCGTCGGCAGCCCTCTCGTCCGCCCTCGCCGCGTCCAGCACCATTTGAGTGGCCGGTGATGGCGGTTCGAGGAAAATGCGGGTCAGGTCGCATCCCCCGCGTCCGTACTTCTCCCACATGCTGTAGTTGACTTCAGTCATCCAGACCGCGTCAAAGAGGGCTTCGCCGTGCCTGACGATCTCCTGCGCGACATACATGGCGCTCCGGCTGGCGAAATTGCCGCCCTGACCGCAAATCGGGTCGAAGGTGATGGCAGTGTCGCCGACAGGCATGATCAAGCCGCCGGAAGGAAGGCGGCCGAAGGCCTTGCGAACCATTGGAGCAAAACGCCCTACGAGCCAGCCATGCGGGTCTTCCTCGACATATTCCATGTCGTCGGCCATGTGGTGTTCCCACGGCGCAAACTCCCGGATGATGTCGCGCGCATATTCGGTAACCTCATGCCCCGACTTGCAGTCCTTGAAACGGTCGAGGCCGCTTCCCTCTTTCGCCTCGAAGAGGATGCCGTAGGTCGGTCCAGCGGTTTTGTGATTGTAGGGCACCCAGAAATATTCGCCGGCGTCCGCGAAGAAATCGAACTTCGTCGAGTTGTAGGGCGTTCGATGGGAAAACCAGTCGCGGACGTGTTTGCCCGACTTGCTGCGCACTATCGTCATCGCGAGATTGCGCTGCGGCCTGTCGTAGACGCTGCGGTGCGGATCACGAGGGATCAGTCTTCCGAGGTCCGCCTTGCCAGCGGCCAGGATTGTGAGATCATTTTTAGTCGCAATGTCGTCCACCCGCTCGGGCGTCACGCTCTCGATGACCAGTCTGCCGCCAATCGATTCCAGATCCTCCAGCCAGCGATGAATGCGCAGACGTTGATCGATCGCGCCGCCCCGACGGCCATATTCAATTCGCCCCTTCATGACGGTGACCTCGGGGTCGCTCGCAAAACGCGCGCTTTCGAGGAGGACCCCCTCCGCCGGGAACATGTCGTCGGACCAGAAATCCATACCGAGCTCGCGCTCAATATCGATCACCTCAGCATAAAGGCATGCGGTTCCGGTTGGCGCTGAATGGTTCAGCCACTGGTCTGGCGTCTTGTCGGAATAGAGCGTGACGTCATAACCTTGCTTCACCAGCGAATAGGCAAGAATGCAGCCGGCCTGGCCGGAACCGATAATTGCGATCTTTCTCATGCGTATGTTTCCCTTTTAGGCCGTTCGGCTCTCGGCAGCTTGGAGAAGAGCTCGCCCCCCTCAACTGGTACAGGCGAGCAAGCCGTCAAACGCGGTGCGCACGTGCACGAAGCCGATCTCCGGTCCCAGTCGAGCCCGGAGGCCGGCCTCGGCAAACCCTATCAGCAAGGGCAGCATCTCGCATTCCCGTCCTGCTCACGGACGCTCCTTCATCGCTTCCACCCTATGCCTTCGCCCTCGTCAGCCTTTCGACCCCATCAACGATCATGTCGCAGAATTTCGGATGGTCGAGCTTCATCGCAACGGTGTGGCGGAAATTAACCTGCTCGCTTGCCGTGCCGCCGAAATGATGCATGCCGCCCATCTTCTCGAAGTTGCAGACGGTCATGCCCCTGGTCCACCGGCCGATCGTCTCAACGCGGACGTCAGCCTTTTCGGTGGTGAATACGGTTGGATCGATCAGGGCAGCGACGCAGCATGCATCGTGGATGGCCGGATATGCGATCTGCAGGAGACCGCCATGCGTCGTGGCGATGAACGTCCATATGTCGAGGATGAACTCGCTGATCGCCCCCCCGATGGCCCGCACCCTATCCTGCAAGTCCGGTGTTGCCTGGGCCTGGTGGGTGAGATCGAGACCAACCATGGTCACGTCCCAATCGGCGCGGAAGACGACATCGGCGGCTTCCGGGTCGGCGTAAACATTGAACTCCGCGCCAGGGGTGATATTGCCGCGCGTGTAGGATCCCCCCATCACGATCACCCGCTTCACCCGCTCGATGATGCGGGGCTCCTTGCGGATTGCGAGCCCGATATTGGTGAAGGGTCCAACCGGCACGAGCGTCACCGACTTCGGCTCATGCGCCATGACAGTGTCGATGATGAAGTCGACCGCATGGCGCCTGTCGAGATCAAACGAGGCCGGTGGCAATACGGGACCGTCCAGGCCGGTCTCGCCGTGAATTTCAACTGCCAGAACCTGTTCACTGATCATCGGGCCGCGCGAGCCTTTCGCGACCGGCACCTCAATGCCGTAGGCCGTGCATACGGCCAGCGCATTGCGCGTGGTGTTATCGACGTTGTGGTTGCCCGACACCGTTGTGATGCCAAGCAGGTCGATGGCGGGATTGGCCGCAGCCAGCAAGATTGCGATCGCATCGTCGTGCCCGGGATCGCAGTCGAGGATGATCTTTTCCATGATGTCTCCATATGCCTGGTGGCAGATTCTTGAATGGTCGGGGATGGTGCCTCAGCAGCCCGGGCAATAACCCGAGACAGTCGGCGAACTCCGTCGCATTGGGGCAGCACCAGTCACGGGTGCGCCCCAATATTTTTCCTTCACATCTCGGTTTTTATTGATTGGATGAGCCGGTGTATCCCCTCTCTAAGCGTCACCGAGGGGACGTATCCAAGCTCGCGTCTTGCCGCATCGATGCTGAGAAGACCAAGCGTTATGTCCTCCGGATCGGCACCCGGATCGAGCGTGATCGCGGCCGAGGGAATGACCGCGCGAATGATATCGGCGGCTTCGTCGATTGTCGGGTTCTCGCCGGCGCTCAGATTGAACACGCGCGTCGAAGACTGCTGAACGTCGAGGGCAAGCAACATCCCGCTGACGACATCGTCGACATAAACCCATTGTCGTGGGAAGCCATTCCCATAAGGAAGATGTGTCGACCTGTGCTGCAGCGCGTTCGCAATCATTAGTCGCAGGACGCAGCTTGTCCTGCGACGTGGGCCATAAACCCCTGCAATCCTGAGTACGATCGCGTCGACATCGTGCTCCTCGGCATAGGAGAGCACCACCGCTTCGCCTGCGACTTTGCTGGAAGCATAAGCCTGGCGCGTGAGAAGTGGGTGGCTTTCGGTGATGTTGTCTTCCGGCTGATTTCCGTAGACAGTCAGCGACGAGCAGAACAGAAGGCGGCAGGAATGGCCAAGAACAGTGCGTTGACGCGCGACTTCCGCGACGTCGATCGTCCCGCCGATATTGACGTTGAACAATGCCGCTGGATTATCCCGCCCGAGCATCGGGCCGGAAACGCCTCCGCAATGAACGATGGCGTCGATGTTGAAGCGCGCTGCGAGCTCGTGGAGCTTGTGCTGATCTCCGATCTCAAGTGCGAAGGCGTTTTCGGTCAGCGACGCCACGTCGGAAACGCTTCTGTCGACGGCAATCACCAGGCGCCCCGCGGCAGCCAACCGCTTGACGATCTCATAACCGATCAGCCCGTTGGCACCCGTCACCAATACAGATTCACGCATTTGAGGCTCCTCCGATAATTCTGACTGCAGGACCGGATCACGCAATGTCGAAATTCCAGCTGCCATGTTTGTTTCTTGCCCTGGCGTTCCGGATACCGACCACAACCAATGCCAGGATGGTAACCACGTAGGGAATGAGCTGCAGGATCTGCGGCGCGATGCCTGTCACCTCGGGAAGCCTGATCGAAAGGGCCGAAGCCAGCCCGAAGAGCAACGCGACGAGTGCCGTGGCATAGGGATTTCCCTTGGCGAAGATGATCGCCGCGATCGCGATCAGGCCACGGTCATTGGTCATCTGCTTGGCAAACAACGATACGTAACCAAGCGAGAGATAAGCGCCTGCAAGGCCACAGAAGAAGCCGGAGGCGAGCATGGTTTCGATCTTGATGCGATCGACATTGACGCCCGCGGCCGCAGCCGCAGCCTCGGCTTCGCCGACAACGCGAACCCGAAGGCCCCAGCGCGTCTTGTAGAGCACCCAGTAGACGACCGGGATCGCGAGATAGGTCACGTAAACCAGCAGCGTATGTCCGCTGATGACCGGACCGATGAAGGGAATGTCCTTCACAACTGGAATGTCGATCGACGGGAACGTCGGGATTTCGCTCGAGGTGAACATGCCATCCTGGCCGAAGATGCCTTCCAGGAGGAGTGCCGTCAGTCCGTAAGCGATGAAGGTCACGGCGATCCCGGCGATGAAGATATGCGCTTTGAAGCGGAGATTGAAGACGACCAGGAGCGCGGCCAGAAGCATCGAACAGATCACCGCGGCAAGGATGCCGATCGTCAGGCTTCCCGTGGCATAGGCAAATGCGACAGCAGCGAAGGCCGCGACGATCATGAAGCCATCGAGCGCGATATTGAGGATGCCTGCCTGAAAGGTCAGCAGGCCACCCAATGCGGCAAGTACCAGAGGTACAGAAATGCGGAGGGCGGAAAAGGCAAGTTCTTCGATCATGTCAAACTTCCTGGCTGACGGGTTGCGGTTGGGCAGTGGCAGGAGCCTTTCGCTTGATGGCACCAGGTTTGCGGTGCCAGACAAAGCGGGCAGCGAGAACGAGGACGACGATGAATTGCAGAACCTGGACAAAATATTTGCTCAAGCCCGTCGTCATCTGCAGCACGGCACTGCCGCCGTTAAGAGTGCCGAAGAGGAAAGAGGCGGCAATGACCCCGAGCGGATTGGAGTTCGCCAGCATCGCCACGGCAATGCCGTCAAAGCCGAAACCGGGTGAGAAATTGTCGTAAAAGGCATGGTATTGGCCAAGGACCTGCTCGACCCCGGCAAGGCCCGCTACGCCACCGCTGACTAGCATGATCCAGAGTGCGTTCGTCTTGACGTCGATCCCGCCATAATGCGCGAACCTGGGATTGAGGCCGATCAGCTTCCAGATGAACCCGCGCACCGTGGTCGCATTGAAGGCGAGGAAGAAGATGCAGATCGCGATGCCAAGGATGATACCGGCATTGAGCTGCGAATAGATCGAGAAGGACGGCAGATAGGCAGTCTGGGCGACATCGGGAAGCTTGTTCGTTGGTCCCGGCGCCTTCAATGCCTTGGTCGAGATATAACCGGTCAGAAGCAGGGCGATCGGATTGAGCATCAGGCAGACAACGAGCTCGTTGACGCCGAGATAGACGCGCAGAAGCGCCGGAATGGATGCCCAGAGCAGCCCGCCGAGGAAGCCGAGCGCGATACAGAGCGGCAGGTGAACGATTGTCGGAAGGCCGGCGAGAGCATAGCCCGCCACACCAGCAAACAGCGCGCCAATCAGCATCTGTCCTTCAGCGCCGATATTCCATAGGCCAGCCCGAAAGGCGATCGCGACCGACAGGCCGGTAAACAGCAGCGGGGTCGTCATTTGCAGAGTGACGGAAAGGTTGGGCCAGCCCGACAGACCGCCTTCGAGAAGCGTCTGGTAGACTTCCAGCGGGCTGCGGCCAAGCAGCACGATCAAAATCGCGCCAACGACTGCTGCGATGGCGATCGCAACCACGGGAGCGATCAGCGGCAACGCCAGCGATTTTATCAAGACTCTTAGATTTTCCATGTCGCTCATCCGTCGATTGCGTGCGGGGGCTGCAGACCCGGGCGAGATATCGGCGTGGCAGGATCCCGGTACGCGTCCTCATGAAGACCACCCATGTACCGGCCGATTTCCTCGTAGCTGGTGTCTCCACTTGCCAGATCGCCAACAACCCGGCCGCGATACATGACGACGATCCGGTCGGAGAGCGCCATGATCTCGTCGAGGTCCGCCGAAACGACAAGGACCGCCTTGCCGGCATTGCGCATTGTGACCAGCACCTTGTGGATCGACTCGATTGCGCCGATATCGACACCCTGTGATGGCTGCTCAGCAACGATGAGCGTGGCCTCCCGGCTGAGCTCCCGGGCAATCTGGATTTTTTGCTGGTTTCCGCCAGAAAGCGAACCCGCCTCGGCGAACATTCCTCCGCCACGAACATCATAAGCCTGGATCAGCTTGCTTGCCCGCTCTTGCGCCCGGCGCGCGGACAAGAAGGGGCCCTTCGACACCTCCGACAGATGGCCAACGCTCAGGTTTTCCCAAAGCGGGCTCTGAAGTGAAAGGCCGAGGCCGCCGCGATCGACCGGAATATACGCAAGTCCGGCCTCGCGTGCCGAACGCGGGTCTGCCGAGGCGGCCACCCCATTGATCTCTATCGATCCTGCTCCCGGCGTTCTAATCCCTGCAATGCACTCGACGAGTTCGTCCTGGCCGTTTCCCTGAACGCCCGCGATCCCGACGATCTCTCCGGCGCGCACGGCAAGCGAAAGGTCATCGACAGCCTTCTCGCCGCGATCGCCGAAGGCAACGAGGTTATTGACCTCTAGGACCGGCTGGCCGATCTCCCGGGCCGCCGACTTGTCGACACGAAGGAGTACCGAACGCCCGACCATTTCGTTGGCAATATCCTGCGCCGTGACGTTCTCGTTGTCGAAGGTGCGCATGATCCGGCCGCGGCGCATAACGGAAATCCGGTCGGAAACGGCCAGGACCTCCCTCAGCTTGTGGCTGATGAAGATGATGGTGCAGCCACTCGCCGCCAGCGAGCGCATGGTGTTGAACAGCTCGCGCGTTTCGTTCGGCGTCAATACCGCCGTCGGTTCGTCGAGGATGAGAATTTCCGCACTTCGATAGAGGGCCTTCAGGATTTCCACACGCTGCCTGAGGCCAACGGGTAGCTTGGCGACGACGGCTTTCGGGTCAAGTTCCAGATCGAAACGCCGGCTGAGCTCACGTGTCTCTGCCTCGGCCTTGGCGAAGTCTACCCTGCCCGCACCTTTCATCGGTTCGGAGCCAAGGATGATGTTCTCGGCAACAGTAAAGGACGGGGAAAGCTTGAAGTGCTGGTGGACCATGCCAATCCCGGCACGGATGGCCTCCGATGGACCGGAGAAACGCACATTCTGGCCACGCAGACGCATCTCGCCGCTATCTCTCGCGTGGATCCCGTAAAGGACGTTCATCAGCGTTGATTTGCCCGCGCCGTTTTCTCCGACCAGCGCGTGGATTTCGCCCTTGCGTATGGAAAGGGACGCATTTTCGATGGCGACAAGCTCGCCGAAGGTCTTGGAAATCCCGTCCAGGACAAGGATTTCGTTTGTGGGATCCGATTTGGCTTCCGTCTGAACTTTCGACATGACGCCTCTCCTCTGGCTGATGTCTACTTGCCCGGGGCGCCGACACGACGCCCCGAGCGTTCCGGGAGGAGTTTACAGTTAGTTGGTCGCAGGACGATCCATCGGCGGGGTACCCATCTGCTTGGCGGTCGCGTCGAGCTCGATATAATTCGGCACGACGATCTCGCCCGAGATTACCTTTGCCTTCAGCTCGTCCATCTTTTTCAGGGTAGCGTCCGACATCAGGCCCTTGTTGTTCTCGTCCATGGCGGCTTCGACCCCGCCCTCCTTCAGACCGTATTGCTTGTTGACGCCACCTTTGAAGCTGCCGTCGACAACCGATTTTACGATGTCATAGGCCAGGACGTCGACGCGCTTCATCATCGAGGTCAGGACTGTGCCCGGCGCCATGCCGTTCTGGTTGGAATCGACGCCGATCGCGTAGGTCTTGGTGTTCTTGGCAGCGTCGATGACGCCAGCGCCGGTCAGGTTGGCGACTGCGAAGTTGACATCGGACTTGGCGTTGACGAGAGCCAGCGCATATTCCTTGCCGGCAGCCGGATCGGTAAACGAACCCGAATAGCGCTCCAGGACGTTGACGTCGGGCTTGGCCATCTTCGCTCCGTAGTAATAGCCATTGAAGAAGCGATGGATGACGGGAATGTCCTTGCCGCCGACGAAGCCGATCGTGCCAGTCTTCGAGGTCATTGCGGCGGCGACGCCAACAATGAATGAGCCTTCCCAATCCTTGGCGACTGCGCCGAGGACGTTTGGAGCAATCGGATCAGATCCGACGTCGATGATGCCGAACTTCTGGTCCGGAAATGCCGAGGCAGCGGCCTTCATCGGCTCGATCATGTCGAATGACGCGCCCAGCACGAGATCGAATTTCTGGCCGGCAGCCCGGATCAGCGACGACTGGAAATCGGAGACGGCCCGCGGCTGGATGACGACGAAGTCAATGCCCAGATCGGCCTTCGCTTTCTTCAGGCCTTCGTTGATCATGTCATTGAAAGAGTGATCGCCGAGACCACCTTCGGCGGTCACAAACGCTACACGGGTCGCCGCTTCAGCGACGGAATTCAAGGCAAGCAGTGACAGTCCGACGCCAAGCGCCATCTTCTTGAGAAAGTTCATTGTCGTTCCCCTGGTTAAACCGACAGCAGGCGTTGATGATTCATTCCTGTCAAAAACCAACTGTGGCTGTACGGTGATACAATCCTATCTACTATTGTATCGTCATGTCAATACACGACAGTCGCTTTTGTCTGTGCTGCAGACATAAAAAAGCCGGCATCAAGATGCCGGCTGTTCGCTGTCGCGTGAGAAAGCGACAGCATTATGCGATCTTTGACTGCGGTGCCTCACCCGCAAATGTATTCGAAAGCATCGCGAAAAACGCACTGCGGTCAGCATGGAAGGCAACGTGGCAATTCGGCGCTCGCGTGGTTCGCTTTTCATGATCCACAACGGTGCGACCGACTGTGAATTCACCGGTCGTCTCGATCACGACGTTGACGAACTTCGTCTCGATAATCCCCTCGTCGACGAGTGCGGCAACGCAAACCGCGTCATGCACAGGAGCAGTCTGGGGCGTGCCCGTCGGCTGGTTCGCCTCATAGCCGTTGATACGGTGCTCGATAATATCTGCGGCAGCGATTCCGGCCTGCGATCCAAGCGCCCGCAACTGATTGCATTGGTCCCGAGAAACCAGGGCCTCGTGTGTCGCATCAAGCGGCACGAGCGTGATTTTCCTGAATCCCGCTCGAAAAACCTGCGCAGCCGCCTCGGGATCAGCCCATATGTTGAATTCGGCAGACGGCGTGATGTTGGACTTGTTGACTGCGCCACCCATGATGATCAATTCGGCGACCTTACTTGGAAAACCAGGATCAATCGCGATCGCTGCTGCCAAATTTGACAGGGGCCCGACGGCCACCAGGGTGATTTCACCCGCCTGTTCCGTGAAGATTTCGGTCAGGAATACCGGCGCGGAAAGCTCCTTCTTCTTTCCCTTCGCTTCAGGCAACGGCAACACAGCCATATGGACCTTGGGGTCACGTTTGGTGGCGCGCGGCGTTGGAAAATCCTCGCGGACGATCGGGTGGGAGAGCCCCTGATAGACCGGAACATCGGCCCGTCCGATCCATTCAAGCGTGCGCAGCGTGTTGTCGGTGCATTTCTCCACCTCGACATTGCCGTTCACCGTTGTAATGGCGACAAGATCGAGCGAGGGATGAACAGCTGCGAGCATGATCGCCACAGCGTCGTCAGTCCCTGTATCGACATCCAATATCAGTTTCTTTGCCACGAAAGGCCTCCATTGTTGCTGGGAGATGATGGGGTTTTCGACCCGATCTGGATAGATGATTGTCACTTGCCTCGGGTGTAGTCAATACGACCTGAAACATAATCGTATCAAATAATCGATTCAATTTCGCTTTTTTGTTGAAGCGAAAGCGAAGTTTGGATATACGGTTTCTCGGGCAACAGGATACGACTCATGCGCAATCTGAAACTAGCGACGGAAGACAACAGGGCCGACTCGTCATCGCTCGACAGCGTACCCGACGAGATCTACGACACCGTCGTGCATGCGATCCTCGACCGCGCGCTCGATCCAGGGACCAAGCTTCCCGAAGACGTCTTCTGTAATCATTACGGAGTGAGCCGCACGATCGTACGCGTCGCCATCCATCGGCTTCAACAGGATCGCCTTGTTGACGTCCAGAAAAACAAGGGCTGTTTCGTTGTGATCCCTGATCGCCGCGAGGCCGCGGACGTGATTTCGGCGCGCAAGGCCATCGAGCCATATATCGTCAGGCGGTTGGTGGATGTCGCCAATGACGCGGATCTCGATGTCTTGAAGCGTCACGTGGATAGCGAAGACGATGCCTATCATCGCAACGACCAGCGTGAGGCGCTGCGCCTATCCGGACAGTTTCACATCCTGCTCAGCAATGTTGCTCAAAACAGCGTCCTGGAGGTCTATCTCAAAAACCTCGTCTGCCGCTCGGCTTTGGTCATAGCGACCTACAGCGACGTTACGAGTTGCTGCAAGGCGCATGATCACCGACACCTGGTGGAGCTCTTGCACAATCGTGACCCTGAACGGGCCGTCGCTCTCATGCAGAAACACCTGGACGATATCGAGCGCGACCTTCTTCAGGACAAGACGGCAGAGGAAAAACCGAGCCTTGAGAGTGTCCTGAAGCGGTATTCCGCCGCAACAAAGGGCCGTCCGCATCTCAAATCGAAATCCTAACCGGCCACAACAACTGGATCAGACGATGCTGCTTCGCGATAAAAAGGCTCTTGTGATTGGCGGTGCGGTCGGCATCGGCCGTGCCGTCTGTCTGGCGTTCGCTGAAGCCGGGGCAGATGTGGCGTTCGCCGATCGCGCCTGGCCGGAGGAAAAGCGGTCGCTCGCTGCGGAATTGGCAGGGCTTGGCCGCAAGAGCGTTGCGCTGGAGGTCGATGTCAAGGACGAGCAATCGGTGGCGACTGCGATCAGCGATACGATCGCGGAATTCGGGCGCCTGGACATCCTGGTGAACAATGCCGGCATTACCAGTTCCGGAGCTTCGATCGAGAATCAGGATTGGGCAACCTGGGATGACATCCTGTCCGTGAATCTGAAGGGCGTCGCCTTTGGCATGAAGCACGCAGTCCCGCATATGCTGGAGCGAGGTTACGGCCGCATCATCAATACTTCTTCCCAACTTGCACACAAGCCCGTTGCCAACCATGGCGCCTATTGTGCATCGAAGGCGGCCGTCACGGCGCTGACCGCCAGTGTTGCCCAGGAAGTTGCGCCTCACGGTATCACCGTCAACTGCGTCTGTCCCGGGATGACAGATACGGCCATGCTCTATGTGGGCGGACAGTCTTTCGTCGAGGAAAAGCTGCGAGCCCTGCCGGTTGGCCGGGCTGCCCAGGTAGAGGAAATTGCCTCGGCCTATGTATACCTGGCCTCCGATGCGGCCGCGTTCTTCATTGGCCAAAGCCTGTCACCGAATGGTGGAGACGTTATGTGGTAGATGACATCCATCAGTATCTGCCGTTCTTGATCGAGATAGACCGGCTGAAGCTGGTCAACCGCCAATCGCGTCTTAAGGGAAATGGCCGGCAAGAGAATTCTGCAGAACATTCCTGGCATCTCGCCTTGTTCGCGCTGAGCCTCGGGCGGGACCGGTCGCTAGATTTGTTCAAGCTTGTCAGAATGCTGCTCATCCACGACCTGGTGGAAATCGATGCCGGTGACAGGCCGATCCATGCTGCTCAAGGGCAAGTGTCGGAAAAGGCAGTGGCCGAGACGGCAGCGGCACGGCGGATATTTGGGCTGCTTCCTCGCGAACAGGCCGACGAATACCTCGCCTTGTGGGCAGAGTTTGAAAACGGCGAAACCGCCGAGGCCAGTTTTGCTCGAGCGATCGATCGGATGCAGCCGTTGATCCTGAACCTGTTGAACGACGGCGGCACATGGGTGGAAAACAATGTCACCGAGGAGATGATTGCCGAACGTTACGGCGTGCCGATACGGGCCGCCTTTCCAGATCTGTGGCCCGACATTTGGTCGCTGGTCAAACAACACTTTGCAGGCGTTCCACTTGAATTGACGCAGACCACTTCGTAGTACCGTCGGCGTTATAACTGTCTTTGCTGCCGGGACGACGGGTTCGTATTTCTAATATCAAGCTGGGCCGCGTTTTTGGAAACCCGCGCTTGTATTGCTTGGAACGTTCGTCAGTTACGCTCGGCGCCTGGCGTGACGCAGGAAACCTTGCCGTCGACGCGAACGTTGATAGGACAGTTGTAAGTGATCTTGAGCGAGGAACGCATAATGCCTCTATTGATCTGCTGGATCGTCTCGCGTCGGTACTCGCGGTAGATGTCACCGCCCTTTTTGCCGAACCGGACCCGTCTCATCCAAGGCCAGCGGCTTTGAGACCCGGTCGAAAGGCAGCTAAATGATGCGTAGAAGATGAGCCAAAAGAACGGACTAGTTCGAAGGGATGCGGATTTCACCACAACTGTCGGCTTGCCACCAACACCATACAGTTTAAAGTAGTGTGAGATCATAGCCCGACCTGGGTGCCATCGCTGCAGGCATAAGTTGCATTTCGAAATGTTCCCCAAGCATATCGAGGAAGCAATGTCTGACCTAACAGATCTCGCAGGTGTCCGTCGCGACCTGGTCACAACGACCGACCGGAAACTCGCGAAAGCAATGGCAGAAATGAAAGGCGCTCCACGCCACGTCGCGGCTAGCCGGGATACGGTGCAACCTGCCGAGTCGCTGGAGAGGCTTGCCATCCGACAGGATCTCCTGGAGCCGCGACAGTCAGATCCCACCGGCTTCGAGCGTGTCATTGGAGAGAGCGATCTGACATCAATCAACTACCTGGAACGCGGAAGGCGGGCTGCTGCAGCCGTATGCCGGATCCGCGTGCCCTCTCCGGGTGGCGAGTGGTATGGGACGGGCTTCCTTATCGGGCCGCGTCTTCTCATGACGAATGCGCACGTTCTCGGCAACAGAAACGAGGCTGGCCAGGCTGAAGCTGAGTTTGCATACGAGCACGACATCGACGGTGTCCTTGGATCACCCATCCAGTTCAACCTGATGCCGCAGGAGATATTCTTCTCCGATCCGCAGGCCGACGTCACGTTCGTCTCGGTTGCTCCAGTATCGGACAAGGGAATTCCGCTTGAGCGCTTTGGATGGCTGAGCCTCCTGCCCCTGTCAGGAAAGGCGGTCGATGGCGAATGGGTCACGATCATCCAGCATCCAGGGGGCGGCCCGAAGCAGATCAGCATTCGTGCAAACCAGATCGTCAACCTCGATCTGAAGGGTCTTCACCTCGAATCGTTCATTCACTACCTGACCGACACCGAACCAGGTTCATCGGGGTCGCCGGTGTTGAACGATCAATGGCAGGTCGTTGCCCTTCATCACAAAGCCGTCGCTGCACCCTATGATCCGGGCAAGCCCAATGAGCCTGTCAAGTGGCTGGGAAACGAAGGTGTCAGGGTAAGCGCCATCTTCAAGCTCCTCGAGGAGCACCGGCTGGAAAACGATGACGCCTTGCGCACTCTCGATCGCCTAGAAGGCGCCCTCGGGTTTACACCCATGGTGCCGGAAATAGCGATCGCTGCGAACACGGTTCTTGAATCCGACGGGAAGCCCTACAAGCCAACACGCTGGTCGAAGCAAAACACGGTCTACGGCTACGATCCCAATTTTCTCTCCGAGGCGCTGCCGCTCGATGAGATTATTCAGCCGATGAAAGACCAGGCCGCCCCTCTTCTTGGCGGCAACGGCCATGAGCTCGCCTACAACAAGTTTTCGGTGGTCATGCACAAGGATCGCAAGTTTGCGATAATCACCGCCGTCAACATCAATGGATCGAAGCTCAGATATCCCGGCGATCGTCCGGGGAGCTTTCGACGCGACGCTCGCATTGCTGCCGAGTATCAGCCCGACGGCGAGTTTTACGAGAAAGCCAAGGGCAAAGACAAGATCCAGTTCAGCCGCGGACATCTCGTACGGCGCTTCGACGCAGCGTGGGGCGCAAGCGATGAGGAGGCACGGGAAGGAGACGAAGATTCGTTTCACTACACCAATGCCGCGCCGCAGTTCCAAACCTACAACAACGTCGATTGGGGCAATCTCGAAGACTACGTTCTGAACCAGACGCAGTTGACGGAGCGCAAAGTGACTGTCTTGCAGGGTCCGATCTATCGCCCCGACGACCCTCCCTATGGAAAGGATCGAAAGGGTGGCCCTTGGAAGATACCTCTCTCGTTTTGGAAGATTGCGGTCGTTCAGAAAACGCCGAGCACCGTTTCCGCGGCGGCCTTCATCGTCGGGCAAACGCAGTACGTGGCCGCGCTATACGAAGCCAAAGTCTTCAAGGCACTGGCTCCGTATCGCTTCGAGGAGCTCCGGACTCGTAAGATTCAGACGGCGATTGCGACGATTGAGCAGGAGGCTGGTTTGAACTTCGAGCGCATCCGGCAGTTCGATTCCCATAACAGTCTGGAATCGACGCGCCGGACCCGTTGGATAACCTCGGTGAACGACATTCTCATTTAGCGTTACGGTCGGGAAGCCAGGCGCGCCTTGTTGACATGCGTGCGCTCGTGTCAGGCGGTGTGTGCTGGGTATCACCGGATTCTACGATCAAATGTCCTTCCCGCGAGACGCGATGCACACCTCTGTTGGATTGCATCGTGAGCCAGACGGCTCATAGTGAGGAAGAA
>Ga0209051_1000947_pt1 | contig 28549 bp, 23 predicted proteins | sample AraplaCvi_mMS_r2_2_FD_184286 | JGI IMG/M metagenome (GOLD analysis project Ga0209051, IMG submission 184286) | Arabidopsis root microbial communities from North Carolina, USA - plate scrape MF_Cvi_mMS_r2 (SPAdes) (version 2) | ecosystem: Host-associated > Plants > Roots > Endosphere | place...
GCCTGGGACTCTCCACCGCCACCACCGTGGTGTCGCAGCAAGTGAATCGCCAGCGAGAAGCGAGGCGCGAGCTGACCGAGGGGGGCGGCGGCACGTTCATCCCCCGAGGGGGGCACGCGCAGGAAGACGCCGATTACGAGAGATTCTTTCGGCAAATGCTAGGCCCGAATTTTCCCCGGGACCTGGAGTCCCTCCTGAAAGATCTCCCGCTTCCGACGCCCGCGCGCGGCCATGAGGGAAGCCGTCGTCCGATGCTCTCGCGCGCGACCTCCGATTCGAATATGTCCGACGCCGATTACGACTCCGGTTACGAGTCCGACGGTGAATTCACCGCCGCCGACAAGGACGAAGATTATCTTCCGCGCCTGCTGCGACTTCGCAGTGCCGACCCGCGTCCAACAATGAGCGAGAGCGGCACGCAGACGGAGGGTGTGTTGAAAGACTCTGCAGCACCCGCACCCGCACCCGCACCCGCGCGGCCGCCCGCAGCGGCCCACCCGCCCGCGTCGGCGACGGGTGTCGTGACACCAGCGCAGGCGCCGGCCGCGTCGGCACTTGCGGCGCTTCAGGAACAGCCGCCTCCCGCAGACCTGCAGCCGCCCCTCGTGCCGATGCCCATGCCGATGGTCCCGGAGAAGGCACTACCGCCCGTATCGTCCTCGCGCCGGGATCCGCCGGCCAGAGGCGTGAGGTCCCAGCGCGAGATCGAGAAGCAGAGGGCTGAGCTGAGTCGCGGGATCGATGTGCTCTCGAAGGCGGCCAGCGATTTCCGGGTCAAGCACTTGCCGGATGTGCCGGCCGGCGATCCGGGTGCTGAGCCTGACAGGAAGGGGCTTGGGCGCTCCAGTTCGGTGCCTGATCTTCGTGCCGCTACCCCTGCGTTGACGCGCGCGCTCGGGAAGGCGCGAAGCGAGTCGGACCTCCAAACCCTTGGGCAGCCGACAAAGCCGGGGCTCGTGACACGCGAGATGACCGAGTTGTTCCGCGCGATCGACTTGTTCTCGACCCCGCGTTCGCGGATCAAGCGCGCTTTCGGCCTGGCGGCATCGGACCCGCTGGGTGACATGATGGAAAAGAGGATCGCGCCGCTGATCGACCGCATCCGGGAAAAGGTGCCGCCCAATGCCCCGAAACGCGCGGACGCGTACGTCCTGGAGGCGCTTTCCAAGGCGGCGCAGAACGCCTTCGGCGCCTTGCCCAGCGACCAGCAGAGCAGGCTGCGCAAGGCATTCGCCGACAACCATGACGTCCTTCGAGCCGTGCACAAATCGAGAGATCGAGCGCTGACATTCATGAGCGCGCCTGACGGGGATGTGACGAGCGCGGCATTCCGGAGCGCCGCTCGCCGCCAGGCAGCGCTGACCTACACGATCGCTGCGCTGGAGCAAGCCTCGAAAGCCCGTGTTTAAGCCACCGGCAGCCCCGCGGGCGGCTTGATCTCCTCCAGGCAGATCATCGACCGCACGTCGGCGACCCCTTCGAGCTGCATCAGCTTGTCGGTGAGGAACTTGGACAGCGCCTGCAGGTCGCGCGCGACCACCTTGAGCAGGTAGTCCGAGTCCCCCGACACGGTGTGGCATTCCAGGATCTCGGGGAAGTCGCGGATCAGCGACTCGATCTCGCGCACGCGGGCGAAGGCCTGGGCGGTGATGTTCAGGCTCACGTAGGCCGTCACCCCCAGCCCCAGCGCCAGCGGCGCGACATCGGCCCGGTAGCCGCGCAGCACGCCGCGCTCCTCCAGCGCCCGCACCCGGCGGAAGCACTGCGGCGCCGACAGATGCACCCGCGCCGCCAGGTCCACGTTGGACATCCGCCCGTCGCGCTGCAGCTCCTGCAGGATCCGCAGGTCGATCGAGTCCAGCGCGGGAAAGGCCTTCTTGTCCATCTTGTTCATCAGCGGCATCGTGGCGAGAAATCGTTGCGATTCTATGGATCCGAATGAACAAAGTGTGCGTTCCGGAGCGATGGCCTCGCACTCGGGCGGTGCCGCCTTCGGCGAGAATCGCGCCCCATGGATCACAGTTTCCTCTCCGCCCTCATCCTGCTGCTGCTGGTGCTGGACCCGCTCGGCAGCCTGCCGATCTTCATCCCCATCATGCGGGCCGTGCCGCGCGAGCGCCGCCTGAAGGTCGCCCTGCGCGAGGTCGGCATCGCCTTCGCCGTGCTGCTCGCGTTCATGTTCCTGGGCGAGGGATTCCTGCGCCTGATGCACCTGTCCGAGCGCTCGCTCGAGGTCGCCGGCGGCGTGATCCTCATCATCATCGCGATCCGGATGATCTTCAGCCACGCCGGCGAGTCCGCCTACGGCATGGAGACCGGCAAGGAGCCCTTCATCTTCCCGCTGGCCGTGCCGCTGCTGGCCGGCCCCTCGGCGATGGCCACGGTGCTGCTGCTGGCCTCGCGCCAGCCGGACCGCGTCGCCGAATGGATAGGCGCGCTGTTCACCGCGATGGTGATCTCGTTCCTGGCGCTGATCCTGGCCGACCGCATCCGCAAGCTGCTGGGCGACTCGGTGGTCTCGGCGCTCGAGAAGCTGATGGGCCTGGTGCTGACCGCCATCGCGGTCGAGATGATCCTGTCGGGTCTGAAGCGCTACTTCGTCGGCGGGCTCTGATCGGCGCAGGCGGCGATCTCCGCCGCCGCCTGGGCCGAGGCTGGCCAGGCGCGCCACTCGTCGGCGGTCATGCCGTAGAGCGCGCCGTCGAAGTCATACCAGTGCTCGATGCCGCGAAAGCGCATGCCCAGCTTCTGCATCACATGCGCGGAGCCGCTGTTGGCCTGGTCGCAGAACGCCACCAGCTGCGGCGCCTGCAGCTCGTCGATGGCGAAGGCCGCCATGCGGCGCGCCGCCTCCGACGCATAGCCGCGGTCCCAGCGGTCGCGCCGCAGGCGCCAGCCGAGCTCGTGCGGATTGGCGCGGTCGCGGCCGATGTGCTGCACGCAGCCGGCGCCGACGATCTGGCCGCTGTCGCGCTCCAGGAAGGTCCACCAGCTGTAGCCCCATTCCGCCCAGCGCGCCTTGACGCGGTCGATCATCGCCTGCGTGTCCTCCAGGGTGTCGGGCTTGCCGGTGATGTAGCGCATCACCTCGGGATCGCGGTTCATCTCGAACAGGCCGGCCAAGTGCGCGTCGGTCATCGGCTCCAGGCGGAGCCGGGGAGTGAGCAGGATGGTCATCGGGCGACTGTATGCCGGCTCAGCGCGCATGACTCCGGTCATCCCGGCGCGCCCCGTCCTCCGGGGACGGCGCGGGCGAGGGGCGTGACGGCCCCGCGCCCCGGCGCAGCGCGGACAGGTCGAGCTCCTGCGGCGGCGACGCGCCATCCAGCCAGCGGATGCGGCAGCGTCCGGCCCGTTTGGACTCGAACATCGCCTGGTCCGCGCGGCTGAGCAGCACCTCGGCATCGACGCCGTCGAGCGGGAAATGCGCGACGCCGATGCTGCTGCCCACCTGAACGACCGCGCCCGAGGCCAGGCGCACGGGCTCCAGGATCGCGCGCAGCAGGCGCTCGCAGATGGCGCGGCTCGCGCCCGGGCCGGCCAGCGGCGTCAGCAGCACGACGAACTCGTCGCCGCCCAGCCGCGCCGCCGTGTCCGACGCCCGGATCCCGTCCGACAGCCGCGCCGCCACCGCCTGGAGCACGTCATCGCCGGCGTCGTGACCATGCGTGTCGTTGACCGCCTTGAACCCGTCCAGATCCAGGAAGGCCACCGCCACGGTCCCGCCTTGCCGCTGCATCGCGCCCATCGCCTGGCGCAGCCGGTCGGCCAGCAGCGCCCGGTTGGGCAGGCCCGTCAGCGCGTCGTGGAAGGCGGCATGCTCGACGCTGGCCTCATGCGCCTTGCTCTGCGTGATGTCGACCATCATCCAGAGGGTGGTGCCGGGTTCGCGCTCGCCCGGCAGCGCCACGCCGTGCAGATCGACCCAGAACAGCTCGCCGTCCTTGCGCCGCATCTGCACCTGGCTGCGGTAGTGGCCGCCGCGCATCAGCACCGGGTAGGCGTTCTCGCCGAGCGCCTCGTAGGTGGCGGCGTCGACGTAGAGGTCGCGCACCGCCAGGTCGCGCATCTCCTCCGCGCTGTAGCCGAACATCCGGCCCAGCACGCGGTTCTGCCAGACGATGCGGCGCTCGCGCAGCTTGGCGATGGCGATGATCTCGGTGTCCAGCATCGCCTGCTGGTCCAGCATCAGCAGCCGCAGGTCCTCGGTCATCGTGTCGGCGAGCGCCTGGGCACGGACCCGGCCCGCGGCGAGCAGGTAGGTCGTGGCTCCCAGCAGCAGCGTCAGCAGCGTGCCGAAGAGTCCTGGCCCCCAGCCGGCCGCGTCGATCACGTCGCGCTCGTAGGCGGTGGTCAGCGCCGCCTCGACGCGGAAGGCGCGCCCCGCGATCACGATGCGGCGTTCGTCGGCCACCACCCGGGTGGCGAAGCCGGGGCGGCTGTCCGGCGCGGCATCCAGCGGCTGGATGCCGGTGGCGGAATCCAGCAGCAGGTCCTCGGTCCCGGTGTGGTCGTCGACCAGCAGCCGGAAGTCCAGCGGCGCCGCCGCCAGCCCTTCCTTGAGACCGGCCAGGATCTCCTGCGCCACCAGCGGCGCGTAGAGCATGCCCAGCAGCGCCTGCCGGCGCTGCTCGGGCGAGACGGGGTCGGCGCCGTCGCGGAACACCGGCACCAGCAGCAGCATCCCGGGCCCGTGCGCGTGGTCCTGCACCAGCGGCACCGGGGCGGACAGCGTCGCCTCGCCCGAGGCGATCGCGCGCTCGATCGCCTCGCGGCGCACGCGTTCGGAGCCCAGGTCGAAGCCCCAGGCGGCGTAGTTCTGCGACAGTGGCTCGATGTGGGCGACGACGAAGAGATCCGGCGCCTGGCCGCTGCTGCGCACCGAGAACTGCGGCGCGCCATCGGCCCGCTGCGCGGCGATGAAGGCGGGCAGCTCCTCGCGCGGCACGCGCGGCACGAAGCCGAAGCCGCGCACGCCGGGGAACTCGTGCGCCAGGTCGCGGCTCTGGACGTAGGTGCGGAAGGCCTGCCGGTTGATCCGCCCGCGCAGCGCGGCGATCGTGCCGCGGGCGCCCTTGAGGCCGTACACCGGCGGCACGAAGCGCTGGACGACGTCGCGTTGCAGCCGGTCGAGCTGGGCGTCCAGCACGCCATTGGCCTCGGCCACGACGTGATTGCGGTTCCAGAGCATCGCGCTGAGCGTCAGCACCATGCCGGCGATCAGCACCAGCAGCGCGCCGACGACCGCGGTCATCGGCAGCTCCCGGGCGGCGCGCTCGTCCGGCCCGGGCGGCGCGGCCGGGAAGGCGGGCGGGGAGGGTGAGGCTGGATCGATGGCGGGCTCTGCGGCCGGCTCCGGAGGCATCCCTGAAGAGGCGTTCATCGGCGGTGCGGCGGGGCCGCGAGCACGGAACAGCTGACAACTGTAGGCCACTGCCCGTGCGCCGACACCGGCGTCCCTGCGGGCGGTCCGGATTCGTTACATCTGGCGTGACGCGCGCGGGCGGGGCGGCCTATCCTCTCCCTCGGTCAAGGGGGTCGCAGAGGGGCCAGGGGACGCCCCCCCGCGCAACAGGGGGCGGCGCGCGGCTTGCTCCTGTGCTGCAATCCAGATTCATCTCCGGCGAGGCGGCGGTATGGCTCAAGACTCGGACAGGGGCCCAGGGGCCTGGTGGCACTCCCTGCGGCGGCGCTGGCAGGCGCGCCGCGATCCGCCGGCGCGTGTCGCCGCGGCCGACGAGGCACAGCTGATGGACGGTCTCAAACGCGAGGCCGCCCGCGCCCAGCGGCACCGCCACGACGGGGTGCTGATGCTGCTGGAACTCGATCCCTGGGCGCGCATGCAGCAGCAGTACGGCCAGGACTGCATCCAGGCGCTGGACGAGCGGCTCGATCAACTGGTGCGCCAGCAACTGCGCGGCGGCGACTGGCTGCTGGCGCTGCCGCGCGGCGTCTGGGCCGCGTACCTCCCTTGCACCGATCCGCTGGGCGCGCTGGATGCGGCCGACCGCGTGCGGGCGCGGGTCGCGACGCTGGACTACCGCTGGCAGGGGCAGGCCTTGCCGCTGAGCGCGAGCCTGGGGCTGGCGCATTGGCAGGACTGGCGGCGCGAGCCGCAGCAGGGCGCGGACCAGCTCCTGCAGCAAGCGCGCCAGGCGCTGGCGATGGCCCGCGGCGCCGGCTGCAACTGCGTGCGCGCCTATGCGGCGATGCCGTCGGGGCGCAACCGCTACAGCGGCACGCGGCCGGCGTAGCCGGTCATCTCCAGGTAGCCCCAGCCGAGCGCGCGGCCGGTCTCGTCGGTCAAGCGCGCGACGCCTTCCCAATACGGGAAGCCGGTGCTGCGTCGCGTGTCGATCTCCTGCGCCGCGTAGGCCGCCTCGACGAGGAACACCCCCTTGGGCGTGCGGATGCGCCACTTGACCGGATAGCGGGCGAGGCTCACGGGGCTCTGCCAGAAAGCGAGCGGCTCGAAGGCCAGTTGCTGCTGGAAGTCCGTCTGCGCGCCGCCCCGCGAGGCCGGCTCGCGCCAGCTGCCGCCGGTCCAGACGACGCGGCCGTCCTGCGCGCGCATCTGGAACAGCGTCAGCGCCGTGCCGTCGTCCAGGTTCAGCCCCAGCCAGTCCCAGCCGGACGCGCGGTCGGGCGCGGTGTCGCCGCCGCGGCCCAGGTACTGGTTGCTCCATTCGTGGTCGAGCCAGGCCCGCGCCTGCACCTCGCGCGTGCCGCCGTCGCGCAGCGCGAGGCGGCCGGAGCCGCTCAACTGCGGCTCGCTCACATAGCGGCTCGCCTGCTGTTCGTCCGGTCCCTTGCGCGACCAGCCGGCCTGTCCCTGCAGCAGCGGTTCCCGCAGGGCGTCCAGCGTCAGCTCCAGCGCGAAGCCGCCCGCCTCGCTGGGCATCAGCAGCGCGTAGCGGCTGCGGCCGTCCGGACCGTCGACGCGGCGCAATTGCCAATCACCCAGCCGCACGCGCGTGTCCTCGGTCTCGGTCCGCGCGTTGGCGAAGCCGTGACGCAGCACCCGCTGGTCGTGCAACAGCCGCTGGCGGCCGAGGTCCGACACTGCCGCGTGGCCCAGCAAGATCTGGCCCGGCGCGAACGCCGATGACAGCGGGCGCGTCAGGTCGTTGCGCACCCGGAAGAAGGTCAACTGGAAGCCGAAGTCGGGGCGGCCCTGCGGGCCTTGCGCCGGCGGTCTGGACTTCGCGTCGCGCAGCACGCCGGTGACGTACCACCACTCGACGCGCGTCGCCGGATGCGAGCCGTGATCGCGAGGAAAGCGCAGCGGCTCGGCGGACAGCGGCGCCGTGCTGGACGGCGGGTTCGCGACACTCCCTGCACGCGCTGGCATCTGGGCCTGCGCGATGCGCGGCGCGAGCGCCGCCTGCGCCATCGACAACCCGGCCGCGCCCAGTCCGGCCAGCCATGGACGCCGTCTGATCATCACCAATCCTCCCGCACCGCGCGCAGCGCCTCGCCCTGGCCCGCGCTCAGCGCGCGCGCGCTGGCCCAGGCCGCCGTCGCGGCGGTGGCGAGCAGGCTGGCCGCCAGCAGCGCGGCCACGCGCCAGCCGGGAATGGACCAGTCCATGCTCCAGTGGAAGCTCTGCGGATTGAGCCGGAACACCAGCACCGCGCTGATCGCCAGCCCCACCAGCAGCCCCATCGCCGCACCGGCGGCGGCCTGCAGCAGGCTTTCCGCCAGCACCAGCCGGCGCAGCATCGCGCGGGTCAGGCCCAAGTGCAGCAGCAGGCCGAATTCGCGCCGCCGCGCCAGCAACTGCGCCGACAAGCTGGCCGCCACGCCGAACAGCCCCAGTCCGAGTCCGACCGCCTGCAGCCAGTAGGTGATCGCGAAGCTGCGATCGAAGATCGCCAGCGAGAAGCGGCGCAGCTCGCCGGCCGAGGCGATCTCCAGCGACTCCGGCGCGCCCGAGGCCTCGCGCAGCGCCTGCTGCGCCGCCACCGGATCGGCGCCCGGTCTGAGCCACAGCGCCAGCTCGGTGATGGCCGTGTCGCCGCTCAGGCGCTCCCATTCGCGCCGCTCGATCAGCACCGCGCCGGTCTGCCGGCTGTAGTCGCGCCAGATCGCCTTGACCGCCACGGGCAGCTGCCGGCCCTCGAGCCGCAGCATGAAGCGGTCGCCGGGCGCCAGGCGCAGTTCGTCGCGCATGGCCTCGTTGATGTAGACCGGCTGCACGCCCGGGGGGAGCGCCACGGCCTGGCCCTGCAGCGGCAGGCGGTGGTCCAGCGGGCGGGCCAGCAGCGTCGTGCTGCCGGACATGCCGCGCACTGTCACGCCGACCGTGCGGGTGCGCTGCGCCGCGACCCGCTCGACGGCCGGCAGCGCCGCCGCCGACGCCGCCAGCCCCGGCGTCATCGGCTGGCCTTGCTGGGCGCTGTCGCGCGCGGTCTGACGCGCGTAGAGATCGGCCGGCAGCATGTCGCTGAGCCATTGATCGAGCGAGGCGCGGAAGCTCGCCACCATCACGAGCATCGCCACGGCCAGCGCCAGCGCGACCAGCACCCCGGCGATGAGGCGGCCGGCCTCGCCCGCCTGGTCGCGGGCGCGCTCGACGGCCAGCAGCGGCAGCGCCCGGCGCGCGGCCCAGCCGCGCAGCAGGCCGGTGATCGCGCGCAGCGCGAAGGGCACGGTGCCGAGCGCGCCCAGCAGCAGCGCCGCCATCGCGGCGTAGGGGCCCAGCGGAATGCCTTCGATGGGGCGCATCCAGGTCAGCGGCAGCGCGCAGGCCAGCAGCGCCGGTCCGATCCACCACCAGCGTCCCGCGTCGCCGCCGCTGCCCAGGCCCTTGAGCACCTGCGCGGCCGGCAGGCGGCGCAAGCGCGCCAGCGGCAACGCGCTAGCGCCCAGGCTCACCAGCGGTCCGAGCGCGAGCAGTCCCGCGATCGAGGCCGGTGTCGTCCGCAGGGCCGGCCGTCCGCCTTCGAGGCCCATGAGGCCGCTGCCCAGGTCCCCGCCGAGCGCGTGCAAACCCAGTTCGGCCAGGCCCACGGCCAGCGCCAGTCCGAGCACCGCGCCGGCCAGTCCGAGCAGCAGCGCCTCCGACACCAGCAGCGCGAGCCGCTGCCGAGCGCTCATGCCGAGCACGCCCAGCAGCGCCAATTGGGGCAGCCGCTGCGCGACCGACAGGCTGTGCACGGCGAAGACCATGAAGGCGCCCACGAACAGCGCCATCAGCGACAGCACGCCCAGATTCAGCCGGTAGGCGCGGGTCAGGCGGCGGGCCTCGTCGGCCTGCTGGCGGGCCTGGTCCTGCGGCGCGCGAGCGATGACGCCCGGCGGCCAGGCGGCCGGCACCGCGCGGCCCGGCGCCATGCGCAGCAGGATCGCGTCGAGCTGGCCCGGCCGGTGCAGCAGTTGCTGGGCCCAGGCGATGTCCACGATCACCAGCGCCTGCTGGCGGTCCGGCACCCGGCCCACGACCGGCAGCGGCGCAGGCTCGTCGGGCAGGTCGACGCGAAGCGCCCTCGGCGCGCTGTGACCTTCGTCGTAGCCGAGCCTGCGCCAGGCTGCGTCGCTCACCATCAGCGCCGGCTCGCGCAGCGCGCGGCCCAGATCCGCGCCATCGATGCGGGGCAGCCATTGCGGATGGAAGGCGCCCAGCTGCACCAGGTCCAGGCCGATCAGCCGCACGCGCTGCCACTGGCCGTCGCGCGCCTGCAGCCGGATGCTGGCGTCGAGCCGCGGCGCCAGCGCGGCCACGTCGTCGCGCGCGGCCAGCGTGCCATAGAAGAAGTCCGACAGCGGCGCGGCGCCTGGCGCGGCGCTGAGTTCCGTGTCGGCCTGGGCACTGCTCTGGCGCGCGGCGGATTCGAATTGCGCCAGCGCCGAGGCATTGATCCAGTGCACCGCGCCCGCGAGCGCCAGACCCAGCGCGATCGTCAGCAAGGCCGCGAGCTGCCGTCCCCATTGCAGGCGCAGCGCCGGCCAGGACAGCTGCCACCACCAGCCCCAGGCTTGGCGCAGCGCGCCGGGCGGGGCAGCGGGACGGGGAGGGGTTCCGGTCATCGCGCGGGGACCCGTCAGGCCTCGATCAGGCGGCCGTTCTCCAGCCGCAGACGGCGGTCGGCGAGTTCGGCGGCATGGGCGGAATGGGTGACCAGCAGGCAGGCGGCGTTCTGCTCGCGCAACTGCTGCCGCAGCAGCCGCATCACCTGGTCGGCATGCGCGGGGTCGAGGTTGCCGGTCGGTTCGTCCGCCAGCACCAGCACCGGCCGGTGCACGAGGGCCCGCGCGATCGCCACGCGCTGCAACTGACCGCCTGACAGCTGCCGCGGCAGATGCCGCGCGTGCGGCGTCAGGCCGACGGCCTCGAGCATCGCGGCCACCCGCGCCGGATCCGGCCGGCCCTGCAGCAGCAGGGGCAGGCCGACGTTGTCCTGCACGCTGAGGTGGGGCAGCACGTGGAAGGCCTGGAAGACGAATCCGAGCTCTTCGCGCCGCAGCCGGGCCTGGCCCGGCTCGTCCAGCGCCAGCACATCGCGGCCCTGCAGCACGACCTGGCCCCGGTCCAGCGGCTCCAGCGCCGCCAGCCCATTGAGCAGCGTCGACTTGCCGCTGCCCGATTCGCCCAGCAGCGCCAGCATCTCGCCGCGATGCAGCGTCAGCGAGAGATGCTCGAACAGCGTCTGTGAACCGTAGCGCTTGGTGAGGCCGGAGGCGGTCAGGAGGGGAACGTCCATCGTCGATCGCGGGAGGTCGATCGGCGGATTGTGGCGTCAGACCGGCGCCGTGGCCCTGTGTCGAGGAAGTTCCTCGATCAAGGATCGCCCGGCCGACGCCCTTGTCAGGGTTTGCAGATGCATCCCGCATCGGGGTCGGCCCCGCCGATCGCGTTGGCCCACTCTGTCGACATGAGAACCGCCCCGTCCGAGCCACTGTCTCGCATCGACATTGAATCGAACAGCAGCCATGTTCTTTCCCTTTTCATGCACCCATGAATGCGTGGCGGACGTCTCCCCGGCCAGCATGTCGCCCGAGGCGGGTTCGCCCCGCCCGGACTGGTTGCCGGTGGAAGTACGGCCGGAGCTCCTGGTGCCGGTGCGTTCCGATCTGAAATCGCCGCGCCAGTGGGCCGGGCGCCCGGTGGCGCTTGCGACGCTGCTGCCGCTCCCCGCGGGAAATGCATCGGTGATCCAGGCGGCAATGCCGCCCGGTGGGAGGCAGGCCAGCGCGCAAGAGGTGCTGAGTTTCCTGGGCATGCTGATCACTCACGATGTGCGAGAACTGCTGGTCGTGCGAGGGGAGGAAGGCACCTTCCTGGACGGCCTGCCCCGTGACCCCCGTGCGTTTCCCACCCTCTGGTCGGCCGATTCGGCCGATGACGGCTATGCCAGGGCGTCCGTCAACATGACGGCCTCATCCGACAAACGGGCGGAAAGGCTGCTGATGGACTGGCAGGCATCGGGCCCGCAATTGGTCAGGCACGGACTCAAGGTGAGACAGATCGACGCTTCGGCGACGCCGACCCAGGCATTGCTGCGGATCGAGGAGTTCTGCAATCGCCGCGATGCACTGGCGTCATCGAATGGGGGCCACGCGCACCCGCGGGTGGCTGTGGCCGGAGCGGGCGACAGGGGAACCTTGGGCGCGGTCATCGTGCTGATGAATGAACTGCTCGCACGGCGCGAGTTGATCAAGACCGGGGCCTCGCCTGCGGCCGTCCGCGCGGCGGGGAAGTCGCCGGCAGAGCGCTGCCGAAACATGACGCTGGAACTGATCGGGCACGTGAACCGGCCTCACCGCGGACTCCGGCCATGGGTCGAGGACGGCTTGAGCAGGATCGCGGAGGCTTTCGAAGCCGGTTCCCCGCGCCCCGCGTCCCATGAACCGGCGGTGGCGAGTCGGGCTGGCGCCGTGAGGCGCTGGGTCAATCCGGAGCGTGCGCGCTGATCGCCGCGGTGATCAGCCGATCGAGGGCATCGGGCGCCTCGGCCGGCACGATGCGCCGGGCCGGCATGCCGCGCAGCCAGGTGATCTGGCGCTTGGCGAGCTGGCGAGTCGCCGCGGTGCCCAACTCCTGCAGCGCCGCCAGGTCGGGCGAGGCCTCGTTCGCGTCGAGCAGCTCCCACGCCTGCCGGTAGCCGACGCAGCGCATCGACGGCAGGCCCAGGTGCAGATCGCCCCGGGCGCGCAGGCGGCGCACTTCGTCGACGAGGCCCTGCTCGAGCATCAGCGCGAAGCGCAGCGCCAGCCGTTCATGCAGCCAGGCGCGCGCGGCGTCGGAGGGCTCGAGCGAAATCAGCGGCCAGTCCACGCCCTGCGAGCGCTGGCGGCGGTAGAGCGCCGACATCGGCTCGCCGCTGAGCAGGCAGACCTCCAGCGCGCGCTGGATGCGCTGCGAGTCCAGCGGCGCCAGGCGCGCGGCCGTCTCGGGATCGAGCGCCGCCAGCCTGGCGTGCATCGCCGGCCAGCCTTCGCGGGCGGCCTCGGCGTCGAGCCGGGCGCGCAGCGCGGCATCCGCTTGCGGCAGCTCCGACAGCCCGTCGAACAGCGCCTTGAAGTACAGCATCGTGCCGCCGACCAGCAGCGGCCGCGCGCCACGGGTCTGGATCTCGGGGACCAGGCGCATCGCGTCGCGCACGAACTGCGCGGCGGAGTAGCTGGCGGTGGGGTCGAGGATGTCGATCAGATGGTGCGGCACTTCGGCAAGCTCGCCGGGCGACGGCTTGGCCGTGCCGATGTCCATGCCGCGGTACACCAGCGCGGAATCCACGCTGATGATCTCCACGCGCTGCCGGCGCGCGATGGCCAGCGCCGCGGCGGTCTTGCCGCAGCCGGTCGGGCCGGCCAGGCACAGCGGGCTCAGGTCCGCGGCCCGTGCGCTCAAAAGCGCTCCCACGGCGCGAGGTAGCGCCACTGGCCCGGCGGCAGCTGGCCCAGCGGGATCCGGCCGATGCGCACGCGCTTGAGCGCCAGCACCTTCAGACCGACCAGTTCGCACATGCGGCGGATCTGGCGCTTGCGGCCCTCGCGCAAGACGAAGCGCAACTGGTCCTCGTTGGCCCAGCTGACCTTGGCCGGTTTGAGCTGCACGCCGTCCAGCTCCAGGCCGTGGTTCAGCAGCGCGATCGCCTTCGGATCGAGCTGGTGCTGCGGGTGGCGCTCGGGGTCGCCGTTCTCGACGGCGACGCGGACCAGGTATTCCTTCTCGACGTCGGAGTCCTCGCCGATCAGGTGGCGCGCGATGCGGCCGTCCTGCGTGAGCACCAGCAGGCCGGTGGAGTCGATGTCCAGGCGCCCCGCGGGCGCGAGCTGGCGGCCGTGGCCCGGCGCCCAGTGGATCTTCGACGGGTCCTCGCTCCAGTGCGTGTCGGCCTTGACCAGCACCGAGGCGGGCTCATAGCCGTCCTCGGCCTGGCCGGAGACGTAGCCGATCGGCTTGTGCAGCAGGATGGTGACGCGCTGCGCCTGCTGCTCGCGGGCGGCCGGATCGACGGCGATCACGGCGTCCGGGCCGACGCGCTGGCCCAGCGTCGCCGGCTGGCCGTCGACGGTGACCCAGCCGGCCTCGATCCATTCGTCGGCCTCGCGGCGCGAGGCCAGACCCAGTTCGCTCATGCGCTTGGACAGGCGCTCGCCGGCATCCGGATCGGCCAGGCGCACGGGCGCGGGCTGGCGCGGCGCGTCCGGGTGGCGCGGACGGTCGGTGCGCTCGGCTCGCTCCTCGCGCTCAGCGCGGGCGTGGACGTTGGAGGCCGGAGCGTGGCGATCGCCGGCCGGCGCGCGGCGCATGCGCTCGTCGCCGTGGCGGGAGCCGCCTTCCGAGCCCTGGCGAGCGCCTTCGGGGCCGCGGCCATAACGGTCGCCATGACGGTCGCCATAGCGGTCGCCGCCGCGGTCATCGCGGCGCGGGCGGTCGCCGAAGTTGCGGTCGCCGAAGTTGCGATCGCCGAAGTTGCGGTCGCCTTGTGGCCGGTCGCCGTAGGCGCGATCGCGCGGCGGCCGGTCGCCGTGGGGACGATCTCCATGCGGACGGTCACCGCGCGGCTGGTCCCCGTGCGGGCGGGCCGGGCGATCACCGTAGCGGTCGCCACCCCGATCGTCGCGGCGGGGACGGTCGCCCTCGAAGCGCGGGCGGTCGCCGTCAGGGCGGCGGTCGCTGCCTTCACGCGGGCCTCTGTCCTGACGATCACCATGGCCGCCCTGGCGCGGGCCGCGGTCCTGACGATCGCCGTAGCCGCCTTGGCGCGGGCCGCGATCCTGGCGGTCGCCGTAGCCGCCTTCGCGCGGCGGGCGGTCGCCGGGACCGGCGCGGCGCTCGTCGCGGCCTTGCGGCCCGCGGCGCTCGTCGCGGCCTTGCGGCCCGCGGCGCTCGTGGCGGCCTTCCTCGGCGCGGCGCTGCTGGAACGCGGCCTCGCGCTCGGCGCGGTCGGCCTGCGCCTGGGCCAGCGTCGGACGCGGCTTGTTGACGCCCTGGCCGCGCAGCGGGGCGCGCCGCTGCGGAGCGTCGGTCTTGCCGCCCGCGGACTTGGCGCCGGCCGGATTCTTCTTGTTGAGCTTGAGCGTGGCCATGTCGGTACTGCTTCTGGTGAAAGGGGTCGCTGTCGGCGACGGAGTGACGGGGACGGACGGGTCGAGCGCGGTGAGTGCCTGAACTCAGCGGCCGCGCAGGAACAGCGCGTCGAGGTCGCGGATCGTGAGCTGGCGCCAGGTCGGACGGCCATGGTTGCACTGGTCGGCGCGTTCGGTGCGTTCCATGTCGCGCAGCAGCGCGTTCATCTCGTCGATCGTCAATTGTCTGTTGGCGCGCACCGCGCCGTGGCAGGCCATCGTGGCGAGGATCTCGTGCTGGGCGCGTTCGATGGCGTGGCTGGCGTCGAACTGCGCGAGCTCGGCCAGCACGCCGCGCGCCAGTTCGACGACGTCGCCGCCGGCCAGCAGCGCGGGGCGCTCGCGCACGGCCAGCACCTTGGCCGACAGCGGCGCGATGTCCAGGCCGAGGCGGCGCAGCGTGTCGGCATGGGCCTCGGCGGTGGCGATCTCGGCGGGCGTGGCGGCGAAGGTGACCGGGATCAGCAGCGGCTGGGCGTCGATGCGCGTTTCGCCGAGCGCGGACTTCAGGCGTTCGTAGACGACGCGCTCATGCGCCGCGTGCATGTCGACGATGACCAGGCCCTGCGCGTTCTCTGCCAGCACGTAGATGCCCTGGATCTGCGCGATGGCGCGGCCCAGCGGCCATTCGCCGGCCTGGCTCGCGGGCAGGGGAGCGGCCGAGGCGGCCCCCGGCATCGACAGGCTGGCGGCAGGGAACGACGGCAGGCCGCCGGCAGGGGCGGGCGCGTAGAGCGCCTCGGCCTGTTCGAGCGCGAGCGCAGTCTGGGCGCGGGTCGGAATGGGCGCGCGCCAGCCCTCGGGGCCGGCGAAGCGCGCGGATGGCGCGTGATACGGGGCGGGCGGCTCGTAGGCCGCGGCGCCCGGGGCGGAGGAACTCGCGGCGGATGGTTCGGCGCCGTCCATTGGGCGCTCCCAGGCGGGCGTGCCGGTCCAGCGCTGGCGGCCGCCAGCCTCGGCGGGGGCGGGCTGGGCGGCGGCCTGCTGGGCCTCCTCGCTGCGGGACAGCGCGAGCGCGGCCTCGACGGCGCGGCGCACTTGCTGGTGGATCTCGCGGCCGTCGCGGAAGCGGACCTCGATCTTGGTCGGATGGACGTTGACGTCGACCAGTTCGGGCTGAACGTCGAGGAAGAGCACGTAGGTGGGCTGGCGGTGGCCATGCAGCACGTCGTCGAAGGCGGAGCGGATCGCGTGGGCGATCAACTTGTCGCGCACGTAGCGGCCGTTGACGTAGACGTACTGCATGTCGGCGCGGCTGCGCGCGGCTTCGGGCAGGCCGACGCGGCCGTGGATGCGCATCGGGCCGACCTCGGCGAAGACCTCGCGGCTTTGCGCGATGAATTCCTCGTTGAGGACTTCGGCGATGCGCTGGGGCAGGGGCGCCGAGCGCCACTGGTCGACCAGCTTGCCCTCGTGCCAGACCGCGAAGCCGACGTCGGGGCGGGCCAGCGCGTGGCGGCGCAGCGCCTCCAGGCAGTGGGCGAGCTCGGTGCCTTCGCTCTTGAGGAACTTGCGGCGGGCGGGGGTGTTGAAGAACAGCTCGCGCACCTCGACGGAAGTGCCGCGGGCGCGGGCGGCGGGGCTGAGCTCGCCGGTGCGGGCCTCGAGACGCCAGGCATGGGCGGCGCCGTCGTGGCGGGAGACGATGGCCAGTTCGGCGATCGAGGAGACGGCGGCGAGCGCTTCGCCGCGGAAGCCCATGGTGGCGACGGCCTCGAGGTCGGAGAGGCTGCCGATCTTGGAGGTGGCGTGGCGCTTGATGGCGAGCGGCAGTTCGGCGTCGGGGATGCCGTGGCCGTCGTCCTCGACGATGAGGCTGCGGATGCCGCCGGCGATGAGCTTGAGCTGGATCTGGCCGGCGCCGGCGTCCAGGGCGTTGTCGACGAGTTCGCGCACGACCGAGGACGGGCGCTCGACGACCTCGCCGGCGGCGATCTGGGAGATCAGTTCATCGGGGAGTTCGCGGATCGCGCGCCGCGCCGCGGAGGCGGCGAGGTCGAGGCCGGCCGCGGAATTCGCCATCGGGGCGAGGGTGTCGTCCATGGGGCGCGATTGTAGGAGGTGCGCCCCATCACCCTCCGCCCGGAGGTGCTGGCAGGGCGATCGGCACAGGGCGGCGGCGGTTTCGCCAGCGCTCCATCGCCAGGGCCACGAGCAGGGCTGTGCCGAGGAGGCAGAACAGCTCGGCGCACGTTCGGGTCCAGTCCATGCGCAGGCCTTCGACCGGGCGTGGGGCGATCCAGTAGCGCTGCGGCCAGACCTGGGCCAGCAAGACGTTGGTCGAGACGTGCAACAGGATCGGCGCGATCAGCGTCCGGCTGGCCACGTAGACCGCGCCGAGCGTGGCCGAGATCGCGACATACCAGAACAGCGCATGGGGGCCGGTGAACGGCGCCTTGTGATGAGCCAGGACGAACATGACCGTTTGCAGGACAAGGATCGGGATCACCGGGATACCGGCACGTATCAAGAGGCCCATCAGGACAAATCGACAGGTCAGTTCCTCCATCGTCGCGCCGACGACTGTCGCCGACAGGGAAGCCGCGAGCGATCGCCAAGACACCAGTTCGATGAAGCTGTCGATTGACCACTGGTCCACCGAAAGAAGGAAGGTTGCCCAGGGAGTGAAAAGCACAAGGACGACATACCACCGGCAGATCGCTGCCGATTGCGGTGTCCGGATCGGCATGTCTGTCTTCAGGCTGTAACGCCTTCTGAGCGACCACATGGGCAGCGCGCAGATGACGAACGCGAGTAGAAAAGGCAGTCCAAAGGCCGCCGACGAATCGTCGACCAGCTCGCGCCAGTTCACGGCAAAGACCTTCCAGAGCACGAACAGAAAGAGGAGCTCGACGCAGCCGTACTCAAGCAGTGCGCGCGCGGTGCGCCACAGCCAACCGATGAAACGTTCCATGATCAGAGTCCCCAGAAGGTGCGGCGCTTCCACGCCGCACCTCAGGTCACAGACAAAGATTCACTTCAGAACAGGCAAGTGAACAGCGATGCGAGAAATCCCTTCTGCACGCCGCCTCGGCCCGTCATTTCGGCATAGATGCATTTCTCGACACTCTCGTAACCCGTGTAGTGATAGTCGTCTGCCATCCCCGTGGCACCGACTTCGCCGCCGGTGACCAGTTGCATCAGCGGATGGTCTGGGCCGATTTCCTCGATGTTGTTCGCCTAACTCATTTCCAGTTCCTTTTCAGGTCAATCAACGCAAAGGGCATCCGTCGATGCCCGTTGAAAAACCTCCGGAGGCGAAGCCATTCTTCGAGTGCGCGCCCCGTGCGTCGATAGGCATTTCTTCCATCACATCGACAAGTCGGTGGCGAACGAATCACCGACTTTGTTCGGTCGGGCACACAGCATTTCCCGGTCACCGCGGGCGACGTTTCTTCACGAGTGCATCAGGAACCGCCCGCCATAATCCGCGCCCATGGATCTGCTGCAATTCCTCCTCGACTTCATCCTGCACGTCGACAAGCATTTGGCCGAGTTCGTCACTGCCTATGGCGTGTGGGTCTACGCGCTGCTGTTCCTGATCGTGTTCGTCGAGACCGGCCTGGTCGTCATGCCCTTCCTGCCGGGGGACTCGCTGCTCTTCGTGGTCGGCGCGCTGTGCGGGACCGGGATGATGAATTTGCCGCTCGCGATGACGGTGCTGCTCGTGGCGGCGATCCTTGGCGACCAGTGCAATTACGCGATCGGGCGTCATTTCGGGCCGAAGGTCTTCCAGTGGGAGCAGTCGCGCTTCTTCAACAAGCGCGCCTTCGACGCCGCTCACGAGTTCTATGAGAAGCACGGCGGCATCACCATCATCCTGGCGCGCTTCATGCCTTTCATCCGGACGTTCGCGCCCTTCGTGGCCGGTGTGGCCGCGATGACCCGCAGCCGCTTCACTGCCTACAACGTTGCTGGCGGCGCGATCTGGGTCATCGGTCTCACGCTCGCGGGCTACCTGTTCGGCAACATCCCGTTCGTCCAGACCCATCTGTCGAAGATCATCTGGGCAATGATCCTCGTCCCCGGCCTGATCGCCCTTTATGGCGGCTGGCGCGCCTCCCGCGCCAAACCCGCGGTCTGAAACCTCGTACACCACGAGCGGTCGGGGACGGTGGGGCTTGGGGTTCAGGCGCTTGCCGCCTGCGGCCCCATGCCCCAGCGGCCAACGCCCCGGCCGAAGCAGTAAAGGGCGCCCCCGCAAAGGGAAAACACCGACCCGCCCAGCGCGCAAACCCCTGGGGTGCGTTTCGTCACGGTGACATCGGAGGGCTATTCTCGCCCGCTGCTTTTCACCGTCGAACAGCCCATGCAACTCAGCACTCTCAGCAAGGCCGTCACCCTGGCCCTGAGCCTGACCGCCGTGATCGCGGCGGCGCCGTCGCAAGCCCAACAGGCTCAATCGGTCCCCCAGGCCGCGTCCGCGGCTCCTGCTCCCGCCGTCACGATGCTGCTGCGCGAGCCCGCCATCTCGGCCCGCCATCTTGCGTTCGTCTACGGCGGCGACCTGTGGATCGCCAACCGCGACGGCAGCCAGCCGCGCCGTCTCGCCGGACAGGCTGCGCCCGAGTTCGCGCCGCGCTTCTCGCCGGATGGGCAGTGGATCGCGTTCTCCGCGGGCTACGACGGCAACACCGATGTCTACGTGATCGCCGCGGCCGGCGGCCAACCGCGGCGCCTGACCTGGCACCCCGCCGCCGATCAGGTGACCGGCTGGAGTGCCGACGGCAAGCGCGTGCTGTTCGCCTCCAATCGCGAGGTGCTGAACAACCGCAGCAAGCAGCTGTTCGAGGTGCCGCTCGAAGGCGGTTTCGAGCAGAAGGTGATGGAGGCCGTCGCCTACGAGGGCGTGTGGTCGCCCGACGGCACGCGGCTCGCGTACCGGCCCTACCAGGCGGCCTACAACGGCACCAGCGGCTGGCGCCAGACCCGCGGCGGCACGACGCCGCCGATCTGGATCCTCGATCCCAAGGGCAAGACCTGGGAGCAGATCCCGCACGTCAACGCCACCGACAACAACCCGATCTGGATGGGCGACGAGGTCGTCTTCATCTCCGATCGCAATGACGGTGCGGCCAACCTCTTCGCGTTCAACACGAAGACCAAGGCGCTGCGCCAGCTGACGAAGGAAACCGTCTGGGACGTGCGCAGCGCCGACGGCCGTGACGGGCGCATCGTCTACGAGGCCGGCGGCCAGCTCAAGGAGATCGGCCTCGAAGGCGGCACCGCGCGCGTCATCAGCGTGGCGTTGAACGAGTCGAGCCCCCAGGCCCGCGTGCAGTGGAAGGATGCGTCCAAGTCCATCACCAATGCGGCGCTGTCGGCCACCGGCAAGCGCGCGGTGATCACGGCGCGCGGCGAGGTCTTCACGGTGCCGGTCAAGGACGGCGCCGTGCGCAACCTGACGCAGACCTCGGGCGTGCGCGAGAAGGACGCGATCTGGAGTCCCGATGGCCAGCAGGTCGCCTATGTGTCGGACGAGCCGGGCATGCGCCATCAGGTCGTGATCCGCGACCAGCTCGGCGATCAGGCCGACAAGCCCACCCGCAAGCTGCTGCTGCCCGAGACCGGCTACTACACGCTGCTGGACTGGTCGCCCGATGGCGCCCGCCTGGTGCTGCAGGACAACCACCTCAACCTGTACCAGCTGCCGCTGCAGGGCGCGCAGGCGGGCAAGCTCGCCAGGATCGACATCAGCGAGCGCCGTGCCGGCTTCGACGTCAGCTTCTCGCCGGATGGACGCTTCCTGGCTTACACCGTGGTGGGCAAGAACTTCTTCAGCCAGATCAAGGTCGTCGACTTCCAGAACGGTCAGCAGCACCTGGTCACCGACGGCCTGAGCCACGCCAACCTGCCGGTGTTCTCGACCAAGGGCGACGTGCTGTTCTTCGCCGCGTCGATCAACTCGGGGCCGGCGCAGGTGGGCCTGGACATGTCCACGCAGGAGCGCTCGCTGCGCATGGGTCTGTACGCCGCCGTGCTGCGCGCTGACGGCAAGTCGCCGCTGGAGCCCAAGGCGGGCGACGAAGAAGGCAAGGGCGCCAAGGACAAGAAGGACGGCGACGCCGACAAGGCGGGCAAGGACAAGGACGGCGACAAGGATTCGGCGGAAGACAAGGATTCGAAGGGCGGCAAGGACGCGAAGTCCGGCAAGGACGACGGCAAGGACGCCAAGCCCAAGGCCAAGCCGGTGCGCATCGACTTCGCGGGCCTGAAGGATCGCATCGTCGGCCTGCCGGTGGCGACCGCGCGCTACGACAACCTGGGCGTCGCGGACGACGGCGCGCTGTTCTACATCGAGCGCAAGCAGCCGGGCGTGTCGATCGACGCCGAGGGCGGCGACGGCGGCAAGGGCGAGCTGTACCGCTTCGACTTCGAGGAGAAGAAGGCCAAGCTGGTCAAGCCGCAGGTGCAGGACTACAGCCTCAGCGCCGACGGCAAGAAGATCCTGCTGAACCTGGGCGGCGGACGGCTGGAGGTGGCCGACGCGCGCGAGAAGCTCGACACCAAGAGCCTGGACCTGTCGGGCCTGCGCACGCGCATCGATCCGCGCGCGGAGTGGCGCCAGATCTTCGACGAGACCTGGTGGATGGAGAAGGAGTTCTTCTACGACCCCAAGCTGCACGGCCTGGACTGGCAGGGCGTGTACAAGCGCTACGCCCCGCTGGTGGCCGGCGTGCAGCGCCGCGAGGACCTGAACGACCTGCTGGTGGAGATGATCGGCGAGCTGCAGGTGGGCCACAACCGCATCGGCGGCGGCGACGTGCAGCAGGAGGCCAAGGTGCCGGTGGGGCTGCTGGGCGCGGACTTCAGCGTCGAGGGCGGCAAGTACCGCATCAAGCGGATCTTCAAGGGCGATCGCTGGGATCCGTATCTGAAGGCGCCGCTGGCCGCGCCGGGCGTGGGCGTGAAGGAAGGCGACTACCTGCTGGCGGTCAACGGCCAGCCGGTGGACGGCACGCACAACCTGTACCAGCAGCTGGAGAACACGGTCGGCAAGCAGGTGCAGCTGACGGTGTCGGCCAGCGCGAACGGGCAGGGCGCGCGGCGCGTCACGGTCGAGCCGATCGCCACCGAGAGCCGGCTGCGCCAGTGGGCCTGGATCGACCACAACCGCGAGGAAGTGGATCGCCTGAGCGGCGGCAAGATCGCTTACGTCTACATGCCGGACACGGCGGGGCCGGGCTTCCAGCACTTCAACCGGATGTTCTTCGCGCAGGTCGACAAACCGGCGCTGATCGTCGACGACCGCCGCAATGGCGGGGGCCAGGCGGCGAACTATGTGATCGAGCTGCTGAATCGCGGCTATCTGGGCAGCTGGAAGGACCGCGACGGCCTGATCTATGACACGCCGGCCGGCGCGATCTACGGGCCCAAGGCGATGCTGATCGACCAGGACGCGGGCTCGGGCGGCGACTTCATGCCGTATGCGTTCAAGCGCACGGGGTTGGGACCGCTGATCGGCAAGCGGACCTGGGGCGGGCTGATCGGGATTTCGGCGAACCCGGGGCTGATCGATGGCGGCTTCCTGGTGGTGCCGTTCTTCCGCTTCTTCACGCCGGAAGGCGAATGGCGCATCGAGAACGAAGGCGTCTCGCCGGACATCGACGTGGACCTGGATCCGGTCGCGGTGAACGCCGGCCGGGACGTGCAGCTGGAGGCGGCAGTGGCGAACGTGCTCGAGCGGCTGAAGTCGTGGAAGCCGATCCAGCGCACTGTGGCCCCGCCGATGCCGACGCAGCTCGGCAAGTGAGCGTCGATCACCGCGCGCGGCTCATCGAGCTCGCGCGCGGAACTGCTTGGCTGATGGACGCGCTGCGCGCCGTGCGCAAGCTGAGTTCCCCCTGACGGGGGGAACGGCTGACGCGTTGGGGGATAGGCGCCGCAAGATGGGCTTCGCTCTCTACCATCACCTTGACGTGATATCACGCAAGGATTATGGTGAGCGCTTCGATTGACTGCACAAGGCAAGCTTGGGAGGTCTACCTCCACGACGAGTTCGACGCCGAGTTCGAGGAACTGGACCGAGAGGTCCGCATTGGAATCATCGGCGCCATGCGCGCCGTCGAACAGGCCGGGCCGCATATCGGGAGGCCGCACGTGGATACCCTTCACGGCTCGAAATTCGCCAACATGAAGGAACTGCGCTTCACCGCGAGGGGAGGGCGGGAAATCTGGCGAGCGGCTTTTGCCTTCGATCCCGACCGGCGCGCTTGCGTTCTGGTCGCAGGGGCGAAGCAGGGCAGGAGCCAGGCCGCGTTCTACAAGCAACTCATCCAGGTCGCGGATCGCCGGTTCGCACAGTTGCTTGCTCGTGCAATCAATGGTCTGACGAAGTTGCAAAGGAGTTGAAGATGGGGCGCAGCTTGAAAACCATCATCGCGGACCTGCCGCCGGACGATCGGGCATGGGTCGAGGCAAAGGGGCGCGAAATGGCGGACGACATGATCCGCTATGCCGACACCTTGGCTGACGCCCGCCGGGCGCTGGAGAAGACCCAAACCGAGTTGGCCGACGTGCTCCACGTCAACCAGAACGCGGTCACCCAATTGGAGAAGCGCAGCGACATGCTCTTGTCGACGCTGCGGAAATACGTCTCCGCCATGGGGGCGGAGCTTCAGCTTTCCATCCGAACCGCAGCCGGCGTGGTGATCGTCCTGGACGGACTGGGAACGCTGACCGCCGAAGGCGCGCCCTCGTCGGTCAAGTCCAGCAAGGCGAAGGTGCGCCGCCGCGCCTGAGCGCGATCACAGCGCCCGATGCCTCGCTGCCAGCGGCGGGTTCTTCGCGAAGTAGCGCGCGATGCCCGTCGCCAGCGCCTTGACCAGGTCATCCTGGTAGTCCGGATCGCGCAGCCGGGATTCCTCCTCCGGGTTGGAGATGAAGCCCGTCTCCACCAGGATCGATGGCACGTCCGGCGCCTTCAGCACCGCGAAGCCCGCCTGCTCGACGCTGCCCTTGTGCAGCTTGGCCAGCTTCCCGATCTGCCCCAGCACCTCGCCACCCAGCTTCAGGCTGTCCTTGATCTGCGCCGACGTGCTCATGTCCAGCATCGCCCGCAGCACGCCCTCGTCCTTCACCGCCTTGCTGTTGACGCCGCCGATCACGTCGGCCGCGTTCTCCTTGTCCGCCATCCAGCGCGCGGCCGTCGAGCTCGCGCCGCCGGTGGACAGCGCGAAGACCGATGCGCCCCGCGCCTTCGGCGTGATGAACGCGTCCGCGTGGATCGACACGAACAGGTCGGCCTGCACCCGCCGCGCCTTGCGCACCCGCTCGCCCAGCGGGACGAAGAAGTCCGCGTCGCGCGTCATCATCACGCGGATGCGCGGGTTGGTGTTCAGCCGGTCGCGCAGCTTCTTGCCGATCGCCAGCACGATGTCCTTCTCGCGCAGGCCCGAGGGGCCGATGGCGCCCGGATCCTCGCCGCCGTGCCCCGGATCGATCGCGATCACGATCAGCCGGTCCAGCTTGGCCTGGCTCATCTCCGGCGCGGCCTCCTTCAGCGGCGGCGCCGGCGGCGGCGGGGTCTCGATCTTCGCGATGGCGCTCGCCGGTCTCGCGGGCGCCGGGGCCGCTGCGCTGGCCGCCGTCGCGGCGGCCGAGGCGGCCGTCTGCGGCCGGTCGATGCGGCCGATCAGCTCGCCCAGCGCGTCGTTGACCGACTGCGCGGCCGCCGACTCGGCGGCTTCCTTTTCGCGCACGAGATCCAGCAGCGGGTCGCGCTCGCGGGTCGGATACAGGTCCAGCACCAGCCGGTTCTGGTAGGCCGCCACCGGCTCGATCGTGAACACCTGCGGCGCCACCGCCTGCTTCAGGTCGAGCACGATGCGCACCACGCGCGGCTGGTTCTGGCCCACGCGCACGCCGGCAATGTACGGATCGTCCGGCTTGACCTTGCCCAGCAGCTCCTTCAGCCCGGCGTTGAGTTCCAGGCCGTCGATGTCGATGACCAGGCGGTCCGGATTCGCGGCCATGAAGCTCCTGGCGGCCAGTTGGCGGTCCGACTCGATCGTCACGCGGGTGTAGTCCGAGGCCGGCCAGACCCGCACCGCGACGATGTTCGCGGCGCTGGCCGCCAGCGCCGGCAGGGCGGGCAGGACAGGGAAGCTCAGCACCACCGCGCCCATGCGGCGCAGCGCCTTGCGGCGATCGCGCGAGGGCGGCGCGGCATCGTCCGGCAAGGGCGCCGGATCGCCGTTGGACGGGGAGGGCAGGCCGGTCATGTCTCCATTCATGTGAGGCGGGGCGGTCGCGGACGGATCATTCGGAAGCGGCGGCAGGCCCGGAAGCGGCGGCCAATTGCCGCTCGAGCTCCTCCAGCAGGGCCCGGCCGCGCGGCGTGTGGGCTTGGGCTCGAACGTCGCGGCTGTCGTCGGCGTTGACCTCGAGCACCAGTTTCAGGTCTGGCGGCGGCAGCATGCCGGCCGCCTTGTCGGGCCATTCACTCAGCTTGAGCCCCGGCGCGGCGAACAGGTCGCGCAAGCCCGCGTCCTCCCACTCGCGCGGATCGCTGAAGCGGTAGAAGTCGAAATGGTGCGCGGGCAGACCGCCCAGCCGCGGCGGAGCGTAGTCTTCGACGACGGCGTAGCTCGGGCTCTTGATGCGGCCGGTGACGCCCAGCGCGCGCAGCAGGTGGCGCACCAGGCTGGTCTTGCCCGCGCCCAGTCCGCCATCGAGTTCGATGCTGAGGTCGGTGATCTGGGGACAGCGGGCCAGCGCCTGCGCGAAGCGTTCGCAGGCGGCCTCGTCGGGCCAACGGAATGGGCGGGTTTCTAGAATGCTCAACAGCGATGAATTCCTTGATCAACACCCCGCGGCCCGGCGCGTCCGGCGACGCGACCCCGAGCCCCTCCCGAGACCCCGACGCGCTGGCCGCGCTGATGGTCGAGGTCCGCGCCTGGGCGCATGAGCTCGGATTCTCACAGATTGGGGTGGCCCACGTCGATTTGAGCGATGCGGAGGCCGGCCTGCAGGCCTGGCTGGCCGCCGGCTTCCATGGCGAGATGCAGTACATGGCGGCGCACGGCCTCAAGCGCGCGCGCCCGGCCGAGCTGGTCCCCGGCACGATCAGCATCCTGACCGCCCGCATGGACTATCTGCCCGAAGCCGCGGGCGCCGAGTGGCAGGCGCGCGAATGGGCCGCGTTGCGCGAGCCCGCGCGCGCGCAGGTGTCGCTGTACGCGCGGGGCCGGGACTATCACAAGGTGCTTCGCCAGCGGCTGCAGCAACTGGCGGACCGCCTGCAGCAGCGCCTGGGGCCGACGGGGCATCGCGTGTTCACCGACTCGGCGCCGGTGCTGGAGGTCGAGCTCGCCAGCCGCTCCGGCATCGGCTGGCGCGGCAAGCACACGTTGACGCTGCATCGCGACAGCGGCTCGATGTTCTTCCTCGGCGAGATCTACCTGGACCTCGCGCTGCCGCCCAGCGAGCCTGTCACCGCGCACTGCGGCCAGTGCCGCGCCTGCCTCGACGCCTGTCCGACCGGTGCGATCGTCGCCCCGTACCGGCTCGACGCGCGGCGCTGCATCAGCTATCTGACGATCGAACAGGACGGGCCGATCCCGCTCGAGTTCCGTGAGGCCATCGGCAACCGCATCTACGGCTGCGACGACTGCCAGCTTGCCTGTCCCTGGAACAAGTTCGCGCGCAGGAACGCGCTGCCCGATTTCGAGTGGCGCGAGCCGCTGGGCGACGCCACGCTGCTCGAGCTCTGGGCCTGGGACGAGGCGGCCTTCCTGCGCCGCACCGAGGGCTCCGCCATCCGCCGCATCGGGCATGCGCGCTGGCGGCGCAATCTCGCGGTCGCGATGGGCAACGCGCTGAGGCAAGACCTGGCCCCGCAGACGCGCGCGGCGATGACCGCGGCGCTGACGTCGGCGCGGCCGGACGCGTCGCCGCTTCTGGCCGAACACATCGACTGGGCACTGGCCCAGGATCGCGGCGCTGCGGCCGGGGAGGGCGCGAGTGGCCGCGCGGCCGGTGAGGTCTCTACGTAGTTCCGCTAGCGCGCTGTCACCGACGAGATACTTAAGCTGTCCCGATCGATCCATCCCCCTTCCGGAAGACGAGGAGAACATGAACCGTCGCTCGATCCTTCAACGCGGCCTGATGCTGGGCACGCTCTCGCTGTCGTGCGCCGTGGCGCTCGCCCAGTCGTATCCCACGCGGCCGGTGAAGCTGGTGGTCCCGTTCGCGCCGGGCGGCACGACCGACATCGTCGCCCGCGTCGTCGCGCAGCACATCGCCGGGCCGCTGGGCCAGACCATGGTCGTGGAGAACAAGGCCGGCGGCGGCGGCATCATCGGCGCCAACGACACCGCCAAGTCCGCGCCGGACGGCTACTCGCTGGGCGTGGCCACCGTCTCCACGACGGCCACCAACCCCGCGATCAATCCCAAGACGCCGTACAACCCGCTGACGGACTTCACGCCCATCATCAACCTGGCGGCCACGCCCAACGTGATCGCGGTGCATCCGTCCTTCCCGGCCAAGGACTACAAGGCCTTCGTCGCCGAGCTGAAGAAGAACCCGGGCAAGTACAGCTACTCGACCTCCGGCACCGGCGGCATCGGCCACCTGCAGATGGAGCTCTACAAGAGCCTGACCGGCGTCTTCGTCACCCACATCCCGTACCGCGGCGCCGGCCCCGCGCTGAACGACACGGTCGCCGGCCAGGTGCCGATGATCTTCGACAACCTCCCTTCGGCGCTGCCCTTCATCAAGGACGGCCGCCTGATCGCGATCGCGGTGGCCGCGCCGCAGCGCCTGGCCGTGCTGCCCAACGTCCCGACCTTCAAGGAACTCGGCCTGGAGCCGGTGAACCGCATGGCGTACTACGGCATCCTCGGGCCCAAGAACCTGCCCAAGGACGTGGTCGCCAAGATCCACGACGCCGCCCGCAAGACCGTCGAGATGCCCGAGGTCCGCAAGCGCATCGAGGAGACCGGCTCTATCGTCATCGGCAACACGCCGGAGCAGTTCACCGAGCAGATCAAGGCCGAGTACGCGGTCTACAAGAAGGTCGTCGAGACGCAGAAGCTCAAGCTCGACTGAAGCCGGACCGGCCGGATGCCGGTTCGTCAATAGAAAAAGGGGCGCCCCGCGGGACGCCCCTTCGTCATTGCGGCGGGTTCAGAAGAGGCCGCCCGTCAGCGACTTCGTGACGGCTCCCAGCAGGCCGTTGGAGGTCGTGTTCGTCAGCGGGCCCAGGGCAGCCGACAGACCACTCTGCGCAACGCCACCGCCCCCGCCCAGGCCCAGCAGCTTCGAACCCGCACCGATCAGTGCACCAATCATGGTTTTCTCCTAAGAGAGGCCGCCGCGAGTTCCGGAACGTCGCCATGGTGCCGCGAGACACGGCCGGGGTTCCGGCACGCGGCGGCCTGGAATCAGGTCGCGGCACAGAGCGGTAGTGCAGGGGCCGGGGCATTTCGAGTCGCTCTCCGAAGTGCTGACGGCAACCGCGCGGATGACCCTGGTGAGGGGTTGTCCAGCAATTTCGTGCGGTGAAAGCGAAGCCGACGATCGGCGCCTGCGAATTCCGGGTGTATTTCAAATCATGAAATCAGCTTTGCGGCATGCAAAAACCGCCCGTGCTGCACCGCCGCAAGATTTCTCATGATGGAAGAGCCACTCTCACGATCCGGTTTTTGGTTCACAAGTGATTGATTTATAAGGAGTAAAAAATCAGTCTTATATAAGACATTCACATCCACGAGCGCCGCCAAGCCGCCTAGATTTGAGCCCATCGGTTTTCGGTTTTTCCCCCTTCCTCAGCAACTTCATTCGAACCAGGAGCTCACCATGACGACCTTGACCCGCGAACAGCAGATCGCCGCCCTCGACAAGGACTGGGCCGAGAACCCTCGCTGGAAAGGCATCCAGCGCGGCTACACGGCGGCGGACGTGGTCCGGCTGCGCGGCTCGCTGCCGATCGAGCACACGCTGGCCAAGCGCGGCGCGGAGAAGATCTGGA
>Ga0209051_1000949_pt1 | contig 28423 bp, 26 predicted proteins | sample AraplaCvi_mMS_r2_2_FD_184286 | JGI IMG/M metagenome (GOLD analysis project Ga0209051, IMG submission 184286) | Arabidopsis root microbial communities from North Carolina, USA - plate scrape MF_Cvi_mMS_r2 (SPAdes) (version 2) | ecosystem: Host-associated > Plants > Roots > Endosphere | place...
AGACGCCGCTGCCGGCCGAGGTTCTCGCGGCCCTTCCCGAACGCGAATTCACCTTCGACGTGCCACCCAAGTTCGTCTATTCGGTCTGCGGCGTGCCTGCGCACTGAGTCAGGATGCGCGGTCCGTGCTCGGTGACCGCGATGGTGTGCTCGGAGTGCGCCGTGTTCGAACCGTCGGCGGAACGAAGCGTCCAGCCGTCCGCGTCGATGGTCAGCCGATCGCTACCGCGGCTCCACCAGGGTTCGAGCGCAAGGGTCAGCCCGGGCCGCAACAGCATTCCGCGCCCCCTCCGCCCGCGATTGGGGACGTGGGGGTCCTCGTGCATCGTCCGTCCTAGGCCGTGTCCGCCGAACTCGAGGTTGACGCGGTACCCGGCGTCGGCGGCGACCTCGCCGATGGCGGCCGAGATGTCGCCGAGCCGATTACCCGGCACGGCCGCGGCGATGCCCGCGGCGAGAGCTCGTCGCGTCGACTCGACGAGCGCGCGGTCCTCGTCGTCACCCTCCCCGACGATGACCGTGACCGCTGAATCGGCGACCCAGCCGTCGATCGACACCGCGAAGTCGAGGCTCAGCACGTCGCCAGCCCGCAGCACGTGCTCGTGCGGCTTGCCGTGCAGCACAGCGTCGTTCACCGACAGGCAGATGACGTTGCGGAACGGTCCGCGCCCAAAGGACGGGGCGTAGTCCCAGTAGCACGACGTCGCGCCGCGATCGGCGACCAACTGGCGCGCATGCAGTTCCAGCTGCATCAGGTCGACCCCTGGCCGGGCCTCGTCCGACAGGGTGGCCAGTACCTGCGCGACGAACTCCCCCGTGACGGCCATCTTGTCGATCTCGTCGGCGGACTTCAGTTCGATCACGGTCGGCCTCCTCGTAGCGTCGGTATTGTTATACCGTCACCACGGTAGCAGTAGCGGTATATGAATACCGGCTATGCTGGCCCGCATGGTTCGCGTACCGCTCAGCCCGGAGCAAGTCGCCGCCGGTCAACGCCTCGGCGCCCTCATCCGAACCGCCCGGGCGGGTCGCGACCCCGAGGCGATCGCCCGCAGCGCCGGCATCTCCCCCGAGACGCTGCGCAAGATCGAGGTCGGTCGCATCCCCAGCCCCAGCTTCGGCACCGTCATCGGACTCTGCACCGCACTCGGCATGCCGCTGGCCGACGCGGCCGAGGCATGGCAGGGCACCGTCGACGGGCGCATGGCGATCTGACTAGTCGCCGTCCACGTACACCCAGCGACCGCCGCGCCGTTCGAAGCGACTGCGCTCGCGCAAGGACCCGTCGTCGTACGACGCGGTGAACTCGACTTCCCCGGTGTCGTCGCCGACTCCACCCGCGACCACGTCGGTCACGGCGAGGCCGGTCCAGACGACGTCGGCGTCGACGGTCAGATCGGCGGGCCGCGTTCGGGGATGCCACGTGCGGAACACGTAGTCGGCGTTCCCCGTCGCATACGCGGCGTATCTCGATCGCATGAGTTCTTCGGCGGTGGCCGCCTGCCTTTCGCCGTGGTGCAGCGGCTGACAGCACGCCTCGTACACGGCGCCGGTGCCACAGGGGCACGGTCGGCCGAAGGAATCGCTCACGACTGGCAGCCTGCCCTATACCCGAAGATTCGGCGACGCGCCGGGGTTGTCCACAGGCCGACCGCTTGTGAGTTCCCTTGTCTCCCTTTAGTTTCAGCACGGTTGCTTGTCGGTGGGTCGTACTAGTGTTCGAGTATGAGTTCGGATCGGGTCACCGCAGCAGTTGCGGCGTACCAGGCTGCTGCGACCGAACTCCTGGAGCGCTCCTTCGAAGAATTCACCCACCTCGAATTGTTGGAGTTGTTGACCGAACTTGAAACGACGGCCTGGCAGCTGCCGGCGGTCGGGCATCAGGTGATCGCCCGCTTGCAGCGGGAGGCCTCGCCGGTGGAGTTGGGGGCGAAGTCGTTGGGAAGCGTGCTGACCCAGCGGTTGCGGATCTCGGGCAAGGAGGTTCGCCGACGGCTCTGCGAAGCGGAGGATCTCGGGCCGCGGACCACGCTGAGCGGGGAGGCGTTGGACCCCAAGCTGGCCCCCACCGCCACCGCGCAGAGCGAGGGCTCGCTGGGGCCGGAGCACGTCACCGAGATCCGGTCGTTCCTCGACAAGCTGCCCGGCTGGGTGGACCCGGACGTCCGAGAGCTCTCGGAGAAGACACTGGTACACATCGGGTCCGGGACCGGTCCGGAGGAACTGGCCAAGGCCGCCAAGGAACTCGCCACGGCGATCGACCAGGACGGCCCCAAACCCGACGACGTCGAGCGCGCCCGCAAACGCTACGTCCGGCTGGGCCCGCAGCAGCCCGACGGGATGACCAAACTCACCGGACTGCTCGACCCCGAAGCGCGGGCGATCGTCGAACCGATCCTCGCCAAATACGGCGCACCGGGGATGTGCAACCCGGAGGACTGCGAACCGAGAACCTCCGGCACCCCCAGCCAGGAGCAGATCGACTCCGACACCCGCACCGTCGGGCAACGCACCCACGACGCGTTGATCGCCATCGGACGCTCCGCCCTGAGTTCAGAGGAACTCGGTCAGCACAACGGGTTGCCCGTCACCGTCATCGTGACGACCACCCTGCAGGACTTGGAAGCCGCCCGCGGATCCGGCGTCACCGGTGGAGGCAGCCTGCTGCCGATGGCAGACCTGATTCGGATGGCCTCCCATGCGCATCACTACCTGGCGGTGTTCGACAAGCACACCCACGAAGCCCTCTACCTCGGCCGCACCAAACGCCTCGCCTCGGTCGGGCAGAGGATCATGCTGCACGCCCGCGACCGTGGGTGCACCAAACCCGGCTGCACCGTTCCTGGCTACGGCGCGCAGGTGCACCACACCAACGGGTGGGCCAACAACGGTCAGACCAACATCGACGAAGTGGTCTTCGCCTGCGGTGGGGACAACCGCCTCGCCGAACAAGGCTGGACGGTCACCGTCGGCCCCGACGGCGTCCAATGGATACCCCCACCACCACTCGACGTCGGGCAAGCCCGACACAACTACCTCCACCACCCCGAACGACTACTCGTCGAACCAGGGCCGTAGGCGAGCGTGTTTCACTGAGAAGGCAGGCGGACCGACGACCAAGGAGGACGGCAGGGATGACGAGTTCGACGCGGGTGATCTGCTGGCTGATCGCAGGAACGCTTCTTGGATTCTCGGCCGGCGCTTCCCTCGCAGGCGAGCGCCCGTGGTGGTCCACGTTGATCGCCGTCATCGCTGCACTGTGCGCCTTGGCCGCAGGCGTCGACGCGACGCTGAAGCTGGCACGGCAACATCCCTGACCCGGTCGCCACGAGCCGAACGGTTGCCGTTTCGCCGAAGAACCTGTTCGGTGTATCCCGATGACGGACAACGTGCTCTTCGTGCATTGGCACGACCTCGGAAGGTACCTCGGCGTCTACGGCCACGACGACGTGTCCAGCCCTCGGCTGGACCAACTGGCCGCCGAAGGAATCCTGTTCACCCGCTCGCACGCCACCGCGCCGCTGTGCTCACCGTCGCGGGGCTCACTGTTCACCGGCCGCTACCCGCAGGGCAACGGGCTGGTCGGACTGGCGCACCACGGTTGGGAGTACCGTGCGGGGGTTCGCACGCTGCCCCAGATCTTGGGTGAATCCGGCTGGTACACAGCGCTATTCGGCATGCAACACGAGACGTCGTTTCCGGCCCGGCTCGGGTTCGACGAATACGACGTCTCGAACTCCTACTGCGAATACGTGGTCGAGAAGGCGACCACCTGGCTGAAGCAGGCACCATCGACGCCGTTCCTGCTGACCGCGGGCTTCTTCGAGACTCACCGCCCCTACCCGCGGGAACGCTACGAACCCGCCGACGCCGACGTCGTGAAATTGCCCGACTACCTGCCCGATCTCCCCGACGTGCGCGAGGACCTCGCAGACTTCTACGGCTCGATCACCGTCGCCGACGCCGCGGTGGGCCAACTGCTCGACACCCTGGCCGAGACGGGCCTGGACGCCACGACCTGGGTCGTGTTCCTCACCGACCACGGTCCCGCCCTCCCTCGCGCCAAGTCGACGCTCTACGACGCAGGCACCGGCATCGCGACGATCATCCGGCCGCCGACGCGGTACGGCACGCCCGGCCGGGTGTACGACGACCTCTTCAGCGGCGTCGACCTGCTGCCGACCCTGCTCGGGTTGCTCGGCCTACCGACCCCCGAGGACGTGGACGGGCTGTCGCACGCGGCGAATCTGCTCGACGGAGTCGACGGCTCCGCACCCGTACAGCTTGGGCCGGTGCGGTCGGAGGTCTACACGACGAAGACCTATCACGATTCCTTCGATCCGATCCGCGCGATCAGGACGACCGACTTCAGCTACATCGAGAACTACGCGACCCGGCCGCTGCTCGATCTGCCGATGGACATCGAGGAGAGCGCGCCGGGCAAGGCGGTGGCGCCGTTGAGTTCGGCACCGCGACCGAGCCGTGAGCTCTACAACCTTCGCACCGACCCAGGAGAGCGGAACAACCTGTTGACCGAGGTGGTGACCAGCGAATCCGAGGCCGTCGCCAACGAAATGTCGATGCTGCTCAACGACTGGCGCGAGAAGACCAACGACGTCATCCCGTCCGAGTTCGCCGGCACCCGCATCTCCGCCAGATATACCGAAACCTATATGCGGGTCAAGGGAATACCGTTGCCCAGCCGGTCTGCACTGGCGGACGGACGTGGCATCGAAGATCAAGTCCGGAAACCGCAATAGTTGTGCTCGTGACGAGTTGAATGACGTCACCTCAGGCGAATATGCAACCCCATTTTCCTCCGGTTAGGCTCACGCGCATGCCCTCCCCGACCGCGTATCTGGTGCTCGCCTCGCAGCGCAGCGGCAGCACCCTTCTGGTCGAGTCGCTGCGCGCGACGGGCGTCGCGGGTGAGCCGCAGGAGTTCTTTCAGTACCTGCCGACGACCAGCCAGTCACCACAGCCACGGGAGTGGTTCGCCGACGCCGGCGACGAGTCCATCATGCGTCTGCTCGACCCGCTCGACGAGGGCAAGCCGGACCTGGCCCCCCCGGAGATCTGGCGTGACTACATCCGCACCGTCGGGCGCACCCCGAACGGCGTGTGGGGCGGCAAGCTGATGTGGAACCAGACGCCACTGCTGATGCAGCGCGCCGAGGGGCTGGCGGACCGATCGGGCACCGGCCTGCTGTCGGCGATCCGCGACGTCGTCGGCTCCGACCCGGTGCTCGTCCACGTCTACCGGCCGGACGTCGTCTCGCAGGCGGTGTCGTTCTGGCGGGCCGTGCAGACCCGGGTGTGGCGGGGTCGACCGGACCCCGTGCGCGACGCTCGGGCCGAGTACCACGCGGGCGCCATCGCGCACGTCGTGAAGATGCTCCGCGACCAGGAGGACGCGTGGCGGGCGTGGTTCGCCGAAGAGGACGTCAACCCGATCGACGTTTCGTATCCCCACCTGTGGCGCAATCTCACCGAGGTCGTCGGTACGGTACTCGAGGCGTTGGGGTTGGATCCGAGATTGGCCCCCGCGCCCGTGCTCGAGCGCCAGGCCGACCAGCGGTCCGACGACTGGGTCGAGCGTTATCGCAGGGATGCGGAGAGGGAGGGCCTTCCCACATGACGGTCAACACGCAGGACGACACCCGCGTCGAGGAGTTGCGACTGCTCGAAGCCGAGTCGGTGCACATCATCCGCGAGGTGGTCGCGGAGTTGCAGCGGCCGGTGCTGCTGTTCTCGGCTGGTAAGGATTCGATCGTCTTGCTTCGCCTGGCGGAGAAGGCCTTTCGTCCGTCACCGCTGCCGTTTCCGGTGCTGCACGTCGACACCGGGCACAACTTCGACGAGGTCATCGAGTTCCGCGACCGCCGTCTCAAAGAACACGGCCACAAGCTGATCGTCGGGTCGGTGCAGGAGTCGATCGACAGCGGTCGCGTGCAGGAGGTCGGCGGGCCCGCCGGGTCCCGCAACCGCCTTCAGACCCGCACGCTGCTCGACGCGCTGGAGGCAGGCGGTTTCGACGCCGCCTTCGGCGGAGCGCGCCGCGACGAGGAACGCGCAAGGGCCAAGGAACGCATCCTGAGCTTCCGCGACGAGTTCGGCCAGTGGGATCCGCGGGCGCAACGGCCCGAGCCGTGGTCGCTGTACAACGGGCGGATCAAGAAGGGCGAGCAGGTCAGGGTGTTCCCCCTGAGCAACTGGACCGAACTCGACATCTGGCGCTACATCGAACTGGAGAACCTCGAGCTGCCGTCGATCTACTTCGCGCACCAACGCGAGGTGGTCGCCAGGGACGGCATCCTGCTCGCGGTGTCGAAGTACGTGCAGCCCCAGGGCGACGAGACCTCCGCGGTCGAGTGGGTCCGTTACCGCACCGTCGGCGACCTCACCATCACCGGAGCCGTGCGCTCCCACGCCACCGACATCGCCGGTGTCATCACCGAGATCTCCGCGGCCACCGTGTCCGAACGCGGTGAGACCCGGGCCGACGACCGGACGTCGGTGGCGGCCATGGAAGACCGCAAGCGGGAGGGGTATTTCTGATGACTTCGATGACGGGACAGACCACCCGACAACTCCTTCGCATCGCCACCGCGGGATCCGTCGACGACGGCAAGAGCACGCTGATCGGCCGGCTCATGCACGACACCGACAGCTTGCCGCTCGACCACCTCGAGGCCGTCACCGACGAAGAGGGCATCGCCGACCTGGCGGCCCTGTCCGACGGCCTGCGCGCCGAGCGCGAGCAGGGCATCACGATCGACGTGGCCTACCGCTTCTTCTCCACGGACACGCGCAGCTACATCCTCGCCGACACCCCTGGCCACGAGCGCTACACGCGCAACATGTTCACCGGCGCCTCCAACGCCCACGTCGCGATCCTGCTCGTCGACGCCCGCGCCGGGGTGCTGCGCCAGACCCGACGGCACGCCAGGATCGCAAAGCTGTTGGGCATCAAACACTTCGTCGCGACGGTCAACAAGATCGACCTCGTCGACTTCGACCAAAATCGGTTCGACGAGGTGGCGCGCGAACTGCAACAGATGGCCGCCCGCCTCGGTGGCGCGGAGCTGTCCGTCATCCCCATCGCCGCCAAGCACGGCGACAACGTCGTGCACCGGTCGGAGAACACCCCCTGGTACCCGGGGCCGACGCTTCTCGAGTACCTCGAGGGCGTCGAACTGTCCGCGCCGCAACCGGAGGCCGCCAAGCTGCGGCTGCCGATTCAGTGGGTGTCGCGACCGACCGCCGACGAGCGACGGCGCTACACCGGCCGGTTGGCGGCAGGCACGATCAGCGTCGGCGACGCGATCGTGTCGCTGCCCGCGGGTACCCGCTCGACCGTCACCGCCGTCGACACCCTGGACGACGACCGCGCGACGGCCGTTGCGCCACTGTCGGTTTCGGTCGAGTTGGCCGACGACATCGACGTGGGCCGCGGTGACGTGTTCGTCAGCGGCGCCGACGACGCCGCCCTGCCGGTGTTGGCGCGCGAGCTGGACGCGACGGTGTGCTGGTTCACCGAGACCCCGTTGCGCGCCGGCGACCGGATCGCGCTCAAGCAGACCAGCAAGACGGTCCGCGCGACGGTGCAGGCCATCCACACTCGGTTGGATCCCGAAACGCTCGACGAGCTCGACAACCCGGTCGAGTTGTCCATCAACGACATCGGTGAAGTGACGCTGCGCACCAGCTCGGTGGTGGTCGCCGACTCCTACTCCGACAATCGGGACAGCGGCGCCTTCATCCTCATCGACGAGACGTCCAACGACACCATCGGCGCTGGCACCATCATCGAGCCACGCGAGGTCAAGCCCGGCTCTCAGACCCGCAATGACATCCGTTGGCACCCTTCGGCTCTCGATCGCGCGCATCGCTGGAACGCGACGGGACAGCGCGGTGCCACCATCTGGTTCACCGGCCTGCCAGCCTCCGGCAAGTCGACGCTGGCCGTCGCGGTCGAACGCGCGCTGGTCGAGGCCGGCGACGTCGCCTACCTCCTCGACGGCGACAACATCCGGCACGGGTTGTCCGACGATCTCGGCTTTTCCGCCGGTGACCGCGCCGAGAACATCAGGCGCGTAGGCCATTTGACCCGGTTGTTCGCCGACGCCGGCGTGGTGGCGTTGGCCTCGCTGGTGTCGCCGTTGAAGTCCGACCGCGAGATCGCCAGGGCCCTTAGCGACGCGGCGAAGCTGCCGTTCGTCGAGGTCTACCTCTGCACCTCGGTCGAGGAGTGCGAGAAGCGCGATCCCAAGGGCCTGTACGCCAAGGCGCGGTCCGGCGAACTCAAGGGCCTCACCGGCGTCGACGCGCCCTACGAACCGCCGGAGGACGCCGACCTGGTGCTCGACACCACGGGCGCCGACGTCGACGACATGGTCGCCAAGGTGCTCGAGGTGCTGCGGGTCAAGCGCGACGGCGCCTAGGAGACGCTCGCTCTCGGATGTGCCTGCCCGCGGTCGATTTATTCCCGGTTCGCACGCAGCGTAACGTCGTTCACGGGCTAAGGCGCTCTGGCTAAGGTCGACGCATGACCATAAGACTTGGCTATCAGATCCCGAACTTCTCCTACGGCACTGGTGTCCAGCAGCTCTTTCCGACCGTCGTGGCCCAGGCGCGCGAGGCCGACGCCGCCGGATTCGACTCGGTCTACCTGATGGATCACTTCTATCAGCTGCCCGGTCTCGGGACCCCCGACCAGCCGATGCTGGAGGCCTACACCGCGCTGGGCGCCCTGGCGACGGCCACCGAGAACGTACAACTCGGCACCCTCGTCACGGGCAACACCTACCGCAATCCCACCCTGCTGGCCAAGGCGATCACCACGCTCGACGTGATCAGCCAGGGCCGCGCCATCCTGGGCCTGGGCGCTGGCTGGTTCGAGCTCGAGCATGATCAGCTGGGTTACGAGTTCGGCACCTTCACCGATCGGTTCAACAAACTGGGCGAGGCGCTCGAGATCATCCTGCCCATGCTCAAGGGGGAACGACCGACGTTCTCCGGCACGTACTACCGGACACAGGAGGCGATGGCCGAGCCACGTTACCGCGACCACATCCCACTGATGATCGGCGGTAGTGGCGAGAAGAAGACGATTCCGTTGGCGGTCAAGCACTTCGACCACTTGAATCTCATTGCCGGATTCGACGACCTCCCCGGCAAGGCCGAGGTGGTCAGGCGGCGTTGTGAGGACGTCGGTCGTGACCCCGCCACTCTGGAGACCAGCACGCTCATCACCGTGATCGTCGACGAAAAGGCCACTCTCGACGACGTGCCGGAGGGCAGTCGACAGCGCACCGCAATCGGTGGCCCAGAGGCCATTGCCGAGCAGATCAAGGCCAAGGTGTTCGACCAGGGCGTCGGCGGCGTCATCTTCAACATGCCGAACTACACTCCCGGAGCCGTCGCGGCGGTGGCCGAGGCAGTGAAGCCGCTGCTTCCGGCGTGAGCTTGGGCAGGGTCGTCTAGCCCACCTGAGCCACGACGAAGATCCGGCGAAACGGGAAGAAGGTGCGGCCGTCGGGTCGGGCCGGGTAACTCTCGTCGAGCATGGGGATCAGCTCGCTGCGGAAGCGCTGCCAATCCTCTTCTCCGAGTGCACTCTTCACCGGCGTGAGAGCCGTACCCGTGATCCAGTCCAGCACCGGGTGTTCACCGGTGAGTTCGTGGACGTAGGTGGTCTCCCACGTGTCGACCGCGCAGCCGGCGTCGGTGAGCATCCCGGCGTACTCGACGGCGGAGTCGACGACCTTGCCGACGCGAAAGGGGATGTCGCCCAAGGCGTCCACCCACCTCGGGTTGCTCGCCAGCTCACGGACGGCAGCGTGCGACGGGGCGTCGAAGTTGCCTGGCACCTGCACCGCAATCCACGCACTGGCGGGCAGCTCGGTGGCCCAGCGGCGCAACAGTTCTCGATGCGACGGCACCCACTGCAGGGCGGCGTTGCTCACCACGACGTCGGTGTCGGGCTTCGGCGACCACGCCTCCAGGTCGCCGAGGGTGGCCTCCAGCCCGCGCTCGCGCGCCGCGTCGACCATCTCCGCAGAGCTGTCGACCGCCTCGACGACCGCGCCGGGCCACCGCTCCGCCAGCGTGACCGTCAGGTTTCCCGGGCCGCACCCGAGGTCGACGACGCGGCGCGGGGATTCGGCGCGCACCCGCGACAGCAGCTCGTAGAACGGACGTCCGCGATGGTCTGCGAAGGCCAGGTACACGTCGGGATTCCACATGATGACATCCTATGGACGATGGATGAATCAGCCGCAGTACGTGCGATCTGGGAACCGCTCGGGATACCGGGGATCGTCGACGTCCACACCCACTTCATGCCAAAGCGGGTGATGGACAAGGTGTGGCAGTACTTCGACGCCGCCGGACCGCTCGTCGGCAGGACCTGGCCCATCACCTACCGCACCGACGAGGCCGACCGCCTCGAGACGCTGCGCAGTTTCGGCGTCCGCGCCTTCACCTCGCTGATCTATCCGCACAAACCCGGGATGGCCGCCTGGCTCAACCAGTGGGCCGCCCAGTTCGCGTCGACCACGCCGGACTGCCTGGCCACCGCGACGTTCTACCCGGAACCCGGTGCCGTCGACTACGTCACCGCCGCGATCGACGGCGGCACCCGGGTGTTCAAGGCCCACGTCCAGGTCGGCGACTACGACCCCGCCGACCCGCTGCTCGACGCGGTGTGGGGCGTCGTCGCAGAGGCCCGAATTCCCGTCGTCATCCACTGCGGGTCCGGTCCGCAGCCGGGCACCCACACCGGCCCCGGACCGATCGGGACCGTGTTGCAGCGCCACCCCGGGCTGCGACTCGTGGTGGCCCACATGGGAATGCCCGAGTACGGCGAGTTCTTCGATCTCGCCGAGGCGTATCCCGAGGTCAGGCTGGACACGACGATGGCGTTCACCCCGTTCGTCGAGGAATCCCATCCGTTCCCGCCTGCCGACGGACCACGGCTGCTGGCTCTGGGTGACCGCATCCTGTTCGGCAGCGACTTCCCGAACATCCCCTACGGCTATCTCGAGGCCATGCGAGTGCTGACCGAGCTGAACGGCGTCGACGACGACTGGTTGCGCGGTGTGTTCCACGACAACGCCGCCGACCTCTTCGGACTGGCCACCAGCGCGGGGTGACGCCGACCGACGGTCAGCCCTTGACGGCGCTGACCAAGCTGTTCGCCTCCGCCATGGGGCCCGCGTCGGGGTCGTCGGCCGGGATGGGCCGACCGACGGTGGCCAGGTACCGGGCCAGCGGCGTCGGCGTGGCGTGCCACCCGCGGCCGCCGAACCATTCGTCGGCCGGCGCGATCTGCTCGTTGTAGATCAGGGTGAAGAAGGTGCCCTCCTGGCCAGCGGCGCGTTCCTCCTGCTGCCTGGCCTCGAACACGTGCTGCGGCAAGGGCCTGCCCTCCTCGACGGCGACTCGGCTGCCGGGCGCGGACAGTCGGTCGATCCCGGCGAACAGCTGGTCTTGCGCCGACGCGGGAAGGTAGATCAGGAGACCTTCGGCGATCCACGCGGTGGGTGCCGACGGGTCGAATCCGGCGTCGACGAGGGCGCGCGGCCAATCGTCGCGAAGGTCGACGGCAACCTCGCGTCGGTCGGCTAGTGGCGAGTCGCCGAGTTGGGCGATGACGTCGCGCTTGAACGCCAACACCTTGGGCTGGTCGAGTTCGAAGAGCACCGTGCCGTCCGGCCATGGCAACCGGTAGGCCCGCGAATCGAGACCCGCCGCGAGGACGACGACCTGCCGTACTCCAGCGGCAGCGGCGTCGGCGAAGTAGGCGTCGAAGTACTTGGTCCGCGCAGCCTGAAAGGACACGAAGTGACGACCGAAGTCGCCTTCGAGCAGTTGCCTGCCGTGACTACCCGACGCGCGGCCGTCCATCATGTCCGACCACTCGCCGCCTGCCGCCCGGCAGAAGACCTCGGCATAGGGGTCCAACACCAGCGGCTCGGGACGCTGCGCCTCCAATGCCCTTGCCGCAGCGACGAACAGAGCCGTCGAGCCGACGCTGGTGGTGATGTCCCATGAGTCTCGTTCGCCGTCTCCGGGTCGCATTCAGCAGACGATACGCCCGAAGTCTGGCTAGATCAGCGGGCGCCCGGTCCTGATTCGCCGGTCGACGTCCATCAGCAAGACGTTGAAGGGAAACTGCCGGACAACGCGCGGCGACAGGCGCGTGGCGACGCGCAACAGCGCCATCAGCCGGTCGAAGCGGTGCTGACGACGAGCGTCCCACGGCAGCTGCATCTCGTCGCGAAAGCGTTGCGGGAGAAAGCCGGTGGTGATCAACAGGGCCAGGGCCTCGTTGCGGCGCTGCAGCGCTCCCGGCAAGCGCACGCCGCGGATCCGGCTCGCGGCGATGGGATACAGGTACTCGCGGACGGTGTCGTCGATGTGCACCTTCGCCAACTGTTCCTGCCAGTACTGGTCGAAGGCGGCGCGGTCGGCAGGCCACATCTCCTGCGGCACCTGCAGTGTGGTGCCCAGCGAACTGCCCTCGGCGTAGTGCCGATCGGCCGTCTCGTCGTCCATCTCCCCGACGAAGGTGCGGTAGGAGTCGACGGCGCCCTTGTACAGACACGCGGCGACCCACAGCTGCAGATCCTTGTCGAAGGCGTTGTACTGCACCGGGCTTTCGTCGGTGGAGTAGACCTGCGCGTGCGCCTTGTTCACCGCCCGCCGGAAGGCGGCCCTTTGCTCGTCGCTGCCGCGGCCGGCGACGGCCAGGTAGGTGAACGTGGTGCGGGCCCGCTTGATCGGGTGCAGGTCGACCCGGCCGCTCTCCACCCGACTCTCCAGCACGCCATAGCCCACACCCGGCCTCGCCAATTGCATGATCACGTTCGCGGGCCCGAGCAGCAGCCCCACCCCGAGCAAGCCCTCGTCGATGGTCGGCCCACGCCGGGCGAGCCGTCTGCGTCGCGTCGACGGTGCGGCGGGCGCACTGATGGGACGCTCGACGTGACTGTTGCCGACCGTCATTGGCTCAACCCCTCGTCGCATATCTGACAACGTTCGTTTCCAGATATTGCCCCCGGACCCGACAGGTGTCAAGATCGGGGCCATGGCAAAGGTTCGGCCGTACGGCGGCGTGCAGGCCCGCGACCGGATCGCCGAGCGCAAGGGCCGCCTGCTCGACGCGGGCCTGGAACTGCTCGGCGGCTCCGACGACCCCGCGGACCTCACCGTCCGCGCCGTCTGCACCGCGGCGGGGATCACCGCCCGGTACTTCTACGAGAGCTTCGCCGACAAGGACGCCCTGGTGGCGGCGGTATTCGACCGCGTGGTCGCCGACATCGCCGCCACCACCCAGGCCGCCGTCGCCGCCGCGCCGCCCGAGGAACAGAACGGGGCGGGCATCGCCAACCTGGTCAGAGCGGTGGCCGAGGACGCCCGGGTCGGACGGCTGCTGTTCAACCCCCGGCTGACCAACGCGGTGTTGGCCCGCAAGAGGGCCGAGGCCGGTGGCGTCTTCGCCGTCCTCTCCGGCGAGCACGCAACCACCACCTACGCGCTGCCGGCCGACGAATGGATGAAGTCCGCCGCACACTTCATCGTCGGCGGTGTCGCGCAGACGATCAGCGCGTGGGTGTCGGGCGACGTCGCCCTCAGCGAGTCGCAGCTGATCGCCCACCTGACGCGAATGCTCGACGCATTGGCCGGCCCTCGGCTCGTGCCGGGAGCGGTTACGGCATCACCGCCAGCAGAAATCTGACCAGCTCGGCTTGGCGATGGGTGTCGGTCTTCTCGAACAGGTGCTGCAGATGCTTGCGCACGGTGGCGATCGACACCCCCAGCTCGCCCGAGATCTGCTTGAGCTCGGCACCGGCGGCGATGCGAACCGCGACGTCGGCCTCCGCCGTGGTGAGACCGTAGAGGCGCCGCAGCAGTGCCGCCGGCGGCTCGACATTCAGCTCCGGGTCGACGATCACCACGATCGCCCGCCGAGATCGCGGTGCCGCGCCGTCGCCGCCACGGGCAGGCAGGACGTGGATGACGTAGGGCCGGGAGCCGGAGGGCCGAGGGCAGCGCACGGAGCCACCCCACGCGTCGACGCCGTCGCGGGTCAACGCACGCTGGATGCTTCGGCACAGCTCGGCGTGCACCGAAGCCCGCGAAACCTCGACGACGCCCGACCGCAAGCACACGCCGTCACGAGCTCGGAGGATCCGCTCGGCCGCCGAATTGAACTGCACGACACGAAGATCCGGTCCGACGACCAGGAAACCGTTGCGGAGGACGTCGACGGCCGGCGCGAGATCGTCGCGCTCGTCGACGAGCTCCTCGACGTGACGCCGGGTGCGAAGGCTCAACTGCAGATGCGGGAGAAGGGCGTTGACCAACTGGACTCGCTCACGATTGTCGAACTGCACCGGACCTCTCGGTGCGGCGAGGATGAGGCAGGAGGGCTTGGTCCCGTCGGTGATCCTGACGAACAGCCCGTCGTCCATCTCGTAACGCTGCATCCAGTCCGCGTCGAACTCCGAATTTGGCTTCGTCCCAACGAGTTCGGTACCACCTCGGACCAAACCGACCGGTCCGCTCTCGACCTCGACGAGCACGTAGTCGAGGTATTGGTAGTACGTGTCGTAGCTCGCCATGGCCTCGTCGGGCACGTTGACGTTCGTCAACCGGCGGTACGTTCCGTCGGTGATGGAAAGGCCGCCACAGGTCGCACCGGCCGTGCGCCGCACGGCGTCTAGCGTCGGAACCCACTCGGCGGGGTCTACCGCGGAACGGTAGAAGCCGGAGACCAAGCGCGAGAATTCATCGAGTGTGACCATGATTCGGATCCAGCTCGATCAGTGAACGTCCCACGGCGCGCCCCCTTGCCCCGATCAAGAGTACCAACGCGAGCGCCCCTACTCCAGATGGATGACGCGTCGACCGGCTGGGCGTGGTGTATTCAGACATGTTGTCCCGAAACGTCATTGAGCACAACGGAGGCAGAACCGGGGGGTTGGCGTTTCGGGCAAACAGCTTAGCTCGCGTCAAGATCGAGGGGGAGCCGTGAGCCATGCACTTCAACCAAGATTGCTGTGGTTGCGCGTCCGGCCCATCGGACGTCGCGAAAGCCGAATTTCGGCGTTTCCCGGCCACGTGGCACCCGACGCACGCACGTCGGCGCCGTCGGCCCTGCCAGCGAATACCGCCTGGAGCACCGTTGCCCGGTGGGCCAGGAGGGCCGCGAGCGCAGGGCCCCGCGAACGTTCGTCCCGGCTCGGCTACCTCGAGGCGACACAGATGTCGCGCGAGATGTACCGCCTGTGACTGCCCCATCTCGCCGAGCAGCAGTCCCGGCTCCGGGTGTAGTGGTCTTCGGCCTGCCACACGGTGACGACGTCGCTCGCCGTGAACTCCCCTGCACCGCAGGCGAATCCATTCGAGGCGGCGTCACATACCGGGAGTAGAACGAGGATGAGGTCGACGGCCCTCGCCATGTCGCGGCACGCCGGCACCGCGTGTTCGACGCCGCCTGGGCTGATCTCGGGTGGGATCACGATGCGGCCGAGCCTGGTCAAAGTGTCGATCTGAATCTAACATCGGCTTCAACTGCGATCCGCAGATCGGCAGAGAGGTCGCCAATGACCCCCGGGGTACTGCGCGAGTTCGTGGCGTCGGACTCCCCCACCGCACGCCGGGCCAGTTCGGGCGGGCACCCGTGTCAGGGCGTCTACTACCGGGGCGTCGGCCGCAAGCCGAAGGTCGGGATGATCGCCACCCACTACCAAATCGACTTCTCGGAGCACTATCTCGCCGACTACATGGCGACCAGGGGCGTCGGCTTCCTGGGCTGGAACACCCGGTTCCGCGGCAACGAGACCAGCTTCCTCCTCGATCACGCGCTCGTCGACGTCGGAGTCGGCATCCGGTGGCTTCGCGAGGTACAGCACCTGGAAACCGTCGTGCTGCTTGGCAACTCAGGCGGCGGTTCCCTGATGGCCGCCTACCAGGCCCAGGCCGTCGACCCCCACGTCACCCCCATGGAGGGCATGCGACCCGCGATCGGACTCGGGGAACTGCCACCTGCCGACGGCTACGTCGCCAGCGCCGCGCACCCCGGCAGGCCCGAGGTGCTGACGGCATGGATGGACGGCGCCGTCGTCGACGAGAACGACCCAATCGCCACCAACGCCAGCATGGACATCTTCAACCAACGCAACGGTCCGCCCTTCTCGAGCGACTTCGTGAAGCGGTACCGAGACGCCCAGATCGCCCGCAACCACGCAATCACCGACTGGGTGTTCGACGAATTGAAACGCATTCGAGCAGCTGGCTTTTCGGATCGTCCCTTCACGGTGATGCGCACGTGGGCCGATCCGCGAATGGTCGACCCGACGCTGGAACCCACCAAGCGACCACCCAACACCTGCTACGCCGGGGTGCCGGTCAAGGCCAACCGCTCGGCCCGTGGCATAGCGGCGGCCTGCACACTGCGAAGTTGGCTCGGCATGTGGAGTCTTCGGACCGCGCAGACCGGCGCGGAGCCGCACCTCGCGCGCATCGACTGTCCAGCGCTGGTCATCAACGCCGAGCAGGACACCGGCGTCTACCCGTCGGACGCCCGCCGCATCCACGACGCGCTGGCGAGCACCGACAAGACCCTGCTGTCGATCGACACCGACCACTACTTCACCACCCCCGGTGCGCGCAGCGAGCAGGCCGATACGATCGCGAGGTGGATCGCCAAGCGGTGGAAGTAGTAAGAGTGCTCGCCCATTTCACCCCGGGCGACAAGGTTCGGGAATTGCTTGCGCCCGAGTCTGATTGGCTCGACGTCCACTACTGCGCCGAGGACGACGACGAGACCTTCTACCGCGCACTGCCCGAGGCCGACGTGATCTGGCACGTGCTGCGCCCGCTGTCCGGCGCCGACCTCGAACTCGCGACGCGGTGCCGGCTGGTGCACAAGCTGGGCGCGGGGGTCAACACCATCGACGTCGACGCCGCAACGCGACTGGGCATCGGAGTGGCCAACATGCCGGGCGCCAACGCCCCTTCGGTGGCCGAGGGCACGGTGTTGTTGATGCTCGCGGCCCTGCGCCGCCTCGTCACCCTGGACGCCGCCACCCGCCGGGGCCGCGGCTGGCCGTCCGATCCGGCACTCGGCGAGACGGTCCGCGACGTCGGCGGTTGCACGGTGGGGTTGCTCGGTTACGGGAACGTCGCCAAGCGGGTCGAGACCATCGTGACCGCCATGGGAGCCGAGGTGCTCCACACCAGCACCCGCGACGACGGCACCCCTGGCTGGCGGCCCCTGTCCGCATTGCTCGCCGAGAGCGACGTCGTGTCGCTGCACCTGCCGCTCACGGACAAGACGTCAGCCCTGCTCAACGCCGAGAACCTGGCGCTGATGAAGAGCGACGCGATCCTCGTCAACACCTCGCGCGGGGCGATAGTCGACGAGCAGGCGCTGGCCGACGCACTTCGGGAGGGCCGGCTGGCCGCCGCGGGTCTGGACGTGTTCGCCGTCGAGCCCGTGCCCGCCGACAATCCCCTGCTGACGCTGGACAACGTCGTCGTCACGCCGCACGTCACCTGGTACACGGCCGACACCATGAGGCGGTACCTGGTCGTGGGCGTGGACAACTGCCGCCGCCTGCGCGACGGCGAGCAGTTGGTGAACCTGGTAAACGAGGTGGCTGTCGCGGGGGGTTGACTCCCAGGTACGCTCGAACCCAACCCACCGGTTGATCTAGGAGTACCGCATGCCGATCGCGATCCTTTCCGAGCACAACGACCTCGCCGATTCCGTCCGCGATCTGGTGAAGCGGGTGGCACCGTCCGACGTGCTGCACGAGGCACTCGAAACGCCGATCTCGAACCCGCCGCCCTACTGGAAGGCCGCCGCCGAGCAGGGCCTGCAGGGGCTGCACCTCTCCGAGGACGTCGGTGGCCAAGGCTTCGGCATCCTCGAACTCGCCATCGTGCTCGCCGAATTCGGCTACGGCGCGGTTCCCGGCCCGTTCGTCCCGTCGGCCGTCGCAAGTGCGTTGATCGCCGCCAACGACCCCGGCGACAAGCTTCTCGAGGGCCTCGCCTCCGGTGAGACGATCGCCGCCTACGCCATCGACTCCGGGCTCACCGCGACCCGTCAGGGTGGCGGCCTCGTCATCCGCGGCGAGGTCCGCGCCGTACCCGCCGCCGCGCAAGCGTCGCTCCTGGTCCTTCCGGTGTCGATCGAAAGCCGCGAGGAGTGGATCGTCCTCGACGCCGACCAGCTCGAGATCGAACCCGTCAAGAGCGTCGACCCGCTGCGGCCCTTGGCCCACGTGCGCGCCAACGCCGTCGAGGTCGCCGACGACCGCGTGCTGACCAACCTCAGCCGCACCCGTGCCCGCGCCCTGATGTCGACGCTGCTGTCCGCCGAGTGCATCGGCGTCGCGCGCTGGGCCACCGACACCGCGTCGGAGTACGCGAAGATCCGTGAGCAATTCGGCCGCCCGATCGGCCAGTTCCAGGCCATCAAGCACAAGTGCGCCAACATGATTGCCGAGACCGAGCGGGCGACCGCCGCGGTCTGGGACGCAGCGCGCGCGATAGACGAAGACGGCGAGAGCAACTACGAGTTCGCCGCGGCCGTCGCCGCCACCCTCGCGCCCGTCGCCGCCCAGCACACCACCCAGGACTGCATCCAGGTGCACGGCGGCATTGGCTTCACCTGGGAGCACGACACCAACGTCTACTACCGGCGCGCGATCGTGCTCGCCGCGTGCTTCGGCAGGGCCGCCGACTACCCGCAGCAGGTGGTCGACGTCGCGACCAGCACCGGGATGCGCCCGATCAACATCGACCTCGACCCCGACACCGAGAAGCTGCGCGAGGAGATTCGCGCGGAAGTCGCTGCGCTGAAGGCACTTCCGAGCGAGGAGCGGATCACCGCGATCGCCGAGGGCGGCTGGGTGTCACCCCACCTGCCGACGCCGTGGGGTCGGGCCGCCAAGCCGATCGAGCAGATCATCATCGCCCAGGAGTTCTCCACCGGCCGCGTGAAGCGGCCGCAGATGGGCATCGCCGCCTGGATCATCCCGTCGATCGTCGCGTACGGCACCGAGACTCAGCAGCAGCGCTTCCTGCCGCCGACCTTCCGCGGTGAGATGATTTGGTGTCAGCTGTTCTCCGAGCCGGGCGCAGGCTCGGACCTCGCGAGCCTGACCACCAAGGCCACCAAGGTCGACGGCGGCTGGCGGATCACCGGACAGAAGATCTGGACCACCGGCGCGCAGTACTCCCAGTGGGGCGCGCTGTTGGCCAGGACGAACCCGAGCGCCCCGAAACACGGTGGCATCACGTACTTCCTGCTCGACATGGCCAGCGAAGGCGTCGAGATCAAGCCGCTGCGCGAGCTCACCGGCAACGCGATGTTCAACACCGTCTTCATCGACGACGTGTTCGTCCCCGACGAGCTGGTTCTCGGTGAGGTGGACCGCGGCTGGGAGGTCAGCCGCAACACGCTGACCAACGAGCGCGTGTCCATCGGCAGCAGCGAGCCACCGTTCCTCGCCAGCCTCGAGCAGTTCGTCGAATTCGTGCGCGACGGGCAGTTCGACCAGATCGAGCAGAACGAGGCGGGCAAGCTGATCGCCGAGGGCCATGCCGCCAAGCTGCTCAACATGCGCTCGACGCTGCTGACCTTGGCCGGCGGCGACCCGATGCCCGCGGCCGCCATCAGCAAGCTGCTGTCGATGAAGACCGGCCAGGGGTATGCCGAGTTCGGCGTCTCGTCGTTCGGCACCGACGCGGCCATCGGCGATCAGGGTGAGCTGTCCGGCAAGTGGGCCGAGTACCTGTTGGCCGGTCGCGCGACGACGATCTACGGCGGCACCTCCGAGGTGCAGCTCAACATCATCGCCGAACGCCTTCTCGGCCTGCCCCGCGATCCGTAATGCCGTGACACCCTGGTCCGGGTGAGCGCCGACATCACCCTGCGTCAGCTGCGCTACTTCGCGGTGCTCGGCGAGGAGCTCAACTACCGGCGCGCGGCTGGACGACTGTTCATCACCCAGCCCGCGCTGTCGACCGCGATCAAACAGCTCGAACAGCACTTCGGCGTGGTGTTGTTCACCCGCAGCACTCGCGAAGTCGCGCTGACCGACCTCGGTGCGGCCTGGCTGCCGCAGGTACAGCAGGCAATCTCGGGCGTGGACGCGGTGGTCGAGAACCTCGTCACGCTGTCGGGCACGCGAAAGGGCGTGCTGCGGCTCGGATATCTCATCGGCACGGGCGCCGACCTGCTGTTCCGGGTGGTCCGGCACTTCGAGGCCGCCTACCCGGAGGTGACGGTCGAGCCCATGGAGTACGACTTCGCCGACCCGACCGCCGGGCTGGGCGACGGCAGCACCGAGGTGGCGATCATCCGACCGCCGGTCGACCTGCCTGAGCACCGGATGCTGATGCTCGACGCCGAGTCGTGGGTGGTGTGCATGCCGCGCGACCACCGCCTAGCCGAGCGGGCCGAGGTGTCCATCACCGAACTGCTCGACGACCCGATCGTCTGCGCGCCGCTGACCGCGGGCCCCTGGCGCGACTACTGGCTGGCGATGGACGTCCGCGGAAACCGGCCGCCGACCATCGCCGCGGTGGCCGCGACCTACGAGGCGGAGACGACGTGCATCGCCCGGGGTCTCGGCATCAGCTTCACGTCGTCGTCGGTCGCCCGCTTCTACGATCGACCGGGGATCGTCTACGTACCCATCACCGACCGGCCGCCGAGTTACACGGCGCTCGCGTGGCAGCCGTCGTCGCTGTCGCCACAGGGAGATGCGCTGGTCAGGCACGTGCAGGCGCACTGGAACTTCGGTGACACCCTCCTCGACGACGTCATTGATAACCCCGGCTTATGAGCAGATCAAAACAACGAACTTCCGCCAGCGGGTCCGACGAGCTTTCCTGTCTCTAGGTGCAATTCGACAGACCTGACCTGGAGCGATCATGACCGATGCCCTGGCTTCACATACTCATTCAAACTCACCCCTCAACGAGGAGGACGCCAAGCTCGCCGAGTTTGGCTACTCCCAAAAGCTCGACCGCTCGGTCGGGAAGCTGGCGTCGTTCGCCATCGGCTTCGCGACCATCAGCGCCACCACCGCGGTGTTCACCGGCTTCGGCGCGGGTTACTTCACCGCAGGCGCACCGTTCGTCTGGACCCTGCTGCTCGCCGCGGCCGTGTTCCTCATCTGGGTGTTCATCGCCGCGGACCTGACGGCCAAGATTCCCCTGGCCGGCTACGCCTATCAGTGGACCAGCCGGATCCACGGCTCGACCCTCGCGTGGTTCACCGGAGTGATGGCACTGGCCGGCTGGATCTGCGGCATGACCGGCGTCGGATTCATCCTGTCGGGCTACCTCGGCGGGCTGTTCGGCTGGGCGATGAGCCAGACCGTCCAGATCTTCGTCGCCATCGGAGTGATGGCCGTCTGCATGCTCGTCAACATGTACGGCGTGCGCTTCGCCACGTTGGTCAACAACATCGGCGTCAGCCTGGAGTTCGTCATCACCATCGGCGCGACGATCCTGGTCGCGATCGTCGCCTTCTCCGCCCCCGAGAACCACCAGTCCATCTCGGTGCTGTTCAACGGCGGCACCTCCGAGGGCACGACGCCGTACATCGTGGCGTGGCTGGCAGCCTCGCTCGGACCGTTCTTCGGCCTCATCGGCGTCGAGGCCAGCGCCGACGTCGCCGAGGAGACCAAGGACGCCCGCCGCGTCATCCCGCGGACGATGTTCTACGCGCTGAGCGCCTCGATCGTGATCGAGTTCCTGATGTACGTCGTCTACGTCTTGGCCATCAAGGACGCCGCAGCGGTCGAAGCGAACTCGGGCGCCCCGATCGAGGAGATCATCACCCAGCAGGTCGGTCCGGTGATCACCAAGATCGTCGTCGCCGTCGCGCTGACCAACGTAATGGCCTGCATCCTGGCCAACATCCTGGTGGCCACCCGGCTGACCTACTCGATGGCCCGCGACAACATGCTGCCGTTCTCCCACGTCTGGCGGCACGTGTCCCCGAGCAACCGCACACCCACCTACGCGGTGCTGGGGCTGTTCGGCTTCTCGACGGCGCTGCTGCTCCTGGCTCTGGTCAGCGAGAAGGCCTTCTTCCTCATCCTGGGGCTGTCCGCGCTGGCCGTCTTCGCCACCTACGTGCTGCAGACCGTCGCGTTGATCATCGGGCATCGCCGCGGCACCATCCCCACCGCCGAGCCGGGCACGTTCGACCTCGGACGGGCGCGGATGCCGATCTACGTCGTCGGCCTGGTCGTCTTCACCTGCGTGTGCGTGGCGCTGATCGTTCTGCCGCAGTTCGCAGGCAACGGCTACGTGTTCCTCGGCCTGGTTGTCCTGGCCGGCCTCTGGGCGGCCACCGGCCTTCGCAAGCGACTGGCCACCGGCGAGGCGGGCCCGAACTTCGCCAAGACCCACATCTCCTGAATCTGACCTACCACCAAGGAATTTCGACATGACTCTTACTTCAGACATCGGCACCAGCAACCTCGTCGCCGTCGAGCCCGGCGCCGCCATCCGCGAGGAAACCCCCGTCGGCTCGGCGATCCAGTACAGCGACTACGAGCTCGACACCTCAAGCCCCTTCGCAGGCGGCGTGGCCTGGATCGAGGGCGAGTACATGCCCGCCGAGGATGCCAGGATCTCGATCTTCGACACCGGTTTCGGCCACTCCGACGTCACCTATACCGTGGCACACGTGTGGCACGGCAACATCTTTCGGCTCGACGACCACGTGGACCGGCTGCTCGACGGGGCGCGCAAGCTGCGCCTCGACGCCGGGATGAGCAAGGCCGAGATCGTCGAGATCACCAAGAAGTGCGTGTCGCTGTCGCAGCTCCGCGAGTCCTTCGTCAACCTCACGATCACCCGGGGCTACGGAAAGCGCAAGGGCGAGAAGGACTTGTCCAAGCTCACCCATCAGGTGTACATCTACGCCATCCCGTACCTGTGGGCGTTCCCGCCCGCCGAGCAGATCTTCGGCACCACCGCGATCGTGCCGCGCCACGTCCGTCGCGCCGGTCGCAACACCGTCGACCCGACCATCAAGAACTACCAGTGGGGTGACCTGACCGCGGCGAGCTTCGAGGCAAAGGACCGCGGCGCGCGCACCGCCATCTTGCTGGACGCCGACAACTGCGTCGCCGAGGGACCCGGCTTCAACGTCGTCATCGTCAAGGACGGCAAGTTGTTCTCACCGTCGCGAAATGCGTTGCCGGGCATCACCCGCAAGACGGTCTACGAACTCGCCGAGCAGATGGGCATCGAGGCCACCCTGTGCGACGTCACCAGCCGCGAGCTGTACGACGCCGACGAGATCATGGCCGTGACCACCGCCGGTGGCGTCACCCCGATCAACACACTCGACGGCGAGAACATCGGCAACGGCGAGCCAGGACCCGTCACCGTCGCCATTCGAGATCGCTTCTGGGCGTTGATGGACGAGCCCAGCCCGCTGATCGAGGCCATCCAGTACTAGGCAATCCCACCGCCGACTGCACGCTTGTTACACGCAAACGTCGAGAGACGACGCGAACAAGCGTGCAGTCGGGGTGCGGTCAGCCCAGCGAGACGAGTTCCTCCACCGAATCCAGCGGCAGCATGCCCTCGACCCAGGCGTTCACGTTCATGCTGGTGAGATTGATCCCGCCGCCATGATTGTCGAGGAAGGCCGTGTCGGCGGCGTCGCGGCCGGTGGCGATGCGCACCATCGTCTGCCGCGGCGCCAGGCACGTCGCGTCCACGACCCGCCACATACCGTCCACGTACGCCTCGGCGACGGCGTGGAAGTCCATCGGATAGCAGCCGGGCGCGTACACCGCGACCAGCCGCGCCGGCACGTTCACCGCCCGCAGCAGCGCAATCACCAGATGCGCATAGTCGCGGCACACACCCGTACCCGCGAGCACGGTGTCGGCCGCGCCGTCGATGGGATCGCTGGACCCCGGAACGTACTGCAGCCGCGTGCCCACCCAGGACGACACCTTCTCCAACAGCGCAGTCGACTTGGCGTCGTTGCCGAATTCCGTTGCGGCGAAACCGTAGAACTTGTCGGCCTCCGCATAGCGGCTGGGCCGCAGATACGTCGACAGATCGATCTCGGTGACCGGAGCGGGGTCGGCCTGGCCGATGATCGTGGCCGAGTAGTTCGCCAGCACCGTCCCCTTGCCCGCCTCGAACTTGTGAATGCGGGTGCCGTGCTGACCGACGAGCTCGGTCGGTTCGATGGCGTTGCCGTTCAAGGTGAACGACAACTCCTCGGTCACCTCGGCGCCCGGCTGGGGTGCGACGGCGATCTGGAATTCCAGTGTCGTCGGGTCGAATACCTCGACCTGCAATTGCGCGCCAACTTCACGTCTCATGGGCTCACCACGTCTTTCCGGTCAGGTGTCAGGGGAGGCGCGGCAAGCGCATCGTCTCGGCCCATCCTTACCCGGACGGGCCGCCGCCAAAACAGAGCACCGGGCCAGATCACGTCGACGTGATGGCGATGAGTCTAGGGGACGATCGAGTCCACGTATCCCCCGTCGACGCGGACCGCCGCCCCGGTGGTCGCCGACGCCTGCGGCGAGCTCAGATACGTGACCATGTTCGCGATCTCGTCGGGTTCGATCAGCCGCTGAAGCAGTGACTGTGGACGGTGCTTGCGCATGAACTCGCGCTGCGCCTCCTCCCACGGCAGGTCCGCGTCGACCAACTGGTAGACGAAGTCCTCGACCCCCGCCGTGTGCGTTGGCCCGGCGATGACGGAGTTCACCGTGACACCCGTGCCCGCGGCGTCCTTCGCGAAGCCCCGCGACACCGCAAGCAGGGCAGTCTTCGAGGTGCCGTAGTGAATCATCTCCTCGGGGATGACGATCGCCGAGTCGCTCGCGATCTGCAGCACCCGCCCCCAGCCTCGCTCGGTCATGCCAGGAAGATACGTCCGGATGAGCCGGATCGCCGAGAGCACGTTCACGTCGAAGTAGCGACGCCATTCGTCGTCGGAGATCTCGCGAGCAGGTGCCGCGCCAAAGATCCCGAGGTTGTTGACCAGGACGTCCACCGCGGGTAGTTGGTCGACCAGACCCTCGACGCCCTCGGCGGTGGTGACGTCGGCCGCGATGCCAAGCACGTCGCCGCCGGTGGCGGAGCGCAATTCGTCGGCCGCCTCGTCGACGCGAGCCGCCGTGCGTCCGTTGACGACGACGCGGGCGCCGCTCTGCGCCAACCCCTTCGCGATGGCAAGGCCGATGCCCTGGGTGGAGCCGGTGACGAGTGCGGTCTTTCCTGTCAGGTCGATGATCACTTCGGAGTAGTACCACCATGACGCCGGAGGTATTCCATGAACGCAGCCACGAGAGTTTGACAGGTGCGCGTGCCACCGTGGATCGAACTGAGTTCGACATCCGAGGAGACATCGTGCGCCGCTTGTTCGTCACGGCCTTCATGGCAGTGCTGCTACCCGTATTCGTGGGATTCGCCGGCGGCGCCGCCACCGCGAACGCGTTCTCCCGGCCCGGACTGCCGGTCGAGTACCTCATGGTTCCCTCGGCGAGCATGGGCCGCGACATCAAGGTCGAGTTTCAGAGCGGCGGCGCCAACGCGCCCGCCATATACCTTCTCGACGGTCTCCGCGCGCAGGACGACTTCAACGGCTGGGACATCAACACCCCGGCCTTCGAGTGGTACAACGGCTCGGGCCTGTCGGTGGTGATGCCGGTGGGCGGCCAGTCGAGTTTCTACAGCAACTGGTACAAGCCCGCGTGCGGCACGAACGGCTGCCAGACCTACAACTGGGAGACGTTCCTCACCCAGGAACTGCCCGCCTACCTGTCCAGTGAGAGGCAGGTCAAGCCGACCGGCAGCGCCGCGGTCGGGCTGTCGATGGCCGGTTCGGCGGCGCTGACGCTGGCCATCCACCACCCCGCGCAATTCCCCTATGCCGCTTCGCTATCCGGCTTCCTGAACCTCTCCGAGGGCTGGTGGCCGGGACTGGTCAACAGCGCCATGGGCGACGCGGGTGGCTACAAGGCGAACGACATGTGGGGTCCCGCCGAAACCGACCCGGCGTGGAAGTACAACGACCCCATGGTCAACATGGCGACGCTGATCGCCAACGGAACCCGCATCTGGATCTACTGCGGCAACGGCACGCCGTCCGACCTCGGCGGCGACAACCTGCCCGCCAAGTTCCTCGAGAGCTTCACGCTGCGCACCAACAAGACGTTCCAGGACAACTACCTGGCCGGCGGCGGCAAGAACGGCGTCTTCAACTTCCCGGACAGCGGCACGCACGACTGGGGATACTGGGGTCAGCAGCTGCAAGCGATGAAGCCCGACGTGCAGCGAGTGCTTGGCGCCGTCCCGAGCGCCACCTAGACCGCGACTGGAGGACCGTCATGGACGACCAGGTCACCGAGACGAGGCAACGTTGTGCGGTCGCCGTGTTGGGCGGGCCGACGACGGTGCTCGACATCGCCGGGTACCGGATCGTCGTCGACCCCACGTTCGACCCGCCGGGGCCGCACGCGTACCTGACCAAGACGGCCGCACCAGCGGTCGACGCGGCGGCGCTGGGTCGGGTGGACCTGGTGCTGGTCAGCCACGACCAACACCTGGACAACTTCGACGACGCAGGCCGGGCGTTGGCCCTTGCGGCGCCGCGGGTGCTCACCCATCCCGGTGCCGCTCGTCGGCTCGGGTCACCCGCGCAGGGCCTGGCTCCGTGGGAAGTGGCCGAGCTCGACGGTCTGCGGGTGCAGGCCGTCCCCGCGGTGCACGGCCCGGCCGACGGCGAGCGCGACGACGCCGGCTACGTCAACTGCGAGGTGACGGGTTTCGTGCTGTCCGGCGACGGCCTGCCGACCGTCTACATCAGCGGCGACAATGCCTCTCTGGCAACGGTTTCGGAGATCGCGCACACCGTCGGCGCGATCGACGTCGCGGTGCTCTTCGTCGGCGCGGCCCGAGTGCCACCGAAACAGGACGGTCGCCCGCTGACCCTGACCAGCGCCAGGGCCGCCGCGGCCGCGGAAGTGCTGGCGCCACGCCTGGTCGTCGCGGCGCACCTCGACTCCTGGGCACACTTCACCGAGGGCATCGAGGACGTCGCCGCCGCATTCCACGACGCAGGCATCGCGGACCTGCTGGACCGCACCCCGCACGGCCGCTGGACCGACCTGGAGTACCTAGTCGCACGCTAGGCGGCGCACGCCGTTCGTGAATCCTCGGCGGGATTCGGTGGTCGAAATCGCCGAGGATTCACGAACGCTGCCTACTCGGCTCCGCCGACCTCGAGATCCTTCAGCTCGCGCTTGAGGATCTTGCCCGTGGGGTTGCGCGGCAACTCGTCGAGGAAGATCACCTCGCGCGGCACCTTGTAGCGCGCCAGGTTGTCCTTGACGTAGGCCTTGATCGCGTCCTCGTCGACCGAGGCACCCTCGGTCTTGACGACGAAGGCACGCAGCCGATGGCCCCACTCTTCGTCCTCCACGCCCAGCGCCGTCGCCTCGACGACCTCCGGGTGGCCGCTGATCAGATCCTCGACCTCGGCGGGGAAGACGTTCTCACCACCGCAGACGATCATCTCGTCGTCGCGGCCGCTGACGTACAGCAGGCCGTGCTCGTCGAAGTAACCGACGTCGCCCGAGGACATCAGGCCGTCGATGATCGCCTTGTGCCCGCCGCCGGTGTAACCCTCGAAGGGGAACGTGTTGCCGACGAAGATTCGGCCGACCTCGCCGGGAGCCACCTCGTTGCCGTTGTCGTCGAACAGCTTGACCTTGACGCCCTTGACGACGGGACCGACCGTCGACGGGTTGATCGAAAGATCCTTGGGCCGTGCGATGGTCGCGAACGCGATCTCCGTCGAGCCGTAGAGGTTGTAGACGACGGGGCCCAGATCCTTCAACGCGCGGGTGGCGAGCTCGCCGCCGAGCTGGGACCCGGAGACGAAGACGATGCGCAGGCTCGACAGGTTCGGCTTGGGGCTCGTCTTCTCCAACTCGTCGAGCAGGCGCGACAACATGACCGGCACCACCACCACGGCGGTCACCCGATGCTCTTCGATGTCGGCGAGCACCGTGGCCGGCTTGAACCGGCGACGCAGCACCAGGGTGCTGCCCAACATCATCGCGATGGTCGCGTGCAGGAAGCCCAGCGCGTGGAACATCGGCGCGGGCAGTGACGTCACCTCACCGGACTTGAACGGGACGTGCGACAGCACACCGCCGATCGGAGCCAACGACGGTGGGCTACTTCTGTTGGCGCCCTTGGGGGTTCCGGTGGTGCCGCTGGTCAGGATGATGATCTTCGAGTGGGCGCTCGCCTTGGGCGGCGGCCCGGCCTTGCTGCGACTGATGAGGTCGGCCAAGGTCTCGTCGGTGCTCTCCGACGGCTGATCGGGATTG
>Ga0209051_1000953_pt1 | contig 28382 bp, 20 predicted proteins | sample AraplaCvi_mMS_r2_2_FD_184286 | JGI IMG/M metagenome (GOLD analysis project Ga0209051, IMG submission 184286) | Arabidopsis root microbial communities from North Carolina, USA - plate scrape MF_Cvi_mMS_r2 (SPAdes) (version 2) | ecosystem: Host-associated > Plants > Roots > Endosphere | place...
GACGGAGCGCTGCAACATGGCCTGGTCGGTCGGCTCGAGCTTGGATTCGAGCTTGAACTGCAGGCGCTCGGCCGAGAGCTGGATGGGCGTGAGCGGGTTCTTGATCTCGTGCGCGAGGCGGCGCGCGACCTCGCTCCAGGCGGCGGAGCGCTGCGCCGAGACGACCTCGGTGATGTCGTCGAACACCATCAGCCGCTGCTCGCCGGGCAGCGAGGCGCCGCGCACGAGCAGCGTGAGCGTCTGGCCCTTGTCGCCCACCTGCAGGTCGAACGCGTCCTGCCACAGCACGCGCTCGCCGGCGTCGGGGCTGGACAGGTGCAGCTCGAAGCGCTGCTCCACGGTCTGCGCGAAGTCCGCGAGGCCGGCGATGTCGCCCAGCCGGCGCCCCTGGTAGGCGGACAGCGGCGCGCGCAGGATGCGCGTGGCACCGGGGTTGACGGAGTCGATGCGCCACTCGCGGTCGAACACGATGACGCCGGCCGTGAGGTTGTCGAGGATGGTCTGCAGCCGCGTGCGCGCGCCCTCGAGCTGGTGCACGCTGCGGTCGACGTCGGCGCGCGCCTCGCCCAGCTGCTCGGTCATCTGGGCGAACGAGCGCGTGAGGCCGCCGATCTCGTCGCTGGACTCGTAGACGGGCTTGGCGCCCAGGTCGCCGGCCGCGACCTGGCGCATGCCCTCGGCGAGCAGCAGCAGCGGCCGCGCGAGCTGGTTGCCGAAGACGACGGCGATCAGCACCGCGCCGAAGACGGCGAGCACCACGGTCAGCGTCAGCGTGCCCACGTACATGCGGCGCAGGCCGTCGCGGGCGAGCGCGCGCTGCTGGTAGTCGCGGTACGCGGCCTGCACCGCCAGCGCGTTGGTGACGACGATGCCGGGCAGCGGCTGCACCGCGAGCAGGTAGCGCTCGCTGCCCTCGGACAGCGAGAGCGTGCTGGCCGGCACGAGCACCAGCGCGCGCACGCGCGGCACCGGCCCGACGCCGGGCGTGGCCTCGTCCTCCAGCCCTTCGACGACGTTGGCGAAGCCCGAGCGGCGCGCCTGGCGCATCAGCGTCGCGCCGGGGCGGTCGGGCGCGAGCGACGGGCGCGAGCTCGCCGCGAGCTCGATGGCGCCGGTGCTGCCGACGATGGCCAGGTCCTGCGCGCCGGTCTGGTCGCGCAGGCGTTCGAGCGCGAGCGCGACGCCCGGCGCGCGCGGGTCGCCGAGGCGGACGGCGGCGCTGCGCGTCTTCTCCTCGAGGTCGTTGGCGAGCGCGTCGAGCGTGGCCTTGCCGAGGTTGAGGCCGGCCACGAGCGCCTGGTCGACCTTGGTGTCGAACCACGCGTCGACGGTGCGGGTCACGAACTGCAGGCTCACGGTGTAGATCAGCGCCCCCGGCACCACGCCCACGAGCGCGAAGATGGCGGACAGCTTGAACAGCAGCCGGCTGCCGAACGCCCCGCTGTGCCAGCGCAGCGCCAGCCGGATCGCGGCCCCGCCGAGCACCAGCAGCAGCAGCAGCGCGACGACGAAGTTGAGCCAGAACAGCCAGACGAAGTTGCGCTCGTACAGCGTCGGCTCGCCGGAGGCCAGCGAGATGACGAAGCCGAGCACCAGCGCCACGCCCAGCACGGCGATGAGGGACACCGCCCAGGTGAAGCGGACCGACTTGCGGCTCATGGGGCGGGGTGGGCGGAGGGGACTGGCCTTCGGCCTGTCCCCGTGTTCAGGACGTCGCCGAACGGGAACACGGGGACAGGCCGGAGGCCAGTCCCCGCCAGCGCACGCGGCTCCGGCGTCATCATTCGACCTGGATGGTGCGCTCGACGCCCAGGTGCCATTCGGCCTGGGCGGCGAGGTCGAGCTGCATCGGGCGCGGCAATTGCGACGAGTCGAGCTCGAACTTGAACTCGACGTAGTACTTCTCGGAGGGGTCGCCCACGCCCGCATCGGCGATGCGCCAGCGCGCGGCGCGCGTGACGGCGGTGAGTGCCTCCTCGAGCGAGGGGTACGACTGGCTGAATGCGCCCAGGCTGACGCGCCAGGCCGAGGTGAGCGGCTGGTACGAGAGCCGCCAGGCACGCGAGACGCGCGAGACGCGCTCGTCGCGCCAGTACCAGCGCGGCCGGTAGACGGTGGCCTCGGCGACGAAGTACACCGGCACGCCCTTGCGCAGGGCGTCCTCGACGGCCTTGCTCAGGGTGAGGTTGGCCGCGAAGTCGAGCACCACGCCGCCCTCCTGGCGGTGGGCCGAGATGGAGGCGAGCTCGACTCCCTGGCCGAAGGCCGCCTGCGCCGCGCCCGCCAGGCCGACCGCGCACGCCAACGCCACCAGCAGCGAGGCGGCGGCGCGGCGGCCGCGCACGACGCGGCGTTCCAGCAGACGAACCAGGAGCGAGAAAGGCACGGAGGCTTTGCCAGGCAAGCGCCGGAACACAGCGCGGATGAGGGGACCGGGGACGACCCGGGCGCCTCAGGCCGTGCCGGCAAGCCCGCCCTTTCGCAACAGCGCATAGTAGAAGCCGTCCGCGAAGACCCCCGGCATGGCGCCGGGCGGGGTGCCGGACGCGACATCGGCGCCCGTCGAACCATTGTCCGGCAGCGGCAGCAGGTGGCCGGGCGAGCGCCCGTCCAAATGGACTTCTGAGGCGCCGTGGCGTTGCAAAAATGCGTCGATCTGCAGTTCACCTTCCGAACGGAAGACCGAGCAGGTGGCGTAGAGCAGCCAGCCCCCGGGGGCGAGGAGCGGCCACAGGGCGTCGAGCAGCTGCGACTGCACGCGGGCGAGCGCCGGGATGTCCTCGTCGCGGCGCAGCCAGCGGATGTCCGGGTGGCGGCGCACGACGCCCGAGGCGCTGCAGGGCGCGTCGAGCAGGATGGCGTCGAAGGGCCGGCCATCCCACCAGGCCTGGGGCCGGCGGCCGTCGCCCACGCGCGTGCGCGCCTCCAGCCCGAGCCGCCGCAGCGTGTCGTCGACGCGCGCCAGGCGCTTCGGGTCGCTGTCGAGCGCCAGCACGTCGAGATCGGCCAGCTCGAGCAGGTGCGCCGTCTTGCCGCCCGGCGCAGCGCAGGCGTCGAGCACGCGGGCGCCGGGCCTCAGCCCGGCGTCGACCAGCAGCGCGGCGGCGCGCTGCGCGGCGGCGTCCTGCACCGAGACCCGCCCCTCGGCGAAGCCGGGCAGGCGCTCGACGGGCACCGGCGCGTCGAGCACGACGGCCTGCGGGCCCGCGATCCGCCCGCCCAGCCCGGCCTCGGCGAGCTGCGCCAGGTAGGCCTCGGCCGTGAGCCGCCGCGCGTTGACGCGCAGGCACATCGGCGGATGCTGCTGGGCGGCGGCCAGCAGCGCCTCCCATTGCAGCGGCCAGTCGTGGCGCAGGCGGCCGATCCACCAGCCCGGGTGGTTCCAGCGGCCCGACGGCTCCTGCTGCGCCGCGGCGGCGACCTCGGCGCGTTCGCGCACGAAGCGCCGCAGCACGGCATTGACGAAGGAGGCCGACTTGGGCGCGACGCGCCGCGCCGCGGTGACGGCCTGGTCGACCAGGGTGTGGTCCGGGTAGGGCGGCGCCGGGTCGGGCCACAGCAGCGCGAGCGCGACCAGCAGCAGCGCCTCCACCGCCGGCGGCGGCGTGCGCGGCGCCAGCACGGCGCGCGCGGCGGCGGCCGCGCCCAGCCGGCGCAGCACGAGGAAGGAGAGCGCCTGCGTGCCCGGGCGCAGCGGCGGCGGGCAGGCGGCGAGGACATCGGTGAGCGAGCGCCCGCCGCGCACGGCCTGGACGGCGCCCGCGGTCTGTTCGAGCAGGCGGGCGAGCGCGGGGGAGGCGAGGTCTGTCACCGGGGCGAGTCTAACGGGGCACGGCGGGGCCCATCTCCGGCGCGAGGCAGGGGATCCGGGCCCGGGCGCACAATGGATGCTCCCCCGCCTGCCACGAAGCTGCCGCCATGAGCTCGTCCCGCCCCGACCCCGATCCCACCTCGCCCAAGTCGCTGGCGCTGATCCGCAGCGAGGACGACCTCGCCCGGCTGCCCGCCTCCGAGCGCATCCGCTACCGCCTCGTCGGCGCCGACTGCCGCTACCACGCCAACGACAACATCGCCGCCTTCGTCCGCCCGGGCGAGACCGAGGAGCTCAAGGCCGAGGTCGCGCAGCACATGCAGGCGGTGCTGAAGGCGCTGGTGATCGACACCGAGAGCGACCACAACACCAACGAGACGGCGCAGCGCGTCGCGCGCATGTTCATCGACGAGGTGTTCCGCGGCCGCTACCAGCCGATGCCGTCGGTGACCGAGTTCCCCAACGTCTCGCGGCTCAACGAGCTGATGATCGTCGGCCCGATCTCGGTGCGCAGCGCCTGCTCGCACCACATGTGCCCCATCCTCGGCCGGGTCTGGATCGGCGTGCTGCCCAACGAGCACTCCAACCTGATCGGGCTGTCGAAGTACGCGCGCATCGTCGACTGGATCATGACGCGCCCCCAGATCCAGGAAGAGGCCGTCACCATGCTCGCCAACGAGCTCCAGGAGCGCGTCAAGCCCGACGGCCTGGCGATCGTGATGGAGGCCGACCACTTCTGCATGCAGTGGCGCGGCGTGAAGGACCTCGACTCCGCCATGACCAACAGCGTGATGCGCGGCGAATTCCTGAAGAACGCCAACCTGCGGCGCGAGTTCCTCGCCCTGCTGTCCAAGAAGAACGGGGCCTGACGATGCTGGTGCGACTGATGTACGCCAGCCGCGCGTCCGCGGGCCTGGACAACGAGGAGGTCACGGCCATCCTGCGCCAGTCGCGCGCCGCGAACGCGCGCGACGGCATCACGGGAGCGCTGTGCCTGTGCAACAACGGCCGCCTGTTCATACAGGTGCTGGAGGGCGGGCGCAACGCCGTCAGCCGGCGCTACAACCGCATCGCGGCCGACCCGCGCCACACCGAAGTCACGCTGCTGCAGTTCGAGGAGGTGGCCGAGCGCCGCTTCGCCGGCTGGTCGATGGGCCAGGTCAACATGGCGCGGCTCAACCCGGCGCTGATCCTCAAGTACTCCGAGACCGGCCAGCTCGACCCGTGGTCGGTGCCGGGCCAGGCCACGGCGGCGATGTTCGACGAGATGGTCGCTACGGCGGCGATCATGGGGCCCGCCTGACGGCCCCATTGAAAAAGGGCCGGCGCCTCGCGGCGGCCGGCCCTCGTGCGATCGGCGCGGCGCGCGAGGCGCCTCGGGCGATCAGAGGAACTTGTAGCTCAGGAACAGGTTGAGCCTGCGCCCACTCGCATCCTCGTTGCTCGCCGGGATCACGCCCACGGCGCCACCGAAGGCCTTCATGTCGACAGGCGGGCGCTTCTGGAAGACGTTGATCACGTTCGCACCGACGGTCAGGTTCTTCAAGCCCGTCCACGCGACGGTGTAGTCCCAGCGGTTGTACTGCTTGATGCGGCACAGCGACGGATCGACGCCGAGCGTGTCGGAGCAGTTCGCCGGCGAATAGGCGTCGTCGTCGAAGTCCTGCTGCAGCTTCGTGCCCGACTGGTGCGTCCAACGCAGCGTGTTGGCGAAGTCCCCGGTCTGCAGCGTGTTGCTGAGGACGGTCGACCAGCGCGGGTAGCCGTAGCGGCCCGCGAGGTTGTCGCCCCAGCCGCCGGTGCCGTTGCGCGTCGCGCTGTAGGCCTGGAAGTTGGCCGTGTAGGTGCCCGTCAGCGACGTGCTCAACTTGCCGATCGGCGTCGGGGTGAGCCCGTTGATGGTGAAGTCGACGCCTTCGGTGCGGGTCTTGAACAGGTTTTCCCACATCTGGTTGACCACCAGCAGGCGGCCCACCGTGACGCCGTAGGTTTGGTAGTCGCCCGGCTGCGAGAACGTGGGATCGGTGGCCTCGCCGGGAGTGGCGCGGATGATCGTGTTGGGAGGTTGCAGGGCTTCCTCGTTCACCAGATCCTGGACCGGTCGCAGGTTGATCTCGTTGCGGCGCTGGATCGCCCAGTAGTCGACCGCGACGCTCCAGTCGCGCGTCGCCTGGTACACGGCGCCCAGCGACTTGGACAGCGACAGCTCCGGCTTCAGGCCCGGGTTGTTCAGCACCACGATCGGGACGCTGCCATCGCACTCATTGCTCGCCTGCAGTTCGCGCGCGATGTCGGCGTCGGCGTTCTGCGGATTGGCGGCGATGTCTGCCTCGAGGTCGTCGATGAGCTTGTTGGCCGCCGCGCAGCGTTGCGGATCCAGGACGCCAGGCTGGTAGGCCGTCTTCGTGGACTTCGCGCTCTCCTGCAGGTTCGGAGCGCGAAAGCCCGTCTCGATGGTTCCGCGCAGCTTCAGGTCGCTGGCGGCCTGGAAGGACATGTTGGCGCGCGGCGAGAAGTGCCCCGCGACCTTGGGGAACTTGTCGTAGCGAAGGGCCAGGCGCAGCTCGGCCTGCTTCGACAGCGGCAGCGTCATTTCGCTGAACAGGGCGCCGTAGTTGCGGCTGGCGTCGGACGCCGAGAACGACAGGCCGACGATGTCGGACGCGCCCAGGTTGGCCGTAGGCGTCAAGACCTGCGATTCGTGGTCGAGCTCGAAGCCTGCCGACAGCATCACGGGGCCGGCGGGCAGGTCATAGATCTTGCCGGTGGCATTGCCGTCCACGAAGTACTGGCGGGTGGTGGCGTCCCAGCCGAAGGCCGGGAACAGCGTGTCGAGCACCTCCTGCGAGTTCGGGCCGCCGATCACGTAGCCGCCCGGCTTGTTGAAATAGTCGGGCGGCAGTTCGGGCAGTTCGCCGGTGATCGGGTCGGGCTGGCCGGGGTCGCCGATGACCTGCTTGAAGCCGGACAGGCTGAAGAAGCCGCGCTGGCGATCCTTGGTGTGCGCGCCGTTCACGCCCACCGCCGTTTCGTAGTCCCAGTCGTGGAACGTGCCGCGCAGGCCCGTCAGCACGCGGAATTGCGAGGTCGCGGGGTGATCCGAGGCGTCCGAGTCGGCGAAGCGATAGCGGAACTGCGCCTCATCCTCGTACGGATTGAGCGGGTGGCCGACCGGCAGGCCGCGGTTGTAGAAGGTGTTCACCTGCGAGCCGTTGCCCGGCCAGGTCGTGACGCCTGCCGCTTGGCCGGTCGTGGCCTGGGTGCCCACGTAGTCCGCACGGATGCGCGAGAACATGCCGTCGACGAACCACTCGTTCTGGTCGTTGATGCGCACGCGGCCGGTCAACATCGCGTTGACGCGATTCGTCTTGGGAACCGCCTGGAAGTGCGCGTAGCGATCGTACAGGCAGGCGCCTCCCGCGCTGATCGTGCCCGTGCAACCGGGAAGTGCGAGGAACGGGCCTCGCGGGTCGTCGGAGATGTTGCCCGGGAACGAGAAAGTCGACCCGGTGCCGAAGCCGGTCGATACCTCGTCGTAGATCGGGTTGACGTCACCGAGCACCTGGTTCCAGATGACGCTGTCGCGCTTGTAGAGCTCGACGGTGCCCATGAAGTTGTAGCCGTCGCGGTTGAAGTCGCCGATGCCGCCCGTGAGGGAGCCGGTCTTCTCCCCGAACCGGCCATTCTTGGTCGAGTGCTCGGTGGACACGTCGAGAGCCAGCCCCGTGTAGTCCTTGCGCGTGATGACGTTGATCACGCCCGCGATGGCATCGGAGCCATAGACCGCGGACCCGCCGATCTTCAGGATTTCGATGCGCTCCACGGCTTCGAGCGGGATCGTGTCGACGTTGCTGAACGTCTCCTGGAAGTTCGGCAGCGGGTAGATCGCGGTGCGGCGCCCGTTGACCAGGAACAGCGTGCTCTGCGCGCCCAGGTTGCGCAGCGACGCCTGCGAAGCGCCGGGGGAGAACGTGTTCGCGCCGTTCACGTCATTGATGGTGTTGCCGTTGGTGCTGGTCACCGTCAGGGTGTCCAGCAGCTCGCGCACGCTGGTGGCGCCGGTCTTGCGGATCTCGTCGCGGTTGATGACCTCGACCGGCGAGGCGCCTTCGGCGTCGATCTGCTTGATGCGGCTGCCGGTGATCTCGACGCGCTGCGTGCCGTCACCGGTCGACGAACTCTGCGCATGCGAAGTGCCGGCGACGGCCATGCAGGCAGCGGCCAGGAAGGTGAGGCGAAGTGCGGGGGAACGCGTGGGTGTGGGCTTCATGAGTGATCCGTTCTGGGGAGACAGACAACCCCTCCCGGGGGGCACCTGGTCTTAGTGTGAAGCCCACGTTAAGAGAACCTGTCGAGATGCAACACCCTGGGTGTTCCCCATCGGAATAACCCTGATCGTGTCCAGGTACACGGAAGAAGATCACCAAATCCTCTCGTATGACGGGGCGACGCAGGTGAACGGAGGTGGGTAAAGCAGGGCCTTTGGGATCGTTACGGGTCGTCAAGCAACATTGCCGAACCGTTGCGCGAATGCCAAAACCCTCCCGCGGACGCCACCGCCGCGCGGCCGCTCGGGGCTGCGGCAGCAGCAAGGATCCCGAATTCAGACCCGTCCGCCCGGCTTGAACCGGAACAGCGCGCTCACGATCCGCGTCGGCCACTGGTGGATGGCCTTGTTGTAGCGGTCGACCGCGTCGTTGAAGCCCTGGCGGGCGAACTGGATCCGAGGCTCGGCCTCGCGCCAGGCGGCGAGCGCCGGCGCCAGCGCGTCGCCGTGCTCGAGCAGCAGCGCCGGCTGCAGGTCGATCAGCGCCTGCAGCCGGCTGGCCGGCGACGACAGGCCGGCCTCGGCCGTCACCCACAGCGAGACGTCGGCGATGCGCCCGCGCGACTGGCGCACGCCGTCGGCCGCGGCGCGCAGCTTCGCGTCCGCCTCGGCCAGCGCCTGCAGGGTGGCGGCCTCGCCCGCGAGGGGTTCGCGCACCGCCGCGGCCACGCCCGCCATCGCCTCGCTGCGCTTGACGAGCGCGGCAACGATCTGCTCCCAGGCCGCGACGATGGCGTCGCGCAGCCGCACCAGGCGGTTGTAGGCGCCGACCAGCCAGAAGGCCAGCACGGCGAGCAGCGCGAGCTGGAACAGCCAGTGCGACGTCACGTCAGGCGCCCTGCGCCGCGCGGTACTCGGTCCAGCCGGCGGCGCGCAGCTTGCACGCCGGGCATTGCCCGCAGCCGTAGCCCCAGGGATGGCGCGCGCCGCGCTCGCCCAGATAGCAGGTGTGGGTCCGCTCGACGACCAGTTCGTTCAGCGCGGCGCCGCCGAGCGATTCGGTCAGGGCCCAGGTCTGCGCCTTGGTGAGGAACATGAGCGGCGTCTCGATCGTCATGGGCGCGGCGAGGCCCAGGCTCAGCGCGACCTGCATCGCCTTCAGCGTGTTGTCGCGGCAGTCCGGGTAGCCGGAGAAGTCGGTCTCGCACATGCCGCCCACCAGCACCGAGGCGCCGCGGCGGTAGGCCACCGTCGCCGCGAAGCCGAGGAACAGCAGGTTGCGCCCCGGCACGAAGGTGTTGGGCAGGCCGTTGGCCTGGAGCTCGATCGCGCGCTCGGAGGTCAGTGCGGTGTCCGACACCTGCCCCAGCAGCGACAGGTCGAGCAGGTGGTCGTCGCCCAGGCGCGCCGCCCAGCCCGCGTCCAGCGCCGCCAGGCCCTCGCGCACGGCGCCGCGGCAGTCGAGCTCGATGCGGTGGCGCTGGCCGTAGTCGAAGCCGATGGTCTCCACGCGCGCGAAGCGGGCGAGCGCCCAGGCGAGGCAGGCGGTGGAGTCCTGGCCGCCGGAGAACAGGACAAGGGCGGTGCGGGGGTCGGTCATGACGAGGGCCCGGGTGAACGAATACGCGAGGCGGACGATTGTCGCTCGCCGGCGGAACCCGACGCCGGCAGCTGCCCGCTAACATCCGCCGCTCCAGGGAGGAACCCAATGAAGCAATCCATGACGCGCCGGCTCGCCGGCGCGGCAAGCGGCGTCGCGCTCGCGGCACTTTCGGCCTGCGGCGGCACGGCCGAAGATCTTGCCCCCGGCTTTGGATGCGGCAGCAGCTGCGCCGACTCCAGCAAGCTGTCGACCGGCCAGCTCGAAGCCCGGTTCGTCGTCACCGGCGACGGCCGCTCCACGCAGGCGGAGGGCGGCTTCTTCTCGCCGCAGGCCGGTCTCGGCTTCGACGTCGAGCTGAAGGGTGGCGACCAGTTGAATCTCGTCCTCGCCGGCGCAACGGCGAGGATGGCCCTTGCGGATGGCCCCGGCGAGACCTATGCGGCGGCCTTCCCGTCGCAGCCGGCCGCGGCCACCGACGTCCAGGTCCAGTTCGTGCGCGCCGCCGGCATCGTCATGAGCCAGGTGCGCCTGCCGGCGCCTTTCCAGGTGCTCGCGCCCGCGGCCGGCACGACGGTGGCCGGCACGGCCGCGGACTTCGCCATCACCCTCGACAGCAAGCCCGAAGGCGAGTTCATCGACGTCGTCATCCAGGCGTTCCACTGCAAGGACGCTTCGGGCGCCGATCACGCGAGCGCCGACACCGGGGCCTCCAGCGCGCAGTACTTCACGACGACGGACGGCGTCCACTACCTGTTCCATCCCGGCCGGTACCCGAAGCCCTCGTTCACCGACCCCCAGGGCAACGCCGTCCCGTTCTCGACCTGCACGGCCACGCTCGAGGTGGCCGCGTCGAACCCCGGCACGATCGCCGCGGACTACAAGGCGGGCTCGTCCATCCAGGCGATTCAGGTGCGCAGCGTCGACTTCACGATGACCTATTGACCGCGCGAGGGCGCGGCGCCCGCGGGCTCAGCCGCGCACCTCGCCCTCGCCGAGCACGATCCACTTCTGCGAGGTCAGCCCCTCGAGCCCCACCGGCCCGCGGGCGTGGAACTTGTCGGTCGAGATGCCGATCTCCGCGCCCAGGCCGTACTCGAAGCCGTCGGCGAAGCGGGTGCTGGCGTTGACCATCACGCTGGCCGAATCGACCTCGCGCAGGAAGCGCATGGCGTTCGGGTGGTTCGTCGTGAGGATCGCGTCGGTGTGGTGCGACCCGTGGCGGTTGACGTGGGCGATCGCCTCGTCGAGCGAATCGACCACCTTGATGCTGATGACCGGGGCCAGGTATTCCTCGCCCCAGTCGCTCTCCTGCGCGGGCACGACGCGCGCGCCCTCGACCCCGCGCAGCGCCTCGCGCGCGCGCTCGTCGGCGCGCATCTCGACGCCCTTGGCCGCGAAGACCGCGCCGATGCGCGGCAGGAAGGCCGCCGCCTGCGCCGCGTGGACGACCAGCGACTCGGTGGCGTTGCACGGGCTGTACTTCTGCGTCTTGGCGTTGTCGGTGACCTTGACCGCGAGCGCCAGGTCGACCTCGGCGTCGACGTAGGTGTGGCAGTTGCCGTCCAGGTGCTTGATGACCGGCACGCGCGCCTCGCGCGCGACGCGCTCGATCAGGCCCTTGCCGCCGCGCGGGATGATCACGTCGACGAACGCCGGCATCGCCACCAGGCGCCCGACGGCCGCGCGGTCGGTGGTCTCGACCAGCTGCACCGCGGCCTCGGGCAGCCCGGCGTCGGCGAGCGCGCGCTGCACGCAGCGCCACAGCGCGACGTTGGAGCGGATCGCCTCCGAGCCGCCGCGCAGGATGCAGGCGTTGCCGCTCTTGATGGCGAGCGAGGCGGCCTCGATCGTCACGTTGGGCCGGCTCTCGTAGATCATGCCGAACACGCCCAGCGGCACGCGCATGCGCCCGACGCGGATGCCGCTCGGGCGCTGCGTCACGCCGGAGATCTCGCCGATCGGATCCGGCATCCCGGCCAGTTGCAGGCAGCCGGCGACCACGGTCTCGAGCGCGTGCGCGTCGAGCTCGAGGCGGTCGGCCAGCGGGCCGGTGATGCCGGCCTGGCGCGCGGCCGCGAGATCTTGCGCGTTGGCCGCGGCGAGCGCCTCGCGCTCCTCGCCCAGGCGGCGCGCCAGCGCGCGCAGCGCGGCGTCGCGCGCCGAGCGCGGCGACGCCGCCATGCGCGAGGCCGCGGCGCGAGCGGCTTCGCCGAGGCGGGTCATGAGGGCGTCGACGTCTTGCTCGGTCATCAGGGGTCCTTCGCGCCCCGGGCTGCGGAACGAGCGCTCCGGAGCGGCCCGGCGCGCTCGAGCCGCGATTTTCCCTCAATCGGGAAGGCCGCGCGCTCGCCGGTGGCGCAGCGGCCCTCGTCCAGGCGCGAATGCTGACGCCGGCCCGGCGCCTACTCCTCGGTGACCTTCTTCTTGGCGGCGGCCTTCTTGGCCGGGGCGGCCTTGGGCGCGCGCGGCTCGAACTCGAAGATCACCTTGCCCTCCTTCTTGTCGTAGGCGAGGAAGGCCTTGAACTTGCGCCGGGTCTTGTTGGAGACGAAGTTCTCCAGCAGGTCGGTCTTGCCGGTGGCGAGCAGCTTGTGCATCTGCTCGTGCGTCACCGGCTGCTGCAGGATGATCTTGCCGCTCTTGAAGTCGCAGGTGACGTGCGCGCCGACGGCGTGCTCGCAGACGTACGAGCTGCCGTACTCGAACACGCGGCCCTTGCACTTGGGGCAGGCGCCGAGCGGCTCCTGGCCTTCGAAGCTCACGGGCTCGCCGTCGCTCTCGCCCTTCTGGTCCTCGCCGAAGTCGAACTCCAGCTTCCAGTTGCGGATCTCGTCGTCGTGGACGAGGCGCAGCTCCGCCGTGAACGGCCAGCCCGCCTTGGAGCGGAAGCCCTCCAGCGGGCCGATGCGCTTGTCGCGCAGGAAGGCGTCGGCCTCGGCCGTCTCGAACGCGCGGCCGCCCGGGATCTTGGTGATGGAGAACTCGCACGCGCCCACGCCGTCGCCCTTCGGGCCGGTGCAGGTGAAGCGGCGGTAGTTCTCCTTCACGATGCCGCCGCAGTTGGGGCACGGCGTGGTGAGGGTGGCGTAGTCGCCCGGGATGGTGTCGCGGTCGTACTCCTTGGCCTTCTTGACGATGCGCTCGGCCATGCGGGCGATGTCGGTCATGAAGGCGTCGCGCGAGAGCCGGCCGTGCTCCATCTCGGACAGCTGGAACTCCCAGTTGCCGGTCAGTTCGGGACGCGTCAGGTCTTCCACGCCGAGGCCGCGCAGCAGCGTCATGAGCTGGAAGGCCTTGGCCGTCGGGATCAGGTCGCGCCCCTCGCGCAGCATGTACTTCTCGAGGATCAGGCCTTCGATGATCTGAGCCCGGGTCGCCGGCGTGCCCAGGCCCTTCTCGGACATCGCCTCGCGCAGCTCCTCGTCGTCGATCATCTTGCCCGCGCCTTCCATCGCGGACAGCAGCGTGCCCTCGTTGTAGCGCGCCGGCGGCCGCGTCTTGAGGCCGACCACGTCGACCGACTCGTTGCGCACGGTCTCGCCCGGCTGCACCGGCACGAGGGTCGCGTCCTCGTCCTGCGCCTCCTTGCCGTAGACGGCCAGCCAGCCCGGGTTGACCAGCACCTTGCCGTTGGTCTGGAAGCGGTGCTCGCCGACCTGGGTCAGGCGCGTCGTGACCTGGTACTCGGCGCTCGGGAAGAACACGGCGATGAAGCGCTTGACGACGAGGTCGTAGAGCTTGGCCTCGATGTCGGACAGCGACTTCGGCGCCTGCAGCGTGGGGATGATGGCGAAGTGATCCGAGATCTTGGCGTTGTCGAAGATGCGCTTCGACGGCTTGACGTAGTTCTCCTTCAGTGCCTTGGCGGCGTGCGGGCGCAGCTCGCGCAGCGGCCCCGGCAGGTCCTCCGTCGAGAGCATCTTCAGGGTGTCCTTGACCACCGGCAGGTAGTCCTCGGGCAGCGCGCGCGAGTCCGTCCGCGGATACGTGAGCACCTTGTGCTTCTCGTAGAGCGCCTGCGCGAGCGACAGGGTCGTCTTGGCCGAGAAGCCGAAGCGGCCGTTGGCCTCGCGCTGCAGGCTGGTGAGGTCGTACAGCAGCGGGCTGGCGGAGGTGCTGGGCTTGGACTCCTCGGTCACCGCGCCGGGCTTGCCGAGCACCGCGGCCGCGATCGCGTCGGCCCTGGCCTTGTCCCACAGGCGGTCGGCGCGGCGGTCGGCGTCGTCGTCCTTCCTGAAGGCCGGGTCGATCCACTTGGCGTCGTACTGGCCGGCCTGGGCGTCGAAGCTCGCCTTGATCTCCCAGTAGTCGCGCGGCACGTGCTTGCGGATCTTCTCCTCGCGCTCGACGACGATGGACAGCGTGGGCGTCTGCACGCGCCCGACGGTCGTGAGGAAGAAGCCGCCGTCGCGCGAGTTGAAGGCCGTCATCGCCCGCGTGCCGTTGATGCCGACCAGCCAGTCGGCCTCGGAACGGCTGCGCGCCGCGGAGGCGAGACCCTGCATCTGCTCGTCGCTGCGCAGGCGCTCGAAGCCCTCGCGGATGGCCTGCGGCGTCATGCTCTGCAGCCACAGGCGCCTGACCGGCTTGTCCAGCGGGCCGCGCGCCGGCTCGGCGTACTGCGCGATGAGGCGGAAGATGAGTTCGCCCTCGCGCCCCGCGTCGCAGGCGTTGATCAGCTCGGTGACGTCCTTGCGACGCACCAGCTTGACCACGGCGTTCAGCCGCGTCTTGGCCTTGTCGATCGGCGCGAGGTCGAAGTGCGGCGGGATGACGGGGAGGTGCGCGAAGCTCCACTTGCCGCGCTTGACGTCGTACTCCTCGGGCGCCTTGATCTCGACCAGGTGGCCGACGGCCGAGGTGACGACGTAGCGCTCGTTCTCGAAGTGCTCCGCGAACTTCTCGAACTTGCCGGACACGGGCGTCAGCGCGCGCACGATGTCCTGCGCCACGCTGGGCTTTTCCGCGATGATCAGTGACTTGCTCATTTATTTACCTTGGGGCCGCCGGGGGGCCGGTACGGCCTGCCTACAATGCGTTCCTCGCGCGCGCCCGCACGCATGCCTACGCATGCGCACGCGCGCGCCCACAATTTCAATGTACCGAATGACGTCCAAGCTGCAAGCGCAAGACCACAAAGCACCCGCCGGGGGACGCCGTATCCAGGTGAGGCGCAGTGGCGTGCATGGCAAGGGGGTGTTCGCCGTCCAGCCGGTCGCGCGCGGCGAGATCCTGATCGAGTACGTCGGCGAGCGCATCACGTGGCCGGAGGCGCTCGAGCGCCACCCGCACGACCCGTTGCAGCCCGACCACACGTTCTACTTCCACATCGACGACGACCACGTCATCGACGCCAACGTCGGCGGCAACGCGGCGCGCTGGATCAACCACGCGTGCACGCCCAACTGCGAGGCCGACGAGATCGACGGCCGCATCTTCATCAAGGCCCGCCGCGCGATCAAGCCGGGCGAAGAGCTGTTCTACGACTACGGCCTCGTCATCGACGAGCGCTACACCCCGGCGCTGAAGAAGCGCTTCGAATGCCGCTGCGGCACGAAGAACTGCCGCGGCACCATGCTGTCGCCCAAGCGATGAACGCCGGCCCCGTTCGCTTCGCCCACGGCCCCCGAGGAGCGCCCGGCCGCTCCGCGGCGGCCGGGCGACGGCCCGCGCAGGCCTCCTAGGCCGAGGACCATGTCCGAGCACCTGCACCGCCCGCCCGCCACGCCGCCGCGCCAGCACTGGGGCGCGGAAGACCTGTGGCAGGCGCTGGTGCCCGCGCTGCCGGGGCTGTCGATCGAGATCGTCGAGCGGCTCGACTCCACCAACAGCGAGCTGACGGAGCGCCTGCGCCGCGCCTCGCGCGTGCAGTCCGACCGCCGCGGCGGCCGTTCGGACGACCTGCATCCCCAACTTCTGGTCGCCACGCACCAGACCGCCGGCCGCGGCCGCCTCGGCCGCCGCTGGCATTCCACGCCGGGCGAATCGCTCACCTTCTCGCTCGCGCTGCCGCTGCGCCGCGCCGACTGGTCGGGCCTGTCGCTGGCCGTGGGCCTGGCGGTGGTCGACGCGCTCGACCCGCACGGCCGCCGCCTCGGCCTGAAGTGGCCCAACGACCTCCTGCTCTGCGACGACGGCGAGCACGGCCCCGCGGGCCCGGGTGCGCGCATGGGCCGCAAGCTCGGCGGCATCCTGATCGAATCGGTGGCCGTCGGCGACGCGCGCGCGGCCGTGATCGGCATCGGCATCAACGTCGGCGCGCAGGGCCCGGTGGAGGCCGACTACGGCAGCGCCCACCTGGCGGAGCTGCAGCCCGACGCCACCCCGCCCGACACCCTGTCGCGCATCGCCGGCCCGCTGGTGCACGCACTCGTCGCCTTCGAGCGCGACGGCTTCGCGCCGCTGGTCGAGGGCTACGCGCGACGCGACGTGCTGCGCGGCCGCCTGGTCAGGACCTCCGATCCGGCACTGCCCGAGGGCGTGGCCGCGGGGGTCGACGTCGACGGCGCGCTCAAGGTCGCCGCCGGCGGCCAGGCGCGGCGCATCGTCAGCGGCGAGGTCAGCGTCCGCCTCGCAACCCCGGGCTGAGGCGGATGCTGCGAGGGCTCGTCGTGCTGTTCGCGCTGCTGAACGTGGCGCTGTATCTCTGGATCGGATCCGACGCCCATCCGCTGCAGTCCGAGCGCGAGCCGCAGCGGCTGGAACGCCAGGTCCGGCCCGAGTCCATCCAGGTGCTGCCCGACCTGCCGAACGGCGCGAACGGCGCGAGCGGCACCCCGCCCGCCGAACCGGCGAGCGCCGCCTCCGCCGACGCCCAGGCCGGTGCGCTGCGCCAGGCCGCCGCCGAGCTCGCCTGCAACGAGACCGATCCCCTCACGCCCACGCAGTGGACCACGCTCAACCAGACGCTGTTGCGCGCGGGCGTGCCGGCGAGCGCCATCGCCGAGCGCCGCCTGCCGTCGCAGGGCGGGCGCTGGATGGTCTACATGGGTCGCTATGCCGACGAGCAGCAGTGGCAGCACAAGGCCGACGAGCTGAAGCGGCTCAACATCCGCTTCGAGCGCGTCAGCGCGCCGCCCGGGCTGGACCCCGGCCTCTCGCTCGGCAGCTTCGCCAGCGCCGAGAACGCCGGCGCGCGCCTGGACGAGCTGGGCCGCCACGGCGTGCACACGGCGCGCGTGGTCGAGTCCGCCGCGGCGCCGCCGCTGCGCCGGCTGCAATTGCGCGTCGCGCTGGCCGACACGGGCTGGCGCGCCGCCGCCGGCAACCAGCGCTTCAGCGCCTGTCCACCGACGTCGAGCGCCTCGCTCTGACCCGCCGCCGGCCCGGCAGCAGCGCGGCGAGCGCCGCGAGCGCCGCCAGCTCCCCCACGCCCAGGCCGCCGCCGCCGGCGGTGGTCGCGCCCGGAGTCGATCCGTCCGTCGCGCCCGCACCGGTGTCCACGCCCGTGCCCGGCAGGTCGGCGCCGAGCGCCACCGCCTGGCGCACCTGGTCGTCGTCGACCACCTGCGCGGGCCAGTTCGGCGCCACGTAAGGCAGGCCCTGCGCATGCGCCTGGGCGTACGCGACGGCCTGGTCGGCGTCGAGGATGCCGGCGCCGCAGGTCGCGGTGCTGCACGTGCAGCGGCCGGGCGCGGCGGCGCTGCAGGCCGGCAGCACGGACGAGCGCACGTGCGGGCGTGCACTGGCGCGCAGGCCGGCGACCAGGTCGTCCGCGTCAAGCGACGGATCCGCCGCGAGCATCAGCGCGGCCGCGGCCGAGACCACCGGCGCCGCGAAGCTGGTGCCGGCGCGGTGCGGGTACGACGGGCTCGCCGCGCCCGTGGCGCCGGCATCGCCCAGCGTCTGCAGGCCGCCGTCGGCCAGCAGCGGGCCCCAGGCGCCGTCGGTGGTGTCGCCGCCCACGGTCGAGATCTGGAGGGCCGGGCCGAAGTTCGAATAGACCGCCTTGAAGCCGTCGCGGTTGAGCGCGGCGACTCCCACGACACCGCGGCAGTTCGCCGGACGCGTCGGCACGCCATGGCCATTGCCGCCGGCCGCGACGACCACGACGCCCAGGGCGTGCAGTTCGTCGATCGCGTCCTGGTAGGCCGCGCTGCAGTCCGCGACGCCGCCGAAACTGAGGTTGACCACGCGCGCCGGTGTCGGATTGACGGGCGCCCATTCGGCGCAGGCCTGCGCGGCGTCGACGGTGCCCGCGTAACGGCGGCACACGCGCAGCCCGGCGGCCCAGCGCATGCCGTCCACGATGTCGGCGACCTCGGCGCCGCACTTCCCGGCCACGCGCACCGGCAGCACGCGGCCGTTCCACGTCGCCGCCGCGATGCCGACCCCGTTGTCGGTGGCCGCGGCCAGGACGCCGGTCACGGCGGCGCCGTGCCAGTCGCTGGCCTGCACCGCGCAGCCGCCATAGCGGGCCGGGTCGGCGGTCTGGTCGGCGGCAGAGACCCAGTCGCCCGGGTCGGTCGGATCGGCGTCGCGGCCATCGCCATCGTTGGCGTAGCCGCGGCCGGCGGCGTCGTCCCAGTCGGAGACCATGTCGTAGCCCGGCAGCAGGCGGCGGGCGTCGAGGTCGGGGTGCGGCACGATGCCCGAGTCCAGCACGGCGACGACGGTCGCGTCGGCGCCGGTCGTGCGAGCCCAGGCCGTGCGCAGGCCCGGCACGCCGCGCAGGCGGTCGGCGATGGCGTTGGCGTCGCTGCCGCCGGCCGGGTGCAGCCACCACTGGCCGTCCGCAGGCGCGAAGGCGGGGTCGTCCGGAAGCGGCGCGGCCTGCAGTGCCTGCTCGCGCTCGTTGGGTACCGCCCACTGCACCTCGGCGCGCGCGGCCAGCGCCGTCGTCCAGCGCGCGACCACCGCGGGCGAGGCCGCGCGGTCGAACACCACGCGCCAGGCGTCGCGGCCGACCGGCTCCAGCCGCAGCCCGGGTTCGGCGCCCAGGCCGGAGCCGGCCAGCAGCGCGCGCCAGCGGGCGTCCTCGCGCGCGGCGGCGGCCGGGCGTCGGCGCGTGGCCGCGTCCGGCTGCAGGTCGACATGGGCGGGTGCGGCGCGCAGGCGCACGAGCAGGCCGCGGACGGCGGGCACCGCCTCGGCGGCGCAGCAGGAGGCGGTCAGCAGGCAGGCCGCGACGAAGGCGCGCGCGGACAGGATGGCGGGCAAGGTTGCTCCTCGACGGGGTCGCGCATGCGACTGCGCACGACCGGGCGGATCCGATGTTATCGGCCGCCGTCCGGGCAACTGAACGGCGGACGGCCGCCCGCCGCCGTGCTCAGCGCGTCGTCGCGGGCGCCTGCGCGCGGCGCCGGCGCGGCGTCAGCAGCGCGCCCGCGAGCAGCAGGCCGGCGAGCCACAGCGGGCTGGCCGCGCCGCCGCCGGAGCTGCTGCCGCCGGTGGAGCCGCCGCTCGGCTGGTCGAGGATGCTGCCAACGTCGGCAGGCGCGACGCTGACGGGCACGTCCATCGTCGTGGATGCGACCTGGCCGCTGCTGTCCGTCACGTCGAGCGCGATCGTCGCGGTGCCGGTCACGAGGCCCGTCACGGTGACCTGGTCGGTCTTGTCGTTCGCCAGCGAAACGGTGCCGGTGCCGTCGACGACCGTCCACTGGTACGACTGGATCGCCCCGTTGCCCGAGGCCTGCGAGTTGTCGGCGCTGAGCAGCAGGCTCTGGCCGACGGCGACGCCGGCGATGCCGTTGATCGCGGCGACCGGGCTGGCCGGGGCGACCCGGAAGCTGCGGAACGCGATGCCCGTCTTGCCGGTGCTGTCGGTGGTGACGAGTCGAACCGTGACGTTGCCGGCGGCGCTCCCCTGCACGGCCACCGTCGGGCCGGAGGCGCTGCCGACGATGCCCGCGAGCGACTGCCCGTCGACCACGCTCCAGGCGTAGGACGTGACGTTCGCCCCGGCGGCGCCCGTGGAGCCGCTGCCGTCGAGCGTCGTCGTGTTGGCGATCGCCAGCGGCCCCTGGGCCGAGATGCGCGCCGCGCCGCCGGTGGCGCCCGCGGCGCGTTGCACGGCGAGGCCGGCGTTGAGCATGCCGGCGCCGCAGGTGCCGGTCGTGCAGACGCATTCGTCCTGCGTGGAGCCGTTGGGGGCGTGGCAAGTGGGGATGGTGGGATCGTCGCTGGGCGGGAACGCCGTGGCCGAGCCCTGCAGCAGGGAGACGACCTGGGCGTTCGTGAGGGACGGGTTGGCCGAGAGCATCAGCGCCACCGTGCCCGAGACGATGGGCGTGGAGAAGCTGGTGCCGACGCCGACCGCGCCGAAGCTGGTCGAGTACGTCGGCTGGCCGGGGAAGGTGGTGCCGGTGTTGAGCGTCGAGAGGATCGGGTAGAGGCAGGCCTGGGTGGCGTCGGTGTTGATGCAGTTGCCGCCCGGCGATGCGATGGTCACCTCGGGCCCGACGTTGGAGAAGCCGACCTTGGTGCCGACCTGACGCAGGCCCGCGACCGCGACGACGCCCGGGCACATCGCCGGAACGTCGACCGCCAGGCCTTCCTCGTTGCCGGCCGCGGCGACGATGATGACGTTCATCGCGGCGAGTTCCGAGATGAGGTCGGGATACAGCGGGCCGCATCCGTCCGTGCCGGGAGCACCGCCGAGGCTCATGTTGACGACCCGCGCCGGGTGCGCATTGAGGGGGGCGCCGGACACGGAAAGACCCGCGGCCCAACGCGCGCCGGCGACGATGTCCGAATCGTAGCCGCCGCATTTGCCGAGGGCGCGCACCGGCAGGATCATGACGTCGTAGCCGGTGCCCGCCATGCCCAGCCCGTTGTTGGTCTGGGCGCCGAGCACGCCCGCCGTCTGGGTGCCGTGCCAGCTGCTGTCCTGTGCGACCGTGTCGCCCGGGTCGCAGGCGTTGCGGGTGACGTCGGCGGCGCTCAGCCAGTCGCCGGGGTCGGTCGGGTTGCCGTCCTGGAGGTCGCCGTCGTTGGCCGAGATCGTGGAGCCGTCGCCGTAATCGGTCGAGCCGACCATGTCGTAGCCCGGCAGGATCTTGTTGACCAGGTCGGGGTGCGAGGTGATGCCGGTGTCGACGTCGGCGACGACGATCGCGTTCGCGGCGGCCGCCGGCGTGCCGTGGGTCACGTCCCAGGCGGTCTCGATGTCGATGCTGGACCGCACCGCCGCCGTGGGCGCGCGCAGGTACCACTGGCCGGAAGCTGGCGTCGTGTTGGCCAGGCCGTCGGGATACAGCGGATCGTTGGGGGCCGCGAGCGGCACGCGCACGTGATCGACCGCGGCCCACTCGACGTCGGTGTCGGTGGCGACCATCTTCGCGAGCGAGCGCGAATCCAGCACGCTGGACCGCAGCACCTGCGTGCGCGGCCCGATCGCCCGGCCATCCGTCAGGGTGACGCCGAGCCGCCTGCTCATGAGCGCGGCGGCCTTCGGGCCGAGCCGCGCGCCGCCCGCCGTGGCGGCGGACAGCGTCTGCGCGCGCTCGCGGAACTTCACGATGATGCGCCCGTGGCCGGCGGCCGAGACAGCCGGGGCCCGGCGCGCCGGGTTGGCTTCGCCGCCCGCGGCGGCCTGCGCCACGAGCGCGACCATCGCCAGTCCCAGACAGCCCGCACCCAGCAGGCGGCTCATGCGTCCCATCGCTTCGCTCCCAAGAAGATTCGGAGGCGGCGCGCGTCCGTGCGCACCGCCGAGTCAATCGCCGGCAAGTCTAGGGCCGGCCGGTTTGCGCCCGCGTTGCTGTGATGCATCGCGCGGGACATCCTTACACGTTAATACCGAATCGACGCCCCGGCGCAGGTTCGCCGACAGCATGGTGCAAGAAAAACGGCCCTCGAGGGGCCGTGGCGTGGGTCGGCGAGGCGACGGGATCAGGCGCCGACCACGCGTGCCATCTCGAGCACCTTGTTCGAATAGCCCCACTCGTTGTCGTACCAGGCGACGACCTTGACGAAGGTCTTGTCCAGCGCGATGCCGGCGTCGGCGTCGAAGACCGAGGTCATGGACTCGCCGCGGAAGTCGGTCGACACGACCTTCTCCTCGGTGTAGCCCAGCACGCCCTTCATCGGGCCCGCCGCGGCGGCCTTCATGGCGTTGCAGATGTCGTCGTAGCTGGCTTCCTTGACGAGCTCGCAGGTGAGGTCGATCACGGAGACGTCGGAAGTCGGCACGCGGAAGGACATGCCGGTGAGCTTCTTGTTCAGCTCGGGGATCACCACGCCCACGGCCTTGGCCGCGCCCGTCGACGACGGGATGATGTTCTCGAGGATGCCGCGGCCGCCGCGCCAGTCCTTGTTGGACGGGCCGTCGACGGTCTTCTGCGTGGCGGTGGTGGCGTGCACCGTGGTCATCAGGCCGCGCTTGATGCCGAAGGCGTCGTTCAGCACCTTGGCGACCGGCGCCAGGCAGTTGGTGGTGCACGAGGCGTTGGAGACGATCGCCTGGCCGGCGTAGGTCTTGTCGTTGACGCCGTAGACGAACATCGGCGTGTCGTCCTTGGACGGGGCCGACATGATGACCTTCTTCGCGCCCGCGTCGAGGTGCTTCTGGCAGGTCTCCTTGGTCAGGAACAGGCCGGTCGCCTCGACCACCACGTCGGCGCCGACGTCGCCCCACTTGAGCTCGGCCGGATCCTTCACGGCGCTCAGGCGGATGCGCTTGCCGTTGACGATCAGCGTGCCGTTGTCGACCGAGACCTCGCCCTTGAAGCGGCCGTGCACGGAGTCGTGCTTGAGCATGTAGGCGAGGTAGTCCGGCTCGAGCAGGTCGTTGATGGCGACGACCTCGATGTCGGAGAAGTTCTGCACGGCGGCGCGGAACACCATGCGCCCGATGCGGCCGAAGCCGTTGATGCCGATCTTGATGGTCATGTCATGCCTCTCGTAGTTGAAATGAGGAACAGCCGGCGCAGGGATCCCAGTCTGCCGCCGAACCGGTTACTTCGCGAGAACTTCCCGCGCCACGGCGACGACGTTCTCCACCGTGAAGCCGAAGAACTTGAACAGCTCGGGCCCGGGCGCCGACTCGCCGAAGCGGTCGAGGCCGACGACGGCCGAGACGCCGTACTTCCACCAGCCGTCGGTCACGCCGGCCTCGATGGCGACGCGCGGCACGCCCTCGGGCAGCACCGAACGCTTGTAGGCGACGGGCTGGCGGTCGAACACGCTGGTCGAGGGGACGGAGACCACGCGCGCGGGGATGCGCAGCTTGGCGAGCTCGGACTGCGCCTGCATCGCCAGGTGCACCTCGGAGCCGGTGGCCATCAGCACGATCTTCGGCTTCTTGCCCGCCATGAAGCCGACCTCTTCCGGCTCGGCCAGCACGTAGCCGCCCTGCGTGATGACGTCGGCATCGGTCTTGGGCAGGTAGGGCAGGTTCTGGCGCGAGAGCAGCAGCGCGCTCGGGCGGTGCTTCTGCACCAGGGCCATGGTCCAGGCGACGGTGGTCTCGACGGTATCGGCCGGGCGCCACACGTCGAGGTTGGGGATCAGGCGCAGTGCCGCGGCGTGCTCGACGGACTGGTGCGTCGGGCCGTCCTCGCCCAGGCCGATGGAATCGTGCGTGAACACGTGGATCACGCGGCGCTTCATCAGCGCGGCCATGCGGATCGCGTTGCGGCTGTAGTCGCTGAACGTGAGGAAGGTGCCGCCGTAGGGCACGTAGCCGCCGTGCAGCGCGATGCCGTTCATGATCGCGGCCATGCCGAACTCGCGCACGCCGTAGTTGATGTGGCGGCCGAGCTTGCCGTCTTCGGTGCGCACCACGCTGCCGTCGGGCGTGAAGCGCAGCTGCGGCGTGCTCTTGGTGTTGGTGAGGTTGGAGCCGGTCAGGTCGGCCGAGCCGCCCAGCATCTCGGGCAGCCGCGCGGTGAAGGCCTCCAGCGCGAGCTGGCTCGCCTTGCGGCTGGCGACGGTCTCGGCCTTGTCGTGCGCGTCGCCGACGGCCTCGGTCGAGATCTCGGCGAAGTTCTCGGGCAGCTCGCCGGCCATGCGCCGGCGCAGCTCCGCGGCGAGCTCGGGGAAGGCGGCGGCGTAGGCGTCGAAGGCCTGGTTCCACGCGGCCTCGGCCTCGGCGCCGGCCTTCTTGGCGTTCCAGGCCTCGTACAGGTCGGCCGGGATCACGAAGGGCTGCTCGGTCCAGCCGATCGCGGCGCGCGCCAGCGCCACCTCTTCGGCGCCGAGCGCCTCGCCGTGCGCCTTGGCCGTGCCCGCGCGGTTGGGCGAGCCCTTGCCGATGATCGTCTTGGCGATGATCAGCGTCGGCTTGGTCGCGCTCTTGCGCGCGTCGGTGATGGCGGCGTCGACGACGTCGACGTCGTGCCCGTCGATCGGGCCGATGACGTTCCAGCCGTAGGCCTCGAAGCGGCCATGGACGTCGTCGATGAACCAGGGCGCGACCTTGCCGTCGATGGAGATGCCGTTGTCGTCGTAGACGGCGACCAGCTTGTTGAGCTTCCACGCGCCGGCCAGCGCGGCCGCCTCGTGGCTGATGCCTTCCATCATGCAGCCGTCGCCCATGAAGACGTAGGTCGCGTGGTCGACGACGGCATGGCCGGGGCGATTGAACTCCTCGGCGAGCAGCTTCTCGGCGAGCGCCATGCCGACGGAATTGGCGAAGCCCTGGCCGAGCGGCCCGGTGGTGGTCTCGATGCCCGGCGTGAGGTCGACCTCGGGGTGGCCCGGGGTCTTGCTGTGCAGCTGGCGGAAGTGCTTGAGCTCGTCGATGGGCAGGTCGTAGCCCGTGAGGTGCAGCAGCGCGTACTGCAGCATCGAGGCGTGGCCGTTGGAGAGCACGAAGCGGTCGCGGTTGGCCCAGTGGGGGTTGGCCGGGTTGTGGTGCAGGTGGCGGGCCCACAGCGCGACGGCGATGTCGGCCATGCCCATCGGCGCGCCCGGGTGGCCGGAGTTGGCGGCCTGGACCGCGTCCATCGCCAGCGCGCGGATCGCGTTGGCCATGCGGCTGGCCAGCGGCGCGGTCGTCGGCGGGGTGGCGGTGGCGGGGGCGTCGTGGAGGGTTTCGGACATGTCGTGCTGCGCAGCGATGCGCACCCGTTCTGGTCTGGAAGGAGCGGCGATTTTATGCGGCGATGACAGAATCGCCGGGCAATGGCCCACTGACCTCCCTTTCTACCTCGAAGGCATGAAAGCCCTGATCCTCGCCGCCGGCCGCGGCGAACGCATGCGCCCGCTGACCGACTCGTGCCCCAAGCCGCTGCTGGAGGTGCGCGGGCGACGCCTGGTCGAATGGCACCTGGAGGCGCTCGCGCGCGCGGGCGTGCGCGACGTCGTGATCAACACCGCCTGGCTCGAGGAGCAGTTCCCCGCGGCGCTCGGCGACGGCCGCCGCTACGGCGTGCGCATCACGTATTCCTGCGAGGGGCGCGACCACGGCCGGGCGCTCGAGACCGCGGGCGGCATCGCGAAGGCGCTGCCGCTGCTGGGCGACGTGTTCTGGATCGTCTCGGGCGACATCTTCGCGCCCGGCTTCGCGTTCGACGAAAGCGACGCGCGCGATTTCGAAGCCAGCGGCGCGCTGGGCCAGCTCTGGTTCGTGCCCAACCCGCCTTTCCACCCGGCGGGCGACTTCGGCATCACCGTCGACGGCCTCGCGAGCCGCGAGGCGGCGCCGCGCCTCACCTACGCCAACTTCGCGCTGTTCCGCGCCGCGCTGTTCCGCGACATCGCGCCGGGCACGCACCTGGCGCTGCGCCCGAAGCTGGAGCAGGCGCTCGACGCGCAGGCGCTGCGCGGCAGGCGCTGGGACGGAGCGTGGCACAACCTCGGCACGCCGGAGCAGTTGGCGCGAGCCAACGCGGCCTAGGGGACCGGCCTTCTTCCTGTCCGCGTATTTCCATCGGCGGCAGGCAGGACACGGGGACAGGCCGGAGGCCAGTCCCCGCCGCCGCCGTGCCTCACTCGGCGAGGCCGGCGGTGATCTCGTCGATGCGCGCCAGCACCTCGGGCGTCAGCTTGGGCAGGAGCTGGGCGGACTGCAGGTTGTCCTTCAGCTGCTTCACGCTCGAGGCGCCGGTGATGACGCTGCTCACCCGCGGGTTCTTCGCGACCCAGGCGATGGCCAGCTGGGCGACGCTGCCGCCCAGGTCGCCGGCGATCGGCGCCAGCTTCGCGACGGCGTCGTTCTTCGCCTTGTCGGTGAGCTGGTCGTGCAGGAAGGACATGTTGGGCATCGCGCCGCGGCTGTCCTTGGGGATGCCGCCGGCGTACTTGCCGGTCAGCAGGCCCGACGCCAGCGGGCTCCAGGTGGTGAGTCCGAGGCCGAGGTCCTCGTAGAGGCGGGCGTACTCCTGCTCCACCTTGGCGCGGTGGAAGAGGTGGTACTGCGGCTGCTCGACGACCGGCTTGTGCAGGTGGTGGCGCTCGGCGATCTCCCAGGCGGCGCGGATGTCGGCCGCGCTCCACTCGCTGGTGCCCCAGTAGAGCGCCTTGCCCTGGGTGACGAGGTCGCTCATCGCCTGCACGGTCTCCTCGACCGGCGTGGCCGGGTCGGAGCGGTGGCAGTAGATGAGGTCGAGGTGCTCGAGGCCGAAGCGCTTGAGCGAGCCGTCGACGGCCTGCATCAGGTACTTGCGGTTCAGCGTGTTCTTGCGGTTGACGGTGATGCCGCCCGGGTCGGGCAGGCCCCAGTAGTACTTGCTCGAGACCACGTAGTTCAGCCGCGGCCAGGCGAGCTTCTTCAGCGCGGCGCCCATCACCTCCTCGCTCTTGCCGCCGGCGTAGGCCTCGGCGTTGTCGAAGAAGTTGACGCCCGCGTCGAAGGCCGCGGCCATCATCTCGACCGCCGCGTCCACGTCGACCTGGTTGGCATAGGTCACCCACGAGCCGAGCGACAGCTCGCTCACCTGCAGGCCGGCGCGGCCCAGTCGTCGATATTGCATCTGAGTTTCTCCATTCGGCGCCCGGGTATCACCATGCACCGGGTCGGCGGATCACAATAGCATCCGGCCGTATTCCCTCGATGACCAGGTGACAACGCACGACTCCCGCAAGACCACCCCGCCCCGCCTCGCGGTGATCGGCGGCGGGCCGGTCGGCCTCGCCCTCGCCCTGCTGGCGCGCCAGCGCTGCCCGCACTGGTCGGTCAGCGTGTTCGACCAGCGCGACGCCGCCAAGGACGTCGCCGCCGACCCGCGCACGCTCGCCCTCTCCCTGGGCAGCGTGCAACTGCTCGAGCGCGTGCGCGCCTGGCCGGCGGCCAAGGCGGCGCCGATCCGCGAGGTCCACGTCTCGCAGGCCCCGCCCACGCTGGCCACGCCGCTGGGCGAACCCGCGGTGCGCCTGCGCGCCGACGAGCTCGGCGTGCCGATGCTGGGCGCGGTGCTGAGCTACGGCAGCCTGGTCGCGCCGCTGCAACAGGCCTTCCTGGCCGCCTGCGGATCGGTCGACGCGTCAGGCGCCGGCCTGCACGCGCGCTTCGGCACGCCGGTCGCCACGGTGACGAACGCGGACGGCGGTGCCACGGTCACGCCCGAGGGCGGCGCGGCCGAGCCCTTCGACCTGGCGGTGATCGCCGAGGGCGGCGTCTTCGCCGACCAGGCGCGCAAGGCCGTCACCCACGACTACCAGCAGACCGCCTGGGTCGGCACGTTGACGCTCGAGGGCGCGGTCGCGGGCCTGGCGGTCGAGCGCTTCACGCGCGACGGCCCGCTGGCGCTGCTGCCGCTGCCCGCGCTCGCCGACGCCGCGCCCGGCACCAGCCGCGCGGCGCTCGTCTGGTGCGTGCCGACCGGCGACGACCCGGTGGCGCCGCTGGACGACGCGCAGCGCCTGGCGGTGCTCGCGCAGCGCCTGCCCGAGGTCGCCGGGCGCGCGGTGGCCATCTCGCCGCTGAAGTCCTTCGCGCTGGGCCTCAATGCCGAGGCGAGCCTGGTCGACGGCCACGTGGTGCGCATCGGCAACGCGGCGCAGACGCTGCACCCGGTCGCGGGCCAGGGCCTGAACCTGGGGCTGCGCGACGCGTGGCTGCTGGTCGACCGGCTGGTGGAGCACGCGCAGGCCTCCGACGCCGGCGTGGCGCGCGCGCTGCGCGGCCTCGCCTTCGCCCGCGCGCCCGACCGTTGGAGCATGATAGGCGCGACGGATTTCCTGGCGCGCAGCTTCACCTGGCACGCCCCCGGCCTCGCGGCCGCACGCGGGCTGGGGCTCGCGGCGCTGCAGGCGATGCCGCCGCTCAGGCGCGCGCTGGCGCGGCAGATGATGTTCGGCTGGCGCTGAGGCGCCTCTTCAATATTCGAGGACGAGTTCGATGTTCGTGGTCGCGGGCGAAGCCCTGATGGATGTGTTCACCGGCGCGACGACGCCGACCGGCCTGGCGCTCGACGCGCGCATCGGCGGCTCCCCGCTGAACGTGGCCTTCGGCCTCGCCCGCATGGGGCAGCCGGTGGCCTTCCTGGGGGGCGTGTCCAAGGGCCAGCTGGGCGAGCGCCTGGCCGACGCGCTGCGCGCCGAGGGCGTCTCGCTCGACGCCCTGCACCGCAGCGACGCGCCCACCACGATCAGCCTGGTCGGCCTCGACGCGCACGGCGTCCCCGAGTACTACTTCTACGGCGAGGGCGCCGCCGACCGCACGCTGCCGCCCGAGGCGCTCGAGCGCATGCCGGCCGACGCGCGGGCGCTGCACGTCGGCTCCTACACCATGGTGGTCGGCAAGACGGCCAAGACGCAGGCCGCGCTGGTCGAGCGCGTGCGCGGCCGGCTGCTCGTGAGCTACGACCCCAACC
>Ga0209051_1000954_pt1 | contig 28369 bp, 25 predicted proteins | sample AraplaCvi_mMS_r2_2_FD_184286 | JGI IMG/M metagenome (GOLD analysis project Ga0209051, IMG submission 184286) | Arabidopsis root microbial communities from North Carolina, USA - plate scrape MF_Cvi_mMS_r2 (SPAdes) (version 2) | ecosystem: Host-associated > Plants > Roots > Endosphere | place...
GGCGGATGGTCCAGGGGCGCACCGCGTACATGGTGGCCTGCGGGCCGCGCAGGTAGGGCTCGAAGCCGGGCAGCGTGTCGGTGTACTTCAGGCCCTGCAGGTCGGCCGCGGTGTACAGCGGCTTCACGCTGATGCCGTCGGGCGTGATCCAGTTCAGCGCATTCACGTCGCCGCCGGGCGCCGACTTGGCGGCGGACTTGGCCCAGGCGTCGAGATCGGCCGGCTTGTAGGTGGGTTCGGGTGTGCTGCTGCTCATGGAAGGCGCCGCTCCAGGCGGTGGTCTGACGGGATTCGCAAGGTCGCTTGCACGGATTTGCAAGCCGTTCACAAGTCTAACCCATCTGTAATTATTAATTCAAACGCGATTTTGAAGTACAGTTCAGCCCATGTCCGCCGTCACCCTGACCCCCCGCGCCCTCTATGAAGAGGTGGCCGAGCTCCTGCGCCAGCGAATCTTCCGCCGCGAGCTGGAGCCGGGCAGCTGGATCGACGAGCTCAAGCTGGCCGAGGAATACGGCATCAGCCGCACGCCCCTGCGCGAGGCGCTGAAGGTGCTGGCCGCCGAAGGGCTGGTGACGATGAAGGTGCGGCGCGGCGCGTACGTCACCGAGGTGTCGGAGCAGGACCTGGCCGACGTGTACCACCTGCTCTCGCTGCTGGAAAGCGACGCCGCCGGCGTGGTGGCCGAGCGCGCCACCGACGCCCAGCGCGCCGAGCTGAAGGCGCTGCACGCCGAGCTGGAAGCCGCCGCCGCCCCCGGCAAGGAAGATCGCGAGCACTTCTTTGCGGTGAACGAGCGCTTCCACATGAGCCTGCTGGCCATTGCCAACAACAAGTGGCGCGACCAGATGGTGGCCGACCTGCGCAAGGTGATGAAGTTGAATCGCCACAACTCGTTGCTGAAGGCCGGGCGCATTGGCGAGTCGCTGGCGGAGCACCGCGCGGTGATGGCGGCCATCGAGGCGCGCGACGCGGCCACGGCCATGGCTCGCATGCGCGAGCACTTCCTCAACGGCCTCGAAGCCGCGGTCTAGGTTCACCCCCAGGCCGCGCGCACTTCGTGTCGCTTCGCCAACCCCCTTCCGGGGGCGACGCCTGCGGCCCGGCAGAGCCGGTTCCGCGCCGTCTCACGAAGGGGCCTGCGCCTCTGGGCGCGGCCTCGTTCAGCCTAGTGTGAGGGTCCCTGCCTCTGTCGCGATGCGCTGGGCGATTTCCAGCATGCGCGGGGCGACACGGCTGAGCATGGCTTCCCTCGGCAGCAGGTAGGCGGGGCCGCCGCAGCTCACGCCGTAGCGTTCGCCGCGCGGGCCTTCGAGTGCGAAGCCCAGGGCGTGGATCTGGGGGTTCCATTCGCCGAAGGAGGTGCAGTAGCCCAGGCGGGCGTGCTCTTCGAGGCTGGCGATGAGGCGCGGCTCGATGGCGTGCCAGTTCTCACCGGTTTCGAGCCGGATCTGCTCCAGCAATGCCGACTGCTCGGGCCCGGGCAAGGCGCCGATGTAGGCGCGGCCGGAGGCCGAGGTGGCGATGGACATGCGCGAGCCGACGTCGATGCGGGAGCTGATGAGCGCCGAACGCGGGCGCAGCGAATCGATGACCAGCATGTCCAGGTCGTCGCGCACCGCCATGTGGATGCTGGCGCCCGACAGTTCGGCCAGGTTGCTCAGATGGGGACGCGCCAGCGCCCTCAGGTCGAAATTGCGCAGGTAGCGGCTGCTCATGTCGAGCAACACCGGCCCCAGGCTGAAACGCTCGCTGTCTTGCGACTGCCGCAGATACCCCGCCCCCACCAACGTCGCCGTGAGGCGCGACACCGTGGCCTTCGGAATGCCGGTCGTGTCGGCCAGCTCCCGGTTTCCGACGGGCGCCGCCGCCATCCCGATGACCTTCAGCAGCGACAACCCCCTGGCAAGCGCACTGACTTCTTCCTTGCCGCCCACAGCTTCACTCATAAGACAGAACCTTTTTCTTGTTCCCTGACCGCCTTATTCTTGAGCAAAAACAGGTGCTTCGCTCACACTTGTTGTTGCATTGTCATGAAACTGTGTTCCATCGAGCGTCAACTTCGCTCAATTGTGTTGACTGTCTACAAAGTCGGGGGCGGGGAAGGAATCAGGCGGCTTGCGCGGCGGGTTCGTGCGCCAGCGCCATCACTTCGTGCGGCGGGCGGGTCTTCAGGCGGTGGTCGCTCCAGACCTGGCGCCAGCGGCGCGCGCCGGGCAGGCCGTTGCGCAGGCCCAGCATGTGGCGCGCGATCGACCACCAGTTCGTGCCGTGTTCGGTTGCCTCGCGGACCATGTAGTCGCACATCTGCGCCTCGATGTCCTCGCGCGTGAGCGTCTGGGGGGCGTCGCCGTAGAACTCGGCGTCCCACTCGGCCAGCCACCAGGGGTTGTGGTACGCCTCGCGGCCGATCATGGCGCCGTCGAGCAGCCGCAGGTGCTCGTGCACCTGGGCGTTGGTGGCGATGCCGCCGTTGATCGAAAACTGCAGCGCCGGAAAGTCGTGCTTCAGGCGGTGCACAAGCGCATAGCGCAGCGGCGGAATCTCGCGGTTCTGCTTCGGGCTCAGGCCCTGCAGCCAGGCGTTGCGCGCATGCACGATGAACGTGCCGCAACCGGCCTCGCTCACCGCACCGACGAAATCGCGCACGAACTCGTAGCTCTCGATCTTGTCGATGCCGATGCGGTGCTTCACCGTGACCGGCACATCGACCACGTCGACCATCGCCTTCACACAATCGGCCACCAGCTGCGGCTCGTTCATGAGGCAGGCACCGAAGGCGCCGCGCTGCACGCGCTCGCTCGGGCAGCCGCAGTTCAGGTTGATCTCGTCGTAGCCCCACTCCTGCCCGAGCTTGGCGCAGTGCGCCAGGTCGTGCGGCTCGCTGCCGCCGAGCTGCAGCGCGACGGGGTGTTCTTCTTCATGAAAGCGCAGGTGGCGCGGCACGTCGCCATGGATCAGCGCGCCGGTGGTCACCATCTCCGTGTAGAGCAGCGCGTGGCGCGTCATGAGGCGGTGGAAGACGCGACAGTGCCTGTCGGTCCAGTCCATCATGGGCGCGACGGAGATGATTTTTTCTTTCAGATTCAAGGACTTGTCGTTCATACGCGGGGCGCTCGCTCGGGGGCGTAGTTTCTCACGCGACGGTTTTTGGCGAGCCGCCCGCCCGGTAGTTCCCCGGCGTCACGCCGAAGCAGCGGCGGAACCAGCGCGAGAAATGCGCCTGGTCGGCAAAGCCGCATTGCGCGGCCACCTCGGCGGGCGCATGGCCTTCGCGCAGCAGCACCTTGGCGCGGGCGATGCGCGCCAGCCGCGCGTACTGCGCCGGCGCCATGCCGACCGCCGCGCGGAACAAGCGGTGGAAGTGCTCGCGCGACACGCCGAGCCGCTCGGCGAGCGACGTGGGTTCGATGCGGCAGGCGTCCTCGGTCGCGAGCAGATCGCACACCGCCTCGATGCGCGCATCGCCCGCGGCCCGCGCGACCGCCACGAGCGGGTCGGTCGTCTGCGTGCGGAAGATGCCGTCGAGCAGCGCGCCGATGCGCGCACCGTCCTTCGCCGATGCCGCCTGCGCGAGCGCATCGACGCTCGCCTCGTCGCGCCAGACCTCCTGGCGCAGCGTCCCGCGCCGACCAGCCGGCCACCCCATTCGTGCCGCCACCCAGGCATGCGGCACGTACAGCATCACCATGCGAAAGCCTTGGGCGCTCACGCCGGCGGTGTGCAGCGCGAACGGCGGCATCAGCACCAGCTCGCCGACCTGTGCGGTGCGAGGCGCGCCGGCGCAGACGAACTCGCAGCGGCCCTCGACGATCGCACCCACGCTCCACTCCGCATGCCAGTGCAGCGAGAAGTGCGCCTTGGGATCGCCCGCGAACATCACCTCGACCGGCGTGCCGTCGGCCAGCGGCAGGCCGATCACGTGCGAGGTCGTCGGGGCGGGAAGCGTCATGGCCCGCCGAGGGTAGCGCAGCCGCCCGCCGGAGGCAGCGCTCGCCTCACACCGCGATCGCGCCGCGCACCGTGAGGCCCATCCAGCCCGCGCTGGCCTGCGTCGTCTGCACGGGGCCGAGCAGCGCGAGTTCCTCCACCGGATGCTCGTGGAAACGCAGCGTGGCCCCGCCGTGCACCCAGCCCGTTTCGACGCGGTCGATGATGTCGGCACGCAGGTAGCGCGGCACCGCGACGCTGCCGGATTGCGTCAGGTCGGGCCAGCCGATGGCGCCGATGGTGGGCGCGGCCAGGAAGCCGAGCGGCCCGCTCGCCTCGCCCGACAGCGTGACCGTGGCATCCACCAGCCGCCGCTCCTTCACGCTGAGGCTCGCGCCAAGCCGGCTGCCGGCCGCCATCGGCGCGGCGGCCGGATGGATCAACGGCAGGCTGCGCGTGAGCCAGGTCTGGCCGATCTTCTTGGGCCAGCCCTGCAGCCAGCCGCGCAGCATCGAGATGTCCTGGTCGACGTAGATGAGCGGGCAGTAGAAGCAGCGGCGCGACGTGTCGCCGCGCGCCCGTTCGATCTCGAGCACCACGATGGTCTCGCGGTACTGCGCGTACACCGGGTCGAGCATTTCGCGCCCGTCGTCGCCGCACGATTGCCAGTCGGCGAAATGCACGCAGCCATGGCCCGTGGCCACGCCGACCTCCGCCGGCACCAGCGCCGCGCCGCGTGCCGCATCGAACGAGAAGCCCACATTGACCAGCCACCCGGCGTAGTGCCATGGCGGCGCCTGCACGAGCGCGCTGCGGCCCGAGGCGGTGAAAGGTGGAGCGAAGGAAGACGAAGAAGAACGCGGCATCGAAGAACCTGTCGTGACGGAGTCAAAGAAGCCCCGCAAGATAGGCACGCCCCGCCTCCGCGTCTTGTACGCCAGTGATGCAATGCACAAACAGCGCTTTCGCGTGCGCGGGGGACGCCATGTGGCGGCGTTGTCCGACTCCGCCCCGCCCTCGCCTCGTGACAATGGACCGGCCCGGCAGACCCGCGCCACAAGCGCAGACGAGCCGACGCATTTCATTTCCAGGCTACGCACCGATGACCCGCATCTACCTCATAGAAGACAACCCCCTGATCGCCACCACCCTGACCGATGGACTGAGGGAATTCTCCGGATGCGAAGTCGTCGCCACCGCCAGCAGCAGCGACGAAGCCATCGACTGGCTCGACGCGAACCCCGACGCCTGGGACGCCGCCGTGATCGACGTGTTCCTTGCGCAAGGCAACGGACTGACCGTGGCCAACCACCTGAGGGAACGCAAGTCGCCCGCGCAGCGCACCGTGGTGTTCATGAACCACGCGACCTCCGAGGTGCGTGAAGGCGCGCTGTCGGCGGGCGTGGATGCGGTGTTCGACAAGTCGCTGCAGCTCGAAGACTTCTACGACTTCTGCCGCACGCTCGGCATTGCGCCGCGCCGTTAGTCGTTCAGACGTTGGCCGCGCGAATCGATTCGGCCAGCAGCCCCAGCCCTTCCTCGAACACCGCCTCCGGAATGGTGAGCGGAAACAGGAAGCGCACCACATTGCCATGCACGCCGCAGGTCAACAGCAGCAGACCGCGTTCGAGCCCGGCCGCATGCACGCGCTTCGTGAACTCGGCGTCGGGCTCGCCGCTGTGCGGATCGCGAAACTCCACCGCCACCATTGCGCCCAGGCCGCGCACGTCGCAGATGCGCGGCACCTCGGTGCGCAGTGCCGACAGGCACGCCGTCAATCGCTCGCCGAGCATGCGGGCGCGTGCGACCAGCCCTTCGTCCTCGATCACGCGCATCGTCTCCAGCGCCGCGGCCACCGCCAGCGGGTTGCCCGCGTAGGTGCCGCCCAGGCTGCCGACGCGCGTGGCGTCCATGAGCTGGGCGCGCCCCGTGAGCGCCGACAGCGGAAAGCCGCCGGCCAGGCTCTTGGCGGTCGTCACCAGGTCGGCCTCGATGCCGTAGTGCTCGAGCGCGAACAGCTTGCCCGTGCGCCCGAAGCCGGTCTGGATTTCGTCGACGACCAGCAGGATGCCGTGACGGTCGCATTCCGCGCGCAGGTGTTCCATGAGTGCGGGCGGCGCCACGTAGAAACCGCCCTCGCCCTGCACCAGTTCGATGACGATCGCCGCCACGCGCTGCGGATCGACGTCGGTCTTGAACAACCGGTCGAGTGCCGCGATGCTGTCGTCCACCGTCACGCCCAGCGGCGCGGCGGGAAAGGGCACATGCCACACGTCGCCCGGCATCGGGCCGAAGCCTGCCTTGTACGGCGCAACCTTGCCGGTGAGCGCCATGCCCATGAAGGTGCGGCCGTGGAAGGCGCCCGAGAACGCCACCACGCCGCTGCGGCCGGTGGCAGCGCGCGCCACCTTCATCGCGTTCTCGATGGCCTCGGCGCCGGTCGTGAAGAGCGCACTCTTCTTCGCGCTGGGGCCGGGCACCACGCGGTTCAGCTGCTCGCACAGCGCCACGTATTCCTCGTAGGGCGTGACGTGGAAGCAGGTGTGATGAAAGTCGTCGAGCTGCGCGCGCACGGCGGCCACGATGCGCGGGTGGCGGTGGCCGGTGGCGAGCGTGGCGATGCCGCTGGCAAAGTCGACAAAGCGCCGGCCTTCCACGTCCCACAGCTCGGCGTTGTCGGCGCGGGCGGTGAAGTGCGGCGTGAGCGTGCCGATGCCCTGCGCGCAGGCGGCGTTCTTGCGGGCCTGCAGGCTCGCGTTGGTCGTGACTTGGGTGAGCATGAAGAAAGAAAAAAGAAAAGAGAAGCGAAGGAAATCAGCCGCGCATCAAGTGCTCGGCCAGCGCGCGAAAGGCGGGCATCGAGGTCGGCAGGTGCGCGTTGGCGGCCAGCGGGTGCGAGGCGAAACGCGCCACCACCATCTCGGCCTCGGGGTCGATGTGCAGCGCCTGGCCGTGGATGCCTTGTGCGGTGAAAGTACGGCGCGCGTCGTGCGCCACCCACCACATGTTTCTGTAGCTCCAGCCGGCCAGCCGCGTGTAGCCCGCGAGCGCGAAGCGCGCCGGATCGGCGCCGCGGCGGATGTCGGCCACCACGGCCTCGGGCACGATCTGCATGCCGTTGAACGCGCCGCCCAGCCGCATCATTTCGCCCAGCCGCGCAAGGTCGCGCAGGCCGGTGCACAGGCCACCGCCCGCGAACTCGGCCCCCTGCCCGTCCACGGCAAAGGCCGCGTCCTGCTCGGCGCCCAGGCGCGACCAGATGCGCTCACTCAACACCCGCGCCAGCGGCTGGCCCGCCACGCGGCTGATGAGCCAGCCCAGCACGTCGGTGTTGACGGTGCGGTAGGCAAAGGCCTCGCCGTGCGTGCCCTGCCCCTGCACGGTCTGCAGGAACTGGCGGTAGCCCTCGGCGCCCACATAGCCCGCGGGACGCGGCAGCAGTTGGCCAGCCCGCGCGTGCTTCCACACGCCGGCATCGGGGTCGGTGTAGTCCTCCGAGTAGTCGATGCCCGTCGTCATGTCCATCACCTGGCGCACGGTGGCATGGCCGAAAGCGCTGTCCGCCAGCTCGGGGATGTAGTGCCGCACCTGCGCATGCTCATCGAGCGCGCCCTCGGCCGCGAGCATCGCGCCGACCGTGCCGACGACCGACTTGGTGACCGACATCGCCATGTGCTGCCCGTGCTCGTCGAGCGCGCCGAAGTAGCGCTCGTACACGATGCGCCCGCGGTGCAGCACCACCGCGCCGTCGGCGCAGATCGTTGTGAGCGCGCTGCGCCAGTCGGTGCGCGAGCCATCGGCGGGCAAGGTGAAGGCCAGCGTGTCGAGTTCGGGCCGCTCGGCGCGCGGCAGCACCGACACCGGGCCGGTGCCGCGTGACACATTGCGTGTCGGCTGCAGCTCGCGCAGGTGCGAGAAGGCCCAGCGGTTCTCGGGGGCCTGGAAGATCGGGCGTTCGCGCGGGCGCTGCACCGCGGTGCCCGCCGTGGGAAAACCATCGCGCCAGCCGTCGGCCAGCGCGGCATCGGGGGCCGTCGTTTCTTGGGTGGTCATGTGTGTGGGGTGGCTCAGTCGCCAAGCGCATCCAGGTCGCCCATCACGCGGCGCTCCAGGATGTCGCTGGCACGGCTCAGGTGGGCATGCATGTGCCTGGCGGCGACTTCGAGCTTGTTCTCCTCGACCGCGTCGAGGATCTGCAGGTGCTCGCGGCACGACTTGCGCAGCAGGTCGATGTTCACGAGCGGGTAGTCCGACAAGTCGGAGATGCGGCGCAGCCGGTTCTGCTGCTTCACCGCATCGAGGATGAAGCGGTTGCCCGAGGCGCTGGCCAGCAGCTCGTGGAACTGCGCGTTGGCCTCGAAGAACTCCATCCACGAATGGCGCGAGGCGTGCGTGAGCAAGGTCTGCTGCTGTTCGCGGCAGGCCAGCAGCCGCTCGTGCTCGATGCGAAAGCCCGGCTCGCGCAGCGCCGCGCATTCCACCACTAGGCGAAAGCGGTAGCTCTCGCGCTCGCTCTCGACCGAGTCGAGGGTTTCGGTGAACTCCCAGCGCTGGTAGTGGCGCCCGCGCAGCACGCCGTCCTGCAGCAGCGTGGTCATCACGTTGCGCAGCAGCGGACGCGGCACGCCGTAGGTCTGGGCCAGCTCGAGTTCGTTGACGCGCGTCGGCAGCTTGCCCGCGAGGCGGTCGCGCAGCACGCGGTAGTAGAGCGTCTTCTCCTCGTCTTCCGGCATCTCGCGGCGTGCGCGGTCGAGCGCCTCGCGGTCGGCCACCAGCGTGTAGCCGCGATTGGGCACGTGCGCCAGCAGCGCACGCTCGTGCAAGAGGCGCAGCGCGGCGCGCACCGGCGTGCGCGAGATGCCGAGCCGGCCGGCCAGGTCGGTCTCGGTCATGTGGCGGCCGTTCTCGTAGCCGCCGGCCAGGGCCTGGTCGAGGATGTAGCGGCTCACGCGCTGGGTGAGCGGCGGGACCGACTTGTTGTCCATCTGCGTCTGCATCTGCTGCTGCGGGGCCATCCATGGGTCTCCGGAAACACGGGCTGGGTGCCGATCATCGCGGGTTCTTTGTATTTTTGGCCCCAAAAAACCATGTACATCTCGCGCCAAAAATACAATTTGGATTCCAAGATCGGCCCCACGCCGACCCGGACGACGGGTCGTTTCCCAAGGAGAAAACACCGTGGCTTCCGCCGATACCCTGACAACGCCACCCGGTTCGCTCGACGCGTTCTGGATGCCCTTCACGCCCAACCGCAAGTTCAAGCAAGCACCGCGCCTCATCGTCGGCAGCGAGGGCCTGCACTACGACCTGGCCGACGGCCGCCGCGTGCTCGACGCCATCGCCGGCCTGTGGTGCGTGAACGCCGGGCACCGCAACCCGCGGGTCAGCGCGGCGATGAAGGCGCAGATCGACGTGCTCGACTACGCCTCCAACTTCCAGATCGGCCACCCCGCCGCCTTCACGCTGGCGCAGCGCCTCACGCAGATGGCGCCAGCGGGCATGGACCACGTGTTCTTCACCAACTCGGGCTCCGAGTCGGTCGACACCGCGCTGAAGATCGCCGTGGCCTACCACCGGGCGCGCGGCGACGCAGGCCGCTACCGGCTCATCGGGCGCGAGCGCTCGTACCACGGCGTGGGCTTCGGCGGCATCTCGGTGGGCGGCATCGGGCGCCAGCGCAGCACCTTCGGGCCGCTGCTCAATGGCGTGGACCACCTGCCGCACACGCTCGACCTGGCGCGCAACGCCTTCTCGCGCGGCGAGCCGCCGCACGGCATCGACAAGGCCGACGCGCTCGAAGCGCTGGTCTCGCTGCACGACGCCTCGACCATCGCCGCCGTGATCGTCGAGCCCGTGGCCGGCTCCACCGGCGTGCTGCCGCCGCCGCGCGGCTACCTGAAGCGCCTGCGCGAGATCTGCGACAAGCACGGCATCCTGCTGATCTTCGACGAGGTCATCACCGGCTTCGGCCGCGTGGGCAGCAACTTCGCGTCCGACCTGTTCGGCGTGACGCCCGACCTCATCACCACCGCCAAGGGCCTGACCAACGGCGCCGTGCCCATGGGCGCGGTGCTCATGCGCGGCGCGGTGCACGACGCCTTCATGCAAGGCAGCGTGAGCGCGGTCGAGCTCTCGCACGGCTACACCTACTCGGGCCACCCGCTGGCCTGCGCCGCCGCCATGGCCACGCTCGACGCCTACACCGAAGACGGCCTGATCGCCCGCGCCGCCGAGCTGTCGCCCTACTTCGAAGACGGCCTGCACAGCCTGCGCGGCCTGCCGGGCGTGATCGACGTGCGCAACGTCGGCCTGCTGGCCGGCATCGAGCTGCAGGGCTGGGCCTCGGGCCCCGGCACGCATGCGCAGGCCGTGGCGCAACATTGCCTGGACGAAAGCGGCGTGCTGGTGCGCTCGGTGGGCGACACCATCGCGCTGTCGCCGCCGTTCACGCTGGAGCGCCGGCACATCGACCAGATCATCGACAGCCTGCGCGCCGCCATCGCGCAGACCGCACAAGCCACCGACACCGCCGCCTGAGCCCTCACGCCGCACCGACAAGACAAGCCCCGGAGACAAGACACACCATGGACATCGAATCGTTCCCCCTCTACGACATCGAAGGCGACGCGCAGCAGCGCGGGCGCCAGTACGGCCGCGCCGCCGGCGACCGCATCGACCTGAGCCTGCGCACCTACCGCGCCGCCTTCGAGCGCGTGGGCCTGAGCTGGGAGCGCACGCGCGCGCTGGCACGCCGCTTCATGCCGATGGTCGAGGCCTTCGACGCCGGCATGCTGCGCGAGATCGAGGGCGTGGCCGAAGGCGCGGGCGTGCCGGCCGAAGACATCGTGGCGCTCAACGCGCGCAGCGAAATGCTCTACGCCTTCCAGCAGCTCGAAGCCACCGAACCGCCCGACGGCTGCACCGGCGTGGTCGTCATGCCCTCGGCCGCGCGCGACGGCAAGCTCATCCATGCGCAGAACTGGGACTGGCGCGTCGAGAGCCTCGAACTCGGCGTGGTGCTGCGCATCCAGCCGGACGAAGGCCCGGCCATGCTCACCTTCGCCGAGGCCGGCACGCTGGCACGCGCGGGGCTCAACAGCGCGGGCATCGCCGTCACCGGCAACTTCATCAAGGCCGACAACGACGGCAAGCAGCAAGGCGTGCCGCTGGCGCTGATCCGCCGCGGCATCCTGCAGTCGACGCTGTACGCCAACGCGCTGGGCGTGGTGTGCCGCAGCGCGCGTTCGATCTCCAACAACATGATCATCACGCACGCCGAGGGCGAGGCCGTGAGCCTGGAGACCTGCCCCGAGCAGGTGTTCTGGCAGCAGCCCGAAGGCGGCATCCTGGTGCACGCCAACCACTTCAAGACCCCGGCGGCGCTGGCACGCGTGGTCGACCGCAGCCTGGAGACCACGCCCGATTCGCTCTACCGCGACCGCCGCGTGACCGAGGCGCTGCACAACAGGCGCGCTGCAGGTTTGCTCACCGAGCAGGACGTGCTCGACGCGCTGCGGGACCGCTTCGGCGCGCCGCGCGCCGTGTGCCGCAGCCCGAGCGCGGGCCCCGGCGGTGCCTCGTCGGCCACCGTGGCGACCATCGTCATGGACCCGGCGGCACGAAAGATGCGCATCGCGCCGGCGCCCTTCAAGGCGCACCGCTTCACCGAGTATTCCCTCTGATCCGCCCGCCCCGCCCAGCTTTCGCCAGGAGTGTTGCCATGAACCTGCCCACGCCCCCGTCCCTCCCTCCCGCTGCGCGCACCGCCGCCGCACTGGCCCTCGGCCTCGGCCTGGCCGCCAGCGCGGCCTTCGCCCAGGCCCCGGCCGGCCAGACGATGCGGATCCAGATCAACTCCGACATCCGCTCCACCGACCCCGGCGGCAACCGCGACGACAACACCGACAACGTGCTCATCCACGTGGTCGAAGGCCTGGTCGCGCTGCGCGAAGACACCTCGGTCGGCCCGATGCTCGCGAGCAAGGTCGACACCTCGGCCGACGGCCTGACCTACACCTTCACCCTGCGCGACGGCGTGAAGTTCCAGAACGGCGCGGTGCTCACCGCCGACGACGTGGTGTGGAGCTGGCAGCGCTACCTCAAGCCCACCAGCGGCTGGCGCTGCCTGCCCGAGTTCGACGGCAAGGGCATGACCAAGGTGCTCGCGGTGGAAGCGCCCACGCCGAAGACCGTGGTGTTCAAGATCGAGCGCCCGAGCGCGCTGTTCCTCACCATGATGGCGCGCCCCGACTGCGGCGGCGCCGCCATCCTGCACCGCAGCTCGCTCGGCGCGGACGGCCAGTGGAAGGAGCCCGTGGGCACCGGCCCCTACAAGATCAAGGAGTGGAAGCGCGGCCAGTACATCGAGCTCACGCGCTTCGACGGCTACACCTCGCGCCCCGAGGCGCGCGACGGCCTCACGGGCGGCAAGAAGGCCGAGATCGAGAATCTGCGCTTTGTCGTCATTCCCGACTCGGCCGCGGCCAAGGCGGCGCTATACAGCGGCGGCATCGACGCCTTCATCAGCCCCAGCCCCGCCGACGTGGTCGAGATGCGCGGGCGCAGCGACGTGCGCGTCGACACCACGCCGGTGATGACCATGGTGGCGCTGCTCCTGCAGACCACCGACCCGCTGCTGAAGGACGTGCGCATCCGCCGCGCGCTGGCGCTGTCGCTCGACACGCCCGAGATCGCCAAGTCGGTCACCGAGGGCCTGTCGGCCGTCAACAACTCGGTCGTGCCTTCGTCCAGCCCGTTCTACAGCCCCGTGCAGGCCGGCGGCTACAAGCGCGACATCGCCGGTGCCAAGAAGCTGCTGGCCGAGGCCGGCTACCGCGGCCAGCCGATCAAGCTCGTCGCCAACAAGCGCTACGAGGCGCTGTACTCGGCCGCCGTGCTGGTGCAGGCCATGGCCTCCGAGGCCGGCATCAACATCGAACTCGAAGTGCTCGACTGGGCCACGCAGCTCGACCGCTACACCAAGGGCCAGTACCAGAGCATGGCCTTCATCTACTCGGCGCGCATCGACCCCTCGCTCAACTACGAGATGGTGTCCGGCGACAAGGCCACGCAGCCGCGCAAGGTGTGGGACAACGCCGCCGCGCAGACCCGGCTCACCGAGAGCATGGTCTCGCGCGACAAGGCGCGCCGCCAGGTGCTGTTCGACGAGCTGCACAAGCAGATGCTGCAGGACGTGCCGATGGTCGTGCTCTTCAACGCCAGCGACGCCACCGCCATGCGCAAGAGCGTGACCGGCTTCAAGGGCTGGGCGCCGGCCAAGCCCCGGTTCTGGAACGTCCGGCTCGACGCGCGCGGCTGACGGGGCGCCGCCGCCATGCTTGCCTACCTCTTGCGCCGGATCGCCATGACGGTCCCGACGCTGCTGCTGGTGTCGATTGCCGTCTTCACGCTCATGCGGCTGATTCCGGGCGACCCGGTGCAGCTCATGCTCGGCGAAGGCGCCGACCCCGCGCAGCTCGAACTCGCACGCCAGCAGATGGGGCTGGACCAGCCCCTGGTCACCCAGTACGTCGTGTGGCTGCGCCACGCGCTCACCGGCGACCTGGGCGTGTCGACCACCAACGGCCTGGCCGTGCTGCCGCTGATCTGGGAGCGCTTTCACGTGAGCGCCGTCATCGTGCTCACCGCCGTGGCGCTGGCCTCGCTGATCGCCGTGCCCGCCGGCCTCGTCGCCGCCTGGCGCAAGGACCGGCCGACCGACCTCGCCATCATCGGCGCGGCCACGCTGATGCTGTCGGTGCCGAGCTTCTGGCTCGGCCTGCTGCTGTTGATGTTCTTCGGCCAGTACCTGCACTGGCTGCCGGTGGTGGGCTACGTGCCCATGTCGGAAGACTTCTCGCAGGGCCTGATGTACGTGATCTTGCCGATCGTCACGCTGGTGCTGGTCGAGACCGGCGTGCTCACGCGCATGTCGCGCGCCAGCACCATCGAAGTGCTGCGGCTCGAATACGTGACGCATGCGCGCGCCAAGGGCGTGCCCGAATCGCAGGTGCTGCGCCGCCATGTGCTGCCCAACGCCTTCAACCCCACGCTCACCATGATCGGCCTCATCCTGGGCCACCTGCTGAGCGGCATCGCGGTGCTCGAAACGGTGTTCACCCTGCCCGGCCTGGGCCGCCTGATGATCGATTCGATCTTCGCGCGCGACTACCCGGTGCTGCAGGGCTGCCTGCTGTTCACGGCCTGCATCTACGTGGTCATCAACCTGATCGTGGACATGTGCTATCCCCTCTTCGATCCCCGGGTGTCGGTGCAGTGAAAAAACTCAAGACCCATACCCTCGTGGGCGGCGTGCTCATCGGCGTGCTGCTGGTCCTGGCACTGGTGGCCGCACTGTGGACGCCCTACAACCCGCTGGGCATCGACCTGCGCGGCAAGCTGCAGCCGCCCTCGGCCGCGCACTGGCTGGGCACCGACGAGTTCGGGCGCGACGTGGCCAGCCGCGCCATGCGCGCGGCCTCCACCAGCTGCCTCATCGCACTGCTCACGGTGGCGCTGGCCACCGCCGTCGGCCTCGTGGTGGGCGTGCTCGCCGGCTTCGTGCGCGGCTGGACCGACCGCGTGCTCATGGCCTTCAACGACACGCTGCTGGCCTTTCCGGGCCTGCTGCTGGCGCTGGGCGTGATGGTGATCGTGGGCGCCAACCAGTGGGGCATCGTGCTCGCGCTGAGCATGGCCTACGCGCCCTCGGTGGTGCGCGTGGTGCGCGGCACCGTGCTGTCGCTGCGCGAGCGCGAGTACGTCGAGGCCTCGCGCATGATCGGCAACGGCGAGATCTACACCATGTGGCGCCACATCCTGCCCAACTGCGTGGCGCCCGTCGCGGTGCTGGCCACCAGCATGTTCGGCTGGGTGCTGCTGTCGGAAAGCGCCCTGAGCTTCCTCGGCCTGGGCGTGCCGCCGCCCGCGCCCACCTGGGGCAACATGCTCTCCAGCGCACGCCCCTACATGGCCTCGGCCGTGTGGCTGTGCCTGGTGCCGGGCCTGTGCATCGCGCTCACGCTGCTGGGCATCAACCTGCTGGGCGAATCGCTGCGCGACCGGCTCGACCCGCGCACGGAGAAGTCATGACCCATCCCAACTCTTCCGCAGCGCCCGTGCTTTCCGTGCGACACCTGAAGATCGACCTGCACGGCGGCGCCCAGACGCTGGTGCACGACCTCTCGTTCGACGTGCGCCCCGGCGAATTCCTTGCCGTGGTGGGCGAATCGGGCAGCGGCAAGACCATGGCCGCGCGCGCCATCCTGCAGCTGCTGCCGCCCGGCATCGCGCAAAGCGGCGGGCAGATCGTGTTCGACGGTGAAGACCTGAGCACCCGCGACGTGAAGGCCATGCGCCCCATCCGCGGGCCCGGCATCGGCATGGTGTTCCAGGAACCGATGGTCTCGCTCAACCCGGTGCACCGCATCGGCGAGCAGATGGCCGAGGGCCTGCGCATGCACACGAAGCTGTCGGCCGCCGAAATCCGCGCGCGCTGCCTCGACATGCTGCGCCGCGTGCAGATCGCGGACCCCGAGCGCTGTCTGCACGCCTACCCGCACGAGTTCTCGGGCGGCATGCGCCAGCGCATCATGCTGGCCAGCGTGATGCTGCTCAAGCCCCACCTGCTGATCGCCGACGAGCCGACCACCGCGCTCGACACGCTGAGCCAGCGCGAAGTGCTCGACCTCATGGTCGGCCTCGCGAAAGACCAGGGCACGGCCGTGCTGCTGATCACGCACAACCTCGGGCTGGTCGGGCGCTATGCGCAGCGCGCCATCGTGCTCGAGAAAGGCAAGCTGGTGGAGACGGGCGACGTGCCAGCCATCCTCGTCGACCCGAAGCAGCCCTACACGCGCAAGCTGGTCGACGCCCTGCCGCGCCGCCAGGCCGCGAAGCCGGCCCCGGCGGCGCCGCAGCAGCCGCTGGTGCAGGTGCGCGGCCTGTGCGTGAGCTACCCCGGCGCGCGCGCCGGCTTCTTCAAGCGCCATGCGCCGGTGCAGGTCATCGACCAGCTCGACCTGGACATCCACCCCGGCGAGATGGTCGCGCTGGTGGGCGGCAGCGGCTCGGGCAAGACCACACTGGGCCGCGCCATCCTGCGGCTCGCGCCGTCGCACGCGGGGCAGATCCTGTTTCGCGGCGACGACGTGCGCCGCGCCGACCGCGCCGCGCTGCACCGCTTCCGGCTCGCCTGCCAGCTCGTGTTCCAGGACCCGTTCTCGTCGCTCGACCCGCGCATGCGCGTGCAGGAGATCGTGGCCGAGCCCCTGCGCCACCTGCCCGCGCTCGATGCCGCCGCGCGCGGAAAGCGTGTGCACGAGACGCTCGACGAAGTGGGCCTGGACGGCCTGGGCGCACGCTACCCGCACGAGCTCTCGGGCGGCCAGCGCCAGCGCGTGGCGATTGCGCGCGCGCTGGTGCGCCGGCCCGCCTTCGTGGTGGCCGACGAGCCCGTGTCCGCGCTCGACATGACCATCCAGGCGCAGGTGCTGCGCCTGTTCCAGAGCCTGCAGGCGCACCACGGCTTTGCGTGCCTCTTCATCAGCCACGACCTCGCGGCCGTCGAGCAGATCGCCGACCGCGTCGTCGTGATGGAGCGCGGCCGCATCGTCGAGCAAGGCCCGCGCGACGCCGTGTTCGACCAGCCGAGCCATGCGTACACGCAGGCGCTGCTGGCGGCCACGCCACGGCCGCTCGCATCGCTGGCCGAATCTGTCCCCCGCCCTTCCGAGAAAGTGTTTGCGTGACCGCCTCCTCCTTGCCCGCCACCTGGCTGAACCCCACCGCCCCGCCCCCGCTCGATCCGCAGATCGTCGAGTTCATGCGCCTCATGGCGGCCGAGGGCGCCCGCTACCCGAAGCGCCACACCATCCCGATCGCCGAAGGCCGCGCCAACGCCGAGAAGGTGCGCGCGCCGTGGACCGAAGGCGGCCCGACGATGGCGCGCACGGTCGAACAGCAGGTGCCCACGCGCCACGGCAACGTGCGCATCCGCGTGCACTACCCGCAGCACCGCAGGCTGCAGGGCGCGCTGGTCTACATCCACGGCGGCGGCTTCGTGCTGTTCAGCCTCGACACCCACGACCGCGTGATGCGCGAGTACGCGGGCCGCGCGGGCATCGCCGTCGTCGGCATCGACTACACGCGGGCGCCCGAGGCGCAGTTTCCGCAGCCGCACGACGAGTGCGTCGACGTGATGCGCTGGCTCGCGGTGAATGCGGGCTCGCTCGACATCGATCCTGCGCAGCTCTTCGTCGGCGGCGACTCGGCGGGCGCCAACCTGTCGGTGGGCGCCTGCCTCGTGCTGCGCGACGCAGGCGAGGCGCTGCCGCTGGGCATGCTGCTGAACTACGGCGCCTACAGCACCGAGCTGTACCGCGAGTCGGTGGTGCGCTACGGCGCGGGCGAGTACGGCCTGTCGCTGCACATGATGGTGTGGTTCTACGGCCTGTACCTGCGCCGGCCCGAAGACTTTCGCGACCCGCGCCTGGCCAGCCTCACAGCGCGTCTCGAGGGCCTGCCACCCGCGTGCCTCGCGATCACCGAGTGCGACCCACTGCACGACGACAGCGTGCTCATGGCCGCGCGGCTGCGCGAGGCCGGCGTGGCCGTGACCGATGTGCTCTACCCCGGCACGATCCACGGCTTTCTCGAAGCGGTGTCGATCGCCGACGTGGCGGGCCGCGCCTTCGACGACGCCGCCCGCTGGATGCACGCGCTGGCCGCGCGCTGAAACCCTCGCCATGTACACGCCCAAGCCGTACATCGAAGACGACCTCGCGACGCTGCACGCCGGCATCCGCGCGTGGAGCTTCGGCACGCTCGTCACCGTCGGCCCGTCGGGCGCCGGCGCCACGCACCTGCCCTTCCTGCTCGACGCACCGGACGACGGCCCCGGCCTGCTCACCACGCACCTGTCGAAGAAGAACCCGCAGTTCGACGAGTTGCGTGCGGGCGCCGAGGTGCTCGCCATCTTCCAGGGGCCGCACGCCTTCGTCACGCCCAGCTGGTACGTGAAGCAGAGCACCTTCCCGACCTGGAACTACACCGCGATCCACGCGCGCGGCACGCCCCACGTGATCGAGGAGCGCACGGCCATCCATGCCGTGCTGCGCCGCACCGTCGCGCTGTACGACACGCCGCTGGGCGGCAACTGGGACTTCGACGCCATGCCCTTCGACTTCGTGGCGCCGCGCCTGGACATGATCGCGGCGGTCGAGATTCCGGTGCGCGTGCTCGAAGGCAAGTTCAAGCTCAACCAGGACCGGTCGGAAGACGACCGCAAGGGCGTGATTGACGCGCTGGAGCGGCTGGGCGATCCGCAGGGCGTGGCCGTGGCCGGGCTCATGCGGCAGCAGATGGCGTTGACGGTGGCGGGCTGACTCGCGGCGGCACAATCGTCCGCGTGCCACGCCTCCTTCACCTTCTGACCGCCGGCCTCGCGCTCGCATCCTCCTTCGCCCACGCAGCCGACCCGGTACTGCTCGTCACCTCGCCCGTCGCGCTGCAGGCCGCCGAGAAAGCCGGCGCCGGTTTCGGCCGCTGGTTCGACGTGCCCTCTGCCGCCAGCGGCATCGCCACCAATCAAGCACTTGCACGCTCGCCGGCCTGGCAATCGATCGCCGACCCGCTGAAGGCCAGCCTCGCCGCCCTGCAGCGCCGCGACCCGCAGGCCGGTGTCGGCATTGCGCGCTACCCGCACCGGATCTTCGACGCACGCTGGCTCGCCAGCCCCGACGCCTTCTTCGAGCTGGTCGGCGTGGCCAACCGCATGGACCGCCGACCGTTCCAGCCCGGTGCCTGCGGCGAGACGCGGCTCGTGTACCGGCTGGCGTACCGCTCGGCTGCGATGCAGTCGCGCCTGCCGATGACCGTCGCCGTCGAACTGCGCGGCGACGCGCCCGATGCCGACGGCAGTTGCGCCAGCGCCGCACGCAGCTGGCAACCACCGCAAGCGTCGATGAACGACGAGGCCCTCGGCCGCTGGCTCGTATCGGCCGACGGCCCGCTCGCGCCGCCACGGCTCGCGCAGGCCCGCATCGCGCAGGTGACGACCAATCTGCAGAGCGTGCGCTGGCCCTCGGCCGTGCGGCCCGACCTCGGCGGCCATGCCGAGTACCTGCTGCGCGCCTTCCGCTGGAACGCGGGCACGCAGCGCTTCGACGCGGGTCCGCTCGAGAACACGCCCGACGTCGCGAAGCTCAAGGCCGACGCCCCGCTGCGCAAGGCGCTGCTGCAATGGCTGCAGCAACCCGACACGCTGCGCGCGCTCGACAGCGCCACGGTGCGCATCCCCGATCGCTTCCTGGCGACCGAGTCGGTCTCGGTCGCGCCGCGCGGCCTCGAGCGCCTGGCGAACCGCCCCTTCGAACAGCTGTTCGCGCCCGGCGACTGGCAGCCCGTGCCCGGCAGCCGCACGCTGCAGTCACCGCAGGCCGTGCTGCGCCGGCTCGACGACCTGAGCTGCGCGGGCTGCCACCAGAGCCGCGCGGTCGCGGGCTTTCACCTGCTGGGCGTGGACCGGCGCGGCGCCTCGCGCACCTTCACGACCGGCAACGCGCTCGCGCTGCCGCATTCGCCGCATCTGCAGGATGAGCTGGCGCGGCGCGAACGCTATGTGAAGGCCGCGCTGACGACGCCCGTGCCCGACCCGTTCCGCCCGTTGGCCTCGCCGGACGATGCGAACGCGTTGCCGGAGAAAGCCACTGTCGGCGCCAGCTGCGAGCCCACGCGCATCACCGCCTCGGCCGACCCGTGGCGCGACCGCGCGCAGAAGCTGCCGCGCACCACCGCCACGACGTGCGAAGGCGAAGACTCCGTGTGCGAGAAAACCTCGGTCGGCTTCCCCGGCGGCATGTGCTCGGGCCGCTGCGATCCGAAAGACCCGAACGGCACCTGCGGCGGCATCGCCATCCTCAGCGACTTCAACCAGTGCCTGGCAGCCAAGCAACCCTTCGGCGATTGCCTGAGCAAGCACACGCGGCCCGGCAACCTGCGCAGTTGCTCGGCGCAACAGCCTTGCCGCGAGGACTACATCTGCGCGCAGGCCGAAGGCCAGCCCGAAGGACGCGGGGCGTGCATTCCGCCCTACTTCCTGTTCCAGATGCGGGTGGACGGGCATTCGTGAAGGGGGCTCCCGTACGGCTCCCGAATGAATGACTCCCTCTCCCGCTTGCGGGAGAGCGTTGGGGTGAAGGTGAGCGGCGATGAAGGCCGCGCGACGTTGTCGGCCCCCCCTGGCTGGCGGACCAGGGAGCCATTGCTGGCGCCAGATGAGAGGGCCGACCGCAAAAAATACCCAATTCCAGGGATGTCATCGGACACTCTTTTTAACAATGATTGACATTTAGAAACCCCCTGCACGCCCGTCGGTAGGGGGCTTCTTTTTTGTTGAGTCATACAACCATAAAGAGGAGTCAAGATGCTTTTCAGTCAAGCAAGTTCGGTCGCGCGAATCGGCGCCGTGGCCGGTGCGGTCATGTTGGTGGCATCGTGCGGCGGGGGTGGAGGTGGCGGTACTTTTCTGCCGATGGTCGCACCGACCCCTCCGGCGACAGTGCCGCCCGTCGTGAACCATTCCATCGGCGGCACGGTCACCGGCCTTGAAGGCCGCCTGGTGCTGCAAAACAATGCCGGCGACGACCTCCAGCTGTCGGCCGATGGCAAGTTCACCTTTGCAACGACCCTGGTCGAGGGCTCGGACTACAAGGTCAGCATCCGTACGCAACCCCTGTGGCAGTTCTGCACCGTCACCAAGGACACAGGCAAGGCCTCGGCCGACGTGAGCGACGTGACGGTGGCCTGCTCGGCCGCGGCGGCCAAGGTCGAGACGCTCGCCGGCAGCGGCTCCCCGGGCGCCGCCAACGGCAAGGGTACGGCCGCATCGTTCTTGCTGCCTTACGGCATCGCCCTCACCAAGGATGGTGGTCTGCTCATCGGTGACTGGGGAAACAACCTCGTGCGCAAGATTTCGCCCGAGGCCGACGTCACCACGTTTGCCGGCAACGGAAACTTCGCGACGGTGGACGGCAACGGCACCGCCGCTTCGTTCGAGGACCTCACCGGCCTCACCGTGGATGCGACCGACACCGCCTTCGTCGCGGACGCCGGCGGCCATCGAATCCGCAAGATCACGCCGACGGCCGATGTGACCACGGTGGCGGGCAATGGCACGAACACCACGACCGATGGCAACGGAACCGCCGCCACCTTCAACACGCCCGTGTCGGTGGCCGTGGATGCTGTCGGCAATCTGTACGTTCTGGAGTATGGCGGCGGCGTCGTTCGCAAGATCACCCCCACCGGCGATGTCACCACGCTGGCCGGCAGCAGCCCGCGGGGCTTTGCCGACGGCACGGGAACCGCCGCGAAATTCGGGCGCGGCTACAACATGGCCATCGACGCGTCAGGCAACCTCTACGTGGCGGACTCCGAGAACCATCGAATTCGCAAGATCACCCCCGCCGGGGTGGTCACGACCCTTGCAGGGACGGGAACGCCCGGCGCCACCGATGGCCCCGGGGACTCCGCGACTTTCTCCGATCCCCGCGGCGTCGCTGTCGATGCGCACGGCAATGTCTACGTGGCCGATTTCGGGAGCAGCCTGTTGCGCAGGATCACACCGGCAGGGGTGGTCTCCACGCTCGCCGGCCAAAAGGGTGTTACGGGTGGGCAAGACGGCATCGGCGCGGCTGCCACGTTCGCGCAGCCGCTCGGGCTCACGATCAACGCGGCGGGCACGCTGTATGTCGCCGACACCTTCGGCAATGTGATCCGCAAGGTCACGCCGGTTCGGGCGCCCTGAGGCGCGCTGCGGCGACGTGCGCCGAGCGCGTCGCCGCGTCAGCCGCCGTCTGCGGCGGTGAGCGGCGATGGAGGCCGCGCGATGTTGTCAGGCCCCTGCCCTCACTCCCCCTCGTACCACCTGTCCTTCGCCAGCATCACCCTGTGATGCCCGCACCCTGACGGCATCATCGGAAAGCAGTTCTCCTGCGCCGCCACCTGCACGTCGAGAAAAAATGGCCCCTTGCTCGCCAGGCATTCGGCCAGCGCGTCTTCCAGTTCGGCCGGGTCCGACACGCGCCGCGCGCCCCAGCCGAAGGCCTTGGCCAACGCCACGAAGTCGGGCAGCGCCTCGTTCCAGCTGTGGCTCAGGCGGTTGCCGTGGTTCAGCTCCTGCCACTGGCGCACCATGCCCATATAGCCGTTGTTGCTCAGCACCAGCTTCACGGCCGTGCCGTGCTGCATCGCCGTCGACAGCTCCTGGATGTTCATCAGCACCGACGCGTCGCCGCTCACGCACACCGTGAGCGCGTCGGGGTGGCCGATCTGCGCGCCGATGGCCGCGGGCAGCCCGTAGCCCATGGTGCCGGCGCCGCCCGAGGTGAGCCAGTGGCGCGGGCTGTCGAAACGCAGGTACTGTGCGGCCCACATCTGGTGCTGGCCTACGTCGGTCGAGACGATCGCGTCGCGGCCCGCGATGGCCCGCTGCAGCGACGACATCAGCTGCTGCGGCAGGATCTCTTCCGTCGACGGCGTGAAGGCCAGGCAGTCTTCGGCGCGCCAGCGCTCGATGCGCGCCCACCACGGCGCCAGCCGCTCGGGCGCAAACTCATCGGGCAGCAGGCCCAGCAGCGCTTCGACGATGGCGCCGCAGTCGCCCACCATCGGCACGTCGACGTGCACCACCTTGTTGATGCTGCCGGGGTCGATGTCGATGTGGATCTTGCGGGCGTGCGGACAAAACTCGTCGAGCTTGCCCGTCACGCGGTCGTCGAAACGCGCGCCCACGCACACCACCAGGTCGGCCTCGTGCATCGCGAGGTTGGCTTCGAGCATGCCGTGCATGCCCAGCATGCCGACGAACTTCGGGTCGGACGCGGGGAACGCGCCCAGCCCCATCAGCGTGAGCGTGCACGGCGCATGCAGCCGGTGCACGAGCTGCGTGAACGCCTCGCAGGCCGCCGGCCCCGAGTTGATGAGCCCGCCGCCGCCGTAGAGCACCGGCCGGCGCGCGGTCGAGATCAGGTCGGCGGCGCGCTGCAGCATCGCCCGCGGCGGCAGCGGCGCGCGGCCCGTGCGCAGCGCGCGCAGCGGGGCCGGCGCGGCGCCGTGCGTGAGGCGCATGAGCTGGATGTCCTTCGGCACGTCGAGCAGCACCGGGCCGGGGCGGCCGGTGGTGGCGATGTCGAGCGCGCGGCGCACCAGCGCGGGCACGTCGTCGGCCGCGCGCACCTGCCGGTTCCACTTGGTCACCGGGCGCGACATGCCCAGCGCGTCGCTTTCCTGGAAAGCCTGCGTGCCGATCACCGCCGTCGACACCTGCCCGCTGATGCACAGCACCGGCACCGAATCGCTCATCGCGTCGAGCAGCCCCGTGATCGTGTTGCCCACGCCCGGCCCCGACGTGACCAGCACCACGCCGATGCGGCCCGTGCTGCGCGCATAGCCCTCGGCCGCGTGCACCGCCGCCTGTTCGTGGCGCACCAGCACATGGCGCAGCCGGGGTTCGCCGTGCAGCGCGTCGTACAGCGGCAGCGCCGCGCCGCCGGGGTAGCCGAAGATCGTGTCGACGCCGCACTCGACCAGCGTGTCGAGCAGCGCTTCGGCGCCGTTGCGCACGCGGGGTGGGGTCTCGGGCATGGCCGGCGAGAGGGAGGGCGAGGATGTGGGGGGAAGGTCGAGCAGTCGCATGCCGTCAATTCTTCCGCTCTTGAGGCAGAATTTGCTTCTTTCTTTTGGCTTTTTAAGCTCGAAACATGAAAACCAATCGCCAAACATCGTCAGACAGCGAAGGATCTTTCGACAAGACCGATCTGGCGATCCTGCGGGTGCTGCTGCTCGACTCGCGCAAGACCCTGCAGGAGATCGGCAACGAGGTCGGCCTGTCGCCCACCAGCTGCTGGACGCGCATCAAGAAGCTCGAGGCCTCGGGCGTCATCAAGCGCTACACCGTCGACGTCGACCCGGCCAAGCTGGGCTACCACGACTCGGTCATCGTGCAGGTCACCCTCGAGAGCCACACCGACGAAACCCTGTACGACTTCGGCCGCACCCTCGCCACCATTCCCGAGATCCAGGAGGCCTACCTCGTGTCGGGCGACTACGACTACTACATCCGCATCGCCGTGCGCGACACGCGCGACTACGAGCGGCTGCTGCGCGAGAAGCTCTACAAGATTCCCGGCATTCGCCATAGCAAGTCGCACTTCGTGCTGCGGGTGCTGAAGGAAGCGACGGTGCCGCTGATCTGACGGGTCGACGGGCCCGCATGAACGAATGGTGGGTACGATCGCCGACGAACGGCCCTTCGCAGACGCCATCCCCTTCCATGAGATCGACTTCGGAACATCGAACCCTGATCGTCCTGAGCGGACTGCCCGGCACAGGCAAGACCACCATCGCGCGCGAACTCGTGACGCGCGTCCCTTCGGTGTACCTGCGCATCGACGCCATCGAGCATGCGCTGAAGACCGCGAACGGACGCGCTGACGACGTGGGCCCGGCGGGCTACGTCGTGGCCTACGCGCTGGCTCGGTCCAACCTTGCGCTCGGCATGTCCGTGGTTGCTGATTGCGTCAATCCGCTGTTGGTCACGCGCGAGGCTTGGCGGGCCGTGGCGGCAGAGACGTCATCGCATCTGGTGGAGATCGAGGTCGTGTGCTCTGACGTCGTTGAGCATCGCAGGCGCGTGGAGAGCCGGGAAGCCGACATTGCGGGCTTCGCGTTGCCGAGCTGGGAGGCTGTGCTTCGGCATGACTACGAGGCCTGGGGCACGAGCCGCCAGGTCATCGACTCGGCGCTGGTGAGTGCGAGCGAGGCGGCGGACCTGATCTGGCGGCGCATGCGTGAGCGGTAAATCGATGCGCTCCCGTTTCATCGACGCCTTCCTGGGCGCCATCGTGCTGGGCCCCTGGGCGGCGATGTTTGCCTATCTGGGCCTTGCACCGTTGGCCGCCTACTGGCTCGACGGCACCCAACATCGCACGGGCTCCAGCCGCGGCGCTTCCTATTGGTGGAGCTTCCCGGACGCCGTGGCCGCGCAGTACCCGATGCTCACCTGGCTGCTCGAGCTCAAGAGCCATGTCGTTGTGTGGAGCTGCCTGACTGGCATGGTGCTCGGGCCGGTGGTTGCGTGGATCATGAGCAGCCGCTTGAAGCGCATGCGTCGCGACATCCGGTGGTGAACGAGAACGAACGACCGCCCATGACCCCCACCTTGCGCACCGCCCTCGACTCGGATTTCGAATTTGCGTTCGATGCCAAGCGACAGGCGCTCGGCCCCTACGTGGCAGCGCGATGGGGATGGGATGACGATTTCCAGCGGAGCCTGCACCAGAGCCGATGGCAGGAGCGCCCGTGGTCGGTCATCCTCAAGGGCGGCACACCGGTCGGCACGATCGCCACATGGGAGGTCGATGGTCACCGCCGGATCGGTGAGTTCTACGTCTTGCCGGATTTCCAGCGCGCCGGCATCGGTTCAGCGGTGCTTCGCCAGCTGCTGGCCCAAGCGGACCACGACAAACAGGCAGTGCGGCTGGAGCATCTGAAGTGGAACCCAGTTGGCGCGCTGTACGGGCGCTACGGGTTCGTTCACGAGAGCGCCAACGACACGCATTGCTTTCTGGTTCGCCACCCGATTGGCTCACATCGATGAAGCAGGCCGAGAGGCAGCGTTCGGCCCACACATAACCCTTAACCCGAAGGTGATGACTTGATCTCGGTGCAACCAGCACAACCCGACGAATGGAAGACCTATCGAGACCTGCGCCTGCGGGCGTTGCTCGATTCCCCGGACGCCTTCGGAAGCACGTACGAGGCGGAGGCCACGAGAACCGATGCGATGTGGTCCGCTCGCATTGCCGCGGCGACTTCGTCCGGGAAAGATCGCGTGCTTTTCGCGTTCAACCGCAACGACGCCTGCGGTCTCATCTGGTGCAAGTTGTCCAACGATGAGCCGGCTGTCGCCGACCTTTTCCAGATGTGGGTTGATCCTGCATCGCGAGGAATGGGAGCCGGTCGCGCTTTACTCGAAGCGGCGGTTTCCTGGGCTGCGCGCGCAGGGATGAAGCGCGTAGGCCTGGGTGTCACTGTCGCGGACACGCCCGCGATGCGCCTGTACACGGCGTGCGGCTTCCGGCCCGATGGTGCGTTGGAGCCGCTGCGGGAACACTCGCATCTGATGGGGCAGCCGATGAGCCTTGCACTCGGGCCCGTTGGCTCGACGGACTGAATTCCGCTATCGGCCGCCTTGCCTTCGTTTAAGCTCAATTGACAAAACGCTCTCTGAGGTTTCGCCATGCTCCAAATGCGCCCCGGGTGTGAATGCTGCAACCGAGACTTGCCGCCGGATTCGGCCGATGCCCGCATCTGTTCTTTCGAGTGCACGTTCTGCAGTGAGTGCGCAAGCGAACGCCTCGCAGGCACATGCCCGAACTGCGGCGGAGAGTTGCTTCCGCGCCCGTCGCGGCCGGCGGCCAAGCTTGAGAAGTATCCGGGTTCGACGACGCGGGTGTTCAAGCCTGAAGGTTGCGCTGCGGCGTCTTGAAGTGCCGTCGTCAGGCATGTACCGTCGACGACTGATCACGGCCGAGGCTGTGTGGAAACGCCTCCGGCGCTCCAGTATGCCGGGCATTCGCGTCGCGAGGGCCGCCGCTAGGCCCGCAGGCCATCCAGTAGTCGTAGGCGGGCACGAACGGATTTGAAGCCCAGCGGGCCCTCTGCGCGTCGTTGAAGCGCCATAAAGAAGCTCACGCCCCCACCAGCCGCACCGCCTTCATTGTTTTTCTCATGCCCAGTATGGCGATCACTCGCTTGAGGTTGTAAGCCAGCACATGCAGGCTCATCTCAGTGCCCACGTGCGCCAGCGTCTTCGTCAGGAAGTGCGTCGAGCCCATCCAGTGCTTCAACGTCCCGAAGACATGCTCCGCGGTGCGCCGTCGCAAGGTCATGGCCTCGGGCTTCCTGTCCAGCCGCTGCTGCACACGCTCGAGCACTTCTTCATGTTCCCATCGGCGGATGCGTCGGTAGTCGCCTGTCGTGCATTGGTCTTTGATCGCGCATGTGGGGCAGGCGCTGGTCCAGTAGACATGGGCGTTGAGCCCGTTCTTCTCCAGCGTGCCGAACCGGTAGATAGCCCGCTCACCCGCTGGGCACTGGTACTCATCGTCCTTCGCGATGTAGATGAAGTCGCTCTTGTCGAAGCGACCCGCAGCCTTGGCGCCCGAGGTCATGGGCTTGGGCACGAAGGCCGTGATGCCCGCGTCCTCGCAGGCCTTGAGCTCGGTGCCGTTGAAGTAGCCACGGTCGGCGAAGGCCTGCAGCTTCTTCGTGTTCATGGCCTCACGTGCGGCCTTGGCCATCTTGCTCAACTGCGCCCGGTCGTTGCCGATGTTCGTCACCTCGTGCGCCACGATGAGATGGTGTTTGGCATCGACCACTGTCTGCACGTTGTAGCCCACCAGGCCGGAGCCCTTGGCCTGCGAGTTCATCGAGCGGGCATCGGGGTCGGTGGTGGAGATCTGCCCGTCGGGCAGCTTCTTCAATTGCTCCTGGGTCTCGTCGAGCTGGCGCATCTGCGCGCGCAGGGTTCGGATCTTGTCCTGCAAGCGTTCGGTCTTCGCTTCGACCTCAGCAGGCTGTGTGCGATCCGCCGTCTCCAGCGCGTCCAGGTAGCGCTGGATGCTCTGTTCGATCTGGCGCTGGCGCGCATCGATCTTGGCGGGGGTGACATTGCGGTCGCGGCTGTTGACGGCCTTGAACTTGCTGCCATCGATAGCCACGATGGCTTGCGTGAAGAGTTTGAGCTCGCGGCACAGACCGATGAAGCGACGGCAGACATTGCGAATGCCCGCGCCGTTGTCGTGGCGGAAGTCGGCGATGGTCTTGAAGTCGGGCGCCAGGCGCCCGGTCAGCCACATGAGCTCGACGTTGCGCTGAGCTTCGCGCTCGAGGCGGCGGCTGGACTGGAGGCGGTTCAGATAGCCGTAGATGTAGAGCTTGAGCAGCACACCCGGGTGGTACGCAGGGCGCCCGGTGGCTGCGGGGTCGGCGCCACCGAAGCCCAGCGAGAGGAGATCGAGTTCCTCGACGAAGGCATCGACGATGCGCACCGGGTTGTCCTGGCCGATATAGTCGTCAAGGCATTCGGGCAGCAAGGTGACTTGCTCGCGCGACTCGCCTTGGATGAATCGCTTCATGGGGCACCTCGCTCAGAACGGGCGCACCAATTTTAATTTTGGAAGAGCCGGACTGGAAGTCTTTTCACACAACCTCGGCCGAGGTTGTGTGAAAACACTTCGTTGAACGCTGCGCTCCAAATAAAATCTGCCAACCCGTCAGAGCGAGGTGGCGCATGAAGCGATTCATCGAAGGCGAAGACCGACAGCAGGTCGCGTTGTTGCCGGAATGTCTTGATGACTATATCGGCGAAGACAAC
>Ga0209051_1000955_pt1 | contig 28356 bp, 29 predicted proteins | sample AraplaCvi_mMS_r2_2_FD_184286 | JGI IMG/M metagenome (GOLD analysis project Ga0209051, IMG submission 184286) | Arabidopsis root microbial communities from North Carolina, USA - plate scrape MF_Cvi_mMS_r2 (SPAdes) (version 2) | ecosystem: Host-associated > Plants > Roots > Endosphere | place...
TCCGTTGCGCCGCGTCGGCACCACGTTCAGAGACGCGGCAACGGACTCGGTCCTTGGACGGTCGTCGACCCGTGCCGGGGGCGTCTCTTCGGGTTCGACCGGCGCGACGAGGTTCATGTCCGCCACGAGCCAGCGATCCGTGTCGGGGTCGGAATCGTCCTCGACCGCGGGCGGAAGCTCCTGGCGAGGTGGTGGCGGTGCGGGCTGACGAGGAGGTAGCGGGGGCGCAGGACGTGGCGGTGGTGGCGGGGCCGGGCGAGGTGGCGGCGGCGGAGCCTGACGGGGTGGCGGGGCGGGCTGCGGCTGGGGTGGCGGTGTCTCGTCGACGGGCTGCGCCGCACCGAACCACCCGTCGTCGGCGTCGTCGAATCCGTATTCGGCGCCCAAGTCCCGAACCGTCATCCGACCATGCTACCGCGTGTGACGTGCAGGAAGAGCGCTCGTTGGGCGGCTCTGGCGAATCTGCCTGCGCGTCAACCCTCCTCGGCGCCATCCGATCGTCGGGACGGTCCGTCGTATTTGCCGAACGTCGGGTTCGAGCCCGAAACCGGGCGGCAAGGCGTCGAGATGAACACTCGGCGCGTCTTCTACGAATTCTTGACCGATTCCAGAAAAGACCGGCATAGTGGTCCGCGTGACATCACCGGACTACGCGGAGCAGCTGCGCCATGCAGGCCTTCGCGTGACCCGGCCACGTGTCGCGGTACTCGGGGCGGTGTGCGAGCACCCGCACGCCGACACGGAGACGATCTTCGACTCCGTTCGCACAGGTCTGCCCGAGGTGTCTCGCCAGACCGCGTACGACGTGTTGGCGGCCCTGACCAGCGCGGGATTGGTACGTCGGATTCAGCCATCCGGCTCCGTTGCCCGCTACGAGTCACGGGTCGACGACAACCATCACCACGTCGTGTGTCGATCGTGCGGCGTCATCGCCGACGTCGACTGCGCCGTTGGCGACGCCCCCTGCCTGACCCCGTCCGACGGCAGCGGCCTTCTCGAGGGCTTCGCCGTCGACGAGGCCGAGGTCATCTATTGGGGGCTGTGCCCCGAATGCTCCACCGCACGAACAGTTTGATCCGTTCCACTTCTCAATCGAACAGCCCCGAACGAAAAGGAACCCCATGGCCGAAGGCAAGACTCCGAACGCCGAAGTCGGAGAAATGAACGAGTCGAGCATCGAGGGCAAGTGCCCCATGCGCGCTCCCTACCCCACCGAGAGCGCCAGGACCAACGAAAGTTGGTGGCCCAAGAAGCTCAACCTGCGGATCCTGGCCAAGAACCCCGTCGAGGTCGACCCGTTCGGTGGCACCTTCGACTACGCCGCGGCGTTCGAAGCCCTCGACCTGGCCGCGGTGAAGAGTGACATCGAAGCCGTCCTGACCACCTCTCAGGACTGGTGGCCAGCCGACTTCGGTCACTACGGTCCGCTGATGGTCCGGATGGCCTGGCACAGCGCGGGCACCTACCGCGTCAGCGACGGTCGCGGTGGCGCTGGCGCCGGTCAGCAGCGCTTCGCCCCCCTGAACAGCTGGCCCGACAACGGCAACCTGGACAAGGCACGCCGGCTGCTCTGGCCCGTGAAGAAGAAGTACGGAAAGAGCCTGTCCTGGGCCGACCTGATGGTGCTCACCGGCAACGTCGCGCTGGAGTCCATGGGCTTCGAGACCTTCGGCTTCGCCGGCGGCCGCGCCGACGTGTGGGAGCCAGAGGACGACGTCTACTGGGGCCCCGAGACCGAGTGGCTCGGCGACGCCCGCTACACCGGCAAGCGTGATCTCGAAAACCCGCTCGCCGCAGTGCAAATGGGCCTGATCTACGTCAATCCCGAAGGCCCCAACGGACATCCCGATCCGCTGGCCGCCGCGGTCGACATCCGCGAGACCTTCGGCCGGATGGCGATGAACGACGAAGAGACCGTCGCCCTGATCGCGGGCGGTCACACCTTCGGCAAGACGCACGGCGCAGGCGATCCCGACGCCAACGTCGGCCCGGAGCCAGAAGGTGCTCCGCTGGAGGAGCAGGGCCTCGGCTGGAAGCAGTCGCTGCGCTCCGGCAAGGGTGCCGACACGATCACATCCGGCCTCGAGGTCATCTGGACCCAGAAGCCGACGGAGTGGACGAACCTCTTCTTCGACAACCTGTTTGGGTTCGAGTGGGAGCTGGAGAAGAGCCCCGCGGGCGCCAACCAGTGGGTGGCAAAGGACGCTCCCGAGTCCGCCTACGTGCCCGGCCCGGAGGCGACGTCTGAGAAGCGCAAGCCGACGATGCTCACCACCGACCTCGCGTTGCGCATGGACCCGATCTACGGTCCGATCTCCAAGCGCTTCCACGAGAACCCCGACCAGTTCGCCGACGCGTTCGCCCGCGCCTGGTTCAAGCTGACGCACCGCGACATGGGTCCGATCCAGCGCTACCTCGGCCCCGAGGTTCCCTCCGAGACCCTGGACTGGCAGGACCCGATCCCGACCGGCCAGAGCCAGCTCTCGACCGAGGACGTCGCCAAGCTCAAGGGTGAGATCCTGGCGTCGGGTCTGACTGTCCCGCAGCTGGTTTCGACCGCGTGGGCGTCCGCGTCGACGTTCCGCGGCAGCGACAAGCGCGGCGGGGCCAACGGCGGCCGCATCCGGCTGCAGCCGCAGTCGTCGTGGGAGGTCAACAACCCCGACGAGCTCGCCAAGGTGATCCGCACGCTGGAGGGCATCCAGGCCTCCTTCGGTGCCGACAAGGTGTCGTTCGCCGATCTCGTCGTGCTCGGCGGGGTCGCGGCAGTCGAGAAGGCCGCGGCCGACGCCGGGTTCTCCGTCTCGGTGCCGTTCACCCCGGGCCGCGGTGACGCCACCCAGGAGTGGACGGACGAGGAGTCCTTCGCCTACCTCGAGCCGAAGACCGACGGGTTCCGCAACTACCTCGGCAAGGGCAGCCTGCCCGCGGAGTACCTGCTTGTCGACCGGGCCAACCTGCTTACCCTGACCGCGCCCGAGCTGACGGTTCTCGTCGGCGGCCTGCGCGTCCTCGGAGCGAACTGGGACGGGTCGAAGCACGGCGTCTTCACCGACCGGGTGGGGACGTTGACCAACGACTTCTTCGCCAACCTGCTCGACATCGGCGTCACCTGGAAGGCGACCGACGACTCGTCGGACACCTTCGAGGGAAGCGACGCGTCGGGCAACGTGAAGTACACCGGAACGCGGGCCGACCTCGTGTTCGGGTCGAACTCCGAACTGCGCGCCGTCGCCGAGGTCTACGCCAGCGACGACGCCAAGGAGAAGTTCGTCACCGACTTCGTCGCCGCGTGGGCCAAGGTCATGGACCTCGACCGGTACGACCTCGTCTAAGCCACCTCTGCAGCCCCAAGGACACCCCGCGAACCCTCACCGGATCGCGGGGTGTTCTTGCGTCAGAATGGCGTGATGGGTACCCGATGGCAGGACACGGACGCGCCCCGCGGCGACAGCTACGACCAGCGGTGGACGCAGCTAGCCGAGGCGGGCGAATCCATCCACGGCGAGGCGGACTTCGTCGAGAGCCTGCTGGGTCGGGCGGGCGGAAGCCGGGTCCTCGACGCGGGGTGTGGCACGGGCCGGGTCGCCATCGAATTGGCCCGTCGCGGACACTCGGTGCTCGGCGTCGACGCCGACCCCGACATGCTCGCCACCGCGCGCACGAAGGCCCCCGACCTCAGCTGGGTTCACGCCGACCTGGCGGACCTCGGCGCGCACTCGACCGAAACGTTCGACCTGGCACTACTCGCGGGCAACGTGATGATCTTCCTGGCCCCGGGGTCCGAGGAACGCGTCATGGGTGAGCTGGTCGACAGGCTGGCCCCCGGCGGACTTCTGGTGGCCGGCTTCTCGATTCGACCCGGCCGGCTGCCGCTCGCGGAGTACGACCGCGTCGCCGCCGGCGCCGGATTGGAGTCGGTGGCCCGCTTTGCGACGTGGGACCGCCAGCCCTACGACGGTGGCGACTACGCGGTGTCGGTGCACCGCCGAGCAGGTGCGGCAGGGACGACGACGTAGACCCCCTTCGGTCTACGTCGCGCCACCTGCGTAGGGGAAGTAGTCGACCTGCGGAGGCGAATCGTTGATCTGAACGTTGCCGCTCGACTCACACAGGGATTGCGTACTTCCCAGGCTGCTGCAGGCTTGATGTGGCTGCGCGGGATTGCCAGGATCTGCTGCCGCGACGGGCGCTGCGGCGATGGCAACCACTGCTCCCAGGGACACGAGCAGGGGCACGGGCATCTTCGGTGTGATCCTCATGGTCATCTCCTCGAGTGGCACATCAGAGCAGCAGGGCGTTGCCGCCGTAGGGATAGAACTGAACCGGCGGTGGCGCATCGTCGATCTGGGTGTTCCCCGGCGACTGACAGACGTTGCCGCCGAGACTGGTGCAGGCCTGGTGGGGCTGGGGCGGTCCGGGCGCAGTGCCGTCGGGATCGGCCGCCGCGGTCGGCGCCGCGGCGAGCGCGACGGCGATTGCGCCGGCGGCGAGAAGAGATGTCAGGGGGGTCGTCGGAATATGCATGATCGGTACCTTCCCGTTGGTGGTTGTTGCCTTCGCCGACAACGATTCCGGTTGAAGGGTCGGGCGTCGATCCGGCTGGCACCCCACTCGTGCTGGTGCCATCGGGAATCTTCGAGTACCGGCTGGCACCCATGGCGCACGGTAGGCGCCATCGGCAAGCTGCTGCTCGTCCCGTGAGCTTCGGTCGCTTCCAGCGCACGCGACGTGGGGCGGTGTCGGTGCATTGTCGGCCCGCGTCGGTAGGGTCCCCGGCGTGACTTCTGACTCCCCCACATTGCGCATCGGATCGGTGTCCGTCGACTGCCCCGACCCCGGCACGCTCGCGGACTTCTACGCCGAATTGTTCGGCATGACGCGGATCGTCGAATCACCCGACGGCAGCGTCGTCGCCATCTCCGACGGCACCCACACGCTGGCGATGATGAAGGTCGACGACTACGTCGCACCCACCTGGCCCGCACCAGGGCAGGGCCAACAGATGCACTTCGACGTCTCGGTTCCCGACCTCGACGCCGCCGAGGCACGCGCGCTGGCGGTCGGAGCCCGGCTCGCCGACCATCAACCGGCACCCGACCTGTGGCGAGTGTTCCTCGACCCGGCCGGGCATCCCTTCTGCCTGACCACCTTCGGCGCGTAGAAGCCGACACCCGGCGTCACGTGCGGCCAATCGCTATGCTGGCGCATTCCAGCGGCCCGATGGCCGGACGTTCGACCCCCGAGGAGCGAGCATGGTCGCGCACATCCGACTGACCTCGCACAGCGGCGGGGTGGGCGCCCTGCCCATCACGTGGGACGCCCCGACCGCCACCGAGCGCGGACCGGTCATCGGCACCACCACCAAGCGCGCGCACCGCAACGTGATCGGCACCCACAGCGGCTCCTACGGCGTGTACCGCGCGCTCGCCGTCGCCGCGGGGTCGCTGTCGCGGGAGCACAAGGCCGACCTGACCAACACCTCACCCACCGACGTCGTCGGCCCGTACCCGCAATGGAGCGAACCGGGCAAGATCGTCAGCCTGGACCCGTGGGGGGCGATGGTCGCCGACGTGTTCGCCGACGAGCTGGCCGCGGGCCACGACATGCGCCCGTCGATAGCCATCACCAAGGCGCACGTCATCCTGCCCGAGGTGGTCGACGCCGTGCAGAAGGGCCGGCTCGTCCCCGACGGTCGCGTGCTGCTCCCCAGCGGTGCCGCGCTCGTCACCAAGGCCGCGATCGAACCGGTCTGGTACCTGCCCGGTGTGGCGCGACGATTCGGTTGCACCGAAACCGACTTGCGCAGAGCGCTTTTCGAGGAAACCGGAGGAATGTACCCGGAGCTCGTCACGCGATCCGATCTCGAGGTCTTCCTGCCGCCGATCGGCGGCCAGACCGTCTACGTATTCGGCGCGACCAAGGATCTGGCGGATCCGTCGGTCGAGCTGACCGCGCGGGTACACGACGAGTGCAACGGTTCGGACGTCTTCGGCTCCGACATCTGCACCTGCCGGCCGTATCTCACCCACGCCATCGAGGAGTGCATCCTCGGCGCACAGCGTGGCGGCGTGGGACTGGTGTCCTACTCCCGCAAGGAGGGACGCGCACTCGGCGAGGTCACCAAGTTCCTGGTCTACAACGCCCGCAAGCGGCAGGCCGGCGGCGACACGGCCGACCAGTACTTCGCCCGCACGGAATGCGTTGCCGGCGTTCAGGACATGCGTTTCCAGGAACTCATGCCCGACGTTCTGCACTGGCTGGGCGTTCGCAAGATTCACCGGCTCGTCTCGATGAGCAACATGAAGTACGACGCCATCACCGGATCGGGCATCGAGGTCGGCGAGCGCGTCAACATTCCCGACGACCTGGTGCCTGCCGACGCCCGCGTGGAGATCGACGCCAAGATGGCCGCGGGCTACTTCACCCCCGGCCCGGTACCGGACGCCGAAGACCTCAAGAACTCGAAGGGCCGCGGGTTGGGCGGATGAGCGCCGACGGGGCCGACGGGGCCGCGGCGCTGCTGCGCACCACCACCGCCGTCCGAGACCGGGCCGGATTCCTGCTGCGGCGAGCACGCGCCGGCGAGTCGCCGTGGTTCGTCGTCGACGACGACTCGACTCCGGTGGCGGTGGCCGAAGTGGTCGCCGTGACGCGACACCGCTACCCCGACCTCAACATTCCGTTTCACAGCCGGTGGCGCCACTTCGAAGCAGGCGGGGTCGACCGCAAGGCCGAACTCGACGCGCGGCTCGCAGCCCTGGATCCGGCAGGCCGAGCCCGCGCCATGATCGACCTCGCAGTGGTCAGCGTGCTGCTCGACGCGGGCGCGGGGCCCGACTGGCACTATGACGAGGCCGCGAGCGGACTACGGTTCGGACGGTCGGAGGGACTCGGCGTCGCGTCCTGGAACGCGTTCGCCGACGGGGTGTTCTCCTCCGATCCCGGCGCACCGCTACGGGTCGACGCCGACGGACTACGGGCCTTGACGCCAGCGCGGCTGGCCGAGGTGTTCCAGATCGCCCCGGACAACCCGCTGGTGGGCGTCGACGGCCGGGTGGAACTCCTGCACCGTTTGGGTTCGGCGCTCGTCGCGCGGCCCGAGGTCTTCGGTCCGCTCGGCCGGCCGGGAGGCTTGTTCGACCGTCTGCTCCCCGAGCACGGTCCCGCGACGGTCACCGCCCATGACATCCTCTCCGAGCTGCTGGTGTCGCTGTCGGGAATTTGGTTGGCGGACAACGCGATCGGCGACCACCGACTAGGCGACTGCTGGCCGCACCCCGCCGTCCCCGGACCCGACCTCACCGCGGGGTGGATGCCGTTTCACAAACTGTCGCAGTGGTTGACCTACTCGCTGCTGGAACCGTTCGGCTGGGCGGGCGTCCAAGTCTCGGGCCTCGACGCGTTGACCGCACTCCCCGAGTACCGCAACGGCGGGCTGCTGGTGGACACCGGCGTGCTCCGACTGCGCGACCCCAGTTGGCTCGACACCGCGTGGGCGGTCGACGACGAACTGGTGGTCGAATGGCGCGCGTTGACGGTGGCCCTGCTCGACGAGCTGGCTCCGCTGGTACGCACCGAACTCGGGGTCGACGCGGATCGAATGCCGTTGGCATGCGTGTTGGAGGGCGGCACCTGGGCGGCGGGACGCGCGTTGGCGCAGCGCCTGCGCGGCGGGTTGCCCCCGTTGACCGTCGTCAGCGACGGCACCGTCTTTTGACCAGGACCGTCTTCTAGGGAAATGAGTTCGCACATGACGTCGCTACACCTGGTCGACCACCCGCTGGTGCAGCACAAGCTGACATTGTTGCGCCGAAAGGACGCCTCCACCAAGACCTTCCGGCAACTGGTCAACGAGATCGCGGCGCTGGTGGCCTACGAGGTGCTTCGGGACATCCCGCTGCACGACATCGAGATCGAGACGCCGCTGGAGACGATGACCGGCCGGGTCATCGACGGCAAGAAGCTGGTCTTCGTCTCGATTCTTCGGGCGGGCACCGGCATCCTCGACGGCATGCTCAGCGTCGTGCCCGGTGCGCGCGTCGGACACATCGGCCTCTACCGCGACCCCAAGACCCTGGTGGCCGTGGAGTACTACTTCAAGATGCCCGGCGACCTCGAGGAGCGCGACGTCGTGATCGTCGACCCCATGCTCGCCACCGGCAATTCGGCCATCGCCGCGGTCGACCGACTCAAGGAATGCGCGCCGAAGTCCATCAAGTTCGTCTGCCTGTTGACGTGTCCGGAAGGCGTGGCCGCCATGCAGGAGGCACATCCCGACGTCCCGATCTACACCGCCGCCGTCGACCGCCAACTCGACGAGCACGGGTACATCCTGCCGGGGCTCGGAGACGCGGGTGACCGCATCTTCGGCACCAAGTAGTCAGACCCGGCGGGGCAACTGGTCGCCGATCAGCGGGGCGATCTTGTCGGCCATGTAGGCATGTCCGGCATTGGTCGGGTGCACGCCGTCCGGGCCGATGAGATCGGGCCGGTCCACGAACCACCGCTCGGCGATCGGATCGATGAACGTCGCCCCCGCGAGCATCGACTGGAACGACAGGATGTCGCGGATCTGCAGCACCGCGGGCGGCACGTCCGCCGTCGGCCACGGCGGACCGATCACCAGCAATCGCGCGGTCGGCGCGATGTTGCGGGCCAGCGAGAACGAGCTGAAGACCTGCCCATTGAGCGCGTTCGGGTCGACACCCTGATCGTTGCGAGACCCGTAGAACACCACGACGGAGTCGTCGGGCTTGACGGCTCTCGGGGTCAGGTCGACGAACATGTTGCCCTGATCGCCGCGGACGCCGTAACCGGCCCGGCCCTCGGCCGCGACGTCGGCGTTGACCTGCATGCCCCTGCGCGCCAACGTCTTCCAGGCGAGCACGGGCCAGGCGTTGGGGCCCTGGCCACCGATGGCGGTGCCGTTGGTGTACGAATCGCCGATGACCGCGACCCGCATCACCGGTGTTCCCGCCGTCGTGGCGTCATAGGGCGTCGTGCGGACCGACGGGGCGTTCAGCAGCACCCCGACGAGCAGGGTCACCGACAAAACGAATGTGACCAACCGGCTAGCTAAGACCTGCATCAACCCGCCTGGACTCGGAGTGTCGTGGCTCGATCATCCAGTGTGCCGCGAATCAGCGGGCGCTCGGGGGCCTCGGGCTCGGGATCGGGGGCCGGCGAATCGGACTGCGGCGTGTGCTCGAGGTCCACCGGCGGTCTGCGCTCGCCGACCATCCTGCGCATCCACATCCGGGCGGGCTCCTCGACGAAGTGGAACAGCAGAATCGCCAGGATCGCCGCCACCAAGATCAGCCCCGCGAAGATGAGCTTTGCACCGATGCTGGGCTCCATCGTGATCTCGTATTGCGCCATGATCCACAGCCAGGCGGTGTGCACCAGCTCGTGCACCATGTACAGCCCGAACGAGACCTGCCCGCCGTAGACCATCACTCTGGTGGACAGGACCGCAGGCAGCGTGCCGGAACCGATGGACAACGTGACCACCAGCGGCAGGAACAACACGTCGACTAGACCGAAGTCGTCGCGGATGTTGGGCACGGGATGGCCGTCGAACCAGTAGAGAGCCCCGACGATGGCGGCGAGCAACACCACCGATGCGACGCCGGCGCCGCTGCGGGCCCGGTCGGTGGGCCTCATCTTTCGCACCGCGGCGCACGCCAGCGCGCCCGCGGTGAACTGAAGGACGATGCGGGGCAGCCAACTCCACGGTGTGTAGAACTGTCCGCCCGACCCGACCAGGAGCAACAGGGGCGGCAGGGTGGCGGCGAAGGCGAGCAGCAGCAGACCCCGCACACTCGTCGCCCGCGCGATTCGGAAGACCACCAGCACCAACAACCCGAATAGCAGGTACGCCAACCACTCCGCGCTGATGGACCAGGCCGGGCCGTCCCAACTCGAGAAGTCGAAGAACGGCTGGAACCACAACTGCACCATGACCAGCTGGCGCAGGTAGTTGACAGCGGTCAGGGAGGCCGCCTCCGGCGACGGGAAGTCACCGTAGAGCAGCGTGAAGATGATCCACAGCGCCGCGAGGTGCATGGTCACGAGGTACAGCGGCCACACCCTCGCCAGCCGCAGCCACAGGAAGTGCATGGTGGCCTTCGTCGACCACCTGTCCCCCATCCGCTCCAGATAGTTCCAGGTCAGGACGAAGCCGCTGAGGATGAAGAAGAGGTCGACGCCCTGGGCGCCGCAGTCGAGGATCGGCTTGAGCGAGTCGTAGAGCGGGGGCGACGCCATCTGCAGCAGGGGCCTGAAGTGGAACAACACCACCCAGAGGGCGGCAACGATGCGCAGGCCGGACAAGGCCTTGATTTCTCCGGTGCGCACAACACTCTTTCCGTGATTTGGGCCGGTCGGTTCGCGCGTGATCCGCGCCGATGCGTCAGCTGCCGTGCGGTCTTGAGAACCTGCTGTCGGCTCTTGGCAGGGTAACAGCGCGACCTTGGCGGTGGCGTGTCCGCAACGCTGTGCGATCGCTGGGACGAGGCGCCACTTTCGGGTTCCGCGTTCGGCTGCCAGCTTCGGGGGCCACAATTCGTTTCAGGACCCTGCGCAGCCCCGCACGGTCCCAGCTCCCACCCTGGAGGATTCCCTCGCCATGCTCGAACAAATTCGACCACCGCGCAGAGCAGTCATCGTCGGCGCAGGCCTCGGCGCGCTTGCGACGGCCACCGCGGCCTGCAGTTCCGCCGACAAGGCACCGGCCCCGGCAGCGGAGTCCCCGACGGCGGCGCCGACGGGCGCACCGGCGTCCGGCGCCCTCACGAAGACGTCCGACGTGCCGGTCGGCTCGGGCGTCATCGTCGGCGACGTGGTGATCACCCAGCCGACCACGGGGGTCTTCAAGGGCTTCTCGACGGTCTGCCCGCACGCCGGCTGCAACGTCAACGCGATCACCGACGGAAAGATCATCTGTCCGTGTCACAAGAGTGAGTTCAACCTCGACGGCACCGTCGCCCAGGGCCCCGCGAAGAAACCGTTGGAGACGAAGGCCGTCACCGTGCAGGGCGAGTCGATCGTGGCGGGTTGAGGCGACTGACCTACCCCGCGGCGTTGGGCCGCAACGGCGGACAGGTCCCCGTGGCGTCCACGGCGAGCTCGAAGTGCCAGATCTCGTTGGCGTAGATCTGACACAGCCCGAACCGCGACCCGTTGGCGATCATCCACTGGTCCGCGACGACGGGGCCGACGTCGACCGCCTTGCCGAACACGTGCATCGACTTCTCCGGCGACGCCACGAACTGCGCAGCAAGGTCGGCGTTGCCGTAGGTGGTTACGGCCTGGTCGAACAGCCGCTGCTGGAAGCCCTTGGAGCGCCACCCCGAGGTGAGCTGCACGTCGACGCCCTCCGCCGCAGCGGCGGTCGCGGCATCTTGAATCGCCTTGAGCAGCGGCGGCTCGAGGAATCCGACGGCGGGGTTCTTCACGTCGAACGGTGAGATCAGTTGGCCGTCGGGAATCGATCCACCCGTCGTGTCGACCGCACCGGCACCGATCGACAGTGGTTCGACGGCGACGGCAGGTCCGGGAAGCGGTGTGTCGGCGTGCGGCGCCGCGGAGCTGCAACTCATCAGCATGGCGCTCAGCCCGACGGCAGTCACCACCGATCCGCTCACCCCCTGACGCATGGGATGAGCGTATTCGCCACCGACGGCGACTCTCGCCCCGGCGCCTGTGGCAGGCTCTGACGTCGTGGACATACCGCGCCCTGACCCCGGTCTCCCCCACCTCGCCGACGTCGTCCCCTCGGTGCTCTCTGCGCTTGGCGCTCCTGACTTCGATCGTCGAATTCCGATGCGCGACGGGCTTTCCGGGGCTTGTGTGTTGCTGATCGACGGGCTCGGCGCAGAGTTGCTCGACGCCCATGCCGCCGACGCGCCCGTCCTGGCCGGGCTGCGTGGGCAGACGCTGAGCGTCGGCTTCCCCGCCACGACGGCAGCGGGGCTGGCGGCGGTCGGCACCGGATGCCGCAGCGGCGAACACGGCATGGTCGGCTACACCTTCCGACTGGGCGACGCCGGTGTGGTCAACGCGCTGCAGTGGCGCAAGCACCCGTGGGGTGAGGATCTCCGCGACGCGCAGCCACCCGAGCTGGTGCAACCTCTGCCGACGACGTTCGAGCGGGCCGCGGCGACGGGTTTCGCGGTGAGCGTGGTGTCCAACGCACAGTTCGCCGACTCCGGGTTGACCCGCGCGGTGTTGCGAGGTGGCCGCTACGTCGGCGTGCAGGGGCTCGGCGATCTGGCCGCGGGTGTGCAGCAGGCGGTCGCCGCCGGCGGCTTTTGCTACGGCTACCACGGTGACCTCGACCTCATCGGCCACCTACACGGCCCCGGCTCCCCGGCCTGGCGGATGCAACTGCGCCAGGTCGACCGACTGGTCGAATCGGTCGTCGAAAGTCTGCCGCCCGGCGGGTTGTTGGCCGCCGTCGCGGACCACGGCATGGTCGCCGTCGGCGACGACGACCGGGTGGACGTCGACGGGAACGAGGCGCTGCTCGCCGGGGTGAGCGCCATCGGCGGCGAGGCGCGGGCAAGGCACGTCTACACGGTCGACGGGGCGGCGGCGACGGTCCTCGCGGCCTGGCGGGAGACGCTCGGCGACCGCGCCTGGGTGATGTCTCGCGAGGAGGCGATCGCCGCGGGGTGGTTTGGTGAGCGTGTCGCCGATCACGTGCTGGAGCGCATCGGCGACGTGGTGGCGGCGGCCCGCGACTCCGCGGTGATGGTGCGACGCACCGCGGAGCCCGTCGAATCGGCTCTCATCGGACACCACGGCTCGCTCACCGCCGCCGAGCAGCGTGTCCCCCTGCTGCTGGCGTACGGCTAGTCTCGTCGCCGTGATCGTGCTGCTGCCGCCGTCGGAGACCAAGCGTGACGGCGGCGACGGCCCGCCGCTGCACCTGGATTCGCTGAGTTCACCTGAATTGGGCGCCGTGCGCGCCGCGCTGGTCGGCGAACTGGTCGACCTGGCCGCCGACCGCCCCGCGGCCCGTCGCGCGCTCGGAATTTCCGCATCCCAAGACAGTGAGATCGACCGCAACGCCGCACTGCGGACCGCGCCGACGATGCCCGCCGTCGAGCGGTACACCGGGGTGCTCTACGACGCCCTCGACATCGAATCCCTCAGTGGCGCAGCCGCTTCGCGGGCCCGTTCGCGCCTCGCCGTCGGCTCGGCACTGTTCGGACTCGTCCGGGCGGGCGACGCCGTCCCCGCCTACCGGTTGTCGGCGGGCTCGAAACTGCCCAGCGGCGCGACGCTTGCAGCCAGATGGCGGCCCGTCCTGGAGCCCGTGCTGGCTCAGTTGGCGCAGGACGAGCTGGTCGTCGACCTGAGGTCGGGCTCGTACGCCGCACTAGGAAGATTGCCGGGCGCCGTCGACGTCGACGTGGTCGCCGAGCACGCCGACGGGCGGCGGACCGTCGTCAGCCACTTCAACAAGGCGCACAAGGGGAGGCTGGCGCGGGTGTTGGCGTCCAGCAGGGCCGAACCGGGCGACGCTGCGGCGGTGGCCACCTTGGCCCGTCGGGCAGGCATGCGCGTCGAGCGGACGGGCAACGAGCTGGTCGTCGTGGTGCCAGCCTGAGGACGACTCAGAGGGTCCCGAAGAATTCGATGGAGTTTCCGTCCGGGTCGGCGATGAACATCCAGCCCATGCCGGGCACCGGAGCGAATTCGGTCGGTGCCTCGACGATCTCGTAGCCGGCGGCCTCCACCTTGGCGGCGAGCTCCCGAAGGTTGCGCACGCCGACGGTGAAGTACCTGAGCCCGGCTTGGGCTCGACCGCCACCCTCGGCCGCGGGCAAGGGGGGTGGCGTGTCGTACGTGACGAGCTTGATGACGCTTCCACCGAGGGTGTACCGCCGTTGCGTTCCGTCGGCGAAGTCGATCTCGCCTTGAGGTTCCAAGCCGAGGAAGCCTTCGTAGAATTCGACCATCGCCTCGACGTTCGTGGTGACGAGACCGATTTCGACGCCGGGGCTGAGCAAGTCCAGGATCACGGGGCTCAATGTAGGGCCAGTCGAGCCAGCGGCGCGGGAGAATGGTTCGCGGTGCGGTGCACGGAGGGAGATCGCCAGGTGGAGACGTTCATCGCGTACCTCAAGATTCAGGCGTTCGTTTTCCTCTGCGGCATCGTCGGCCCGATCTTCCTGATCGTGTACTTCTCCATTCAGCCCGAGCAGGATTCGAGGTGGCTGTACTGGACCGGGCTCTTCATCACCGCCGCGGACGTTCTGATCGCCCTCGCCATCACGGATTCGTCAGCGCGTGCGGACAGAGCGCTCCGGAAGTCCACGCCGGTCGACGGGCGCGGCTGATTTCCCGTCCTGACAGTCGTCTGACAGACTGACACGCGAGGGGAGTATTCCTTCGCTACGGTGTCGTCATCACGTTGTCCACAGCTGGGCAGCCGGTGCCGTGGATCGCACCTGGTGTGCGGTGGCAGAGACCTCGGCCGTAGAACTACGTCCGGAGGCAGTCTTAGCCCATGCAGGTCACTCAAATCGAATGGATCGTCACGCTCGGCGTGACCCTGGCGGTCCTCCTGTTCGACATCATCTTCATCGCCCGCCGGCCCCACGAGCCGACGTTCAAGGAATGCGCGATCGCGCTCGGCTTCTACGTGGGTCTGGCGATCGTGTTCGGCGTCTGGGTCACCTATTTTCACGGCACCCAGTTCGGGGTGGAGTTCTTCGCCGGCTGGCTGACCGAGTACAGCCTGTCCGTGGACAACCTGTTCATCTTCCTGATCATCATGGCGAGCTTCAAGGTGCCGAGGAAGTATCAGCAGGAGGCCCTGCTGATCGGCATCATCCTGGCGCTGATCTTCCGCGGAATCTTCATCGCGCTCGGCGCCGTCGCGATCAACCAGTTCTCCTGGATCTTCTACGTCTTCGGCGCGTTCCTGGTCTACACCGCGATCACGCTGGTCCGCGACACCGACCACGACGACGACGCCGAGAACGGCGTGGTGAGGTTCGCCCGCAAGCACCTGACGCTGACCGACAAGTGGGACGGTCTGAAGCTGTGGATCAAGGAGGACGGCAAGCGTCTGATGACGCCGATGTTCCTCGTGATCGTCGCGCTGGGCACCACCGACCTGCTGTTCGCGCTGGACTCGATTCCCGCGATCTACGGGCTCACCAAGGAGCCCTACATCGTGTTCACCGCGAACGTGTTCGCTCTCATGGGTCTGCGCCAGCTGTACTTCTTGCTTGGCGACATGCTCAAGCGCCTCGTGTACCTGTCCCAGGGGCTGGCGTTCATCCTGGCCTTCATCGGGGTGAAGCTGGTGCTGCACGCCCTCCACGAGAACGAGCTGCCGTTCATCAACGGCGGCGAGCACGTGGCCGTGCCGGAGATCCCGACGCTGGCGAGCCTCGGCGTCATCATCGTGACCCTTGTCATCACCACCGCCGCGAGCCTCTACAAGACCCGCGTGGTGGACAAGAAGCCCGAAGCGGCCGAAGAGCCCAGCTAGCGCCGAGTTGCCGAAACCGGAGCCAGCCCTCAAGATCCGAGCCAATGGACACGCAACACGCTCGCGAGCTGGCGTCGGTCGACGCGCTCGGTCAAGCGGAGCTCGTCGCGTCGGGTGAGCTGACGGCCGTCGAACTGCTCGACGCCGCCATCACCCGGCTCGACGCGGCCCGCGGACTCAACGCCGTCGTCGCCGACCTCTTCGACAGGGGTCGGCGGCAGGCGGCCGCACTCGACGACTCCGGCGCCCTGCGCACCGGGGAGATGGGCCCGCTGGCCGGAGTTCCGTTCCTGCTCAAGGATCTTGGGGCCTCGCTGGCGGGCGCGCCGGAGGTGATGGGGTCGCGCGCACTGAAGGGTTACGTGCCGACCGAGTCGTCCTGGGTCGTCGAACGGTATCTGGACGCCGGCCTGATCGTGTTCGGCAAGACCAACACCCCCGAGTGGGGAAACCACTGCACCACCGAGCCGTTCGTGTTCGGCCCCACCGGGAATCCGTGGTCGCCGGACGTCACCCCCGGCGGCTCCAGCGGCGGTTCGGCGGCGGCCGTGGCGGCAGGCGTCGTGCCCGCGGCGTCCGGCGGTGACGGCACCGGGTCCATCCGGGTACCGGCGTCGTGCTGCGGACTTGTGGGCCTCAAGCCACGGCGCGGGCGCAGCTCGTTCGCCCCGGACGGGGGCCAAGGCATGGAGGGGCTGGTCAACGGGCACGCATTGACCCGCACCGTCCGCGACAGCGCCGCGCTCCTCGACGCGATCACCGGATCCGCCACCGGCGATCCGTACACCGCACCGCGTCCCGACACCACCTTCCTGACGGCAATCACCCAGCCGCCAACCGGCGTTCGCATCCTGACCACGACGGACTCGCCGTTCCCCGGTGGGCCGACGCATCCGGAGGTGGTCGCCGCCGTCGACGCGACCGCCGGCACCCTTGCCGCCCTAGGGCATCACGTCGACCAGGGTCAGCCCACGTTCGACCCGGACGCGGTCGCCGATGCGATCGCCGTGCTGCACACCGTCAGCAACGCCCAGTTGCACGCGTTCGGCAAGCAGGTGCTCGGCCGCGAACCCGAGGAAGACGACTTCGAACCCAGCAGCTGGGTGATGATGCGCGAGGGTTTCACCACGACGGGCGTCGCCTACGCCGAGGCCATCGGCGCCGTGCACGCACAGACACGTCGCTTCGCCGCCGGGATGGCCGAGCACGACGTGCTTCTGGTGCCCACGCTGCTGACTCCCCCACCGCCGTACGGGCTGCTGAACCAGCCGCGCGGAACGACGAGGGCGTTCTTCGACGTCGAATTCGCCACGACCGGCTGGACGACGATGGCCAATGTGACTGGCTGGGCGGCCATTTCGTTGCCGCTCGGGGTGACGTCGACCGGCCTGCCGATCGGTGTCCAACTGATGGCACCCGACGAGACCGTCCTGCTCCAGCTGGCCGCTCAGCTCGAGACGGCGACGCCCTGGTCGGGCCGCCGACCCGACGGCTGGGTCGGCTGACCGACCGCCGCACGTTCGGGTTCGACCGCGGCGGCCACGGGGATTCTCGCCGTCAGCGTCGTGCCCTCGCCGACGGGGCTCGAGACCTCGAGTCGGCCCGACACCGCCTCGACCCGGTCTCGGAGTCCGATGATCCCGGATCCGCCCCCGTCGGAGGTGGCTCCCCCGATGCCGTCGTCGCTGACCTCGATGCACAGCGCGTCCTCGATCAACCCCACCCTGATGGTGATTCCAGAAGCGTTGGCATGCTTCGCGGAATTGGTCATCGCCTCGGCGACCACGTAGTACGCGGCCACCTCGACGGGTTCGGGGAACCGCCTGTCGAGGTCGACCCGCACACTGGCCGGGACCACCGAACGGCGGCCGAGCGCCCGAAGCGCCGGACCGAGTCCACCCTTGGACAGGATGGCCGGATGGATGCCGCGCGACAGTTCCTGGAGGTTGGTGTACAGGTCGGCCAGGCCGTTGATGACGTTGTCGAGCTGCTTGCGGACGGTCAGGTCGTCCGGCGGCACGGACGCCTCGATGGTGCGCAGGCCGAGTCCCAGCGCCACGATGCGCTGCTGCGCGCCGTCGTGCAGATCGCGTTCGAACCCCCGCCTGGCCTGGTCGGCCGCTGCCACGACGCGCGCCCGGGACGCCTTCAACTCGGCCTTGGTCTCGGCGTTGGAGATCGCGGTCGCGACGAGGTCGGCGAAGTCGCAGACCCGTTGCTCGGTGCCGTCGGGCATGGGCCCGGATTTCACCGAGCCGACCATCAGCGCGCCCCTCGGCTTGCCGTCCACGGTGACGGGAGCGCCTGCGCCCGAAGCCAATCCGAGCCCGCGCATGCGGACGGCAATGGTGCCCGTCAGCTCCGAATAGTCGTCGATGCGGGCGGTGCCACCGGTGTCCCGGATCCGGCTGGTGATGCTGTCACCGTCGATCGGCAGGCGCTCCCCCACCTCGAGCCTTGCCCGGCCGGGCCCGTCGTGCGCCGCAAGCACGGTGCAGGTGTCGTCGGCGTCGAAGCGGACGAGTGTCACGTGGTCGACGTCGAGGCCGCGCGCCAACTCGGCGACCGTGACCGGATACACGGCCGCCGGTTCGGCGCCACGGGCGACCAGGGTCGCCACCCGTCGCAACGCCTCCTGCTGGGTGGCCAGGGCGGCGGCCTCACGCCGGCGCTGCTCGGCTTCCAGGGCACGCAGCCGCGCCTGGCCAGCCAGCACGTTGGCCAGCAGCGCCACCGGCAGGAAGACGGTCAACGCGGCGGTCACGCCGTCGAGGTGGAAGGACAGATAGACCAGGGCGCTGGCGATCGACGTCGCGATTGCCAAGCCGAAGCCCCAACCCGCGGAGATGACGAGCACCCCTAGCAGGAAGATGGCCCCGAAGGCGTTCTCGGGGGCCACCCTGGTCAGGTAGAGGACCACCAGGGTCTCGGCGGCCAGGAAACCGGCGGAGACCACGATTCCCCAGCCCAGCGGCCGCGCGGTCGGGCGCAGGAACAACGTGAGGAGGCGGCTGGGAACAAGGCGAAACCAGCCTTCCTGCTGGTGGTCGGCAGTCGTAAGTCGCTCGTTCATCGCACCGGATGCTATGCCCTCACAGGGAACTTTGCGTTCACAGGGAAGTTTCCGGCTAGCAGCAATGCCGGCCGGGTACTCACCTGACAAGCTCGACTCATGATGTTCTCCAGGGGTGTGCAATGCGTTGTCTGATCGTCGACGACAGTGCCGACTTCCGTGACGCCGCGACCGACATGCTCGGCCGCGCGGGAATCGACGTCGTAGGCGTGGCGTGCACGGCCGAGGAAGCACTGGCCCGATACGCGGATCTGCATCCGGACGTCACCCTCGTCGACGTCGAACTGGGCGGCGAGAGCGGATTCGACGTCGTCGAGCAGTTGCACGACGCGGACGATCCCGCACCGTCGGTCATCCTCATCTCGACGCACTCCGAGCAGGACTACGCCGAGATGATTGCCGAGAGTTCGGCGCTTGGCTTCCTGGCGAAGTTCGCGCTCTCACCAAACGCGATCAGGGGCATGTTGGCTCGGTGACTCGCCGTCACAGCGAGTCGAGGTACATGATCACCGCTCGGACCCGACGGTGCTCGTCATGGGTCTCGGGCAGGTTCAGCTTCGTCAGGATGCTGCGGACGTGCTTTTCGACGGTGCCCTCGGTGACCCAGATACGGCCTGCGATACCCGAATTCGACAGGCCCTCGGCCATCAAGGTCAGGACCTCGCGCTCGCGGGTGCTCAACGCCTCCAACGGGTCGTCGCGCCGACGGGCCGACACCAGTTCCTGAACCAGCGCGGGGTCGATGACGGACGCGCCTGCCGCGATCCGGCCCGCGGTCTCGACGAAGTCGTCGACGTTGGTGATACGGCTCTTGAGCAGGTACCCGACCGACTGGCCGCCGGCCAGCAGCTCCATCGCGTGTTCGACGTCGACGTGCGCCGACAGCACGAGGATCGCGATGTCGGGCCACTGTTCGCGGATCGACTTCGCAGCGTCGAGGCCCTCGGTGTCGTGCGACGGCGGCATCCGGATGTCGGTCAACACCAACCCCGGTTGACGGTCGCGAACCATGTCGAGCAGCTCGACGGCGTTACCGGCCTGACCGACCACCTCGAAGCCCGAACGGGTCAACAAACTGGCCAAGCCCTCTCGGAGGAGGACGTCGTCATCGGCGACGACCACGCGCACGGCATTCATCGCCGATGATTGTCGCACCCCACGTCCGTATGTGCAGACAACCCACAGGCACGGTGCCACCAAGCGCGAAATCTTCGCGAAATCCGCATGCGACACTTTGCGGATGGTTCCACCCATCGCACGTCCCAAGCTGGAGGGCAACGTCGCCGTCGGGGACGACCGCCAGATCGGATTCGCCGAGTTCGGTGATCCGCTGGGTCGCGCCGTCTTCTGGCTGCACGGCACCCCCGGCGCCCGCCGCCAGATTCCCGTCGAGGCGCGCGTCTACGCGGAGCGCAACCACATCCGGCTGATCGGCGTCGACCGACCCGGCATCGGCTCGTCGACCCCGTTCCAGTACGAGAGCGTGCTGGCGTTCGCCGACGACCTCCGGACCATCGCCGACGTGCTCGGCATCGACAAGATGGCGATCATCGGTCTGTCCGGGGGCGGGCCCTACACGCTGGCGTGTGCGGCGGCGATGCCCGACCGCGTCGTGACGGTGGGCGTGCTCGGCGGCGTCGCGCCGACCGTCGGTCCCGAACGCATCGGTGGCGGTGCGATGGGACTTGGCTCGGCGATGGCGCCGCTCATGCCGTTCATCGGGCTACCGCTGCGGCTGGCGGCCGTCAGCCTGCTCCGGTTGGCCAAGCCCTTTGCCGATTGGGGCATCGACGCCTACGGGCGGGTGTCGCCCACCGGTGACCGGCAACTGCTGGCCCGCCCGGAGTTCAAGGCGATGTTCCTCGACGACCTGCTCAACGGCAGCCGCAAGCAGATGGCGGCGCCGTTCGCCGACGTCGTCGTCTTCGCCAAGGACTGGGGCTTCCGCCTCGACGAGGTCAAGGTGCCGGTGCGCTGGTGGCATGGCGACAAGGACCACATCATTCCCTTCGCGCACGGCGAGCACGTGGTGGCCCTGCTGCCCGACGCCGAGCTGTACACGCTGCCCGGCGAGAGTCACCTCGCCGGTCTCGGCTACGCCGAGGAAATCCTGGACCGCCTGATGGCGTTGTGGGACGACCTGGAGCGGGGTGTCTGACCAGGCCTACTCGGCGGGGGCCTGAGCGGGTGCCTGGGCGCGCCCGAGAATGCGGTCGATCCAGTCGAAGGCGTATCCCTCGAACAGGGTGCTGCCCAACCCTTCACAGTGCCCGCCCGCACCTTCGGCTTCGCTGAACGTCGTCAAGCGCCGCTCGCACCTCAGCTTGTCGAACAACAGCTCGCCCTGCGCCGCGAAGTCACCCTCACCCTCGGTGAGAAGAGTCGGACACTTGATCTTGGGGGCGGCGTCCTCCAACGTGAAGGTCAACTGCTTGCGGAGGAAGTCCCCCACGGTGGCCGTCCCCATCGCCGCCATGCGCGAGCCGTACCACTCGACGTTGCGCGGGCCGTCGACCGCCTTCTCGAGTTCGGCGTCGAGCTCCGCGTCACGCGCGAGCAGCCGCTCCAGGAAGTCGTCGGCGTCGTCGTGACCCAGGGTCTTGGCGAATGCGCCGATGCGCGACGCGAAGTCGTACTGGCCCGGGTCGGCCACCAGGGCGGCCACCCTGGACTCGAACGCCGTGGCCCGTGGTCCGAGGTACCCGCCGAAGGAGCGGCCCATCACGATGATCGCGTGCGGATGAACGCCGTCCTGCTGCAACAGCCACTCGAAGGCACCGGAGAACGGCACCTCGAAGTCGGGCCGGAAGGTGCGCCGGTGCTCGTAGAGGGTGCCGCCCTGCCCGGGGCCCTCGAAGACGAAGAAGTTGTACCCGCGCGGCAGCGCCATGTAGCCGGTGGACACGTATCCCGCCTCGGCGGTCGAGTCGAATCCGCACGGCGCCAAGATCGTCGGCCGCGGCGTGTCGGCATCCGCGGGCCGAAACAGGTAACCGGTCATCGTCACGCCGTCGTACGGGATCTCGACGGTCGTGGTGTGGCAGTCGAGCAGGGGCAGCGCCGCTCGGAAGGCGAGACGATGGCGGCGCCAGGCCTCCTGCAGTCGCTCGTCGTCGATGTCGTGGCGGATGAAGAAGAACGCCTGCCGCCAGTATTCGGACGCGCGCAAGAAGGCCTTGCGGGCCGTCACGACGTGTCCGCCGCGCAGCGCATCCTCGGCCAGCGTGCTGGCCACCTCGGCGGTGGCGGACCACTCGGAGTACCAGGAGTCGTAGTCCCCGTCGACCACTCGGCCAGCGGTCGTCATGACCTCGCCGAGGTCGGCGGCGTTGGCCGAGACGGCGATCATCGTCCGCCCCAGTTGGGCGTCCATCTCCGTGTCGTCGAGCAATATCTTCACTAGCGGCTGATTCCCATCTGAGGACCTTCGTCGGGAGTACCCATGTTCGGACCGTCAAACTGACGATCCGTGAAGCCCGTCCCGTTACCGGCGACGAGCCTATCGTCGGCAGCGCCTCGGGCGTCGTCCATCCCTCAGCGAACCCGCGTGTTCGACGGGTCGTAGAGCGGCTTCAGGGACACGGTGACCGGGTGCAACACCCCGCCGACGTTGACCTCGTAAGCGCCGGCGCCCACCCACCGGGCGTCGACCTTCTCCTGCTGACCGGACCGGAGGTAGGCGAGGCCGACGCACGCCCCCGTCGTCTCCGCCCACGCCGCGGAGGTCACCTGCCCGGCGACCTCGCCGTCGCGCAGGATCAGTTCACCGCCCCACAGCATGGCGTCTGGCACGTCGACTCGAAAACCGACCACCCGGCGCCGCGGACCGTCGGCCTTCACCTTTTGGACGGCCTTCTCCAGCGCAACCCGACCCAGGAAGTCGACGTCGGTCGCCAGCTTGCAGGCGAACAGCAGCCCGGCCTCGACCGGATTGTCGCCGGGGGTCAGCTCGCGTCCGAACGCCCGGTAGCCCTTCTCCAACCTCAAGGATTCGATTGCGTAGTAGCCGCCGCGGACCACCCCGAACTCGGCGCCCGCGGCCATCAGATCCTCGTACACCCCGACGGCGAACTCGCTGGGTACGTAAAGCTCCCAGCCGAGCTCCCCCACGTAGGTGATGCGAGTGGCGCGAACGGTCGAATAGCCCAAGCTGATTCGCTGGCTGGTGCCGAACGGGAACGCCTCGTCACCGAGGTCGGCGTCGGTCAGGGTGGCCAGCAGGTCCCGTGACCGCGGGCCCATCACGCCGAACACCGCGAGTGAGGACGTGACGTCCACCAGTTGAGCCCGCGCGCCGGCGGGCAGGTTCCGTGCGATGTGGTCCTTGTCCCGCTCGGTCGTGGCGGCGCTGCTGACGATCAGGAACTCGTCGTCGGCGGTGCGGGTGACGGTGACGTCGGCCTCGTAACAGCCGCGGTCGTTGAGCATGCCGGTGTAGACGCACGACCCCACGTCGACGGCCATGTCGGCGGTGCACAGCCACTGCAGCGCAACTTCGGCGTCGGGACCGGCCAGGAGATACTTCGAGAAGGACGTCTGGTCGAAGACCGCGACCGCGGTGCGGGTGGCGACCTGTTCGGCGGCGGAGTACGGCAGCCAGTTCTGCTTGCCCCAGGAGTACTCGATGGTGGGTTCGACGCCCTCGGGGGCGAAGAAGTTGGCCCGCTCCCAACCCATCCGGCTGCCAAAGTTGGCGTTTGCGGCGACGAGGAGGTGGTGCACCGGCGAGCGACGGAACGGCCGAGCCGTCGTCATTTCCCGGTTGGGCCAAGGGATTTCGTAGTGCAACCCGAGCACCTCGGATACCCGGTCGTGCAGCCACCTGGTGTTCCCGTTGAACGGCGCGAACCGGCGCACGTCGACGCTGGTGAGGTCCGTCGTCGGCGAACCGTTCGAGATCCACTCGGCCAGCGCGCGTCCCGCCCCACCGGCGGAGGCGATGCCGACGGAGTTGAAGCCCGCCGCGACGAAGAAGTTGGCCACCTCCGGCGCCTCGCCGAGGATGAACTGGTTGTCGGGGGTGAAACTCTCCGGCCCGTTGTAGAGCTTCTTGAGCCCGGTCTCCTCGAGCACCGGGATCCGCAGCAGAGCGTTGTCCATCAGGATCTGGAAGTGATCCCAATCCTCCTCCAGCAGTTGGAATTCGAAGGGGTACGGGATGGCGTCCGGACTGACCCACGGCTTGGCCTCCGGCTCGAAACCACCGATGACGAGCCCGCCAACCTCCTCCTTGAAGTAGGTGTAGCCGTCGGGGTCCCGCAGGATCGGCATGTCGGGGTGCACGCCGACGATGGGCTCGGTGACGACGTAGAAGTGCTCGGCCGAGTGCAGCGGGACGTTCACCCCCGCCATTGAACCAATCTGCTTGGCCCACTGCCCCGCACAGTTCACGACGATCTCGGCCTCGACGTCGCCGGCGTCGGTCCGCACTCCGGTGACCCTGCCGCCTTCGGTGTTCACGCCGACGACCCTGGTGCGCTCCATGATTCGCGCACCCCGCATTCGGGCGCCCTTGGCAAGGGCCTGAGTCAGATCCGACGGATTGGCCTTGCCGTCGGCAGGCAACCAAATGGCGCCGACGAGGTCGTCGATGCGGATCACCGGATAGTGCTCGAGCGCTTCCAGCGGCGTGAGCAACTCGCACTCCAGGTCGAAGGCCGCGGCGTTGGCGGCGGTGCGGCGCAACTGGATCATTCGGTCCTCGGTACGGGCCACCGTCACCCCGCCGCACTGCTTGTAGCCCGCCGTCAGCCCGGTCTCGGCTTCGAGTTCGCGGTAGAGCTCCGTCGAGTACTGCACCAGCCGGGTACCGCTCTCCGAGGCACGCAGCTGACCCACCAGACCCGCAGCGTGCCAGGTGGTTCCGCAGGACAACTGGCCCTGTTCGAGCAGCAACACGTCCGTGATGCCGAGCTTGGTCAGGTGATAGGCCACGCTGGTGCCGATCACACCGCCGCCGATCACCACGACCCTGGCGCGACTGGGCAAGGAGTTGTCGCTCATCGGTTCGTCTCTCCCATGGTGTCAGTCTCCGGTCCTGGCGTCGTCGAGCAGACGGGTGAAGTCTGGGCCCCTGAACTCCTCGACGGCATTGTCGTAGCGTTCAATCGCCCATTCCCAGAAGTCGAAGTCGAGTGTGCTACTTCCGTTTTGGATGCATCCCCACAACGTCCAGCCGTACTGCGAGACGGTGCCCTGCAGCCGCGCTCTCGCCAGTTCGTGACGCGTCGTGCGGCCGTAATAGGCGGTGACCAGCTCCTCGAGTTGCTCGAGGGACAACCCGTTGTCACGCCAGATGTTTCCGAGTTCGAAGGTGGGGTCGTTGTTGCCCGAGTACTCGTAGTCGATCAGCCAGATCTTGTCGCCGTCGAGGACGAAGTTGGCCGCCAACAGGTCGTTGTTGCACGGGACCGACATCCGAGCGGGGTGTGCGAGCGCCGCCCGAATCGACTCGAACTGGCCGGCGAAGTCCAAATATCCGGTGGGGAGCCGAAAACCGTGCGTCTCGACGATTCTCAAGTACGCCGACTGTCGCGCAAACATGTCGAAGTCGTTGCGAAACCGCGGCCCGCCGTGCAGCGTCCGGCAGGCCACGGCGGCCTTGGCGATGACACCCTCGCGCGCGAAGTCGTCCTTGGTGAGCGTCACGCCGTTCAGGTATCCGATGAGCAGGATGCCGAGGTCGGGACGATAGTCGACCACGGGTGCGCCAACGCCGGCTTCCTCGGCGGCCCGGGAGTTGAAGCACTCGTCGTCGCGGTCGATGGCCAGCAGCTCCGACGAGCTACCCGAGCAGCGCGCCACGTACACCGCGTCGGAGGTCGTGATCTTGACGTTGCGGTTGGTGAGCCCGCCCTCGAGGTCCTCCACCACCCGCTCCCGCCCTGCAAGCACCGGCAATCGATCCAGACGATCGTTGAGCTCGGAGTCGCTGAGCGAGAAGGACATTGGCGCTCAGTCGGCGTCGCCGGGTGCCACGAGGATGCTCCGCAGCAGGTGCATCGCGACGGTGGTGGATCGCTCGCGGACGTCGGACCGGCCGCCGGGCAGCAACAGCGTCCTGGTCAGCATCGGTCCCTCGGCGAGCCGGACGCAGAAGCAGACGGTGCCCACCGGCTTCTCGGCACTCCCCCCGCCCGGGCCGGCAATCCCGGTGATCGCAACCGCAGTGTCGGCGCCGAAGCGGGCCAGGGCGCCGGCCGCCATCGCCTCTGCCACCGGCTCCGACACCGCACCGTGAGCCGCGAGCAGCTGCTCGTCCACGCCGAGCAGGTTGGTCTTGGCCTCGTTGGAATAACTCACGACACCGCCCGCGACGTAGGCCGATGAGCCGGCCCGGTCGGTCAGCCTCGCGGCAACCATTCCCGCAGTGCAGGATTCGGCCGTCGCGATCGTCCGGCCCGCCAAGAGGTCTGCGACCTGGTCGTCCACCAGGGCGCCGTCGGTGGAGAACAGTTGTGCCCCATGCCGTTCGCGGAGCAGTCCCAGCAGGTCGGCGTAGACGTCGGCGGCGTCGGGTTCGTAGCGGGTGACGATCTCCAGTTCACCGCGCCGCAGACAGGTGGTGATCTCGAGCCGGTCGAAGCCTGCGATGTCGGCCTCGCCGTCGCGCAGGGTCTCGGCGAGCGCGGACTCCGGCAATCCGTACATGCGGACCGTGGCCTGGACGAACTCCGTGCGGCCGGCAATCGCCGCCTGTACCCCGGCCGTCCGAACAGCCTTGTCCCACATGGGTTGTAGCTCTCGCGGCGGACCGGGAAGCACCACCACCGTCGGGGTACCCGCCGAACCGGGCACGACGACGCCGGGGGCCGTTCCCACCGGGCCAAGGATCTCCGCGCCGGCCGGCACCATGGCCTGCTTGCGGTTGGCCGCCAGCACCGACTCGAAGTCGACGCCCTTCCAGGACTGCGAGCGGCTCATCATGTTCTTGAGGATGTCGGCGATGGTGGACTCCAGCGCCGCGTCCAGCACCAGGTCCCGGCCACAGAACTTCGCCACCGTCGCGACCGTCATGTCGTCGGCGGTGGGTCCGAGTCCGCCGCTGGTGACGATCAGGTCGACACCTTCGTCGGCGAGGAAGCGCAACTGGGCCTCGATGTCGGACGGCCGATCCCCACAGATCGTGACGTGCGCCAATTCGACGCCCAGTTCCAGCAGCCGGTCGGCGAGCCAGGGACCGTTGCGGTCCTGAACCCGACCGGTGAGAACTTCGGTTCCGGTGACGACGATTCCCGCGCGTGCGCTCACGGGGTATGACACTACGACCCCGGACCGCATTCGGTTTCTCCGACGGTGTGGTGTGGCGGTTGGGCGCCGTTGGCCCTGGCGCAATGTCCGGCGGCTACCGTCGGCGGCGATGACGACCTACGTGGTTGCTGCCCTGCCCGCCGTCATGGACCCGATGTACTGGCTCGGTCACGACGGCATGTTCGGCTCGGCGGTGCTGCCTGGCGTGATGCTGATCGTGTTCCTGGAGACGGGACTGATGTGTCCCTTCCTGCCAGGGGACACGCTGCTGTTCACCTCGGGTCTGCTGGCCGCGCAAGACGGCGCACCCGTGGAGATCTGGACGCTGGCGCTCGGCACCACCGCGGCGGCCGTCGCGGGCGGCCAGGTCGGATACCTCATCGGGTGGCGGCTCGGGCCCGCGTTCTTCAGGAAGGAGGACGCGCGGATCTTCAAGAAGCGCTACCTGGCCTCGTCGCACGCGTTCTTCGCCAAACACGGCCGCAAGGCCATCGTGATCGGGCACTTCGTCGGCGTGGTGCGGACGTTCATGCCGGTCGTCGCAGGCGCGTCTGGAATGCGGTACCGCGTGTTTCTGACCTACGACGTGCTGGGAGCGGCTGCCTGGGGCGTCGGTCTGACCGTCGTGGGCTTTCACCTGGGCAACGTGGCATTCGTCAGCACCCACCTGGAGCTGATGGTGGTGCTTGTCGCGGTGCTGTCCACGCTGCCGGTGGCCGTGTCGGTGGTGCGTGCCTGCCTGGCGCGGCGCGCTAGCGGGCGAGCCAGCCCTTCACCGTGTTCAGATCCCTCGAGTACGTCTCCAGGTTGTCGTCCTGGAACCGAGATCCGCCGCTGATCGCGTCGTCGCCCCGCCAGATGACTCGAACCCGGGTCTGGCCGCGCAGGTAGATGTCCACGCGGTCGTCGATCCTGCGGTCCCAGCCCGCGGCTGCGGTGATCTCGGCGAGTTCGGACCGTAGGTCCGTCGTGGTCGTCGCCGGCTCCTCTTCGGATGAACTCATGGGGACATCCTCCCGGTAGCCCTGCGGACGCGTGCGGCCACCCCGACTTTCAGGAAGCATCCAGCCAGGCTCAGTAGCTTCGCCTCGATGTCGATCAAGGCGAACGCGTGGGTGCGCGTCTACGGACCGGTGGTCCTGCTGGTGGCACTCGCCGCATACGCCGGGATGTACCTGCGGTGGCCCAGCCTCACCAGCCAGGTCGACCTGTTGGTCTACCGGTTCGGCGCGGGACGAGTCCTCGCAGGTCTGGATCTCTATTCGGTCGGGTTGACGGGAAACCCGCGCACGCTGTTGTTCGACTACACACCCTTCGCGGCGCTGTGCTCGCTTCCGCTGACCCTCGTCACGTCGCAGGCGGCGCAGGTCATCGGACTCGTCGTGAACGCCGTACTGCTGGTCTACGTGGTCCGGCGCACGCTGGTCCGGCTCGGGGTGACGACCTCGACCGGGTTGTGGAGCATGGGCGCGCTGCTCGTCGGCTTGCTGTGCTGGCTCGAACCGGTGCGATTGTCGCT
>Ga0209051_1000959_pt1 | contig 28324 bp, 23 predicted proteins | sample AraplaCvi_mMS_r2_2_FD_184286 | JGI IMG/M metagenome (GOLD analysis project Ga0209051, IMG submission 184286) | Arabidopsis root microbial communities from North Carolina, USA - plate scrape MF_Cvi_mMS_r2 (SPAdes) (version 2) | ecosystem: Host-associated > Plants > Roots > Endosphere | place...
ATCACCGTCGGGGATTCGGCCGTACGAACCCGGCAACAGCTTCTGCGGGATGCCGGCGTACGTTCCCGAGAATGACGCCGGCAGCCGATCAGCCTTGAACCCGGGCCCTATTGTCCGGACATCTCCGTGAATCAGGCGAACCAGTTCGGCAGAGTATGTGTCCACCTCGGCGCTGACCATGAAGGCGATCTTGTCACCGGCCGCGACCGACAACTTGTCTGCGTATCCGACCAACTCCATTGTGGTTCCTCACTTTGCGCGTTGATCTACTTCCACTGTTCCGCGGCGCGGTTCAGGCAGTGGCGGCCACCTTCACGGATGGTGACGAATCCCTGACGAACAGGGGCGAAACCCCACACAGAAGGAAGGTCGCAACGGCGACGGCGAGGAATCCGCCCACGAAGCTGCCTGTCGCGTCTCTAATGAGACCGATGACGTACGGATACGCAACCCCGCTCACGACCCATGGAAAACCGAGGATGACGCCGTTCACGATGCCGGCATACCTTCCGCTGACCGATTCGATCGCCTCGGCCAAGATCAGCGGCTCACCCGAGTACATACCCAGTCCGATCACGGGAATGAGCAGGGCGACTCCGAGATAGTTGTCCGTCGCGATGAAGGCCGTCACGAGCGCGACGGCGACCCCGCTCACGATGCCGCCCGTGATGACGACCCGCTTCTTACTTCCCAGCCGATTGGCGATCAACGGCCCGCCAAGGGCGGCCACCATGCCGGCAATTGAGAACAGCGACGTGAGAAGACCAGCACGCGACTCGGAGAATCCGGCGTTCTCAACAAGAATTGTCGGCATCCAGCTCGCAATGGTGGAGAACAGTCCGATGCTGCCGAACCAAAATATGAGCGCTGACAGAACGTTTCGATTCATGACAGACCGCTTCGAGGACGGCCTCCCGGTCTCCTGGTGGGGGTCATGCGATGACGCGAGGTCGGCGTCGAGGCTGGGGGCGTTCTTCGAGAACAGGAGCACCACGAGGAGGACCGCCAACAACCAGACGGCCTGCACCGCCAGTCCAAGCCGCCAGCCGATGGCCACGAGAACTGCTGAAAAGGCGAACAGACTCAGCAGCGCGCCCACGCCGTCGCCTGAGGCCAGGATGCCAAAGGCGCGCCCCGTCTGGTTGCCGGCTCGAAACCATTCGGCGGCCATGGTGAAGGACCCCACCCACATGAATCCGACCGACAGACCAGCAAGAATCCGGCCGGCGATCACGGAGCCAAAACCGTCGGCCATTGCGAAGACCAACTGCCCGGCGGCTCCGGCAACGAGACCGGCGACGATGATCTGCTTGCTTCCCCACCGGGCGGCCAACGCGCCCCCCGCTAAGACCATCAAACCTGCTACCAGGCCGGTGGCCGACGAAATGCTGCCCGCCTGAGCGTAACTCAGGCCCAGGTCGATACTGATGACAGCGAGGCTTGGACTCCACCCGGCATACGGTAGGGACGATCCAACAATCACCAGGTATACGGTGAGCAGGTTGATCCACCTGCTGTTCGACATGCTGCCCCTTTGCGTTCCGGTCTGGAATCTGATGTTCATTTCAATATGTGTCCGTCGCGGCTGAGCCGTCCGAGCGTGGATCCGACGCGGCCGCCATGGTTCCGTCTCCGTTGACGAAGACGACGTTGGCGTGGCCCATGTGGTCGGTGTGAGAGGGAACCACGAGGGGGGCGATGCCCGCATCTGCCAGGGCGGATTTGGCCCGCTCCGTGAGGTCTTGCTCTATCGTCACCGATTCGGTGGCCGCGCCGTCCACCTGAGCGCCGACGATAGCCCTCGGTGCGCTCACCGCATCCACCGCCCTAGCGCCCCCGATGGCCCGCAACAGGACCTGTCCCAGGATTTGCGGTTGCCCCTGCCCGCCCATCGTCGACAGGACGTGATTCAGCACGCCGTCTCGCGTGGTCATCACGGGCGTGAGGGTATGGGCGGGCCGTTTGTGCGGCGCGATGACGTTGGGCGAGGTCGGGTCCAGCGAAAAGCCCGTTCCTCGGTTGTGGAAGAGCACTCCGGTCGCGGGGTCCACGAGCCCGGATCCGAATGCGCCGAAGAGACTTTGGATCAGCGACACCGCGTATCCGTCACCGTCGGCGGCGGCGACGCCGACGGTGTTTCCACGCCGGATCGGCAACGGATCTGGTGGCAGGCCGCCGAGTTCGGCAGGCTCGTCGAACCCGCCTGCGACGAGGGCACGTTCGTCGACCTTGCCGTGGCGCGGATCCGCGAGGTACATGTCCCGTAACGTGTTGCCTTGCAGATAGATCCGTAAGAGTGCAGCGAGACCACTCCCCAGCGGATCTTCGATTCCGGATTCGGCCACAGCCCGCAATGCGCGCAACAGGACGAATCCGTGCGTGTTCGGTGGGCTGGTGTGAACTTTCAGTCCGGCGAAGTCGATCGACAGGGGCTCAACCACCTCGGGCTGGAACGTCTCGAAGTCCGCAGTGGTCACGGCTGAGCCCTGTGACCGCAGAAAGGTCACGGTGCGCTCGGTCAACGAGCCGCCGTAGAAGTGCTCGGGTCCATACCGCCGCAACGCCGCAAAAGTCTGTGCGAGCGCGGGCTGGATCAGCGTATCCCGAGCCCGCAGGTCACGGCCCTCCGGACGGAACACCTCAGCGAAGTCCGTGCTGGCGAACAGGACCGCGTTCTGCGCGTCGGCAAGATGCTCGGCCAGGGATGACGCAACGGGAACGCCCGACCCGGCCAAGCGCTCTGCGTGCTCCAGGCACTGTTCCCACGTCAGCCGAGCGCCGAACCGACGCAACACTTCCCAACCACGGACACCGCCGGGAACGGTGACGGTGTCGACGCCGGTCACCGGCAACTGCCGTCCGTGCTCGGCCCGCAGCCCGACCACGTCGACTTCGCCGGCGGCCCAACCAGACGCGTTGACGCACCGCACCACGCCATTGGGCGTTCGGATCAAGGCGACCAGATCGCCGCCCAGGGAGACGTTGTGGGGATAGACGACGGTCAGGACTGCGGCGGCGGCGATGGCCGCGTCGATGGCATTGCCGCCGTCACGATAGGCGCGCATGCCCGCCTCGGTCGCCAACGAGTGCGGGGTTGCCAGCGACGCGGTCAACGAACCCGAGACCGACTCGGTAGGCACGCGCAACATCTCCTTGGCGGGCACGACGCGACATCGTCGAATCCCGTTGTTTCAACGACGATTCCAGGCGGGACCGAGGCCGCGCTCAGACCGTCGTCACACCAAATGACGGGTGATTCTGAGGCTAGTGAAAATTTATCCTGCCTGAACCTCGGCCCATACCCGGCTGCGCAGTTTGACTCCGTCGGCACCGGTGAAGTTTTGGACGATGGCGTTGTCTGGATAGTCGAACGCCGGGGTCAACAAATCTTTGTTGATCATGCTGTCAGCGGCTGTGCTCGTTCGCGCCGCCGAGGTGGCGTTGACGAAATCGGCGTACTGCTTGGGCTGCATGATGAAGTCCAGCCAGGCCAGCGCGACGTTCGGAACGTCGGTCTGTGCAATCGCGACGACACCCTCGATGGAGGCCAAGGATCCGTCCTTGGGGGAAACGACCACGATATTGGGGTCAGTGACTGCCGCGGCGGCCATCTCGTAACTCCAGCCGGACGACATGACTGCGCTGCCGTCCTGCAGTCCCTTAGCTAGATCGGACACCTTGAACGCCTGAATGTGCGGTTTCAGCTGCAGTAGAGCCTTTTTGGCCTTATCCAGCTCGCCCGAATCGTTGCTGTTGGGATCGAACCCGCAGTACATGAGTGCGACTCCGATGGCACTGGTGTCGTTGCCGATGAACGTAACCTTGCCCGAGTACTTCGGCGCCAGCCGCCAAAAGTCGGCCCACGAGGTCAGCGGCTCGTCCACGAGGTCCTTGCGATACGCAATGCATGACACCGCGGTGTCGATACAGACCCCGTAGGGGAACAGCTCACGTATCTTCGGCTCGACGTTGGACAGAGACGGCACGCTCTTTTCGTCGACGTGAAGAATGAGTTGTCCAGCTTCCATTTGCTGGGCCATCACCCTGGTCACATAGGCGAGATCGTATTCCTTAGGATTCTGAGCGATCGTTCCAGCGACCCCGACCGAGCTGTCAAAGCCGGACGCGCTCTGCTTGATCTGGGCACCAGGAAACTGCATCTCGAAATCCGCGACGGTGTCTGGCCCTATCCAACCCGGATAGTTCAGGTATGTCGCCGACCCCTTGACGTCGGCCGCGGGAGGAGCCGCCGTTGCGGTGGACGGAGCGGGAGCGGCACCGTTCTGCCCGCTGTCGCCGCAAGCACTCAACGCAGCACCGCCGGCGAACAGGCCGAGTGCGCCAAGAGTGGAGCCTCTCAACACCGCTCGTCGATTCACCGGTGTGCCGTAGAAGTGAGGTGCCATGAAGCCTCTTTCCTGGAGTTCGTCTCGGCGAGTCTCGCGTGTGACCGCAAGACTCGCTCTCTACCGACGGCCCGGCCATTGGCAGCGCGTCAAGAGTTCATGGGCTTTGCCGTACACGGTGTCTACTGCAGACCTCCGTTTGGTCACCTCGCGGGCAGGCGGCACCAACTAGCGTGGCAACTCGGTGGGAATCTTGAAGGGGTTGAGCGCGCCGCCGTCGACCATCATCGAGACTCCGGTCACGTAGCGGGCGTCCTCAGAAGCGAGATAGAGAACGGCCTTGCTGATGTCGATCGGTTCGACGAATGGGATGTTGAGCGACTGAATGGCGGACATGGCCTGGTACGCGTCCTCGTACACGGCACCCTCCACGCCTCCCGTAAACAGTTGAATCATCGGTTCGTTGTTGACCATTGGGGTGTCGACGATGGTCGGGTTCACCGTGTTCACCCGAATGCCGAGCGGCGCCAACTCGGCCGAGAGGTTACGCATGAGCCCCGTTACACCGTGCTTGCTGGCGACGTAATGCCCGAGGTTGAGCTCGGCTGCCAGACCCGAGGTAGAGCTGGTCAGGATCACTGAGCCACCCTGATTCTGCTTCAGGAGAGTGGGCACCGTGGCCTTGATGGTCCGCCACACGCCGATGAGGTTGACGTCGATCTGGTCAGTGACCTGCTTCTCGGTCAGCTCCCACAACTGGGCAATCCCGTTCAGCGTGCCGGCGTTGGCGACCACGATGTCGAGACGGCCGAACTCGGCAACGCCGTCGGCGACCGCCTTGTCGAGGCTCGCCAGGTCCCGTACGTCGGCTTGGCTGGCCACGATCCGACCGCCGGCCTGCTTGACCAGCTCAACCGTTTCAGCGAGGTCGTCGGCGGTAGCCAGGGGGTAGTCGACGGTTTCGCCGTTCACGCCACACGAGTCAACGGCGATGATGGCCGCGCCCTCCTCGGCGAGGGTGATCGCGTGCGAGCGTCCCTGGCCTCGCGCCGCGCCGGTGATGAACGCAACCTTGCCCTCAACCCTGTTTCCCATCAACTGTCCCCTTGCTTTGCAGGTCAATGGTGTCCGGCGGTGGCCGCAGATCTCGCGGTCGACGACGGTGACCATGCCAGCGCCACAAACGTGGGCCAAGTCGCATCGTGTCACCCATCGCCGTCGCACTGGGCGACACAACGTCCATTCCGGATTGTGCGAAGCGGCCACCTTCGATCCAGCAGGCGTGCACATGGCAAGCCAGAGTTGACGCCTTGTCAGGACGTGGGCCGCATTTGGTGACACTTCGACGCTATGTAGACATTCCCCAGGGGCGCACAGTTGGCGTTTGCGGTCCGCTTCGTCAAGCCATCAGCAATCTGCCGAGATATGTTGACCGACAGCCATTTCCAGGAGAGAAGCATAGAGTTGTGTAACAACGACATTACGCGAAGGGACCCTGCATTGGCCAGCCCGACAAGCGTCGTGGCTCTTGGCCATTCGAGGAATATGCGTCATATGCCGGTTTCATCGAACGCATGCCTTCCGAGACGACGTGTTCGGAGCACGCCGCCTGGCGGGTCTTCGGACACCGTTGCGCGGCGGCGTGGCCTACCTGGCAGGAGTTGCTAATCGTGTCGACGACAACCACACCCAAGAAAACTCCCAAGCAGCGTGAGGGGCGGCGACAGCGAGTTTCCGCACGCGACGCGATGGCCCTGCCGTCATTGGCCTTGTGGCTGTTGTTCTTGATCGTCCCCTTGGGAATCTTGTTCGTGTATTCGTTTGGGCAACTGGACATCATCACCTTCAAGATGTCGTTCGACTGGACAGTCGACAACTACAAGCGCCTAACCGACGCGCTGTACCTCGGTGCCATCGCACGGTCGCTCGTACTCAGCGCCCTTGCCACGGTGCTAACGCTGGTCCTCGGATTCCCGGTTGCCTACTACATGAGCCGCAAAAGCGGTGCCATGCAGCAACTTCTCATCGTGGCCATCCTCATTCCCTTTTGGGTGAGCTTCGTAATCCGGACCTATGCCTGGATCAACGTCCTGGACAACAACGGCCTGATTGCCACCGCACTGAGGTCGGCGGGATTACTGGACGGCGACATCGGGTTGGCCTATTCCGACAAGGCCGTTCTGATCGGCATGACCGCCACCTATTTGCCGTTGATGATCCTGCCCCTCTTCGTGGCTTTGGACCGTATCGACGACTCCCTGCTGCAAGCGGCGGCCGACCTCGGCGCGAACTCGCGACGCGCGATGTTTCGAGTGGTCATTCCCCTTGCGCGCCCCGGAATTGCCGCGGGATGTCTCCTGGTTGGCGTCCCCGCGCTCGGCGAGTACGTGATTCCGTCGATTCTCAGCGGCGGAAAGACGCTGATGCTGGGCAATGTCATCGGTGATCAGTTCCTCAGCGTGGGTGACTACCCATTCGGGTCGGCACTTGCGACCTCATTCATGGTCGTGTTGACACTGTTCCTGGTGATCTCGCGCGCACGCAGCCAAGGTAAGGAGGACATCCTGTGACCAAGCACCGCAGCCACTGGCTGGCCGGCGGGGTGACCATACTGGTTCTGCTCCTGCTGTACCTACCCATCATCATGGTGTTCCTGAACTCCTTCAACGCTGACCCCAACCTCGCGGGTTGGGGTGGATTCACCACGCGATGGTTCTCAGAAGTCCTGCAGGACCAGCGCATTCGTGACGACTTCATCACCAGCTTGACGATCGCACTGGCCACTACCGTGCTGTCGCTGCTGATCGCGATCACTGCATCACTGTGGATGCGATCGGCGTCGCCACGAGGGCGCGCGCTGCTCGACATCACCACCGTCATGCGTCTCGTGCTCCCGGAGATCGTCGTGGCAGTAGGTTTGTTCGTTCTGTTTCGCTGGCTCGACTTCCCTCTGGGCCGCACCACGGTGATCATCGGTCATACCGTGTTCTTGTCTGCGTATGCGACCGTCGTGCTGCAGGCCCGAGTCGCGACGATCGGGACCTCCCTCGAGGCGGCGGCGGCGGATCTTGGTGCAACCCCGTGGCGTGCCTTCCGCAGAGTCACCTTGCCTCAGCTCTACCCGGCCATCACCGTCGCCGGCCTGCTGGTGTTCACGTTCTCCCTTGACGACCTCATCACGTCGCAATTTCTCGGTGGTGGCTCCGTCGAGACACTGCCGGTATTGCTTCTGGGTCTGATCCGCCATCAGGTGACCCCCAGCGTCAACGCCGTCGGGTCAATTCTGATCCTGCTCACCTTGCTCACGTTCATCTGCGCCCTGGCGCTCGTCGGTGTACGAACCTTGAGCAACCTCAGTTCCTCACGTACAGAGAGTGAAGAAGCATGACGAAGGAAGCCTGCGCACTGCGACTGTCCAAAGTGCACCGACGATTTGGTGATTACGTCGCCGTCGAGGATCTTGATCTGTCGATCGCCGACGGCGAATTCTTCTCACTCATCGGTCCAAGCGGCTGCGGCAAGACCACCACACTGAGAATGATCGCCGGCCTCGACCAGCCCACTTCGGGCAGCATCGAGGTGGCTGGGCTCGACGTGACTCGGACACCACCACACCGCCGACCAGTCAACACGGTTTTTCAACACTATGCGCTGTTTCCACATCTCGACGTCCAAGAGAACGTGGCATTCGGTCTGCGTGAACGGCGGATGTCGAATGCCGAGATCCGACCCCGCGTAGACAACATCTTGGAGCTCGTCGGACTCCAGCAGCGCAAGAACCACAAGCCGAGATTGTTGTCGGGCGGGCAGCAACAACGCGTTGCTCTGGCCCGCGCACTCGTGCTCGAGCCGAAAGTACTCGTCCTCGACGAACCGTTGGGTGCACTCGACCTCAAACTGCGGAAGTCGATGCAGGCGTTGCTGCGTCAGGTTCAGCGCGAGGTGGGCATCACGTTCATCTACGTCACACACGACCAAGAGGAGGCATTCTCGATGTCCACCCGCGTCGGTGTGATGAATGGCGGCATTCTCGAGCAGGTCGGGCCGCCGCGAGACGTATACCAGCGTCCAGAAACACTTTTCGTTGCGGATTTCGTCGGCGCGTCGAATCACATTCCGGTGACTGTCACCGCCGGCCCTGACGGCAACTACCTGGCACAGTTCGGGAATCACAAGGTGATTTCGGAAGGTCCGGCGAATCTGGTCAACAATTCACCCGCAGCGCTCGTGGTCCGCCCTGAAGGAATCACACTGACCGCACCGTCCGATGGCGTGCTGCAAGGGACGGTGACCGACACCTCTTACTCAGGTCCGCAAGAAGAGCTGACCGTCGACACCCCTGTCGGCAAGATCAAGGCTGTTGCGCGGGGGGCACTGGACTGCAAGATCGGCGACAACGTCGGGATGACCTGGGACGCAACGTCATCATGGCTCGTTCCAGGTTCAGCCACGCCACCTCCCGCCAAAAGCGCCGCGGGCGACCGAGCCACCGATCTCGTCGACGGTTCCGTCGCATCCCAGAACTAACGCCCACACACGGCGTGAAAGTTCTCCGACGCTCACCCTTTCAGCTCTCGACGTGAGTCACCTGAGATTGCACAGCGTCCCACTCCTCGCTCCTGCGTTCCCGAACCGGATCGCGCCCCGTCATTGCGGCCCAATTTATAGCCCTGGGCCGTCCCACGATTGATCGGAGTTGTGCCATGGTGTCTGTTATCGGTGACGATGAAATCGCCACCAGTCTTCCGCAGCGCTACTACATCTCGGAAGAGCAGTTCGCGGAGGACGTGGAGAAGATCTGGAAGCGTCAGTGGCTGTACGCGGGCCACGTTTCGCAGGTCAAGTCCCCGGGAGACTTCTTCACCTTCACTCTCTTGAACGAGAGCCTGATCATCGTGAGGGCCCGGGACAACCGAATCCTGGCGCTGCACAACGTGTGCGGACACCGCGGCATGCGGCTGTGTGAAGGCGCTGGCCGCGCGCGGCGGATTGTCTGCCCCTATCACTCCTGGTCCTACAGCACCGAAGGCGAACTCCTCACCGCGTCTCAACAACAGGGCGAACTGACGCTGGACCGCAGCGAACTGGCGCTGAAACGCACTCAGGTGTCCGTCTGGCAGGGACTGATCTTCGTCAACTTCTCGCCGGAGCCTCTGCCCGACGTCGAAGACATCGTCGGTCCTGAGGGCACGGCGGCGATGGCTCGGCTCGAACCCGAGAAGATGAAGATCGTCCACACCGACGTGTACTCGACGAAGGCCAACTGGAAACTGCTCTTGGAGAACGGCGTCGAGTGTTACCACTGCCCCACCGTGCACGAGGAGTTCTGCGAAGTTCTCGACCCGGCCGCAATGACCGGTTACTACGCCGACGACTACTCCGCAAAGCTCGTCCAAGAACTGGTGATCCCAATTCAGTACGGCAAGGACTCGCTGACGCTGACTGGCAACCTGGCATCGCGAAAGCTGCTGGGCGACTTCGGCCGTGGCGTCCCGATTCCGCCTGATTACAGCGGTACCGGATTCATGACCCAGCCCGGATATGCGTGGGGAGATTTCCACCCCGACCACGCGATGATCGCCACCTGCAACCCGACGGGTCCGACATCCTCGGAGTTCGCCGCCTCGTGGCTGGTCCACGAGGATGCGGTAGAGGGCGTGGACTTCGAGGTCGAAGACGTGATCGGGCTATGGGCGACCACCCACCCCCAAGATGCGACGACCCTGGCCCGCCAGCAAGCAGGGATCGGTTCAAGCGCCTACAAGCCCGGCCCATACAGCGCTCGCGCCGAACCGGGGATCACCCTGGCATTGGACCTTTACCGGCAGATGCTCGGCGAGCGATGAAGGCGAAAGCCGTTGCTCCGGGGACCAGCTCGGCTCCCGGACTGCTGTGAAGGATGGGCCCGATCAGGCCGCCACACGGGATCTGAACCACGACACCGAGGTGATCGGACTCGCGGACTTCGGGAGCACGTTCACCAAGTTGCGTGTGGTCACCCCTGACGGCCGAGTGGTGGGCTCGACCCAGTATCCGACCGTTCATGGGGATGCTTTCGCGGGCCTGACCGCGGCTCGGCAACAACTGGATTCATGCCACTCCGCAGCACGTTTCGCCGAAACACTTGCGTGTTCGAGCGCCGGCGGCGGTCTTCGAATGGCCGTGGTGGGACTGGAACGCGATCTCACCGTCGAAGCGGCACGGCAGGCCGCCCTCAGCGCCGGCGCCCGAGTCACCACCGTCGTCAGCGCGGGGCTCGAAGGTGCCAGGGATGCAATCGAACTCCTCGCAGGCCAACCTGACATCATCTTGCTAGTCGGCGGCACGAATGGTGGTGACGAAGTCACACTGCGTGAGTCCGCCGAGGCACTGTCCGAACTCAGCCACCATCACGTTCCGGTGGTAATCGCCGGCAACGAGGTGGTCCAGGACGAGGCAGCACAGCGGTTGCGGAACGCGGGATGGACGGTCGCCCAGGCACCCAACGTGATGCCCGCCATTCGGACATTCAACCCTACTGGGGTGCGGGAAGTCCTGCGGCGCTTGTTCATCAGCCATGTGATCGGCGGGAAGCTTGGTGGCGGCGAACAACTCCAGCAGCTCGTTCAGATGGCGACCCCAGACGCGGTCCTGCGGGGAACGGAACTTCTCGCCGGCCTGCTCGCGCAACGAGGAATCGCTGCGGGTCTCATCGTCGTCGACGTCGGCGGAGCCACGACGGATGTCCATTCGGCATTGGCGGGAGGTCGGCAACCGCAAGGCTACAAACGAGCCCTCCTGCCTCAGTCCGCGAACGCCCGGTCAGTGGAGGCTGACCTGGGCGTGCGCTGGAACGCATTGGGCGTCGTCGAGGCGGCACGCGACGAAGGGCTCCTCGATGCCACCGAGATCGCCGAGCTGGGAGACCATGCAGCGGCTCGCGAACAAGAACCCACCTACCTTTCCGACTCCGAAGTGCAAGCCGGCGTCGACCGCCGTCTGACGATGCTCGCAATCACGGTCGCATTGCGACGTCACGTCGGTCGCGAGCGCCTCACGCTCACCCCGGACGGTGCGGTCCTCTCGCGGGAGGGCCGCGACCTGACAGAAGCTTCGCTCCTCATCGGTACCGGAGGGCCTCTGCGGTCGCTGAATTCCGCCGACCTGGACGCGTGCCTGGCCCGTGCTCTGGGGCGCGGACGGCTGCTACTCCCCCGTCACGCTCTGACGAGCATTGACCGCGGCTACGTGCTGGCGGCTGCAGGTCTACTCGCCGGCACACACGAGACCGCTGCAGGCGCTCTTCTCGAGCCGTGCATGTCGTCGCTCATTCATCGCCTCCCCATCGACTCTTAAGGAGCCTCCGTGACCTCGCCAGAAATCGAACTGCACCAGCTCATCCCCGACGACCTTCCCGACGGGATCGAACTGGTTCGCGAGGCAAAGGAACGCGCGAAGGCAATCCCAGTTGGACGTTCCAAAGGCGTCGAAGTGCGAAATGCCAACAGTGATCGAGGGTTCAAGGAACGGTGTCGAGACACTGGTCGACTCACGACCTACATCAACCTTGGCTACAAGACCTGGGCCGAAACACGCGACGCCCTCGACGAAATCACCGCAGCCGGACAGAGGCGTGGATTTACGCTCGACCGCTTTTCCCTGGTCTCTGATCGGCGAATGGGACTTCCGCCCGAGATGCGCGACGAGGCGCTCGCAGAAACGGGCATCATGATGTACACCGAGGCCGATTGGGTGGGAGCAGCTCGAGACACCGACGTCGAGCCGGAATGGAACGACCACGGCGTGGCCACTCCCGGTGGGGTGGCGACCACCGAGTCCGCGATCAGGGCAGGCTTCGGCTACATCGGCGATTTCGCCGAGTTCAATCGTTACAGCTACCCAGGGTGGTACGACGATACCGAGCAGATGATCCGAGGGGTACAGGCCGCATCGATGATCGCGCAAAAACGCGACGACGGTGTGGTCTTGAACTCGTTCATCGAAGATGGGTACTGCTCGTCATTTCATGACCTGGCAACCTCCCTGGGCTGGAGCATGTTTCAGTGCTACATCGCCGAGGATCTCATCGGCGCCGCCCACGCGCAGAGCTACGGATCGACGTTCTCGGATCCGATCCGCAAGCAGGCCTTCGGGTTGGCGATGGACTCCATCAACGTCGACCGCGTGCCGCCGACTTTCGTCCACGGCGACACCAACGGCTTGGTCGGTGAGGACTTCGATCGCAATGCCGTGATCGTTGCCGCAGACGTGATGTACACGATTGCCCGAGAGTTGAAGCACCCGACGGGCGCAGCCATGCACGCGACGCCGGTCTCGGAGCCGATCCGCATCCCGAGCGTGGACGAATTGGTCGAGTCGCTGGTGATCGTCAGCGAGGCCGAGAAACGCGTCCGAGCATGTCCGGACATCATCGACTGGCGGCCGATCTATGAGATGCGCGACCAGATCGTCCAGGGCGGTCGGCAGGTGTTCCGCAATCTTCTGGACGGCTTGGGAAAGATCGGGGTCAAGACAGACGATCCACTACAGCTGATGCTCGCAACGCGTCGGCTCGGCGCAAGTGCCATCGAGGACCTCTTTCACGCTGGCGAACCTGACTCGAGCTTCCCACGCGGATTCAAGCCGCTGGTCGCGAGCGACACATTGGGCCGGCTGCTCGAGCGGAAAAGCGCTGTGCTCGCACGCCTTCGAGTCGACGGCCCGCTTCCGGACCTGCGCGACGTCAAAGTCGTCACGGCCGGGACAGACGTCCATGAATACGCGTTGCACGTCCTGACTCAAGCGTTGTCCGCATGTGGAGCCGAGGTGATCAACCTGGGCATCAACACCACCTCTCCCGACATTGCGAAGGTCGTCGTGGAGACCGCCGCGGACTCGGTCGCCGTGTCGACCCACAACGGTATGGCGCTTAGCCTCGGCCGCCAACTCAAGAAGGAACTCGATGCTCGTCGGGTCAATCCCCGGGTATTCATGGGCGGACGGCTCAACGAGGACCTTGAGCATCAGGAGGCCGCTGACGTTCGGCCCATGCTGCGGGCAGAGGGTATCGTGCCATGCGACACCGTCGAGGAGATGATCGAGCACCTTCGCCACCGATCCACCGACAAAGGCGTGCACGATCTGTCGATCAATCACTGAGCACTGCGGACGGAACCGGCAAAGTCCGTGTTGGGACCGCGGCTCGCAACGGTTTTGGGTCAGGGAGCTCGTGCCGATCGTCGGGCCGAAGAGAAGCATCGACGCATGAGGGGCGCCGAGCGTCGGATGAGCGAGTTACCGTACCAAAGCGCCGATACCGCCGCACGGCAACTTCGAACAGACTTACAGGCTGTCCCAGTCCGACGGTCAAGCAATGACACTTCGCAGCTAGGCCTGCGGGTTAGTTCCGCGCACTCTGTCAATCAAGGCACCTATGGGTGAGCTCCAGGCACAGGCCCGGTAGCTCAGACGACCTGTGTTCCCGGGGCTAAACGAGAGGATCGCATGGCCAAGGACAGTTTCTTCAGTTCGCCGATGACGCGCCGGCGCGTGTTGTCTCAAGCGGCGATGTTGGCCGCCGGAGCAGCCGGAGGTGGAAGTTTACTCGCGGCCTGCGGCAGCGGCAGCGGCACGAACTCCGGCCCGGCTTCGTCCACGCTCAGCGGGCCACCCGCACCCGAATCGGTCAAGGGCTCGGCTGTCTACCTGAACTATCCAGGCTGGATTGGCTCGAACACCATTGCCGATTTCCACAAGCAATACCCCGGCGCCGAAATCAAGGAGTCCGCGTCCGGCTTCGAAACCTCCACTAGCGTCGCACAAGCCATCGGCCAAAACCCGAAGGCGTACGATCTCCTACTCCTCAACAATGACATCGCTCAGCGCCTCGCAGCAGCCAACCTCATTCTGCCGTTCGACGAGAAATCCGTACCCTCGTTGGCGCTGGTTGAGGATCGCTACCGCAAGGCAATCCCGAACACGCTGCCCATCGACACCGATACCTTCGCCATCGGCTACCGAAAAGACATCATCAAGGAGCCGCCGCGAACCTGGGCCGACGTCTGGCGGCTGGCCGAGCAGTACAATCAGAAGGTCGTCTTCACTGGAATGGACCGGCCCGCTCTGGGAATCGCTTTAATCTACAAGGGCTTCAAGGCTGACAGTACTGACGCGAACGAGCTGACACAGGCGAAAGACGCACTGCTGGAGATTAAGCCGCACGTGTTGGCATTCAAGGTCTCTGATTTGGCGCAGCCGCTCGCCGACGGGACCGCGGTGTTAAGCGTGGGACTCTCGTACGAATTCGTCAGCCTGATGGCCGACAACCCAAACATCGATGTCGCTTTTCCCGAGGACGGAACGGTGTTCGACGTCGAGGCGATTGCCGCGGTTGCCGCGACTCAGGCCCCCGACATCGCACTCACGTTCCTAGATTTCGTGATGCGTCCGCCCAATTACGCCAACTTCATCAACACCACTCGTGCCGCGCGGGTCAGCACGGCCGCGGACTCCATGATCGACAAGGTCTTGATATCCCCCAAGATGGACGTGCCAGCCAACGCAACCTTGCAAAACTTCCCAGGCGTAGAAGGCGCCAAGGCGGTTACCCTTGCCTGGCAGCAGTTTCAATCAGGCTAGGATCACCACACTGACCCGTGGTGTGCATGCACGGTGAGGCACTCGCATTGCACGAACTAGTGGACACGTAGCGCCTGGATGCCGGTGAGCCAATCTCTGGGCGGTTCGCCCATGCGTGACATCTCGCCCGAAAGTGGCCAGTGGACAGGGTGTCAGAGACATCCAGTGGTTAGGCGACAGAAAGCCATTCGAATCTCAGGGTGACATTGTCCACACTCGAGATATGCCAATGGACTCCCCCGACGCCCAGACCGGTACCGGTCGTGTGAAGCGCGGCATGGCCGAGATGCTCAAGGGCGGCGTCATCATGGACGTGGTCACGCCCGAGCAGGCGCGCATCGCCGAGGGCGCCGGGGCCGTCGCGGTCATGGCGCTCGAGCGGGTGCCCGCCGACATCCGCGCCCAGGGCGGGGTGTCACGGATGAGTGACCCCGACATGATCGAGGGCATCATCGAGGCGGTGACCATTCCGGTCATGGCCAAGGCCCGCATCGGCCACTTCGTCGAGGCCCAGATCCTGCAGAGTCTCGGCGTGGACTACGTCGACGAGTCCGAGGTGCTGACGCCCGCCGACTACGCCAACCACATCGACAAGTGGAAGTTCACCGTGCCGTTCGTGTGCGGCGCGACCAATCTCGGCGAGGCGCTGCGACGCATCACCGAGGGCGCGGCGATGATTCGCTCCAAGGGTGAGGCCGGCACCGGCGACGTGTCCAACGCGACGACGCACATGCGCAAGATCGGCGGGGAGATCCGCCGGTTGACGTCGCTGTCGGAAAACGAGTTGTTCGTCGCGGCAAAGGAATTGCAGGCACCGTACGACTTGGTGGTCGAGGTGGCGCGGGCCGGCAAGCTGCCGGTGACGTTGTTCACCGCGGGCGGCATCGCCACCCCGGCCGACGCGGCGATGATGATGCAGCTCGGCGCCGAGGGCGTGTTCGTCGGATCGGGCATCTTCAAGTCGGGCAACCCCGAGGAGCGCGGTGCGGCGATCGTGAAGGCCACCACCTTCTACGACGACCCCGACGTGCTGGCCAAGGTGTCGCGTGGGCTTGGCGAGGCCATGGTCGGCATCAACGTGGAGGACATCGCGCAGCCACACCGGCTCGCCGAACGCGGCTGGTAACCGGCTGCGCTTCATACCCAACGATTCGAAGGCGACGTCCCATGAAACCAATCGTGAGCAGGCAACTCGCGTGGGAGCTGGCCGACCAGCTTCGTCGGCGCATGACCGACAAAGAGCGCATGGCGGTCTTCCTCGACCTGGGTAGCGGTGAGGAAGTGGCCGCCATCCACCGATTGATCACCATCGCCGCCGAGCACCACCACGCACTCCCGGCGCACATGTCCAAGCAGCTACGCGTTTGGGCACACACACATGATGTGCAGGAACGCTACGCACCCGCCCTTGCGCGGATCGAATCCGCGAGTTTCAGGGAAGTCGGTTTGGCCGCCGTACGCCTGCGGCTGCGTGAGACATGCTGACCCTTAGGTAGTCGCTCCGGGCACTCGGATGCCCTCAACCTGACGCACTTTCGACAGAGGGCGCACCGTCCGGGAGCGAAAGCGCACCACACGGCGGCTTTGCCGGACGCCCCTACACACCGCGCGTAGGGGCTGTTGAGGCGCTGAACCCCACCGGGATGGTCCTTCCCCAGCGTCGTCCGCAGTGACAGCCCAAGACCGAGGTGGCGGCGGGTCGACTCCCCTGGTGGGGGCCGGGCCGGATGGTCGACGCCGCTCCCCTCGACTCCTCGACGAATCGCCGCGGTTGACGATCCGTCATGGCTCCAACCCCCACGGTTGACACCAAGCGGATTGCACCGCACCCACGATGTTCGAGAGATTGAGAGTTCATCGACGAACAGCACGATGCCGGCTCCCCCGTGGAGTCCAATGCGGTCCCAGGCCGGGCCCGCGTGCCAGCCAGCAAGCCAGCGGAGGAACCACATGAAGGTCGTCGGATACGCGGACAAGTTGAGCGTCGAACCTGGAGCATCGATCACCTTTATGGTGAGTTCCGAGCCCGGTCGCTTCTCGGCCCGATTGGTTCGCCTGATCCACGGCGATACCAACCCGAAGGGCCCGGGTTACAAGGACGTCAACGTCGAAAGCACGCTGGACGGCGAGTACGACGGAGCCCTGCAGAAGCTGCGACCCGGCTCCTACATTCGGGCGAGTGACAGCGCGCAGCCCGAGGGTGCGGGCGACCTGACGCTTCAGATGTGGATCTGCCCGACGCTTCCCGAGAAGTCCGTCCAGACGATCATCTCCAAGGGCAATGGCGAGGATCACGGGTTCGCCCTTCGACTCGAAGGCGGCCGCTTGACGCTGCGCATCGGGTCGGCCTCGGTGTCCGTCGACCAGACCGTCCGTGCAGGCCAGTGGTACTTCGTGTCCGCGGTCTACGACTCCGCTTCAGGAGCTGCGCGTCTTTCGCTCGAGCCGAGCTGGGGTGTGACGTCGGGGCTCGAGGACCACGCATCCGCCACGCTGCCCGCAGGCCTTGCTTGGAGCCAGGGAGACTTTCTGATCGCCGCGGAAACAACGGCCGACGGCGACATCGGCAACTTCTACAACGGCAAGATAGACGCCCCCAAGATCTTCTCTCGGGCACTCGGCGACGACGAGCTGGCGGCGCTTCGCGATGACGACCCATCAGCGCCGAGCGATGCGTCTGCGGCGTGGGACTTCTCGCAGAACATCAGCACCTGGTCAATCGTCGATGCCTCGGGCAACGGCCACGACGGTGAGGCCGTAAACAAGCCCACCCGCGGGATGACCGGCCGCAACTGGTCGGGCCGCGAGCTCGGATGGAAGCACTCGCCCGGGGAGTACGGCGCCATCCACTTCCACGATGACGATCTGTCCGACGCCGGCTGGAACCCCTCGTTCGAGTGGACCGTTCCCTCGGATCTTCGCAGCGGGGTGTACGCGGTGCACCTCACGGCCGGCGACCACGAAGACTACGTACCGTTCTTTGTCGTCCCACCTCTGGGGAAGCCGACCGCGAAGGTCGCCATCTTGTTGCCCGTCTTCAGCTACCTCGCGTACGGAAACGAGCAGATGCTCGGCCCGACCGGGGCATATTCTGGTGCGCTGCCGCAGTATCCGTGGCAGGACCAGGACAAGTACGTCGTCGAGACGGGCTTGCGGAGCCTGTACGACAGGCACACCGACGGTAGCGGTGTGTGCTACTCGTCGTGGTTGCGTCCGGTCGTGAACATGCGGCCCAAGTACGACATGCCGTTCCTCGATCTTGGAAAGGGGTCGCCACACCAGTTCAACGCCGATCTCCACCTCATCGACTGGCTCGAGGAAAAGGGAATCGAGTACGACATCATCACCGATCTCGAACTGCATTATGAGGGCGTGTCACGGCTGAGGGACTATCGCCTGGTGTCGACGGCGAGCCACAACGAGTACTGGTCCGAAGCGATGCTGGACGCCGCCGAGGCGTACGCGAACGGCGGAGGCCGATTCATGTATCTGTCTGGTAACGGCCTGTTTTGGGTGACCGCGATCGATGAGGCAACCGGAACCGGAATAGAGATCCGGCGCAGCGGACCCGCGCAACGTACGTGGAACGCAGCCCCAGGCGAATCGTGGCTCAGCAGTACCGGTGAGCCCGGGGGTCTGTGGCGCTTTCGGGGTCGCGCGCCCCAGAAGTTCCTCGGCATCGGCTCGATTGCCGAAGGCGGCGGGGTTGGACGGCCGTACGATCGGCAGCCGGCAAGCTTCGAACCCAAGGCCGCGTTCATCTTCGACGGCATCGACGACGACGAACAGATCGGGGCGTTCGATTGTCTGGTCAACAGCTGGGGTGCTGCGGGATTCGAGATTTGCCAGACCAACGCGGCGCTTGGAACACCTGAACACACGATGGTCCTGGCGAGTGCCAGGAACTTCGATACCGACGATTGGGCTGTCTTCAGCGAAGAACTCCAGCTTTCCGCGATTTGGGACGGCGAGATCCGAGCAGACATGGTGCTGGTCGAATACCCCAACGGTGGAGCCGTGTTCGGCGTCGGATCGATTACCTGGTGCGGCTGCCTGTCGTACAACTCCTATGACAACAACGTCTCGCGGCTCACTGAAAACGTCTTCAGGGGATTCGCGGCAGAGCAGCTGCCCACTTCTGGTTCCTAAGTTGCGTGGGGCGTGCCGTTCAGCGACGCACGGCACACCCCGCCCGTCAGCGCGGCCGGACTGCACAGGCTCAACTAGCGTTGCGCAATTCCGGCCGCGTCGTACCAGAAGAATTGTCTCTGCGTACGCACGCGGTCTTGAATTACACGGGATTGCGAACTGCCCAACCGTGCGGGCATTCTCGTCGACGCTCAAGGGCGACCGACACTGTGCACGAGGAATTCGTAGTAGCAGCTGACACCCCGTAGCTGGCGACCAACCATTAGATCAAGCCATATGCAGCGTGAAGCGACAGTTGCCTGACGGAAGGTCAGCCTGACCCGCCATGAATCGAAAACCGTTCGTGAATAACGAAATACCAGTCGAAATCCTTCGTGGTGAGGCGAGCAGGTCGGTCCAGTGAAGAGGTGGACCCTGCTGGGGATTGCCATTGCCTTCGAACTCGTCGGGACGCTGTCACTACGCGCGTCCCAGGATCACGAGACCTGGCTCGCCTTGGCGGCGCTCGGCTACGTGTGCGCGTTCGTCGGGCTGACGCTGGTTCTCCGGACCGGTCTCGCCATCGGGGTGGCGTACGGAATCTGGGGGGCGGTCGCCACTGCCGGTACTGCCGCCCTGGCGGCCGCCTTCTTCGACGAGCCACTGACTTGGCCCGCCGTGGGCGGAATCGCGCTCATCATCGTCGGGGTGTTGTTCGTCGAACTAGGCTCACACTCACCGGAGGAGGAACACGCCACGTGATGTGGTTGATACTGGGTGCGGCGATCCTCATCGAGGTGGGTGCCACGCTGGCACTGCGCGCTTCGCAGGGATTCCGCAACAAGCGATGGATTGCGCCAGTTCTATTGGGTTACGCCACATCGCTTTACCTGCTGTGGATAACACTAGGCCTCGGGATGCCGGTTGGTGTTGCGTATGGCGTCTGGACTGCGTGCGGCGTAGCGCTGGTCGCGATCGTAGCCCGGATCCTGTTCAACGACCCGCTAACCATCAAGATGGGAATCGGGATCACTTTCATCGTCGCCGGTGTGCTGACCATCGAGCTGGCCGGGGTACCTGGCCTTGGGGCTAGCTGAAGCAGGTTCGCGTATCAGCGCCTGAGGGGCCGTTCTGCGCGAAAGCCGGCGGTAATAACGCAGAGGCGCGCGGTATCCCGTCGAGGCGATGCCGCGCGCCACCTGTGATTCTGGTACTGGCTTGTTCAGCGTTGCGGCTCAAGCGCCACGGACTTCGTCTCTGAGACCGGGACGACCTCCTTGATGAAGAGGGGCGAGATGACACACGCGACGATGGTGATGACGATCAGTACCACGAACGCCTGGACGAAGCCGCCCGTTGCATCCTTGACAGCTCCCATTAGGTACGGATAAGCGAACCCACTGATGATCCAGGGGATTCCAAGGATGATGCCGTTGACCACACCGGCGGACTTGGGGACGACCGACTCGAGTGCCTCGGCCAATGTCAGCGCTTGTCCGATGTACAACCCGGCGCCTATCAGCGGGATGAGCACGGCCACCATGACGTAATTACCGCTGGCCAGGAACAGTGTCATCGCGACGAGCGACCCTGTTCCGGCGATACCGCCTGCCATGATCAGCGTCTTCTTGCGCCCCAGCCGTTCGGCGACGAAGGGCAGTGACAGCGCCGCGACCGAGCCTGCGATCGAGTACAGCGATGTCACGAATCCCGCCAGCGACTGCGACATGCCCCCATCTTCGACGAGGATCGCCGGCATCCAGCTGGCTGCAACGGAAAACAATCCGACACCGCCGATCCAGAAGATCAACGCGGACAGCACATTACGGTTCAGGACGGAACGGTATACACGTGCCGCCGAGACATCCGCAGCCTGCTCTTCGGGCAGGGTGTGCATCGCTGCGCCCTCAGGGGTGGGCGCGTTCTTCGACACGAACAGCACCACGAGGAGGACGACCCCCATGCAGACAGCCTGAACGGTCAGCCCCATGCGCCAGCCGAATGTGCCAAGCACGGCCGAGAAGACGAAGAGACTCAGCACGGCCCCCATGCCGTCGCCGGAAAACATGACGCTCACCGCACGTCCGGTCTGGTTACTGTCGCGAAACCAACTCACTGCCATCGTGTACGTCGCGACCCATAAGAACCCCACCGAGACTCCGGCGAGAACTCTTGCGACGAGGATGAGTTCAAATCCGTCGGCCATGGCGAAGAGTGCCTGCCCCAGCACTCCGGCCGCCAGACCCGCCATGATGACGTTCTTGCTTCCCCATCGGGAAGCCACCACCCCGCCGAGCATGATCATCACGCCCGCGACCAGCCCGGTGATCGACGAGATCCCGCCCGCCTGCGAGTAGTTCAGGCCTAGCTCGTCGCTGATGGCACTGAGACTAGGGCTCCACCCGACATAGGGCAGGAATGCACTCACCAACGCCAGATATGCGACAACTAGATTTGTCCACCTACTGCTTGACATAACGCTCCTCCGCGCCTTGGACCTGACAAAGATTTCTCGCGCGCAATTCAGACTCCGGCTGAGAGTCCGCCCGCAACGAGCTGTGCGCTCCCTTAAAGGTTGCTGCATGTGTGCCCTGTCACTACATCACCGAAGTGTCAAGGAGGATTCCGACGTCATCGACACATCGTCAAGTACTGCGATTTCGTGAAGACACAGCGAAGACGACGCCGCTACGATCGACCACCGCACGCCATCCCACCTTGGAGAGCAGGAATATAAATGAAGAAATTCGAAGCGAATTGGACGCCCTTCACGCCTGTGGCGCCGGAGCGCGTGACGGAGGGCAATCCTGAAACCCGTCTTGCCGAAACCGTTGCGGGCGATAGCTTCAAGTCCGGCCTGTGGGAGGTGACGCCCGGCAGGTTCACCACGGCCCCGCGTGGGTTCGACGAGGTGATTCACATCGTCAAGGGCAGCGGAGTCCTGCGTTCCGCGGATGGCAATGCAGTAGAACTGGCCCCGGGCGTCTCATTCCTGATGGAAGACGGATTCGTCGGCGAATGGGAAATCCGTGAGCAGCTCCAGAAGTTCTACGCCAAGGCGCAGACCGTAACGTCCGGCTAACGAAGGCAGCGACAGTCGACCGCCTGCCTGCCGTCCATCCCGTCCCGACTCTTAGCCGGGACGGGATGGGTGTGCAATCAAAAGCGACGACGGCGGCGCTGAAACGGCGATTGACAGTCTGCCGCACGCCTCCACGAATCGTCTGACACCTTGGTCGTGTGACGTCGATGACACTTCCCATAGCGTCATGGCTCACGGGTGGACGCTTCAGCACCAGTTGCCACCGCCGAACCCCTGGGGAGTGGCTCCACCTGGGGCCCTCGACGTAGTCCAGGGGACTCTCACCGTGAAAGTTCAGGAATGACTGACGAGACGCGCTCCGGCGCAGAGCAATCATTGGCCGGGGCGGAGCTATCCACCTTGCGCGAGACGTTCAACGACGACTCGCGCGCTCCGCAGCCCACGATTGCAGTGGTCGGCAGCGGGCCATCCGGATGCTATGTGGCGACCTTCCTTGCAAAGAAGTGGCCGCAATCCGAGATCACCGTTTTCGAGTCGATGCCGACGCCTTACGGCCTTGTCCGGTACGGAATCGCGGCCGACCACCAGGGCACCAAGAATGTGACCCGTCAGTTCGACAAGCTGTTCACTCGAGACGGTGTCCGTTTCGCGGGCAACGTCTGTGTCGGCACCGACATCGCATTCGCAGAGCTGGCCAAGTGCTTCGACATCGTCGTGCTCGCGACGGGACTTCCCCAAGATCGGCCGCTGGAAGTCCCGCAAGAAGAAGGTATTCGTGTGATCGGAGCGCGAACCCTTCTTGGCGCGCTCAACGGCCATCCGATACAGATGCTTCCGCGCAATCCCGACGGCCGGTATACCGCCCTCGGCCAGCGGCTGGCCGTCGTCGGCATGGGTAACGTCGCCATCGACGTAGTTCGACTGATGTCAAAGGATCCCCATGAGCTGGATGGGTCGGACATCGACGATGAACTTTTCGAACAACTCCGCCCCACGAGACCCAGCAGCATCGACGTCATCAGCCGATCCGGGTTGCCGCTCGCAAAGTTCGACATCGGCATGCTGCGGGAGCTGCTGTCGCTCCCGAACGTCGACGTCACCGCGATCGGCGTAAGCGACGACGACGACGGGCCCGCCGCTGAACTGCTGCGTCCACACATCGGCACCGCCGACGTCTCAGCCGCGCCGGAGGAGACGCGCACTCATGTGCGCCTGCACTTCCAAGTCACTCCGGAGTCGATCACGCGTAGCGGCGACCGCACCCTCCTAAGGGCAAGCACTCCCCATGGAACCAGTTCCGTGACCGAAATACTCGTCGACTCCGTGATCACCGCAATCGGATTCACCCAAGGCGCTCCCGAGGACCGGAGCTGCCCGACCGGAGAATGGTCCGGGGACAACGTATACCGCGTCGGCTGGCTCAGCCGCGGACCGCACGGTGCCATTCCCGAAAACCGCAAGGACGCTCGACGAGTGGTCGACACCATCGTCGACCACGTGGAGACCGGTCGGCTGAAGATCGGCAGAACTGGCTTTGCCGCGGTGGAGCCGTCACTTCGGAGTGTTGTCAGTTTCGCGGAATGGCAGCGGATCGAGGCCTTCGAACAGCGAGTAGCCCCGCCCGGCCGGTGCAGGCGCAAGATCACCGATCGGCAGCACATGTTGTCGATTGCAACCGCAGCCCTTGACTCGGATTCCGCACTCCGCCCAACGCAGGGCGCTGGCGATACCCGAGCACAACAACAACTTCTCAAGGAGTCGGACCAATGAGCACGGCCACCATCCTCTTCGGGACTGAAACCGGCAACGCCGAAATGGTTGCGGACGAATTACTAGCGGCCCTCGAACCTTTCGGCATCACAGGCGAAGTCCACAGCATGGGTGACTACCCGGTGGAGGATCTGTGCGGGCAACAGATGGTCATCCTGATTACCTCCACCTATGGAGAGGGCGACCTTCCCGACACCGCCATTCCATTCTTCGACGCATTGAAACAACAAAAGCCTGATCTCTCGTCCACGCGATTCGCCGCCTTTGGCTTGGGAGACAGCAGCTACGACACGTACAACAATGGAATCGCAACGCTGATTGAAGCGGTCACCGATCTAGGTGCGACACAGATCGGGGAGACCGGTCGCCATGATGCCGAAAGCGGCCTCGATCCCTGCGACACCGCGACGACGTGGGCTCAAGAGACATTTGCAGCTGCCGAAGTGTGAGGCCACGAGCCCGCCACCGCCACCGCCACCCGTCATACGAGGAGAACTAAAACCATGCCAGGCACATCAGCATTGAGCGCGGCCGTCATCCCCGACCCTCACACGGTGACACTCGACGACTGGGGCCCCCTGCCCGAGGGAACGGGCGCACCGATGGCCACGGAAGGCAAGAAGCTCTGGGCCGGTGACGGAATCCTCGAAGTCGGGATATGGAAATGCGCCGCCGGTTCGTCTCGTTGGAAGTTCGAGACCAATGAGTCCTTCACGATCTTCTCCGGTCGGATGACGGTGACCGAAGATGGCGGCCAACCTCTCGAACTCGCATCAGGTGACAGCGCGATCTTCCCGAAGGGGTGGAGCGGCGAGTGGGAGCTTCACGAACCGGTGCTGAAGGTCTACACGGTCTTCTGACTTCTAGGTAGGGGACGAGAAGGCCACAGATTCTGCGGCATTGCAATCCCTGCCATCCCGCTCGGGCCTCGCGTCCAGGCCCAGTCCCCTGCCATTCGTTCATTTGAATTCTCCTATCCCGGAGTTGAATTGAACGCACTTCAGCATGTCTGCATCCGGGACGTGCGGCCAGGGTGGCGCCAACACAGCTGCAAACAATAGGAAATGGAGATGTCGTAAATGAGCCAGACAGTGCGTGGTGTGATTTCTCGGTCCAAGGGTGTACCGGTGGAGGTCACCGACATCGTGATCCCCGACCCCGGGCCCGGTGAGGTAGTGGTCAAGATCATCGCCTGCGGGGTGTGCCACACCGATCTGACCTACCGCGAGGGCGGCATCAACGACGAGTACCCGTTCCTGCTGGGCCACGAGGCCTCCGGCACGGTGGAGTTGATCGGCGAGGGCGTGACCAACGTCGAGGTCGGCGACTTCGTGGTCCTCAACTGGCGCGCGGTGTGCGGGCAGTGCCGCGCCTGCAAGCGGGGCCGCCCGCAGTACTGTTTCAACACCCACAACGCCGCCCAGAAGATGACCCTGACCGACGGCACAGAACTCTCTCCGGCGTTGGGCATCGGCGCGTTCGTCCAGAAGACCCTCGTCCACGAAGGGCAGTGCACCAAGGTCGATCCTGCGGCTGACCCGGCGGTGGCCGGACTGCTCGGGTGCGGGTTGATGGCCGGCATCGGCGCGGCAATCAACACCGGCAACGTGGACCGGGACGACACCGTGGCCGTCATCGGCTGCGGTGGGGTCGGTGACGCCGCCATCGCGGGCGCCGCGCTGGTGGGCGCCAAGACCATCATCGCCGTGGACCTCGATGACCGGAAGTTGGCCAAGGCCAAGGAATTCGGCGCCACGCATATCGTGAACGCGGCAGACGCCGATGTCTTGACCTCGATTCAGGAGTTGACCGGCGGCTTCGGCGCCGACGTCGTCATCGACGCGGTGGGACGCCCCGAGACTTGGAAGCAGGCGTTCTACGCCCGCGACCTGGCCGGCACCGTCGTCTTGGTCGGGGTGCCCACCCCGGCGATGAAACTGGAGATGCCGCTGGTCGACTTCTTCTCCCGCGGCGGCTCGTTGAAGTCCTCCTGGTACGGAGACTGCCTGCCGGAGCGCGACTTCCCCACCCTGATCAGCCTGTACCTGCATGGCCGGTTGCCGCTGGAGAAGTTCGTCTCAGAGCGCATCGGCCTCGACGACATCGAGGACGCCTTCCACAAGATGCACACCGGCGAGGTCCTGCGTTCGGTGGTGATCTTGTGAGCATCGGCAACGTCGCGCGGGTGGTGACATCCGGGAAGTTCGATCTCGACGGCGGCTCCTGGGACGTCGACAACAATATCTGGGTCGTCGGCGACGCCTCCGACGTCGTGGTGTTCGACGCAGCCCACACCGCGCAGCCCATCATCGACGCCGTCGCCGGGCGCAACGTCGTCGCCGTGATCTGCACCCACGGCCACAACGATCACATCACCGTCGCCCCCGAACTTGGCAAGGCCCTCGACGCCCCGGTGCTACTGCACCCCGCGGACGACGTGCTGTGGCAAATGACGCACCCCGGCAAGGAGTTCAGCGCCGTCGACGACGGAGTAACGGTGCGCGCCGGAAGTGTCGAACTGATTGGCCTGCACACCCCCGGTCACTCGCCCGGCTCGGTGTGCTGGTTCGCCCCCGAACTGGGCGCCGTCTTCTCCGGAGACACCCTCTTCCAGGGTGGACCTGGAGCAACAGGTCGCTCGTTCTCCGATTTCCCGACCATCCTCGACTCGATCAAGAATCGTCTCGGCACCCTTCCCGAGGACACCGTGGTTTACACCGGGCACGGCGACACCACCAAGATCGGCGACGAGATCGTCAACTACGACGAGTGGGTGGCGAGAGGCCACTGACGAGCGCGTCGGGGTGACGCCCGGGTGTGCGTCACCCCGACTGCGGCTCTGTAGCGGCAGAAATGTTGCAGCGCAGCGTCAATGACCGCTCATGCGGTTGAGCGTTCTCCGTCGTTCAGCAACGAACTCCCCGGATCGACGGTAAAGCTTCTCTCTTGTCGACCTCAGGTTGCTCGGTATGGGATTCAAGCAAGCCAACGGTTTCGCCGCCCGGCCTGCCCAACGTGGCGGTGCCCAACTCGACGCCGCGACATTACGTCGTCCCCCGCCAGCCCCCATGACGAGCCCGGTGGCGGTGTTCGATCTCCGTCGACGGGGCTCCTGCGACGCCTTGGGTCAGGTCCCCTGCGCTAGAACGTCAGTTGCAGGTTCATCGTCTTCCATTGCCGTGCATGCTGAATGCTGTTGTACACGGGCTCGTCGGCGAGCTCCATCCGCTTGCAACGCTCCGTCACCACAGTCATGATCGTGTCGGCAGATTGACGAGCCAAGATCTGCCCCATGCACGAATGCAGCCCGGCAGCAAAGGCGAGGTGCTGGTGTCCCTCGGTTGAGCGGTTGTAATCGAAGCGGTCTGGATCTGCATAGACTCGCTCGTCGCGGTTAGCCGACGCGAGAAGCGTGTAGACCGTGGAGCCAGCAGGTATCACGGTGCCGGACAACTCGACTTCCTCGAGCGTCAGGCGCGTCACCCCAGTCTCCGGAGTGACGAACCGGAGCAGCTCGTTGATCACCTTGGGCCGAACCGCGGGTTCGTCTCGGAATGCAGCGAAAAGCTCAGGGTCCCTGGCCATGCGCTCAAGACCATGCGCGGCAAGCGTTACGGTCGAGAAGTGGCCGGTGGCGAGGAAGAGCATGATGTTGGCTGCGTTTTCCCGCCGGGTCATGTCGCCGCGCTCTTCAGCCTCGACGTAAGCGGAAATGACACCGGGTTGGGGATCTCGGCGTACCTGTTCTATCGCTTCGTCACTGTAGTTCTCCAGCCATGCACTGCCCTCGGCACCGGCCCGCAGATCGTCCTCGGTGGCCACGAGACCGAACCCGCGGGCAAACTCATACGTCTGGTGTCGCACCTCATCTGCATGCTCAGCGGTCATGCCCAGCATGGAGCACATCGTTGCGTGCGTTGGAATGAGGCACAGTTCACGAACCGCCTCGATCTTCCCTGTCTCTTCCGCGGCAGACAGCGCGCGATCCACGATCGCGGCCGTGGTGGACATCCAACTCTTCACCGATTTGGGTGTGAACAGCTTGTTGACGAGTCGTCTGTGCCAGGTGTGCTCAGGCGCGTCGATTCCGATGACGGCTGAGTGGAAGATGTCGAAAGCGCCAAAATCCAGCTGCTGCACCGAGCTCTTCGTGTGCCTCAAGAGTGTGGAAACGTCGTCGTACCGCGATACGACATACGTGCCGTCCTCGAGTTTGAGGACCGGAAATTCGTCGCGAAGCCGACGAAAATGTGGGTACGGGTCCTCCAGGAACTCGTCTCCATAGAACGGCAACAGTTCCGTCAGATCCGGCGCGGTGGAAGGGCCTGCGCTGGCGCGGCCGTCGTGCGACGGCGTCGTGGGGATCATGTAAAAAGTCTGCAACCCCTCGCGCGCGGACACACTAGACGAAATGCCGTGG